>JAAUYB010148025.1_pt1 | contig 81349 bp, 65 predicted proteins | sample 7278071 | NCBI WGS metagenome assembly JAAUYB01 (sample SAMN14350121, study PRJNA611818) | marine sediment metagenome | isolation source: surface marine sediment (1.8m) | place: French Polynesia: Moorea | collected 2018-08
AGCATCGCGGGAACGAATACCATGAAGCAACCGGCGAAGTTAAACACATCACGTTCAAAAAGCTTTCTTAAAACCCGTAGTAGTCGGCCCCGATGGTTTTAGCCATATGAGGGAATTCGAACCTATTGCCCTGGAAGAGTTAAAAGCGGGCTGGAAAGCGCGAAAGAAAAAAGAAAAGGAGCTTCGACAAGAAAGAGAAGCAGCGGAGAAAAAACGTAAAAAAGAGTTTACCGAACGACACAGGCTATGAATGCAGTGCAATTTTAGGGACCGGAGGATTTGATGTTTGCACCTGATGAAATGACGGTTGTTCGAGTTAAGAACAATTGGACACGTTCCGATCTACTCCAGCAGGAATCGATTTTCTGGTTAAGAGATATTGCCGAACTATTGTCGATCGATTCTGTGGTGATCAAAAAAGCCGTTCAGGTGCTTCAGAACCAGGGAAAGGATGCATGGGATACCATCGGGGTAAGGAAAGTTTTTGGAAAATGGCTCATCCGCATGAAGACCTTTGCTCCATATTACCGGAAACGATTTGATCAAAGTCATATTAGGAATGTTGACCCGAATTGGAATGCAAACGACCTATTGGGACAGAAAGGCCAGTTCTTTATGACCGAAATTTGTAAGTTGCTTTCCCTTTCTGAATACTCACTTCGATACAGGGTCAAAAAAGTAGAATCTCCAAAAGAAACCTTCGGTATTTGGAAAGATGAAGTAACGAGCCGCTTCATAGTCGACATGGTCGTCTTTAGTCGCTTGTTTCGAATGTGGGCCAAATCCGGCCGCGAAGCCGACCGACACACTTAGCAGTCCAGATGCCGATCGCGTCAGCGGTGCGTCATTTGCCGCTGGCGCGGCAAATGACTTGGCAAAAAGCAGGATTGCGAAGCCGACCGGCCTCCACGGTCGCGAAGCCGACCGGCCTCCACGGGTTTGGCACGGACGCCCAGATTTTAGGGGATAGGCAAGCGACGCAGTCGTTTGTCTATCGCCGTTCAAAATCTGGGCGTCCGTGCCATTAAATCTACCCGCACTCTCGTGCCGGAAATTTGATTAGCTTTTGTTGTAAATTGCTACTTTCTAGATACTTCGTTACATCAACTCGCTTCCGTAGCTGCTTCCGTAGTGACCCCGTGCACAGCGTCAGCTTCCTTTTTGAAGCGTTGGGCAAATCCTGGAACTTCGGACCTTATGACGTTTTCATGCCATTTGAAAGGCTTGGGGACATTAAAAAAGTTTATATGGAAAACTGGGATAGAGGCAGGCTCAGAAACCAGTTCCTGGAATTGATGGAAGATGCGGCCCGCTCAACCTTCTCATGGATTCAGGATCATGTGACGTCTAATTACGAAAAAGCGGCGGGCATGTTCAAAGAAGCCAATGCGCGGGTAAATAAAATTGCCGAGCAACTGGAAGATGTCTATAACGTTACCCCCGAACAAGCCGCCACAGCAGCAACCAATTCCCCGCAAGAGGCTGCCGGCATTCTGAAGAACACCTTCGATTATTCGGTCGGTCAGGTGGGTGAATACCTCGCCGATACCGGTGAATTCAGTGAGAGTGAAATCGGTGACGTTCTGCGCGGCATCGGTTTCAGCAGTGGCTCCGTGGGGAACTGGCTGCGCGATTCCTTCCCCTACCTGTAACCAACCGGACCCGGGCGCCGGCCGGGCGACGACCGGCCGGCGACCCGACTGGTGTTTGGATATCTTTACCGGATGGTTTGTGCGATATCCGAAAGATCGCAATGTACCTGCCCCTGGATATCGGGCAGATGAGTTATAGTTCGGGACCCTGATCGGCAGCAAGGCGACGATATTGCCCGGAGCAGCATACCGGGCCGTTGTCGTGCCTTGACGAAAAGGGCCCGACATAAAAATGACGGACCGCGACCTACCGCCTGGAATATTCTCGCACACGGCCCTGTTTGCCCTATTACCCGCTTTTCCACGGCATGATATAAGGCGGCCTGCAAGGTGAAGATGTTCGACGCGCATCAGCTCAAACCATACGATATTCAACTGTCGGTAACCGGCCGAAAGAAAGCGACGACGCCCGCCTGGATTGTAGAAGTCAGCGGTCGCCGGGCGCGCCGGGCATTTTTCAGGACTACCGAAGCGCCCGCCCGCACGGTTAAAATAGGCGTGTTGGACACCGGCTTGTCGTATGCTTTAAGAGAATAGCGCCGGCCGGGGCCGGGCTTTGCAGCAACGAACATTTTTCGGGAGGACGTCCGTGGGGCATTATTACGATTCCAAAGATCTTGAACGGTTCGGCGAGATCGGCAAACACCGCAAGGAACTGGCCGACAAATTTTTCGACTGGTACGGTTCGGTCATGGAAAAGGGCGCCCTGACCAGGCGCGAAAAAAGCCTGATCGCTCTGGGTGTGGCCCATGCGGTTCAATGTCCGTACTGTATCGATGCCTATGCTACCGGTTGCCTGGAAGCCGGGGCAAGCAACGACGAGATCACCGAGGCGATTCATGTAGCCGCGGCGATTCGGGCGGGCGCGTCCCTGGTCCACGGTATTCAGGCCGACAATGCTATCAACAAGGTGATGATGTAATGACGGTACCCGCCTTTTCTTCCAAACTTCAAAAGCCCCTGACCACTTATGGGGTCAACTGCCTCCAGGTCAACCTGGGCAAACTCTGCAACCAGGCCTGCAAACACTGCCACGTGGACGCCGGTCCCAAGCGCACCGAGATCATGGACCGGGAAACCGTTCAGCACATCATCGCTGCGGCTGAAATGGTTCGGCCCGAACTGGTCGACCTGACCGGCGGCGCGCCCGAGATGAATCCGCATTTCCGCGAGTTGGTGGAAGCCCTCCGTGATTTGGGGGTGCCGCGCATCATGGATCGCTGCAACCTGACCATCCTCCTGGAGCCCGGTTTCGACTGGGTAGCCAACTTCCTGGCGAAGCACCGCATCGAGGTCACGGCTTCGCTGCCGTTTTACGTGGGCGAGCACGTGGATCGCCAACGCGGTAAAGGCGTGTTCTCCCGCAGTATCGAGGGCCTGCGCATCCTCAACGGTTTGGGGTACGGCGACAGCTTGCCGCTCAACCTGGTCTACAATCCCCAGGGCGCCTACCTGCCGCCCGACCAGGACGACCTGGAGCAGCTCTATAAACGTCATCTGGCCGAGGAATACGGCATTCGCTTCAACGAGTTGTACACGATTACCAACATGCCCATCGCCCGTTTCAAGACCTACCTGGAGCGCTCGGAGAACTACACGCGCTATATGAACAAGCTTGTCAGTCGTTTCAACCCGGGCACGCTGGACGGCCTGATGTGCCGTTCGTTGATCAGCGTGGGCTACGACGGCCGGTTGTACGATTGCGACTTCAACCAGATGTTGGACATGACCATCGACGCCGAGCAACCGCATATTTCCCAACTGCGCGACATCATGCTGACGGGCAGGCCCATCCGCACCGATGACCATTGCTACGGCTGTACGGCCGGCCACGGCAGTTCCTGCGGCGGCGCGTTGGACACGGAAGACGAGGCGATCGCGGTTTAACCCGAAATCACCGCCCCGCCGAAAGCCGGGACGAGTCATTCCATCCAGGCCGACTCCTCGATCAAGGCGGGGAGGAGACCGATATGCTCCAGGGTATGGTAAGGCTTGGATTCGCTTTCATCGACTTCCACGTGTTCGTGTTGCCAGGTGGTGTGATAGGGGATATGCACCGCTCCGGCGCCCAGTTCCAAAAGGGGCAGAACATCGGACTTGAGCGAGTTGCCGATCATCAGAAAGTGCTTGGGGTCCAACTCGTATTTGTCCAGAAGGTCCCGATAGACGCCGGCATTCTTTTCGCTGACGATTTCGATATGTTTGAAGTATTCGTCCAAACCGGAGCGGGCAATCTTGGACTCCTGGTCGAAGAGGTCGCCCTTGGTAATGATCATCAGGTCGAAACGGCCGCGACAATAGTCCAGGGCATCCTTGACATGGGGCAGCGGTTCCACGGGGGCGCGCAGCATTTCCTTGGCGGCATCCAGCAGACTTTGGATGACATCGCCGCCGATACGATTTTCGGATAGTTCCAGGGCGGTTTCGATCATGGACAGGGTAAAACCCTTGATGCCGTAGCCGAATAAAGCAAGGTTGCGCATCTCGGTCTCATAGAGTTTTTTGTCGATCCATTCGGCATCATGGTAGGGCAGGAGCAGATCCCTGAACTTGTCCTGGGTGACCCTGAACAGGGTTTCGTTATGCCAGAGCGTATCATCGGCATCGAAAGCAATCATATTCAGCCGCTTCATCGGTATCTCCTCATGATCATTTCAGCCGCTTATTTTAGCACGCCCGGGACAGGAGGGCGGATTCGAGTTGGCGCCGGTTCATAGCTCAAATCGGTAGGTTCGGGACTCTCAACGAGCGTGGCGAGTACCCGCACGCCGTGGTGATTGCATTGTTTTTGGGGCAGCGGATCAGCGAGGATTTTCAGCGTTTCGACACAAACAACCCGGTTTCCGGACTTGACAATCAAATACAGCTGATTCGGGGTGATTTGAGAAGCCGGGCCCTGGTTTACTGCTTGATCCGTTGATCCTCGCCGCCGAGGGTCGTGGTATCTCGACCAATTTCTCGATACTGAAAGTCGGGGAGCAAAGAATCGGTCCTCATTCTTTGCGCACCGAAAGTTCAGGGTCAAAGAACCGGTTCTCATTCTTTGCTCCCGAAAAGTCCGGGTCAAGGAACCACAACAGATTTCTTTCACATTACTTTTCGGTGCGCAAAGAAATAGTTCTCATTCTTTGCTCTCGACTTTTCCGGGTCGAGGAATGAGGACTGATTCTTTGCTCCCGACTTTTCCGGGTCGAGGAATCAGAACCGATTCTTCGATCCTCGGTTTATCGACACAACCAATTACAACTGGATTCAGGAGTCGGCTCCCTCAAATCGTCAACTGAAGGACAGCTCAAAGCCCCCCGACCGTTTCGCTTATTCGAGCTTTAAAACAAAAAGCGAAGCGGTTAGCCGGGGCTCACCGCCTTGCAATCAAGGCCACAGTCCGAGGACGAGTCCGAAGATGGTAAATTGCACGGTGTGGTAACCGCCGTCGATGACCCACAGGGTCATGGGTTTGTTGCAGAACTGGTAGTTCACCCCGAAGCTCGCCGCCACGAAACAGGCGCCCGCGATCAGGCCGCGTTGCAGAGCCACCGTCAACTCGGGATTCGGGCCCAGCCACCAGGCAAAGACCCAGGCCGAGATCAGGCAAAGCACGAAACTGATGCCGAACACTTTGGCCGGGTGCCCGTCCTGCTTCATCTCGTCGAAGCCGTTGGCCTTGCTCCACGGTTTCAGGAACATGACCGGCGAATACCAAAGCCCCCCAAGCATAAACGAACTGACCGCCGCCACCAGGACGGCCCAGATGTTGATGTGTTCCATTCGGAACCCCCTTATCGAATCGATACATCATCTTAACACGACAAGCTGAATGGGGATTGTTCTTCAGTTTCGATCGGGTTTACGAGCAGACGTCATCAAGAAAACGGCAGAGTTCTCCGGCTTGTTGTTCGCGGGAGAAAAAGGCGATGCCCTCCGGGTCGCCCGGCGGGAATCCGTTGTCGACCTCGTGCAGGAATGCTTGGATCTGGTCGACCTCCGAACACAGACGACCCTTGCCCGTGCGGGTCAATACTTCGCCGATATCCGAATCCGGCCGGGCCACGCAGAGGACCGGACCCGGCAGGGCGATCAACTGCATCAGCTTACCGGTCAGGGTTCCCCGCGACCATTTGCCCGAGGTGTCCAGATCCTCCACCACCAGGGTCAAACGGGCCTTGGCCGCCAGAGCCGCGGCCTCCGCGTGGGGTACCGGCTCGCGCAGGTCCAGGCGGTTGCCCAGGCCCAGGGCGTCGGCTTCCCGGCGCAGGCGGGCTTCCAATTCCGGCGGACCCAGGGATAGGAAAAGCAGGCGTTGATGCGGCTCTGCGGCCAGGGCCTGTAACAACTTGCTGAAGGCGGGCATTTGGTGCGGGTACATGCGGCCGCCGTAGAACAGGTAGTCGCCGGGCTCCTCCCCGCCGGCGTCCACGTGATCGGACGGGTCCCAACCGTTGTAGACCACCGCGCCTTTCATGCCGAAATGGTTGCCGATGATCTCCTTCAACGTCGGACTGACCGTGACGAAACCGGCGGCGCGGGAAATCACATGGCGTTCGATGCAGCGATCGGTGAAGCGCACCAGGGGGCCGCGATCCAAGGGGTAGAGGCTGCACGCGTCGCGGTAGTCGATCACCCAGGGAACGCCCATGGCTTTTGCGTAACGGCGCGCCAGCCAGTTCCCGGCGGACGGCCCGTAGGTGCTGAGCACGCAATCGACGGTCGGCAACTTACCGGAGATTTTCGGCCAGGCCTTTTGGACGGCGCGTCCCCAACTTGCCACGCTGCGGTCATAGGCGCGCAGATTGAAGCGCAAGCGTTTGCCCAGCTTGTACAGCGGCGCCACCAGGGGGTTCATGCCGCGTGTCGTCTCCACCGCCGCGGCCCGATCCAGGCCTGTTTCCCAGGTTCCCACCCGGATGACCTGATCGGGTTCCAGGCCGTGGTCCAGGCCGCCGGCGCCGTCGGGACAGATGACGACGGGTCGGCGGCCGAATTTGGGCATATGCCGGCACATCTTGCCGAATCGATGGGCGGCTATGGTTTCCAGCGGAGGAAAGTAATAGGCGAATATCAGCAGGTTCTTCAAGGTTCCTCTAATAGTAAAGGGGGCCGGAATATTTCTTCAGCTTGGCGATAGTCCGGCTGCTGATGCGCTTGCGTTGCCGCCAGACATCGGGCACGCCGGCCAGGAACGCTCCGACCGCCTTGAACCAGGTGCCCAAATGACCCGAGCGCAGGGCGGTCAACAACATGTAGCCCCACCAGGCGGTTGCATAGGTGGCCACGCAGTGCAACGGCAGGCTTTTCAGGGCCACCCAGGGACGGTTGCGCACCTCGAAATAGATGCGTCGTCGGCTGGGACGTTCGTTGGGCGTTTCGTAGTGAATCATGGGTACGGCACGTGTCCACAGGATATCGTAATCCGCTTCCAGAATGCGGAAGGACAGATCGAACTCCTCCGAGCCGAAGGGGTTCAGCTTCTCCCAAAACACGCCGGTTTGTTGCAGCATCTCCGCGCGCAATACCGAACCGCCGCCCAGAAAATGACCGCAGAGCACCTCGTCTTCCGTCGGCACCTTTTTATCGCGTCGAGGGATGGTCTTGGGCGCAACTTCCCGGGTTTCCGGGTCCAGCATGGCAAAACACAGGCATCCCAGTTTTGGGTTTTGGGAAAAGTATTCGGCGATGCGATAACAGGCCCGCGTGTCCTCCATGGTGGCGTCGTCGTCCAGAAAGGCGATCAGGTCGCCCCCGGCCGCGGCGATGCCGTCGTTTCGTCCCCCGGCCACGCCTCGATTGGTTGCGTTGACCACCAGGACCGCCTCGGGGAAATCCCGCCGAACCATGTCCGGGGTGCCGTCGTGGGAACCGTTGTCCACCACCAGGATCTCCAGGTTCGGGTATTCCATGGCAAACAGGCTTTTGAGGCAGGTGGTCAGATCCTCGCGGCGGTTCATGGTAATGACGACGAAGGTAATCGATGGCAAATCCACAAGGTCTCCCGGAATATCGGCAGAAATGCAGTTCCAGTATAAACCATTTCTACCGATACGCCATGAGGGCGGCGAGGGTTTTAGCACCGTTATACCGACTGTTGCCTGTAACCGCCGGTTCCGATTGTGTATAATCCTGACTAAGAAAGGCATAGGGGTTGACGGCATGGCCTCCAAGATTCTCATCGTTGACGATGAACCGCATTTGGAAATCGTGATTCGCCAACTCTTCCGCAGGCGAATCAAAAGCGGTGAGCTGTCCTTCCTTTTCGCGCCTCAAGGTGAAGAGGCTTTGCGTACGCTGAACGAACACGGCGATATCGATGTGGTGTTCAGCGATATCAACATGCCCGTGATGAACGGTCTGACGCTGCTCAAGCGGCTCAACGAAAACTATCCGCTGGTGCGCACCGTGGTCATTACCGCTTACGGCGACATGAAGAACATCCGCACGGCCATGAATCACGGCGCCTTCGACTTCCTGAACAAGCCCATCAATTTCAATGATTTGAAAATTACCCTGGACAAAACGCTCAAGCATGTCCGACAGATCAAGGAACTGCATGACGAGCGCCGGCAACGATTCCTGGCCGAGAAGTTGGGCGAGATGAATCGTTCGGTAACTTCCACCTTGCATTTGGACAAGGTGTTGGACCTGTATCTTGCCAAACTGGTCGAGGTTTTCGAATGTGAGCATGCCTTCGTCTGTCACCGCAAGAAAGGGGAAAAAGCCATCATCCTGGCCCATCACGGCCGGGGCTCCTGCGAGGATCTGCCTATCGAACTCGCCGGTAGAGCCGGATTGAATGAAGACGGGCCGTTTTACGCCGGTGTTCTCGATCACGACGGCAAGACCTCCGCCCTGTTGGAACTGGCCCTGGCGAACGGCAATGACGACGGGGACAGCGTCTTCCTCATGCGACCCGGCGACAAGCCCTTCAGCGCCGACGAGAGTCAAATGGCCGTCTCCCTGACCGGGGAAGCCGCCGCTTCGATCTCCAACGCCCGCCTCTTTGAAGAAGTCCGAACCCTCGCCACCACCGACGGATTGACGGGACTTTACAATCGAAGGCACTTTTTAGAACTGGCCGGTAAAGAAGTCGTTCGTTCATGCCGTTACGGCAACCCCCTGTCCACCATCATGCTCGACCTGGACCACTTCAAGCAAGTCAATGACCGGCACGGGCACCCCGTCGGCGATGAGGTTCTACAAGCCGTCGCCCGCGTGATTCTGGAAACCTGCCGCAAAACCGATATCAGCAGTCGCTACGGCGGCGATGAAATGATCATCTTGCTGATCGAGACAGATTGTCGCCTGGCCGGTGAGATTGCCGAGCGCCTGCGCGAAAGCGTGGCGCACCTATCGCTGACAAACCACCGGAACGAACCGCTGAGCATTACCGTCAGCCTGGGCGTGGCCCAACTGGATACCGCCAACGACAGCCTGGCCGATTTATTGGAACGGGTGGACCTGCGCTTGCTCTCCGCCAAGAAAAACGGCCGCAATCGCGTTCAGATGGAATGAACTTTTTTCAACCCTAAAATGGGTAGTTCCGCTTAATACGACCCTGAAAACGGTTCACAACACCGTTTTTTTTCGTATACAATGTGAGCTTTCAAGGATTGAAGCTCGCGTCACGGTTCAATACCGAATCCGAACCGCGGGGCCTTGGTTGCCATTAACCTCGAATTCGGTTCCGGGACATCGGCAGGCGGTTCCCAACCATGGTGGAGGATGAAGGAGTGAATGTAACGCAACACCAAGTCACCGGGTTCGGCATGGAGCATTTGATGACAGCTCGGTGCGTGCGGGAGCAGTGTAAAAAAATATTGGATCTGGCCAGGGACGGCGGTACCCATTTCGAGTTGCACGACGAGCGTTTGGGCAAGGCCGCCGATTATGTAGTCAATCTGATTCGCCGAACCTGGCCGAACATGGACGTCCCGCCCCACTCCCGCTGGCGCCGGCTGAATGCCGAGGGTCTCGACCGGAACCAAATCCTTGCCGAAATGCTTGTCGACGTGGACCCCATGGAAGCGGCCAGGACCCGTGTGGACCTGGTCCTGGTTTCACTGCTGATGGACTCGGGCGCCGGTAACCTGTGGACCTACCGGGACCATATGGAAGGCAGTCGACGCGGTCGTTCCGAGGGATTGGCCTGCGCGGGCTTCGACATGTTCTGCGCCGGCGCTTTTTCCAGCGATCCCAACCAACCGCTTCGGGTAGATGCCGAAGCCTTGCAAGAGCTGACCCTGCAACAACTGGAACACGGCTTCCAGGTAACCGCTGAAAACTCGCTGAACGGCATCACCGACCGGCTGAACCAATTGCATGCCTTGGGTCGCCTGCTGGCGGAAAGAGAATCGCTGTTTCCCGACGGCAGGCCCGGTAACCTGGTGGACGAGTTGGCGGCTCGACACGGCAAGCGAATGCGCACGGAAGCCGTCTTCCGCCTGGTTTTGGAAGCATTCGACGAGATCAGGCCCACCCGCCTGATGGTGAATGGTGTTCGGTTGAGCGATGTCTGGCATCATCCCGCCCTCGGCGAAGAAGGCAATCCCGAGGCCTATATCCCCTTCCACAAATTGTCCCTGTGGATGACCTACTCCATGCTGGAACCCATGATCGCCGCCGATTTCCACCTCCTGCTGCCCTCCGAATTACCGGGGCCGGCCAATTACCGCAACGGCGGGCTATTCCTGGACCTGGGCGTGTTTGTGCCGCGCCGCCCGGAAACGGCTTCCGAGACCCATGAGGTCTCCTCCGAACTGGTGGTGGAATGGCGCGCCTTGACGGTGGCCTATTTGGATAAAATGGCCGAGGCGGTTCGCTTTCGCCTCGATTTAAGCGATCATACCCTGCCCTTTACCTCGGTGCTGGAAGCCACCTGGCGGGCCGGCCGGACCGCAGCGCTGGAAACGCGCGCCGACGGCTCACCGCCGTTGATCATCGAAAACGACGGCAATATTCTCTAGGCAATTGAGTCCACCGAGGTGCCGGTTCGGGCAATTTCACTGAATCCCAGCCAGATGAAGAACAGGTTGGAGGCCAGCAACATCACCAGTAGCGCGACCGACCACCGGCTGGTGGTTCGTCCCCCACCCAGCAGAACGCGCGGGTCCGGCCGGTAATTCTCCACCATGGCGGCAAATCTGGGTGTGTGGCGATAAAAGGATTCGCGGGGGCCCACCATGACGAACAAGACCACCATGTCCGAATCGCTGCGGTCGCCGATAGCCAACAGGTGGTTCGGAAAGGCAGACTTGTCCTCGATGTGAAAAATCTCGATGGTAGGACTCAATTGACCGCTGCTTTGATCGACGCGTTGAAAATTAGAGGGATTTAAACCCAACCGGCCGATTGCCTTCGCATAGAGTTGTTCCAGGTCCCCCGATGAGTGGAACTCGAAGCCGAAGAAGGTGCGGCCGTCAATGCTCTGTCCGCGCACGGCGACATAATCCTGCCGGGTGGAAATGTACTCGAAGTTGGTGGTCAGGGTAGCCGGTACCGGAAGCGTACCGCCGTTGCGCAGGTTCAAGGTTACGTAATAATCCTCACTTGTCGCATCCTGAGGGGGATTAACGTAACCTAGTGTTGCGAATAGCAGCCAGAGCATCGACGAATTCCTTTTCCCCGATAATTTGCAGGGAGCGGGAACGTTCCCTGGCCGTACCGGCGAACTGGTCCAGTATATCATCCACCAACATCTTATGCAGGGCCTCGTACTGGCGGAAGGTGATGTCGAACTGAGCCGCCCGGCGTTGCAGGTTCTCTTCCCTGATCTCGCGTACCCGACGCCGCTGGGTTTGGGCCACCTTGGAGGCGCCGCCCACACCGCCTGTTTCACCGAGCAGGGTGCCCAGGGTAACCTCCAGGGCTACCGCCAGTTTATGCAGCGCGGGCAGGCCGATATTGGAAAGTTCCTCGATCTGTTGCTGGGTAAAGTCGATCTTGCCCAGGTCGATATCGCTGTCCTCGTACTCCGCGAGTTCCTCGCGGATGGTATCGAAGGGTTTCTCCAGCAGGGTCAGGTGCTCCGGCCGCAGACCGGTGGTATCGGCCAGTTCCTCGATGCTCATTTTGCGTTTGGTCCGCCACTTGCGCAACTGCTTGCCCACATCGGTGAAGGGAATCCCCGAACTACTGGTCGCGTTCTCCAGTTCCGTTAGAACCTTTTCCACCATTTCGAAGATCTGAGGCTTCAAATCGCGCCATTCGCGGTACTGGATGTAGTATTTGCCCAGATGGGCTTTGACCGCGTTGGAGGGCGTGCCGACCAGGAAACGCGACAGGGTTTCCTCGCGAGAGAAGATGATGATGGGCTTGCCCAGCGATGTGGCCATTTCCACCTCGCCGCCGATACCGAAACTGGTGTGATCGGCGCAGACCAACATGAAATTGGATTCCACGACCCGTATGCGGTCCAACAGGTAAACGTGTTCTGCCGTCATGGTGTCCCGTACTTCCGGCGAGGTGACCAGTGACGGAATATACAAGCGCGTGTGAAAGGGAGGATCGGCCAGGGCTTTACCCATCTTCTCGACCAGATTGCGAATACGGCCTTTTTCCCGAGGCGGACAGCGGGTGATGGGCTCCGAAACATAGGCCAGGTTTTTATATACGGGGGGGTCCAATCGTTTTGGCATAGTTCCCTTTACCTTTGCGACAAAAGCCTACTTCTGAATGTGACCCTCTTATTGTAAACCATATAGTGTCGTCTTGGGTACCACCTACCAGATCATGGGGTGGGATTTGAAACGGGGTTTTTCAAAACGACTCCCCCTGGCCGAAGGGCAGCCACAGTTGCACCTCGCGTTTGATGTCGGTGCGTTCCAGGTTGCTGACCGTGATGCCCAGCAGGCGTACCCGGCGTTTTAAGGCCTCGGTCTCCTTCAGGTGGCTTATGGCCACGCGGAACAGAACATCGGCCTTGAAGACATAATTGTCCAGCGTATGGGCGCGGGTGATGGTGTCGAAGTCCGGGTAACGCAGCTTCAGGGTGACCGTTTTGCCCGACAGCTTGCCCTTTTTCAAGCGCCGCTCCAATTCTTTGGCCAGGGTCTTGAGAATATGCGCCATTTCCTCCTCGGTTTCCAGGTCGTCCACGAAGGTTTCCTCGACGCCGACCGATTTCCGCTCCCGATGCGGCACCACTTCCCGATCGTCCTGACCTCGTGAAATCTTGTAGTAATAGGCGCCCGTTTTGCCGAAGTGGCGGATCAATTCGCGCTCCGTTCTTTGGCGCAGATCCGCACCGGTGTAGATACCCAATTCGTGCATGCGTTTCTCGGTTGCCTTGCCGATGCCGTGGAACTTGCCGATGGGCAGTTGCTCGATAAAGCTCAGCACCCGTTTGGGTGGAATGACGAAGATTCCGTTGGGTTTGTTGATATCGGAAGCCACCTTGGCCAGGAACTTGTTGGGCGCTACGCCGGCGGATGCGGTGAGCCGGGTTTTTTGGAAGATGCGGGAGCGAATCTCATTGGCAATCAAGGTGGCCGACGGATTGCCTTTTTTATTTTCGGTCACGTCCAGATAAGCTTCATCCAGGGACAGCGGCTCCACCAATTCGGTATAGTCCAGGAAGATTTCCCGAATCTGGCCTGAGACTGAGCGATAGACATCGAAGCGCGCGGGAACGAAGACGGCATGCGGGCAGCGTTTCTGCGCCTGCAAAGAGGGCATGGCGGAATGGATGCCGAAGCGACGCGCCTCGTAACTGGCCGCGGCCACAACGCCGCGTTTCCCCGGACGTCCGCCCACGACCACGGGTTTCCCGCGCAGGTGGGGAAAGTCCCGTTGCTCTACGGATGCAAAAAAAGCATCCATATCGATGTGGATGATTTTACGGACGCCCGACATGCTGTCGCCTCGGGGGCTGCCTGGTCCCTTGTTATTTGAAAAGATCTTCCAGAAATTCCAGCAATTGCTCTCCGGACAATTCCTGAACCGTTTCGAATTCCAGGCCGAGTTTGAAGCCGCCTTCATTCTCGGGTTTACAGTGGCGAACCACGGCCCGAGCATGAATCAGGTCGGAATACTGCGGCAGTTCGAATTCAACCATGACCTTCACACCGGCATCGTATAGTTTGTCGGTGTCGATGAGAATGCCGCCGGCGCTGATATTCTCGATAGCAAAGGGATGAAAGTCCTCGTCACTGTCGACCGGCTTCATCCAGAAGATCATATCGGTTCCAAACCGTTCGAAATTTCTTCGATTGCGCATGACTAACCTCGGATAAAGGGACTCTATTTACTTATCGTCCCATTGGTCTTTTTCGATAAGTGGAAACCGGCAACCGAGGAGGCCCGGCGCCGTATAAAAGAGAGCTTTGTGAGAGTATTCTCACGGGCTGCTTGATTTATGGCCTCTCCTTCCGTTAAGAATAGAGAAGAGCGCTTCACCCAGGATACCGCACATGCCCCTTTTCAACCACTCCCATGAAGCAGAAATCAAGTCCAAGAACCATACCATGACAGGATACGTGTACTCGCTGGAAGATTGTTTCAGGCGATGTATCCCGGTTACTTCCATCGAATTCAACCCGCCGCCCGTCTCCACGCCGGTCAAGCAGCAGGCCGATTACTGGCTGAACCTGGAAAACCCGGACGAGGAAGACCGCAAGATCCTGAAGACCATGAAGGCCAAGATCAAGGCCATGATTCGCTGTCGGCATTCCGGTTCATTTATGTCCGTCACCGATTCGGCGGCCGGTATTCCCCGTATCAACAACCTGGAAATGCTGCGCTTGTTCGAGGACCCCGGTTTCTGTCGGCGTCATTTGGACCAGGCGCCCGCCGGCTGGGAACACAAACGCGTGATCCTTCACCTGACCCGCAATCACAGCGTGGCCTGGACGCGCGCCTTCCTGAAACGGGTGCGTTCGCTGGGTTTCGACCAGTTGCTGCTGATTACCGGCGATCCCCTGAAGGACGTCCGTCTGAAGACAGTCACCGCCGAGGATGCCCTGACGTTGGACGAGACGGCCGCGCGGGAGGTTAGGCTGAAGAACAGCATCGAACTGCTGCGCTTCGTTCAGGCCGTCGAACCCGATCTCTACCCCGGAGCGGCCCATAACCCCTTCATGAAGCGTGAGGTCGCCCACAAACACCTCCTGAACAAAGTGGACGCCGGCGCCCGCTTCCTGATTACGCAACCGGTTTCCTATTATGATGAATGCTGGCGCGTGATGGCCGAGTTCGAGGAATTCCGCAAGCAACGTCAGATCGACATTCCCATAATTCTGGGCGTGTTCAACTACGCGGTGCCTTGCACCTCGCACGGTTACAAACCGGAGGTCTTCGAGAAGCGCCATAAATTCTGGAAAAAGCTGTTCGGTTTCGTTCCCACCGGTGTTCGTACCGATTATGACTTGGGCTTAAACGGGATCGAGATCCTGGCTCGTTCCATCAATAAACTGAAACGCATGGGATATTTCCATTTCGATGTCATGAACGCGGAGCGCAACGGCTACTCGGTAGTGCTGAAGGGCCGCAACTTCACACGCGAGTTGGATCGTCTGGTGGGCGTCTTCCAGCATGACAAACCTGGGATCTAGCAAGGTCTCCAATCCGGGAGGCAGCCATGGCGCCTTGGAAACCCGGCGGCAGCGATGACAACCGGGTCGTATTGGTTACCGGCACAAGTAAAGGCATAGGTCTGGCCCTGGCTCATGCGCTGACTCGCGGCCACAAACGCCTGGTGCTCACAGCTCGAGCCTCCTCGTTGGATCGTCTGGCCGAGGCGGGGATTCAGGAAGATGAACGCGTGATGGTGCGCGCGCTGGATGTTACTCACGGCGAGCAGGCCAATGCCCTGGTTGCCGAGGTCGAGGCTCGGTGGGGCGGCGTCGACGTTCTGGTCAATAACGCCGCGATTTGCTATCGCGCCGTTATGGAACACCTTGCCGATGAGCATGAAGAGGATCAATTCCACACCAACTACCTGGGGCCGCTGCACCTGGTTCGCCTGGTTTTACCCGGTATGCGTGCCCGACGTCGGGGTCACATCATCAACCTGTCCTCCGTGGGAGGCATGATGGCCATGCCTACCATGGGCGGCTATTCAGCCTCCAAATTCGCGCTGGAGGGCGCCTCCGAGGCGCTTTGGTACGAGTTGCGGCCCTGGAACATCCGCGTCACGCTGGTGGAGCCCGGCTTCGTCCACTCCGATTCCTTCAAGAATGCCCTTTTCACGCCGCGTAGCGAGGCCTCCTACGGCAGAGTGGACGACGAATACCACGCCTACTACACCAACCTGATCGGGCTGATCACGCGCATGATGAACGGTTCGCCCACCACGCCCGAGGACATCGCTCGCATCATCATCGAGACCATGGACAGGCGCAACCCGCCGCTTCGCCGATCGGCCACATGGGACGCCGTCTTCTTCTCGATGATGCGCCGCCTGTTGCCCCAGCGCCTCTACCACCTGGTGCTTTACAGAGGTCTCCCCAACATCCGCCGCTGGGTTCCGAGCGATAGAAAGTGATAGCGGGTCTGCCGTTTCGACGCGGTCTCCGCGCCAAAGACGACGGACCTTTTCGAGGCAGTGATCGAGTTTGTTTGTCTCCGTTGGGGATTCGTATGTATGCCGATGCAGTAAAGTTGTTTTATCGCAAGCACTTTACTTGTTCCGTGAGTTTCGTCTTTACCTGCGCTGCAAATAGGGAAAAAGCCGGCATCCCCCTTGCTTACTATAGCGTGACAACAGGAAAAGGAATCAGTCCTATTTAACCTCTCTCCTTACCCCCTGAAGCTCGGAAGGCTCTTCAGGGGGATTTCTTTTTTTGGAGTATCCTCAAGGTTTGGTTTCGTTTTCCAACTAAATAAACCTTTACCCTGAAGCTGGTTACAAGATTTATCTTGACGCGGCCATGCCATATCTCTACATTTGTAGATATAACGTGCCTGGTGTCGAGGTGTGAACCGTGAAACTATCCGATTTCGAACTTGAAGTGATGCAGTTCTTCTGGAAGGAAGGCGAGGCCATCGTTCCCGACCTCCATGCCGCCATTGCCGCCGACCGCCGGGTCTCTTATTCCACCGTCAAGACCATTGTGGATCGCCTGGAGGAAAAAGGGGCGGTGAAGCGTATCCGCACCTACGGCCGCACCATTCTCTACGGACCGGCTGTCACCCGTGACAAAGTTACAAGGCCGCTTGTCAAAGATTTCGTTCATCGTCTCTTCAACGGTCGGGTTCGTCCCATGATCAGCCAGGTGCTTGCCGATGAAGAGTTGTCTCTGGATGATCTGGCCTACCTGGAAGCGTTGATCGCCAAGAAGAAACAGCAGAAGTCGGAGGGTGATGTATGAGTTGGCTGCTTGTTCAATCCGCGGTTTGTCTGGTATTTCTCGCGGCCCTGGCTTTATTGCGTTCCGCGCCCTTTCGGATTCGTCTGTTTCTTTGTCTGGCTGCCATCGCTTGTTGGTTCCTTCCCCTGCACCAATGGCGGCTTCCGGAGCGATATACGCCGGCCGTTTTCGATCTGGCCGTGCCGCCCATACTGCAAACGACCGCAACCGCCGCCGAAACGATTTCCGTTTCCCCGGCTTTCGATCCTCTGCAGATGTTACTCTCTTCAAAAGCGCTTTTTTTCTGCGCCGGCCTGGGCGTGCTTGCTTTCGGTTTGTTGATCCTGCGTCATCGCTGCTTTCTCCAATCTTTGACCCGGCGTGCCGAACGAGCCGATCATTTGTGGGGCAGGATCGATACATCGATTCAGACCCCGCTTTACATTGTGGACGGCCTGGCCGGCGCCTTGACCACCGGTATCTTCACTCCACGCGTTTGGGTGGGGCGGACTCATGCGAACAGCGCTGCCGTTACCGGTCTTTTGCGTCACGAATGGACCCATATTCGCCGTATGGATAACCTGGTCCTACTTTTCCTTACACTTACCCGCTGCCTGCTTTGGTGGAATCCTTTTATTCACCTGCTGGCTCGTCGCGCCCGCTTCTATATCGAGCTGGCCTGTGATCACGCTTGCAGCAATAAACCGGGCGGGGAAAACTACCGGGTTCAACTGGCCGAACTTCTGTTGGAGCAGGCCGGTTTGAATCCTTCGCACGGCGTCCTGGCTTGCGGGGCCGCCTCCAACTTCAACATGAAACGGCTCACCCTTTTGGAAAGGAGATATACCATGAAGTTCCGTCATCTCCTGGTACTGGCGGGGTTGTGTTTGGCCGGTCCGTTACTGGTCGCCTACAACCCGGCAAATACCAAGGAAAAATTCAACGATGCCCGGACTATTCCCTTCCTGGCCGACAACACCAGGGAATCGTACAGCGGTTTCGAAATCAATGTGGTAGATGTCAAGGACCAGCCGATCGGCGACCTGTTGCGTTTCATTGCCGATCAGGTGGGTTTCAAGCTGAAACTCGATGATCCCAAGATCAAGGATATCAAAAGCACCTATCGCTTCCGCAATATGCCTTGGGACCGGATGGTCCACATCATCTTGAAGGATGCCGAATGCGCCTTCAGCTTCGACGGCAAACAACTGATCGTGGTTACCAGCGACTATGCCGCCGGCAAGGGCCTGTTGCGCAAATCCGCGTCTTTGAACGGCGATCCTCCCCGATGGCTTTATATCCAAATGCAAGAGCAACCGCCTGAAAACGGAGTTACTGCCGATCATGAAACGGTGTACTACGCCCTGAACCACAGCGAAAGATCCAAAACCATCCTGAAAGCCCTGAAAACCGAACTTTCTCAAGGCGGCAGGGTACTGACTGATAGAAACGGCGAGAACATCACCCTGATCATCGGTGACAAACCGGTAATCCTAAAACGTATTCGCGAGGTACTCAGCGAACTCGATTCCCCGGACTAACCCTCAATCATTCCCAATTTCAACGATCCTTGAAGAAGCGCCGGGTTGCGCCCGTGTTTCAAGCAAGATAAAAAAAGCCGGGTAACCGCCACCCTAACGGGAGCACTGTACCCGGCTGAAGAAGAGATGGAGAAGGAAGCCCGCCGGATGCGTGTCCGGCGGACTTTCAATCAAGGTTAAGCGTTACGGGCGACGAGTACACAGGGTGTAGTCGCCGGAGCCGCTGTAGGAGTAGACGCGCCAGACGTAGTAACCTGACGAGCCGTTATAGGAAATGCTCTCGCTGGAACTTGCGCTGGTACTGGAAGCCACGGTGGACCAGGAGGAGCCGTTCCATTTCCACAGGTACAGATCGAAGTCGGTACCGGCGGCGCCTTCCAGGTCGGCCTCGTGGAAGCCGGAAGCGCTGGAGAAGTAGTAGGTGCCGTTGGGCTCGTACTCATAGTCGCCGGAACCGGTCAGGGTGCCGGTGTACTGGGTGCCGTTACACTCGCTGGGAGGAGGCTCTTCGCCGCCGCAACCCGCGGGATTGGTGGAGTCACGGAAGTTGGCAACCGTGGAAGCGCTGTTGTTCAAAGCCAGAGCGTTGTTGGCGGAGGAACCGACGGTCGATCCGCCGACGCCCATGGGCTGGCCGCCGTAGGTCACGTTGGGGTTGGACCAGTAGTCCAGGCGGGTGCAGCTGGTGCCCGCGGCGGAGCAAGCGTTGTTATAGGCCATGATGGTGCGCCAGTTGGCGGAAGGATAGGTGTAGCCGTGGTTGTAGATGTAGGGCGTGGTGTTGCCGTCTACATACCAGTCGTGGCGGGCGCCCATGTTGTGGCCCAGTTCGTGGCCGAAGCTGTAGTAACCGGTGGCGCAGGTGCGTGCGGTTACGGAGAAGGCGCGGTCTTCGAAGGAAGGAGAAACCGAGGTCATCAGGTTGGCAATACCGCAGTATTGGGAGCCGTTGATGATCAGGGCGACCATGTCGGCGCAGTACTGATCGCGCAGGGAGTGCACGTTGTCCATGTAGCCGTCGGTCTTACCGGTCAGGCGGCTCAGGTTGGTGGAGAAGTTGCTGCTTTCCGTGTAGCTGATCTCGCCCTTGTAAACCAGGTTCAACTGGAAGTTCACATTGGAGTTGTTGTAACCCTGGTTGGTTTCGGTAACGGCCAGGTCTACCAGGTTCTGGATGGCGGTGGTGCCGCCTTGTGCGGAACGGGCGGCCGGGGTGTAAACCACCAAAATGTCGATCACGCTGCCGGAATCGGCCTTGGAGCTGATAGCGGCTTTACCGGCATCGCGCACGGCGGAGACAACGGGTTCCGCATCCTCTGGGAAGACGCCCTGGTCTACTTCACGGATGGCGTGGACACCGTCGGCAACCCAACGGATCTGGTAGAAGGCATGCGGGGTGACGATGTTACCCATGATCATGCTGTTCTTTTCATCGATAACCATGGAAACGCGGCTGATTTCTTCCTCGGCGATGGAGCCGACCCAAGACCAGGTGCCCTGGTTTTCGACGGAGCGTTCCAAAACGCCGGTCATGAACACGTCTTCGAACAGGTTCAACTCAACAACGGAACCGGGGGCACTGCGGTCGCCCAAGAAATCGTTTTTCTTGGAAAAGAGGTTGGTGTTGACACGAACATAGCGCTGGCGGACGACACCCAACTCGGTGTCAATCTTTTTGCTGCTGAAGTTGGCCGGGGCGAAAGCCTCCAGGCTGTAGGGATCGAAGTCTTGCGCAAATAAGGGCGCAACGAGAACAAGAGCGGCAAAAGCCACCCGTACCAAAGCTTGGCGTTGCATTACTATCCTCCTGGAATTTGAAAACTGAGTGTAGATAAAAGGTAAGATTGCTATACATGAATGTATAAAAGTACAGATCGTCCCCATCATTATCTCAGACAGGGAAATAGCAATCAAGAGCAATTTGTCGACAAAGTGCAAACTCCATGTCAAAAAAAAGCTACAACCAATTGGTATCCGGCAAAACCCGCGCAATTGAGCGTGGACCAGGAATTATCCAAGATTAGATTCAGACAGCCCTTTGCGACAAAACATGAACGGTAGAAGTTTTAACGGTTTTATTACCTGGGAGAAGTGGGGGGAGCTTGCAAATCGTATGCCCTGTTGAATTGCTGTACAATGCCGACAGAGCAAGCGGTTGATTGCTCGATAATCGTGTCCGTCTTCTTCTCAAACTGTCGAGAAGTTACACCCAAAACCCCTGCAACCTGCTATAAACGGTAATAGGAGGCAGTCATGCGTTTGATGGATCGAAAGGCTGTCGCGAAGCATCGAAAGCCCGGCGAGGGCATTACCGAAGCGGGATTACGGGAGTTGGTTGAAACCATTGCCGTCCCCAGGCATGCCGTGCGTGAACAGGCAAACAACCACCTGATCGGCAGTTGGCTGCGCAACTTGTTTCAGGAATGGGGCTATCACGTCGACATGCAGGGTAGGTATCGGAATGTGATCGCGTCAACGCCACATTGCGTCGGCAAGGCCTGTCTTCTGGTGGGCGCTCATTACGACACGGTCCCCTTCTCCCCCGGGGCTGACGATAACGGGTCGGCCGTGGCCGCCATGTTGACTTGCGCTCGCATCCTTGCCGAGCGCGACAGCACCCTGCCGATTGTTTTTGTTGCCTTCAACAATGAGGAAGACGGCCATCTGGGCAGCGATGATTTTGTTTATCGCTACCTGCCCGAGGCTCCCTTTACCATTCGTGAGGCACAAATCCTGGAGATGGTCGGTTATTGTAGTCGGCAACCCGGCTCCCAGGAGGTTCCCGCCGGTCTGCCCATGCGCAAGCGAATGCCCAAAATCGGCGACTTTCTCGGTCTGGTGGCCAATCGCCAATCGAGAAAGCAACAGCGGGCCCTGCTGCGAACGGCTGACGAAGTAGGCGACATCCATGTACTGGCGGTTCGCCCCATGTGCGGCCTCGAGCGTTTGTTTCCGGTAATGTGGCGAAGCGACCACGCGGCTTTCTGGGAAAAGTCGATCCCTGCCGTCATGTGGACCGATACCGCCGAGTTTCGCAACCCACATTATCATTCCCCGACCGATACCCCGGATACGTTAGATTACACCTTCCTGGCCCGGGTCACCCATCTACTTCTGCGGTATCTGACGACGCAAGGTTCCCCAAGCGCTTAAGTCACCGACAATAACTCCCGAAGGCTGATCTCAAGTTCCTCAAAATCGATGGGTTTGGTGAGGAAACGCGAGGCGCCCAGGTCGAGCAGGTGGGCAATGTCCTCGTAGCGGGTAATGGCCGAGATGATCACAATGGGGATCTCTTTGGTCGCCTCCCGGCACCGCAAAATCTTGATCAGGTCCTCGCCGCTGAGTTCCGGCATCACCATATCCGTAATCAGCAGGTCAACATCCGGGTTGTCTTGGATGGTGTGCAGGGCCTTGGTGCCGCTGGAACATTGAATGCACACATACCCCAGTTCTTCGATGGTGTGGGCCATCAAGGTACGAATTTGATAATCATCTTCCGCAATGAGGATTTTTTTCATCGCCAGGCTCCATTCCGAATGACCGCGGTGCGGCTCTTCCCGGTGACAAGTTTCCATGTCCCACATTCTATTTAACACCCGCAAACGGTATTGTCCAGGCGTAAGCGCACATAAACAAAGCATTTCTGAGCGGGCGCACACTTTGACAAAAACATTGGAAAAAGGCTAATCCTTCGGTAGGATGTTGACGATATAATCCCCAACTTTTTCAGGCGCGCGAGATGGTTTTTTGGTGTTCAGCGCCCGCTCAGGCTTCTAAAATGGCGGTAAGGGAAAGATCGGTATTCACATAGGCCACGCGGGCCAGTTTGGTCAGGTGGTCGAAGGCATGCGCGGCGTTCTCACCGGCCAGACCGTCGTGTCCGGGATGCAACAGACCTCGTGCGGCAAGACCGGCGGCATCGAGGGCCGTACCCAAGCCCGTGGCTACTTTCATGGCACAGGCCGGCTTGGCGCCGTCGCACAAGGTGCCCGCTACCGAGGTGGTCATGGTGCGAACGATGCGGTCCAGGCCCTGAGCATCACTGCCCAACATCCAGGCCACGCCGCAACCCACCCCCATGGCAGAGGAGAGGGAGCCGCCGCAGAGAGGGCCGACCCGACCGATTCGAGCCTTGACCGCGATATTGACCAGGTGGGCCAAAGCTATGCCGCGAAGCAGGCGTTCTCTATCGTTACCGAAACCCAGTTGCTCGGCCGCCGCCCAGGTTCCCAGGAAGACAGTCAGACCGGAATTGCCGCTGCCGCCCGAGGTCATGACCGGCATGCGGACACCCGCCATTCTGGCTTCGATAGCCGCGGCTACCCGGGCCTTGGCATGAGCGGCGGCATCACCATTCGCGGCGGTTTCCAGCAGCGCCTTGCCGTAACCCAAACCGGCGCCGTGATCCAAACCGTAATACGAGATCGCCTTGTTCATTTCCAGCCCTCTCTCCAGGAAAGCAAGGTCTTCATCGGAGACAAGGGCCAGCGCTTCCAGAAGGCTTTCGGGATTGAACAATAAATCGTGAATCAGGTCGTCATCGACATCCTCGTCCGCCTCCATTCGGCAGTTGTTATTCGACAGGGAAACATCTTTGCCGTTGACCTGGGCGCGGAAAACACGGTCATGCCTTCCCAGGATGCTTGCCGAGCCCTTGCCCCCGCTTTTGACCACATCCACGTGCAGGTATACGCCGGTTACCCCGGCAGCCGGGCCGGTTTCAGTACGGGCCGACAACTCGGCGGCCTGTTCCCACATGGCCGGAGTCAGCGCTTCAAAGGTACGCAGTTTCAAACCCGGGTCGGCGGAAATCGCTCCTGCGGCGGCGGCAACGGCAGGCCCCCTGTAATCAGTACCCGGCAAGCCCACGGCCAGGGTGTTTTTGTAGGTGCCGTTATCCAGTTTCACGATAATGTGCTGAATATCGCCTTCTACCAGCGAAGAGGCGACAGCCGCCGAATAGGCCAATGCCGCGGGCTCGGTACACCCCAAGGAGGGAAGTGCCTCTTGTCGGATCAGGCGACTGATGATTTCTTGTGTACGTGCGGCTGTCATGAGAACCTCCCCGCGGATTTTTAGAAGGAATTTGCAGTTTTCTTGCCGGCCGCCTAAACTCTTTACCCTCAAGCGACAACACTTGCTCTTTTGGGGAATAATGCCCGTGTTGCGGAAATTTTACCGGGATCGTGCCTGAGCCCCTGTGGTTTTCAGGGACAGCCATTTGTACATCATACGTTGTAATTCGCCCGAATCGATGGGACGGCGAAGCAGATCGTCCATTCCCGCCTTCAAGCAGCGCTCCCTCAAATTGGTGTCGAAACTACCGCACATGGCAATCAGGCAGCAGTCACCCGCCAGAGAGCCCTCGGCCTCCAAACGGCGAATGGCGTCGGAGGTGGCCATGCCGTCCATATCGGGTAGGCTGCACTCGATGAGCACCATATGGTAGGCCCTTATTTTCAAGTAGGCCAGAGCTTCCATACCGCTTGCCGCCATATCCGGTTCAATACCCAGATTGGCCAGCTTGCGCATGACCCCCCGGCGTCCCGGCGGATGGAAGTCTACCACAAGCACCCGCCAACCGCCCTCGGGCGCGGGCGGCAGTTCGTTGCCCCCATCCTCTTGAACTGCCGCGGCTTCTGAATCCGACAGTGAGATTTTGTTCAGGGCCGGCAGGTTCCATTGAAGTGCGTCTCGCAATTGCTCCTGGGAATAGGGTTCGATCAAAATCTTTTCCACGCCCAATTGGGAGGCGTGGTTCAGATCCTCCTGATGAGCCGTCTCGCCCAACATAACCAGCTTGGTACTGCCGAGGCGGGGATCGCTGACCAGGATACGGGCCAGATCCAAACCGGATATTTGAGTCAGGCCCTGGTGAATGATGACGGTATCGTAGATTTTCTGTTCGGAGCGCAAAATGTTCAATGCCTCGATGGCGTCGGGGCAGGTGTCCACGTGAATGGACCACTGACGCATCAAATCGGCCAGGGTCCGGCGTTCAGTCGGGTCGGCCATTACCAGAAGAACCGCTCCTTTCACCGCCGCCGGTGCGGAAGACGCGGTTTCCCCTTCCGGCAAGGTGACCAGGTTCTTTTGAAGCCTGGCCGTAAAGTGGAAGGTACTGCCCTCGCCCGGAACGCTGTCGACCCAGATTCTACCGTTCAGTCCTTCCACCAGGCATTTGCAAATAGCCAGGCCCAACCCGGTTCCGCTGTAGTGCCGCGTGGAGGAGGAATCCACTTGGGTAAAAGGTTGGAAGAGGGTGCTTAAAGCCTCTTGTTCGATGCCGATGCCCGTATCGCGGACGTCAAAGCGCAGCATCAGGCTTTCCCGTGTTTCCTCTATCATGTCTACCGACAACGCGATCTCACCATCCCTCGTGAACTTGGCGGCATTGTCCATCATGCTGTTGAGAATCTGGCGCAAGCGTCCGGGGTCACCCAGGATGGGATTGGGAATATCGTCGGCAATGTGCAAATGCAGGGTGACCGGCTTGGACTTGAGGGTTTCGCGCGTTATTTCGATAACCTGACGGCAAAGATCGGCGAGATCGAAGGGCAGAATTTCGAATTCCAGGCGGCCGGTTTCTATTTGGGAGAAATCCAGGATATCGTTGATGATACCCAAAAGGTCCTTGCCGCATTTCAGGATGGTCTTGGCGTGGTCATGCTGCCTTTGAGGAAGGTTGCTGTTCAACAACAACTCGGTCATGCCCATGATGCCGTTCAGGGGCGTGCGTATTTCGTGGCTCATGGTGGCCAGGAATTCTGCTTTGGCTCGGCTGGCCTGTTCCGCGGCTTCCTTGGCGGCAATCAGGGTTTCGGCTGCATTGCGCTCCGCGGTGATGTCCCAGGTGGTGCCGATCAGGCGCGGCGATTTATCCTGCCCGGCATGAAAGACATGGGCCTTGGACTTCAAGGTGTGAGCTTCGCCGTCCCCATGGGTAATGCGGTATTCAGCCTCATAATGTCCATGCTTCCTGGCGTTTTCCACTCCCGCGGCGATCCGGATCAGATCGTCGGGGTGAACGCGCTCCAGGAAGACATCGCGACTGGAGGAATAATCGCCCTCCTCCAGGCCGAACAGAATGGGCATATAGCTGTCCCAGGTCAGTTCCTCGCTCTCCAGATCCAGTTCCCAGGTACCGATCTGGCCGGACTGTAAAGCCAGGTTCAGGCGTTCCTGAGCCTCGCGGATGACCCGTTCCATGCGCCGGCGCTCGGTAAGGTCCTCGATGATGGACCAGATTCGTTTGGTGCCGTCGGAAGCGGTAACCACCATGCCGTAAACCGCGACCGGCACCACGTGACCTTGCTTGTGCAGGTATTCCTTGTAGTGCGGTCCGAAACTACCCTTGTCGATAAGCTGTTTCAGAACTTCCCGATCCTGCTCGGTGCTGTCGGTGGCATTCAAGGTCTCGTAGCTGATCAGATCGTATTCTTCCGCGGAGTATCCCAAAAGATCCAAAAAAGCCTGGTTGCACTTGGTGCCGGTGCCCTTCAACTCCCACATATTCATGCCCAGCGGCGATTTCTCGAACAGGTCGCGGAAGCCCTCATCGGAGCGCTCCAGGGCCCGCAGAGGAATGCGCACCAGACGTTCCCTCAACATGATCCCGGTCCATAAAACGAGCACCCCCAGGAAGATGACCGCAACCGTGGTCATAAATCCGCCGAACGGCCCGGACAAGTCGTTGGAGAAAGGACTGGCATACGCAAGGGTTGAGAAGAAAAGGACCGGCAGAACAAACCACCGGACCGATCCCAGCGCACTCTCATGTCTCATGGAGATACCTTGAAGGTGCTCTGCATCGGTGGAAAACTCCCTATTTTGTAACCTATTACTTTACAGATCATAAGAAAACAGCCGCAATCTGCAAGGTAAACAACGATTATACCACCCTTGTTCTAATTGATGTTAACCACCTTTCGAGGAGTCCGGCTTTCGTTAAAGCTTTAACTCTGGAAAAAATGGGGATCTGGGCAACTGCCGGCGCAAACGTTACAAATTGGCACTTCTGTATGTTTAGTCGCCGATTTTCTTTTTGAGGTCGGGCATGGTGGACGGATCGTCAGCATTCATGTACCTGGACTCGTTGCCCGTTGCCGTGACGTTTTCGTATACGCCCTTTTCGCGACGCACCAGCTTGGTGAAACCCATATTCTTCAATTCGGAATTGGTTTTTGGAAAATTGAGACCAGGAGCGCTGATCACCTTGGCGACCGGCGCATCCCCCGGCGTATCGCCCGGATCGGCGCCCGTTAATTTACATAACTCGCCCCAATTGGCGACCTTGTCATCGATGCCGTGCATCACTTCCACCACCTTGCCGTTGGCGGAACATGCATAGTCATAGGTAGGCATGAAATCAACCCCGTATTTGTGGTCACTGCCGAGCTGAGGGAACCCCCGGCGTCAATCATTTTACTCTGTTTCCCCGGTTTGGAGGCTGCCGATAATTATTTGACCCCCCGATTCACCGGTTGTCGTCAAAAAAACTGAACGCCTCGAACATAAGTTGTGACATACCCCGATACTTTGGCCCGGGGCATGTTGGTAAATTGTTTTCGCTCTTGCCGTCTTGACGTTTCAGGTCCATATTATCACTGTCTGGCCGCCTAACTTGTCTTTTGTCAGGCTTGTGTTAGAATCTGTCGCGGCGGTCGACGCCAAAAATCACCGGAGCACCATTTTGAATTTCATCACCCGTTTTCAACTGCCCCTTGCCATAGACCGCGCGGCCTTCCTGGACAAACTGGGCGAACATTTCGGCCTGACCACGGAAGATGAGCAAAGCGAGGTTCGTACATATACGGACTGTTTTGACTGGCGTCTTTACAAATCGGGTTTTGCCTGTTACGCCACCTCCAAAAAATGCGTTCTGGAAGACCTGGAAAGCGGTGAGGTCACGACCTCGTTTTCCTGTCGGAAACCGCCCCGTTTCAAAGAGGAACTGCCCGAGGAAGGCGCCTGGCCTGCGGTCGCTGACGCCATGGAAATGCGCGCGCTGTTGCCTTTGGTAACCCTGCGGGTGAATCATGCGGAATACGCCGTGCGCAATGAAGACCGGAAGGCGGTTGTTCGCATGGCGGTTCGCGAGGAATATCCCGAGGGGGAAGCGGCGGCGGCCCGTTGCAGTGTCTACCTGAAGCCCATGCGGGGTTATGAAAGCGAGTTCGCCGCACTCTCCGGCTACCTGCAAACAGAGGGACTGACCCCCAAGGAAAACGCGGGCCATAAGAAGATGTTCCGCCGCATGGGCTACGATCCCGGCACCTACAGTTCCAAGGTGAACGTGAAATTGTCGCCGGAAATGCGCACCGATGAAGCCGCGCGCGTGATCTTCAAGCAGTTGATCGGGGTCATGCGGGTCAATATGGACGGCCTGCGCCAGGACCTGGATACGGAGTTCCTGCATGATTTTCGCGTGTCCGTCCGGCGCACCCGTTCGGCGCTGAGCCAGATCAAAGGCATTTTCGACGACTCCTTTACCCGCAAGGCCAAGGATGATTTCGGCTACGTGGGTCGCTTGACCAACTTCATGCGCGATGCGGACGTCTACCTGCTGGCTCGCGATGCCTATCTGTCCATGGTGCCCGAACATCGACGCAAGGGCGTAGACGCCTTCTTCCAACACCTGCGGCGCCGACGCGTGACCGAACGCAAGCGCATGTTGGCCGAAATGGACAGTGAGCGCTTCAACAAGGTACTGGACGATTGGGAAGCCTTTCTGGACAGCCCGCTTCCCGAAAAGCCCGCGGGACCCGACGGCGGCCGGCCCGTCCTGGCACAGGCCTCCAAATTCATCCGCAAGCGCTACCGCCAGGTGATTCAAGACGGCCTGGCCATCGATGACGCAACCCCGGATGAGGAATTGCACGAACTGCGTATCGACTGCAAAAAGCTGCGCTACCTCCTGGAATTCTTTATTTCGCTCTACCCGACCGATAAAATGAAGCTGTTGATCGGCAACCTGAAAAAGCTTCAGGAGAACCTGGGCGACTTCAACGATCTCTGTGTCCAGGCGGAAACCCTGCAACACTATCTGGACAAGATTCCGGCCGGTCGCGTGGGTCGAGGCGAGGTACATATTTCCATCGGCTTCCTGATGGGCGTGCTCTACTCGCGTCAGTTGGAGGTACGCCGCCAGTTCCATGAAAAGTTCACCCAATTTGCCGGCGAAGAGAATCGCCTTTTGTTTGCAGAACTGTTCGGGGCTAAGAAAACCGGGGGAAGCCATTGAAAATTCTTGCAATCTATAACATCAAGGGTGGCGTCGGTAAAACCGTGACCGCGGTCAACCTGGCTCATCTCGCCGCTAGTCAAGGGTTTCGAACCCTGGTGTGTGACCTGGACCCTCAAAGCGCCACCACCTTTTATTTCCGTGTCAAACCCAAGGCCAAGGTCAAGTCTTTGATCGAGGGCGGCAAGTTCCTGGACCGCTACATCAAGGAAACCGACTACCCCGGCCTGGACCTGTTGCCTGCCGATTTCTCCTTTCGCAATCTGGACATTGCTTTTGCGGAAACGCCGAAACCCAACAAACGCCTGCGGGCCACACTGAAAGGAGTGCGCGACGACTACGATCTGGTGTTGTTGGACTGCCCGCCCAACCTGACCAAACTTACTGAAAACGTGTTCCACGCCGCCGATTACCTGGTGCACCCCACCATCCCCACCACGCTCTCCACCAGGACCCTGATTCGTTTGGTGGAATTCTTCCGCGATGAGGGTTTGGACGAACGGCGCATCCTGCCCTTCTTCTCCATGGTGGAAAAGCGCAAAAGCCTGCATCGCGAGTTGATGGCGAGCCTGCCGCGCGAGATGCCCGGTTTCCTGCAAACCCCGGTGCCCTACCTTTCCGAAATCGAGCGCATGGGGGTTTACCGGGAACCGGCGACGGCATTCAAGGGCCAAAAATATGCCGCGCGTGTATACGGTGCGTTGTGGGAAGAGCTTTGCCAACGAGTGGGGCTGACAGAAAATACATGATGTACGAGCGTGCCCAACAGTCTATATCCCGGCAATTTTACGCGCTTCGCGTGTCTTACGCATCTCAGGAATGAACGGTCCTTTCAGTCCCGTACACGCTTTGCCGTCATTCTTGTTGTACGCATTCTTTTTGAACACTCACGACGGTTTATAGGATAGAATGTGAACGCTCTTTTGATTCATTTGTCTAACGAGGTATGTCCAATGAATGAACTTGTTCAAAAGCTGGCGGAGGGTGACCACCGCGTGGTGGTGGCTCGCGCCGATGGTTCCGCCCGGGAACTGAAGAACATGATCGATCGCGACTATGTCCTTGTCAAGTTTACCGAAACCCGCGGGGGCACTGAACTGGGTTATCGGCTGGACAAGGAACGTTCCGCCCTGGATTCGGGAAATTTCGACGAGTGTACCGGGTCCATAACCCTGGCCGGCAACCTGAACCTGAATTACGTGGATGTCCGGTGCGTTGCCACCGTGGATTTGGCCACCTTGGAAGGTCACGGTCATTTGGAGATTCTGGACGCGGACTAGAAGGTTCCCGGATACGCCGTTCAACGGCATGAGCGCTATCCGGTCCCATTTGCTAAGATGTATGGATGTGCGCTAGAATAACCGCGACCGGCGGTGGCGCGATGTATGAAAGGGACAACAACCATGGATAGTGATGTGCGGTCACTGGAAGCGGCTTTACGTGCTCGTTGCGTAGAGTTGGAGCAAGCTTGTTCCGAGGCGGAACTGCGGAACGCCGCCCTCATGAAAGCTGTTCCCGACATCTTGATGGAAGTGAATCAGGACAAGATCTATACCCGCGCCAATCCGGCCGGCATGGACTTCTTCGGGGACGATGTCATCGGTCGTCACGCCTCGGAGTTTTTTGTCGGCGAACAGGATACGCTGGACAAGGTGGACCCCCTGTTCAAGGGCGAGGTGGACGAGATTCACCTGCAAAGTCGCCAGCGCCGCAAGGACGGCAGTGTGCGCATCTTGTCCTGGCATTGCCGCGCCCTTCCCGCCGAGGACGGACGCATCGTCGGCGCCCTGTCTTCCGCCCGCGATATCACCGACCTGAAAGCCGGGGAATTGGCCCGGGCTGAAAGCGAGGCCCTGAAAAGCGCCGTCGTAGATAACTCGATGGACGGCATTATCACCATCGACCAGAACGGGATCGTGATGTCCTTCAACAAGGCGGCCGAGCAACTCTTCGGCTACAGCCCGGAAGAGGTTATCGGCAACAACGTGACCGTGCTGATGCCGGCGCCGTACAAAGACGAACACGACGGCTACCTGAAGAACTACCTGGCCACGGGTAAGGCCCACATTATCGGCAAGGGCCGTGAGGTCACGGCCAGGCGCAAGGACGGCAGCACGTTTCCCTTCTTCCTGACCGTCAGCCGCGAGATCGTGGTGGGCAGCCGCACTTTTTTTATCGGCCTGATCCGTGACCTTACCAAAGAGAAGCAGGTCGAAGCCCAGTTACGCCAGGCCCAAAAGATGGAGAGTATGGGCACCCTGGCCGGCGGCATCGCCCACGACTTCAACAATATCCTGGGCGGTGTCATCGCCTATGCCGAGTTGATGCTGGAGGACGCGGAGGAAGGCAGTTACCTGCACGACGATCTCAAGGAAATGCTCAACGGATGTAACCGGGCTCGCGACCTGGTGCAACAAATCCTTACCTTCAGCCGCCAGGACAAACCGAAACGCGAACCGCTGTACCTGCACCCCATTATCAAAGAGTCACTGAAGCTGATGCGCGCATCCATCCCCTCCACGGTGGAGATTCAACGGCGCATCGATGTGGAATGCCCGCCGGTCATCGCCGATGTAACCCAAATCCACCAGGTCATGATGAACCTGTGCGCCAACGCCCAATACGCCATGCGCGACGAGGGCGGTATCCTGGGCGTGGGCCTGGACCTGGTGGAAATCAACGAGGAGTACTCGCCGGTAGGCCTGCACTTGGCCTTCGGCTCCTATGTGCGGCTGACCATCAGCGACACGGGCGTCGGTATGGACGAGGAGACCAGGTCGCGCATCTTCGAACCCTTTTTCACCACCAAGTCGGTAGGCGAGGGCACCGGCATGGGCCTTTCCGTGGTTCACGGCATCGTCAAGAATCACGGCGGCGATATCGTTGTCGATTCCATACACGGTGAAGGCACCTGCTTCCAGGTCTTCTTCCCCGTTTGGGAGGAAGAGGCGCCGGTGGTGCGCGGTGAGGCCAATCATTTACAGAAGGGCAGCGGCCAGATTCTATTGGTGGATGACGACCAGTTCCTGTTGAAGGCGCAACGGCGCATTTTGGAACGCCACGGCTATCAGGTCTGTACCTACGCGGACTCTGAACAAGCACTGGAACGCTTCATGCGCAATCCGGGCCATTTCGACCTGGTGATCACCGACCAGACCATGCCCAGGCTGACCGGACTGGACCTGGCGCGGGTCATGTTGGACACCCGGCCCAACCTGCCGGTTATCTTGACCACGGGTTTCAGCGATGTGGTTTCGCCGGACCGCGCGCACGAGGCGGGTATCTGTGAATTTTTGATGAAGCCGGTTTCCAAGGAAGTCCTGCTGGAAACCCTTCGGAAACAATTGGCTTAATCAAAACTCCCCGCGTGCCGAAAAGATTTCCGGGTTACGGCGGACAACTTCCTTGTTGCCGGTTTGACTTCATGAACCGCCCAAAAATGAGAAAAATAATGTGATATGTCCTATCCTCCTTGTTCCCATGCTTTAGACTATCGGCGTAAATGCGGTATGATAGTAAAGCCGCATCTACTCGGTTCATTCTTGTCGAGGTAGTTTATGTCCCCGGACGTCTTTCAATTGACCATCCTTGAAATGTGGCGTGGAGACAACTCAACGGAGATGAGAACCCTGGTTCTGGAGGAGCTCAGCCAAAGCCGGGGAACCGCGCGCCACGCTCTCAAGGAGATGATCGGCGATGTGAGTGACGGGTTGCGGCGTCGGCTGTTCGACCTGATGCTTGCCGACGGCGGCAAAGACATGTTACCCCTGCTATTGAAGATTTTGAGCCTGGAGCCGGTAGACGGCGTGGTCGAGCAGAAACTGGCGGCCCTGGCCAATTTCAAGCACCCGGAGGCCATCGAGGCCCTGGAGGGCTTCGAACCCTACCTGCCGCCGTCGCTGGAGCCCGCCTTCAACCGCGCGCTCAGCAAGTTGCGAGCGCGCTTTGCCGAATTCCAGAACATGCGCGCCTTCCGCGACGCCAGGGGTGAGGAATTAAAGGAACTGGCTGAAACCATGGCCCGTAATCCGCACGTGGCCTACACACCCTTCCTCAATCGCTACCTGGGCGGCCGGGACCTGGAACGTATCGGCGCCGCGGTGCGCGTGCTGCGAACCGTGGGTGACGCCACCAGCCTGGAAGCCATGTTGGTCACCGTCGGCAACATGATCAAGCATCGGCGCCACACGCTGGCTTTTCTGGAATTACCGGTCATGCAAGAGGGTTACCGCTCCCCGAAGCCGATCGATCTGTTCAAGATGATCGATGAATGTCCCCTGGTTCACTGGACACCGGCGGAGAAGGAAACCCTGAACGCGGGTATTCAAAAAGGCGTGTCCATCGGCAAGGATCTGGTCGTTCCTTTCGGTTTCGAGGGCGAGACCCAAGCCATGGCTGCGGCCTATCTGAACGCGGCCTGCGGCGAGGAGGGTTATATCGACCCGACACCCTTGCGCACCGAACTGCTGAAACGGGTAGCCTCCATCCGTAAGACCTTGGAAGGCCTGTTCCAGGCCATGGGCCGCATCGCACGGCGCACCAAAAACCCGCGCTTTGCCCAGCGCCTGCGACACTTCCTGCCGCCGGAAGAGCCCGATCGCAACCACATCCTGGCTTGGGGCCTGGCGGGTTTGGGCGATGAGCCCGCTCGCGATGAACTATTGAAACAATTGGATGTGAGTAAGAACCGCTCTCTGAAGTTGACGCTTCTGGCCGCGCTCAATAAGTTCCGCCTGGACGATGTTCCCCACCAGATCATGGACATTGCTCGCCAGGTGGATGATTCCGAAATGCGTCGGGCGGCGATTTCCATCATCGCGGGCGCCGATACCGCTGCCGTCCACTTCGAGAAACTGTTGTCTTCGTCGCCCATGCTTGTCCGCGCGGATGTGGGCAAGGAAATTGCCGACCGCAAGATCAAGTCCTGCTATCCCATGGTAATGGGTTTCCTGCACCGCCGCGTAACCGACAGCTTCCGCGCCATTATTCTCGAAGCGCTGAGCGCATTCGATAACGAAGAAATCGGTATGGCCGTTCAACAATACGCCTTGCCGCCGCATCCGCTTTCCGTAAGGGTTGCCGCCTTGAACACGCTGCTCAAATCCCGCGGCGAGGGCAAGCTCGACCTGGTTTTCGAAACCCTGATCCAAGGCGCCGACCGGCATGCGGAGGAACTGGCGCTGAGCTTCCTGGAAATCCTGAAAGACTGGCCGATTCCGGAGCGTGAGGCCGATCTGTTGACACACCTCAATTACTGGGAGCCCATGCTGCGATCGCAAAACCAGGACCTGCGCCTGGGCCTGATCAAGATGTTGGAGCGTTGCGAATGGCTGGATGATTCCCGTGACGGTTGGGTGAATACCCTGCAACGCGCCCTGAACACCTTGACCGGACAGCGAAGCGACCGTGAAATCGAGCGCATCCGCGGCCTGATCGAAACCCTGAGTGCGCGTTTCGAGTCGGAACGCAAGGCCCAGCAGTTACGCGCCCAATTCGATGAAGTGGTGCGCGGCATGGAACAGACCTCGCGCATTGCCAAATTGCAGGCTTTGCGCAAGCTGGATTGGATCTTCCGGCCGGAAATGTTGACCGGTGATACCGATGCGGTGCGTCGCATGGTCAGCCAGATCGAACGTTTCCTGGATTCCAACCTGGAAGACAGCGATTTGGAGATCCTGGCCATCGAGGTCGCCGGCAAGATCGGGCATCCCTTCCTACGCCGTAAATTGCGCCATTACCTGGACAATGAAAATCCCGCGGTGGCCGCGGCGGCCAAACAGGCGCTTTCCCGACCGGTGAACCGCGTGCTGCTGGAGAACCTCATCCAAACGGTCTTCTCCATGGACGATTCCAGCTACATGACCCGAACCGTGACCATGATCCTCAACGCGGCCAATTACAAGGCGGAAGGCCACAACGACTGCGAGGAAGCGCTGGACATTTTGGATGAGAAAACCTTCGACCTGTTGATTCTGGACCTTAACATGCCGCAAATGCGCGGGGTGGATTTCCTGCGTGAGTCCAGGAAACGCGGCGTCTGCCCTCGTTTCGTATTCATCCTGACCAGCGTGCGCACCCAGGAAGACCTGATCGAGGTGTTTAAAGAAGGGGTCGACGGCATCATCCTGAAACCCTTCCGCTCCGAGGATCTGTTGGAAAAGATCAGCGAGTTGAAAGAGAAATGCGCCTGACCCCTTCCGTTAGATACGTTCCAGGGTCTCGATGCCCAGCAGGTCCAGGCCTTTTTTGATGACGCGACCGACCGCGTCGACCAGAAGGGCGCGGGTTGCCTGCAACTCCGGGGTTTCGGCGCGCAGCACCGAGCAGTGATTGTAGAAACTGCTGAAGCTTTTGCACAGGTCGAACAGGTACAGGCAAATCACCTGGGGTCTGTATTCTCGCGCGGCGCGTTCGGCCACCTTGTGGAACTTTTCCATGGTAGCCACCAGATCCTGCTCGGTTTCATGGGTCAGCAGCGACCAGTCGGCCGAGTTACGGTCGAAATCGCCTAACTTGGCCAGGATATTCCTGGTCCTGGCGTAGGCGTAAAGCATATACGGCCCCGTATTGCCGGAGGCGGAAGTCCAGGCTTCCATATCGAAAACGATGTCCTTGCCGTTGTCCTGATTCAGCATGCCGTAGTTGATGGTGGATTTGGCGACGACCTCGGCCGCCTCTCGAATTTCCTCATCGCTCCAAACACCGCGATAGGATTCTTCCAAATGCACCGCGGTGACGGTTTCCACCAACTGTCTGCGCAGTTCGGAGAAGAGGATCACCGTGCCGTCGCGAGAACTCATCTTCCTGGGGGGGGCGCCGGGTTCCTCGCCCGGCAGCATCACGATGCCGTAAGCCAGGTGATAGCATTTTTTAGCGCGCTGGTAGCCCATCTTCAACAGGGTGGCGAAGACCTGTTGGAAGTGCAGGGATTGACCCACGTCCACCACATAGATGGAGCGATCCACGCCGAACCTGTCGAACTTTTCATGAGCCAGGGCGATGTCTTTGGTGCTGTAGAGACCGCTGCCGTTGGATTTCAGCAGGAGAAGAAACGGCAGGTTGAACTCGCTCAGGTCGGCGCCGACCGCGCCTTCCGATTTCACCAGGACGCCTTTCTCCAAGTATTCCAGCACCTTCTTCTTGCCTTCCCCGCCCACGTCCGACTCGAAAAAGTAGTGCTCAAAAGGGGCGCCCAGCCAGTCGTAGATGGCGTGGAATTCGTCCATGGACCACTTTTTGGTTTTTTCGAACAGGGCGTAAACCTCGGGGTCGCGTGCTTCCAGCAATTTCAGGGTTTCGGCCACGCCATGATTGCGCCGTTCCATTTCTTCCAAGACCGAAACATCGGCGGGCAGCGCGTCGGTGCGCATGTACTCGGCCACCGGAAGGCCGACCGGCGCGTCGTCCGGGAAGATTTTCAACTGCATCTTGTCGTCGCTCAGGCCCATTTCCAGTTCGCTGAGGATCATGCCCTTGCTTGGAACGCCGTTTTTGGAGATCTCGCCTACCTGACGACCGTTGACGCGTGAGCCGATGTGGGCGTAAGCCACCTTGTCGCCCTGTTTGTAACCGGTGCCGCCGCAGACCACCTGCACGGTTTTCTCGCCGGTATCCACCTGAACGATCTTCAGCTTGGGATTGTCGGGGAAATCGGCAATTTCGGCAACACGGGCGACGCTGACTTTGGGCATGGGGCATCGGGTCAACAAATTGAAGTCCAGCTTGAGGGTAGCTTGCGTGTACAGTTCGCCCAGAAACTCGCCCAGGTTGGTGTCGGGGATATTGCCGTCGAAATAGGTGCGGTAGTACCACAGGCACTTGGCGATATGCGCGCCCTCGTCGCCGATATAGTTGACGGGCACCACCTCGAAGCCGTTCCATTCAAAGATGTGCGCGAGCGATGCGCCCAGGGCTACGTTGCGGGTATGGCCCACGTGAAATGCCTTGTGGGTGTTGGGCTGAGAGTATTCAATCATCACCTTCTCGCCCTTGTCGGGACGTCGGGCCAGGAAACTGCCGTCCAGAACGGCGGGGATCAAATCGGCGGCCAGGGCGGCTCGGTCCAGCGTGAAGTTGAGATAGGGACCGACCGCGTTGACACCCGTAATTCCGGCGGTTTCGGCAACCCGGGCTTCCAGGTGCTCCATGATATCGGCGGCGATCAGGTTCGGCTTTTTTCGCAGCACGCGAGCCAGACGGAAACACGGAAAGGCCAGATCGCCCATCTTTTTATCCTTGGGTTCTTCGATCCAGCCGGCGGGATCTTCCAATTGATCCGCCGAGACGCCGAGCGGTCCGGTCAGAATGTCGGTGAGTAAAACACCGATGGTTTCCTTATGAGACATAACGAGCTTCCTCCAAGCATGCTGCACCGCGCCGAAACACGGTAAAGGCCAAAATGTATCACAGGCGCGGCGTTTGTTGAACCGGATTCCTCTCGGGGGCAGGATGTCGTCAAAGATGAGGGAGCGTGCGGGTTGTCATGTTTTTCACCTTGGACAAGGTTTGATTTGGCTGTCTTTCGGGCGGTTCCTTCATCGGTCTTTTTTGCCTTGTCGGTTAAAAGTAACTCTGTCGAAGGGTTTAACAACCAAAGACAGCTGATTCAAAACGCATGTTGTTCGAGTTGTTTGGAGATCCTCCATGAGGGGTATATCCTCGGCCGAGCGTTAAATGAAATTTTGCGATTGCCCCATTGGCTTCTCATTAAGTAAATTGCCGGTAGGCTTCCCGAAAAACTGCCGATACAATAGTTAGCAACGCTCGGGCCGCGAGGGACCATTTGGATATTACCGAAAACATCGGCAGACGCATCGACATGTTGATGAGGCATCAGGACAACGCTCGGGAGTGTATGCGCCGGGCGCTCTGGGATACAAGCGTCACCTTCACGGCAGCGCGCCGGGGCGGTTGGGGCGTCCAATGGCAGGGCAAGGTTCTGGATTCCACTTACAGCCCCCAAAAGGCCGCGTCCTCGTTCCTCAAGAGTTTTCAACACGACGGCGGCAAGCTGGTGGTCCTCTTGGGCGCCGGGGGCGGCAGTTTACCCGTGGCCCTGGCCGAGAAGTTATGTCCGGCGGAAATCATGCTTCTGGTTTACGAACCCAATCCCAGTATCCTGCTGGGTCTGTTTACTTTTAACGATGATATCGACGGCCTGAACCCCGATTGTGCGCAGTTTGTATGTGAAGCCGAGGCCGCGCGCCGGTTCCTCTTCGAACACCCGGCCGCCAGGGACGGTTTTCAAGTGCTCTGTGCCCCGTCCTATACCCACGCCATGCCCGAGGAAATCGACGCCTTTCGTGAACTCTGCCGTGAAGCAGCCGACCTGCGCGCCACCAATCGGGTCACCCGAGTCAGCATGACCCGGCAATGGCTGCGAAACCTGATCATCAACCTGCCGCAACGCACAAAACTACCGGGTTTCTTCGACCTGGCCGGCAGCATGACGGGCCTGCCGGCCGTGCTGGTGGGCTCCGGCCCCAGCCTGGACAAGAATTTGGAAACCCTGCGCTCCCATAAAGAAAAGACTCTGATCATTGCCTCCAACAGTAACCTGAAGGCGCTTACCAGGAACGGCATTACCCCGCATCTGGTCTTTGCCGTGGAGACGGCCGATATCAGTCGTGACCTGGACCCCTCCGACCTTGTGGAAAAGCCCGCGCTGGTATTGGCCGAAACCTGTAACCCCGCCTGTGGACGCTTGCCCTATCCAAGCATCTTTCTCCTGCCCCAAGCTCATCTGCAATACGGGGCTTTCATGAAAGAGGTCACCGGCGAACAAACCTCCGGTCTGGGCGCGGGTGCATCGGTATCCAATATCATGCTGCAAGCGGCCTTGATCATGGGTTGCGATCCCATCGCCATGATCGGCCAGGACCTGGCTTATACCGACGGAAAAGCCTATGCGACGGCAACCGATTACGGCGGCCTGCAAATAGAACAACAGGGCGGTACAGCCCGCCTGGTCGACCAGGACAAGATACTGACCGCCCTGCTGGACGATGCAGATCGGCCCAACTTCCAGACCGAGCAACAAATTCACGAAGTACTCTCCTGGGATCGGAAAGACACGGTGACCACAAGTCGCGGGTTCGACCTGATCCGTTATTGCTTTCAGGAAGAGGCAGCTCGCGTGCGTACCGAAGGCATGGTCCGGCTGGTCAACGCCACTGAGGGCGGCGCCTTTATCGAGGGCTTTGCACATGAGTCCCTGGCCGATTTCTTCCAAGCATTGCCGGACGAGCCCGCTTTTACCGATCGCATCGCCGAAGAAATCGAACGGGCATGGTCGGAAGGTTCCCGTCTTCCCAAGGAACGGCTGCAGGACGGCCTGGAACAAGCCAAAAGAGCGGTCGCACGATACGCCGCCGGCGCGGAGGAAGCCCTGACGCGACTGGAACTGTTGGCCGCCGTGATGAAACGCGGCGGTGCGGATGATCCCGACTTTCGGAAAATCCTCGATGACTACAAGTTGGCCGAGCGCCGCATTCGCCCTCACGGCCTGGTGGAGTTGTGGATCGAAGGCGACATGTTGCGCCTGGAACGCAAAGTCCGGCCGGATGGATTATCGGGCATTTTCGAGAAAGCCAGGCAGACGTTGGGACTGGTTATCGAGGGCTGCAGTCAAGTGAGCAAACTTCTCAATGCTATGGTCTCATGAAACTGAGAAATATTCTCAAAAAAGAATTGACACTCCCGGACAAGTGACCGACAATAGCTGCGGAATTGAGATTGCATCTCATACGTGCCGTAATTAAAGATGCACCGCCTCTACCCTGGGAGTTTAATGATGAAACGCCAAGTTCTAACTGTAAGCCTTTTATTTGTTGTATTTTTTGCTATTGCAACCGAACCCAAAGACGCCGCCCCCGAACCAACCCCCACCAAGGCTGCTGAAGCCGAGGCCGATGCGGCGCTTATTATTTCCGAGCGTGTCCAGGTCATCGGCAGTAAGGAAGTTGCCCTGAAAACACCCGGTTCGGCCCACCACATCGGTAAGGCGGAACTGGAAAAACAAGCCCACACCGACATCCACCGTATCCTGCGTGAGGTGCCCGGCGTCAATATCCAGGAAGAAGACGGCCTGGGTTTGCGCCCCAACATCGGTATCCGCGGAACCGGAGTGGAGCGCAGTTCCAAGATCACTTTGCTGGAAGACGGCGTGCTGATTGCGCCCGCACCCTACACCGCACCCTCGGCTTACTACTTCCCCACCGCCGGCCGTATGGAAGGCGTGGAGGTGCTGAAAGGCTCCGGCGCTGTTTCACAAGGCCCCTACACCAACGGCGGCGCCCTCAACATGATCTCCGCGGCCATTCCTTCCCAGGATCTGGCCGTGGACCTGCGCGCCTCTGCCGGTAGCTTCGGCACCAATGACATGGAGGTCAAGGCGGGCGGCAGCGGCGACCGCTTCGGCTGGCTGCTCCAAGGTTTCCGCACGGAGACCGACGGCTTCAAAGATTTGGACGGCGGACGAGACACGCCCACCGAGGTAGACGACTTCATGCTGAAACTGCGCTATACCTCGGCTCCGGGCGCCTCGGTCTACCAGGCCCTGGAACTGAAATTGGGTAAAACCGAGCAAAGCGGCGACGAAACCTACCTGGGTCTGACCCAGGCCGATTTCAACGCCACCCCTTACCGTCGCTACGCGGCTTCCGCCGAGGACCATATCGACACCGATCACGAGCAGGTCCAACTGCAATACTTCGTCAAGCCCTCCGATAACCTGGATATTACCACCACGGTTTACAACAACGACTTCTTCCGCAACTGGCACAAGTTGGAGAAGGTTGCCGGTCAAAAAGCCGCCAACGTGTTGAACGATCCCGGCACTTATGCAACCGAGATCGCTATCCTGCGTGGTGAGTTGGACAGCGCCGACGACGCCCTGGCCGTGCGCAACAACCGCCGCAATTATTACAGCCGCGGCATCCAGAGCGCGCTGAACTGGACCGGCGGCAACCACCGGATTGAAGTAGGCGCCCGCTACCACGAGGACGAGGAAGACCGCTTCCAAGACGAAGAGTACTTCCGCATGATCGATGCGCAAATGGAACTTACCTCCGTCGGCGCGCCCGGCAGCCAGACCAACCGCGTCAGCAGCGCCGAGGCCCTGGCCTTCTACCTGGAAGACACGATCACCACGGGTAACTGGTCCATACGTCCGGGCGTTCGTTACGAGACCATTGACTACGTGCGCAATGATTACAGTACCGCCGACCCTACGCGCGGCGAGGGCCCCACCCGCGTTCGCGAGAACAGCGTGGACGTCTTCTTGCCCGGCATCGGCGTGAACTACGAACTGGCCCAAGGTCGTACCGCCTTCCTGGGTATCCACCGCGGTTTCTCTCCTCCGGGCCCCGGCAAGGACGACCGGACCGAGTCCGAGGAAAGTACCAACTACGAAATGGGTTATCGCTTCAATCAGGGTTCGCTGTCCTTTGAAGCCATTGGTTTCTACAACGACTACGACAACCTGCTGGGCACCGAAACGGTTGCCGGCGGCGGCGATACTTCCGGCGATGTCTTTAACGGCGGCGAGGTGGAGATTAACGGCCTGGAATTGAACCTGAACTACGATCTGGCCGAAAAGGCCGGGTTGGACATGGCGCTGCCCTTCCATGCCAACTACACCTACACCTCCACTGAATTCAAGAACAGTTTCGAAACCTCGTTCTCGGACTGGTCGCCGGAAGTTACGGCGGGCGACGAATTGCCCTACATCCCCGAGCACCAATTGACCCTGAACTTCGGCCTGGTGAAGGATCGCTGGAGCGCTTACCTGGTGGGCAACTACACTGACGAGATGCGCACCAAGGCGGGTCAGGGCGCGATTCCCGAGGACGAGGGCACGGACAGCCGTTTCGTGGTGGATCTCTCGGCGGGCTACACTTTCGGCGGCAACTACAAGGTCTTCGCCCGCGTTCGCAATCTGACGGACGAGACCTACATCGTGGCGCGCCGCCCCTACGGCCTGCGCCCGGGCCTGAAGCGCACCCTGTCCCTGGGGATCTCGGCCAACTTCTAAAGAATCTTTGACAACTGCTTGAAAAAGCCCGGTTCGGCATCGTCGAGCCGGGCTTTTTTCATCGCTACTCATGAACCGCGAAACCATCCGACAGCATGGTGCAGGGTAATCACATCATCATTGAACCACCGGTCGGGCCCGCGGTCCTCGCTGAAACGGCTGCCGGCGATTGGATCAACTGCCCGCGCCCCTCGGAACTTCCTCCTATTCTCTCCGAGACAAGGTTCGCACCGGCCGGACAAGGGCATTTTGCCGGCCAAAGGTGCTTGTGCCTGTGGTGACAACCGTCTATTCGCATCGGAAGAAGGATGTTACCCCGAGCACATCCATGTTTCGGTTTTTGAAGGGGGAAGGACCCCACCGGATAACAACCTATTCCAAGCGGAAGAAGGTTATCCCCGCTCGGACATCGATGTTTTGTTTCCCAAACAAGGATTGTCCCCGGTGCACATCTGCATATATGCATTTCCAGGGGACTGTCCGGCAGTCAACAACCTTTTTTTTGAACTGCCACGGGGTTATCGGGGTGGATCCATCGACGTTTTTGGCAAAATCCGGGGTTATCGGCCTCGCACCGACGACTTTGGAAAGCCAGGATGACATGGTTCGGGTAGGACAATCGTTGTTCGGAAAACAAAACGTCGATGTCCGAGCGGGGATAACCTTCTCCCGATCAGAATACATCGATGTACGCGGGGGTCGGTCCTTCTTTCCAAGAGAATATGTCCATGAACCCCGGGGTCAACGGGTATATTTGAGCCGCCGACTTTGCTTAAGCCACTGTTAATAATCATGAACTGCAACACGCGACGCGGTTTTGCCAATCAAGCCGGGTATGCCGCCCTCGGCATTTTATGCCCCAGCCGTAAATCGCCTCCAACCAACTCGACCAACATGCCGTCGGGTTATCAATCCATGGTGCGAGTGCGCGGCCGCGAAGTAAGGACCGCTTCCTGAAATATTGTCATTTCCAAGCGACTCGACGCTTGCAAGATTCCCCTAAATGGAGTAGACTTGACATGAGAATGCGTCTCAATTAGACGCCAGGAATTGAGGCACCCCATGACTTTGAATACCCTTTCCCCAGGACAGTCCTGTAGAGTGAAATCTGTGCGCGGCTCCGGCCCTACTTATCAACGTCTCCTGGAAATGGGACTGATTCCCGATACCGAGGTCCAGGTCGTCCGCCTGGCCCCCATGGGCGACCCCATGGAAGTCCAGTTGCACGGCTATTACCTTTCGCTACGCAAGAACGAAGCGGCCATGGTTGAAATCGAAAATGGATAACCGTCCCGCGCTCGCCGCGCGTGCGGTTGCGGTGGTGGGCAATCCCAATACCGGCAAGACCACCCTCTTCAACGCCTTGACCGGTCTCAAGCAGCGCACCGGGAACTTTCCGGGTTGCACGGTTGAAAAGAAAACCGGCCGCATCCAGTTGGAAAACAACACCGTGGAAGCCATCGACCTGCCCGGCACCTACAGTCTGGCCGCTGTCTCCCTGGACGAACTGGTCGTCCCGGAGGTCCTGCTGGGCGTGCGCGAGGGTGTGGAGCCGGTGGGCGGTATCCTCGTGGTGGCCGACGCCTCCACGCTCCACCGCAATCTCTACCTGGTCACCCAACTGATGGAATTGGGCCGTCCCATGGTGATGGCCCTGAACATGATGGACCTGGCCCTGGAGCGCGGTCTGGAAATCGACATCGAGACCTTGTCCCGGCGCCTGGGATTTCCGGTGGTGCCCACCCACGCCGGCAAGGCCGAGGGCCTGGCAGAATTACGGCTCGAGTTGCGGCGATTGATGGATGGAAGGATCAAGCCGCCCAAGCCGGAACTTTTTCGTGATTTCTACGACCGGATCACGCGTTTTGCCGACGAGGAGGCCGGTGACCGTCGCCTGCCTTTGCCGCCCGCGCTGGTCTTTCGCGCCCTGTTCGACGAAAGCGGTTTCGCCGCGCAACATCTGGGCGAATGGTTCGGAGAAGATTTCCGAACACGGCTGATGCAACTCCGCCGGGAGTTGGAAGCAGAGCACGGCAAACTGATCGAACTGGAGGCCCGCGAGCGCTACACCTGGGTGCGGGAACTGCTGGACAAGGTCATCCGCAAACCCGAGCACAAGATCGTCACCCGCTCCGAGCGCATCGACAAATTCCTGACCCATAAGGTATGGGGCGTGTTGACCCTATTCGTGGTGATGACCGTTTTGTTCCAGACCATCTATGCCTGGGCCGGTCCCCTGATGGACGGAATCGAGGGGTTGATCGGCGCACTGGGCGGCGCCGTGGGATCTCTGCTCCCCGAGGGCATGCTGCGCAGCCTGGTGGTGGACGGCATCGTGGCCGGCGTGGGCGCTGTGCTGGTGTTCCTCCCCCAGATCCTGCTGTTGTTTCTGTTCATCGCCGTATTGGAAGATTTCGGGTACATGGCCCGCGCCGCTTTTCTGATGGACCGCATCTTCTCCAAGGTGGGTCTGTCGGGTAAATCGCTGATTCCCTTGCTCTCGAGCTTTGCCTGCGCCATTCCCGGCATTATGGCCACGCGCACCATTCCCCATCCGCGCGACCGCTTCACCACCATTTTAGTTGCGCCGCTGATGAGCTGCTCGGCCCGCCTGCCCGTTTATGTCATCATGATTGCGGCCTTCATTCCCCAAAAGCAGGTTTTGGGCATCTTCGGCTTGCAGGGCTTGACCCTTCTCGGCATGTACCTGGTGGGCGTGGTTGTCGCTGTTCCCACCGCCTGGATTCTGAAAAAGACCCTGCTCAAAGGCGAAACGCCGCCCTTCCTGATGGAGCTGCCCAGTTACAAGCGACCCAACCCGCGCACCGTGGGGATCAGGGTTTATCAGAGCGGCATGGCCTTCGTAACCCGGGCGGGTACCGTCATCCTCGCCGTTACCGTCGTGGTTTGGGCCATGGCCTACTTCCCCCGGTCCGGCGAGATCGAGGACAATTACGCGGCATTGCGCATCGAGGCGGAAGCACAACACATGATGGCCAGGGCCGGTTTGCTGGAGTCTTTCGATCCTCAATTGGCGCCGCTAAGCCTTGAACGCATGGAACGCGTTCTCAAGGAAAACCCGCAACTGGCCGTGTTGAATGATGATAAGCCCCCCGTCTCCGGCGATCCCGCGTTACAGGCGCTTTACGCGGACTGGCGCCAACTGGACGCCGGCTATCAAGAGAAGCTGGCCGAGTTGGATTCCCGCGAAAGCGGCGACTACCTACGCGACAGTTACCTGGGCCGCATGGGTCAGGTGATGGAGCCCCTGGTCGTGCCGTTGGGCTGGGACTGGCGGATCGGCATGGCCACCATCGCCTCCTTCCCCGCGCGCGAGATCATCATCGCCACCTTGGGCGTCATCTTCAACCTGGGTGCGGATATGGACGAGGAATCGGTTGAGCTGAAACAGGCGCTTAAAACCGCGGTAGGGGCGGACGGCAATAAACTGTTTTCCATACCTGTCGCACTTTCCATTATGGTGTTCTTTGCCCTTTGCGCCCAGTGTGCGGCCACCCTGGCCACCATCCGCAAGGAGACCGACAGCTGGCGTTGGCCGGTGCTCAGTTTCACCTACATGACCTCATTGGCATATCTGGCCGCCTTCGGGGTGTTTCACCTGACGACGGCCTTGGGATGGGGGTAGACCGATGGTGCAAGAACTGATCGTTTTCGCAATCGTCGCCGGCGCGGTCATCTTCCTGGGCCGCAACGTGCTGAACGCGGTGAGAGGCAAAAAAACCTGCGGTTCCTGTCCGGCATCCGGGGGATGCGGCGCCTCGTCCGAAAAATCAGTAAACGGCGGGCTGCCTTTCGAGGTATAGAGCGGTTGCGCCGCAAAATAAAAAACCTCCCGGTGGCAGCCGGGAGGTTTGAATGCAGCAGAGCGCCGAGCGATGTGCACCGCCCGAGACAGTCTTCGGCTCAAGGTGAGGGATGCCGAAACCGTCTTTCCCGCGATTGGGGTCTTGCTGCATGAGAGCCGATATGCCTTTACCAAACAGGCAGTCAGGGAGGTAGATCGGCCCCATCGTCTAAAACCCTAAAAGACGTCCTGATGAAAAGCACCATCCGTGCCAAACAGCCATAAGCCGGGAAACACAGGGCTTTCGAATGAACGAGACAATTTCCGCCCGGCGGCATGAGACATATTTTGTGTCTCACCTTGTCTCAGGTACGCACCGGTTGGGACAGTTTTGAGACAATGCACTATTCGAGCGGGGTCTTCTCTTGCATCAGTCGCGGCTCTTTGATTCGAGCTGGTCAGTAGACCAGACCTTCCAAAACGGCCAGGTGCATCTTCAGCACCTCCAGGCCCTGTTCGATGCCCAGGTTTTCAGCGAGGTCGGTGGTGCGATGGTAACCGGGATAGCTGAACCATTCATCCTGAATGACCAACAGCGCGGGAATATCGGAATTGATGAAGGGTACGTGATCGCTGCCGGAGGGGCTGAGGAAAAAGCTGGTCTCCAGCGTGGTGTAATTGGTCGCGGCATCGGCGAACAGGTTCAGCAGGTCCTGGTTGTCCGCGTTGGACTCCAGGGTGATGTCGTAGACCTGATCACTGGTATAGGCAATCATGTCCATGGTCAGCGCGGCTTTGATGGTGTCCTGCTCACCGGCGGCGACGATCTGGTTGACATAATAGAAACTGCCCACCAGAAACTGTTCCTCGCCGGAGAAACCGATGAAAACCACGGTTGCCGCCGGGGGATTGGCGGCCAGAACGCGCGCCAACTCTAAAACGCCGGCAGTGCCGCTGGCGTTGTCCTCGGCGCCCGGGGCGTTGTCAGCCGTGCCGCCGTCGATGTTGGAGATGGAGTCGTAATGAGCGCCGATGATGTAGATATCTTCAGGACGTTCGGTACCGGTAAGGGTCGCGATGACGTTCTGGTTGGTGGTGCTGCCGTTGGGGAAATCTTGCAGGGTGACGGACAGGCCCAGGGAGCGGAACTCATCGGCCAGGTAGTCGCGGGCAATTTCTATATCGCTGCTGAAGGAGTTGCGGCTGAGGCAATGCAACTTGTACAGATCATTGAACCAACGCTGACCGTCCAATTGACCGATCAGTGCTTCCACATCGGCACGTTTGGCGGCTTTTTGGCGCGGCGGCAGGTTCTCGGCGCGGCAACCCAGGGCGGTATCGGGCTGAAAGGCGAACCAGCGGCTGTGGCAACCGTGCCCGCCGTGGAACAGGGTGTCCAGTTGCTCCACATCGGGTTCGGCATGTAGCAGGACCACGCTGTAACGACTGCTCTGAGCCAGGACGGTTCCTTCCAGTAGTTGGAGGTCGTCGTGATGGGCGCTGATGACCACCAGGTTGCGGTCGTTGACGCGAACGGGCAGGACTTCGGCGCGGGGAACGGGCAGGGCGCCGCGATCGGCGCGAATGAGCAAGCTGTCGCGAACTTCCACCCACCAATGCACGCGATCGTCGGCCTTCAGCTTTTCCAGGGCGCGATAACCCATGTCGCGAATATCGATTCGCGCGTAACAGGGCCGAACCTCGGGAACACGCGGCTCTCGCTCGCCCCAGGCGGTTAAAAGCAGCGCTCCCAGCAGCACCGACAGCATGTGTTTTTTGGTTTTGCTCATGACCCGTTCTCCTGTCCGCAACACTGGTTCCATAATAACGCGAGTACCGGGCGACTTCAAGCGATCACCATTGCTCAGATTTGGGACATGTAGGGGCATTCACAGCAAGGGGCGGCGGTTGGTGATGGCTTTGGCCATGGTGATTTCGTCCACGTAGTCCAGGTTGCCGCCGATGGGGACGCCTACCGCGATCCGGGTGATTTTCAGGTTGCGGTCGGCCAGGGCGTCGGCCAGGAACATGGCGGTCGCCTCGCCTTCAACCGTGGGGTTGGTGGCCAGGATGACTTCGCTAATCGGGTCCTTGTCCAAACGGGCGAAGAGTTCATTGACGCGCAGTTCGTCGGGTCCGATGCCGTTGACCGGGGACAGCACTCCTTGCAGCACGTGATAGTAGCCGTCGAAACTGCCCGAGCGCTCGATGTTGTTCACGTTGACCGCGTCCTCCACCACGCAGAGCAGGCCCTCGCGCCGGTTGGTCATGCTGCAAATACTGCACAGGGAGGTTTCGCTGATGTTGTAACAGCGTTCGCACCAGCGCAGCTTTTCTTTCATCTCGCGCAGGGCATCGGCCAGATCGACGGCGAAGCGGTTCTCCTGGTTGAGCACGAAGTAGGCCAGCCTTTGCGCGGTTTTCTTTCCGATCCCCGGCATGGCCGCAAAACTTTGGATGACGCGGTCCAGGGCGCTGTCGTTCATTGCTTGAACATGTTCATGATCGAGGAAAGGTCCAGGTTATCCAAGTTGGGTGTGCGTTCGCCCACCCGGCGGTCCGCCTCCGAATAAGCGCCGTTGAGTGCGGCCAGGATGGTGTCGGCCAGCATTTCCGCATCGCCCATGGCGTCTTGCGAGATTTCCAGGCTGGTGACTTCCTTGTTCCCGTTGATGACCACGTTAACCGCACCGCCGCCCGCGCTGAAGGGAATCTTCATTTGGGCCAAACCGTCTTGGTGCTGCTTTTGAAAGGCCTTGGCCTGCTCCATGATTTGCTGCATGTCGATCAAGGTTCACTCCTTCTTTTCGTCGAGAATCGTGTTGTTCACGATGGTTCCGTTGAAGTTTTCCAGAACAAACTTCACCACTGGATTCGATTTTACTATTTCCAGCGCGTCCTGGTCTCTTTTTTGCGCTTGGGCAATGGAGGGATCGTTGCCGATCATGAAATGGATGTCGAAGGGCCGCCCGAAATGTTCGGCGGACAGGTCTTCCAGGATCTTGTAGTTTTGGGGCGACTTGATCATGGGGATCAGGTTGGCGTGGCGTTTATCCAAATAGAACATGACCCGACCGCCCTGGCGGCTCACTCGATAAGCGTTGCCGATGAGCGCCTTCAGGCCCGGTTTGGCCTTTTTCATGATTTGATCCAGAAACGGTTTGGCGTCCGCTGCCTCCCGACCGCCGGAATCGGCCGGCGCGGGTTGGGGTTCACCGGCGTCGGGCTTGGGCTTGTCGACTTTGGCCGTTTCGCGAAGCGTGCGATGCACGGAAGGCGCGGGAACCACGGGTTGTTTCCGAACGGGCGGATCATTCAGTTTTTTTTTTCGTCGCCTTGCAGCGCGGTCAAATCGCGGAGGTTGCCCAGTAGTTCTTCCAGGGGAATGAGCTTTTTCATTTCCAAAAGCTTGAGGAAGACCAGCTCGAAGGCGTAGCGCGGTTCGGAGGCCTGGCGGAAGACCGGTTCGTGGCTGACCAGAACGTCGAGAATCCGCACCAGGTCCGAAATCCCCAACTCTTCCAACAGACTGAGGTGCTCGCGGCCGTGGCCGTAGGTGCGCACCACCAGGTCGGCGGGGTCGGTAACGCTTTTCATGACCACGGAATCGCGGATGAAGCCGGTAAAAGTGTCGTAGACCTGCTTCAGGTCGTGGCCGTAGTGCACCAGTTCGTTGATGCGCGAGAAGATGCGCTCGGCGGAGCCGGAGTTCAAGCCGCCAAGCAGGTCAATGAGGTTGGTGTCCTCGACCACGCCCAGGATGGACTTCACGTCCAAGCCGGAGATCTTTTCGGAAGATGCGGCCACGATTTGATCAAAGATGGAAAGGGCGTCACGCATGGAACCGCCGGCCGCCTGGGCAATCAGGGAAACGCCCTCGTCCTCGATTTCCAGGTTCTGGGCCTCGGCGATCATCTTCAGCCGCTCTTCTATCTTATATAGAGGGATCTGGCGGAACTCGAACTGCTGGGTCCGCGACAGAATGGTGGCGGGAATCTTGTGCAGCTCGGTGGTGGCCATGATGAATAGGACATGGGGCGGCGGCTCTTCCAGGGTTTTGAGCAGCGCGTTGAAGGCGCTGGTGGAGAGCATGTGCACTTCGTCGATGATGTAGATCTTGTAGCGGTCGCGGCTGGAATTGTAGCGCACCAGTTCGCGCAGCTCGCGGATATTGTCCACGCTGTTGTTGGAGGCCGCGTCGATTTCGACCACGTCCATGGAATTGCCGTCGCGGATCTCGGTGCAACTGGAACACTCGCCGCAGGGAGTTTCGGTGGGACCCTTCTCGCAGTTGAGCGCCTTGGCGAAGATGCGCGCGGAGGAAGTTTTGCCCGATCCGCGCAGCCCGGCAAACAGGTAGGCATGGTGGAGCCGATTCGATTTGATGGCATTTTTCAACGTCTGGGAGACAACGTCCTGCCCTACCAGATCATCGAAAGTTTGGGGCCGCCATTCGAGGGCGGTTACTTGAGCCATCTTCGCTCCCCGTTTAAGTCGGTCCCATTTAAGAGGTGGAACAGCCAGACACCGGTGCACGAGAAAATCCGCTTAGTGCTGCTCCCGTCAGGGCCTGACACGGTTCACGGCATCTCGTCACCGATGCCTGACTCTTCCACCCGAAGCGCGGGGGTTAATGGCGGAGAGGGAGGGATTCGAACCCTCGGTGACTTGCGCCACACACGCTTTCCAGGCGTGCACCATCGACCACTCGGTCACCTCTCCGTTCAGGCACCGAAGAGTATCATAAGCTTTCAGCGCGATGCAACAACGTTTCTGAAAAAAGTTGGTAACACCGGTTTTTAAAGGCCGGGGACCTCGGACCCTCGAAATAATCGGGGTGTTTTCCGCCTCACACCTCGAAATGCAGGTCCGGGACGATGGGCCCGAAACCCTTGCGGCTGGTCTCCTTGAAGTAGGCGTCCATATGTTTGCCGTTTTCGTACATCTTCTCGATTACCAGGTCCAGGCTGATGCGGTGATCTTTCAGGGTACTCGCCCGGCGTTGCATACAGCGACCGGGGCTAATAGCTCGATAGCCCTTAGCCGCCGTCGTAATAAATGGTCATATTTTCCGGTTTCACATCTTTGTCGGGCACCCTGTCTCACCTGGTCCAAAGCCGAAGAGACTTTTACTCTCCCAAGGCGGTGCGAATTTGTGCCAGTGAATACACCTGGATCATGGCTTCTTCCTGTGAGAGCAAGACCAGATGAGCGCCGTCATCGATGTTGATTCTATGCAGAGGCGCCGGCATTTGCTTTTTAAAAGAAACATGACCTGTTTTCAGGCTCATGCGGTACAAGGTAACCAACATGGGTTTGCGGTCGTCTTCCGTTTGGCTTTCCTCATCACCGACCAGAAACCATATGTGCTCCGGGCTTTCCACGGCGACATCGAACAGAGGCAAGCCGAAGCGGTAGTATTTTATCTTTCGCGGTCGGTGTTTCAAGATGGCATCACCCAATGGGTCTCGTTCTACCTCTTTTTTGTACAGTTCCAAGGGGACCGTTCTTTCCTTGATGAGAACACCCTGTCTATCGTAAACCTCAAAGGCGCCCCTGGCTTTGACGATCAAGAGATGGTTCGCATCCAGGCGGACGGGCCATGCGTTGGAGAGATGAAAGCCGATGCCTGTATCGTCTTTCAACTTGCCAAGCAGCCGGCCGGTATCTATTTCTTTCAACACAAACCGGCGTTTGAAGGCTTCTTCGAAGTGCAGCTTTTGAAAACGAGCGCCGTCCGGCAGGTAGTGCAGTCTCTGGTCAAGGGCTTCTTTATTCACGAAGGTCCCCTCCAAAGTGAAAAGAGACCGGGAACGGCCATACCGCTCGGTGATCAGTAACTTCCCCTCGAAAAGGTCCAAAGTAACGGGTTGATGTCTGAACTCATCGCCGGCCTCACCCAAACTGCCGATGGATTGGACAAACCCATCACGTCCAAAGACCAGGACAGGATGCCCTTCTTCGGCAAGGTAAAGCTTCCCCTGTTTAAATAAGGCATCATAGGGATAAGACAAGAAATGATCACCTAGAAAGGGTCGGCTGTCATCCACCTGCAAGATGGGTTTTACCGGAAGTCCCTCCGCGGTGAGGATTAGAAATAGAATGAGGGTTTCCATAATCGACAACCATTCACGGTCTGTGGTCCGGTCCGTTGGAAATCTTTACTTTCCAGATTAAAAAAGTAATTTATCCAAGCAGGCTTGATCAACATGTCCCGGTAGGCAGTCGCCCAAGCAAGTCCAGCAGCTTCCATCGGTGCACGACCAACTGTCACTGCTGGTTGGCTTACAACAGAACCCATTGCTGCCAGGGACATTGCCGTCCTTACATTGCGTGCTGTTTAAGGCTGAAAGGCCGAAAGAGGTAACTGAAATCATTAATGAAATGAGGCAGAGCTTGCGTAACATAGATCCCTCCGGACGGGTTCACGAACCAAATCATTTAGATAGTGCAAAACCTCTTAAAGAGTAGGATCTTAGAACAGGTGTGTCAAGAATACAGTTGGGGTTTCTTTTTGATGCGCTGTTCCTTGAAGCCGGCGGGGCTTATAAGCAGCCATGATGCCCACGGCCAGGCCGATTTCTCATAGGCCTGACTGTGACTACCCGTGTAAGCCGGGGAAATCACACCTCGAAATGCAGGTCCGGGACGATGGGCCCGAAACCCTTGCGGCTGGTCTCCTTAAAGTCGGCGTGCATGTACTTGCCGTTTTCGTACATCTTCTCGATCACCAGGTCCAGGCTGATGCGGTGATCTTTCAGGGTGATGGCGTGTTGGGCGGCCGCCAGCGCCTTCTGGGCGAAGATGCCGTTGCGTTCGATGCAGGGGATCTGCACGTAACCCTTCATAGGCGTGCATTCCAGGCCCAGCGAGTGTTCCATGGCAATCTCGGCCGCGTATTCCGTGTCCCGGATATCGCCGCCGAACAGCTGGCAGACCGCGCCCGCCGCCATCGAACAGGCCGCGCCTACCTCGCCCTGGCAGCCCACCTCCGACCCGGAGATGGAGGCGTTGGCCTGGATCAGGCCGCCGATGCCGGCCGCCGTGAACAGCACCTCCACGATCTCGTCGTCGCTGAAATCGTCCAGGTATTGGCCGGCGTACAAAACACCCGGCAGCACGCCGGCGCCGCCGTTGGTGGGCGCCGTGACCACCCGGCCCGAGGCCGCGTTTTCCTCGCTGACCGCGTAGGCGAAGGCGGTGGCGTAACGGCAGATATCGTTGCTGGCGAAGATGCCGCGCCGTTTGGGTCTGACCGCGGCCTCCAGCAATTGCGGCGCGCGCCGCTTCACCTGCAAGACGCCGGGAAGAACGGTTTCCGTGGGTTTCAATCCTCGCTCCACACAACGCTTCATCACGTCCCAAAAGCGGTGCATGCGACCCACCACTTCGTCCACTGTCTGACCCTCCAGGGCGGCCGTATTCTGTTTGACGATGTCCGACAAGGGCAGGCCGTGCTTGCTTGCGTAGGCCAACCACTCCGACGCCTTGCGGTAGGGAAACGGTTCCGTCTCAGTGTCCTCGCGGTCCCCATGACCCTCTTCCTGAACCATGCCGCCGCCCACGGAATAGTAGTTGCGTTGGAAGACCACGGCGCCGTCGGCATCGAGCAGCGACAGGTTCATGCCGTTTTCATGGCCGGGCAGGCGCTTGAACGGCGACCACACGAAATCCTTGACCGGGTTGAACGCGATCTCTTTCACGCCCAGGCTCAGCATGCCCGAGGTCGTGGTTCGAGCCAGGGCCGTGTTGATCTTCTCCAGATCGTCGGTGACCGGGTCCAAACCCATCAAGCCGGCGATAATGGCGTTGTCGGTAAGGTGGCCCTTGCCCGTACGCGCCAGCGACCAATAGAGATGGATCTTCAAACGGTCGAAGTCCTTGACGCCCTCTTCTTGAATCAGGCGACGGAACATATTACCAATGAGAATCGGTCCGTGAGTGTGCGAGGAACTGGGGCCCACCGACATTTTGAAGGTCTGGAAGGCACCGATACTGGAAGCGCGCATGGGGATCACCTCAAAGGGAACTTAAAAGCAATCGATGTCGGAAAAGGGGGCGGAGCCCCGGATCAACCGGCCTCGGCGGCCGACTCGCTGATCAGGTAGGCCCTGATGAAGGTTTGCAGGTCGCCCTCCATGACCTTGGTCACGTTGGAGGTTTCTACGTTGGTGCGATGGTCCTTGACCATCTGATACGGATGCATGACATAACTACGGATCTGACTGCCGAAGGCGATTTCCTTTTTCTCGGCGGAGGAGCCGCGAATCTCGGCCTCGTTCTGCTCGATCTGTAACTGGGCCAACTTGGAACGCAGCACCTTCATGGCGGAGGCCTTGTTCTTGTGCTGCGACCGTTCATTCTGGCACTGGGTCACAATCCCGGTGGGCAGGTGAGTGATGCGCACCGCGGAATCGGTGGTATTGACGTGCTGACCGCCCGCGCCCGAGGAACGGTAGGTGTCGATGCGCAGGTCCTTTTCGTCGATTACCACTTCGTCGTCGTTTTCGATCTCGGGGATCACGTGCACGGCCGTAAACGAAGTGTGACGGCGCTTGCTGGCGTCAAAGGGCGAGATGCGCACCAGGCGGTGAATCCCGGATTCGGCCTTCAGGAACCCGTAGGCAAAGGGGCCTTCCACGCGAATGACCGCACCCTTGATGCCGGCTTCCTCACCGTCTTGATAGTTGAGGATCTCGGTCTTGAATCCCTGTTTCTCACAATAGCGCAAATACATGCGATACAGCATGCTCGCCCAGTCCTGGCTTTCCGTCCCGCCGGCCCCGGGCTGAATAGTCAAGATGCCGGGGTTCTTGTCGTATTTGCCCGACAGCATCATGCGGAGTTCGGTGTCCTCTACCATACCGTAGTACTTTTCCAACAACTGGGCCAGGTCGTCTTCTACCGCTTCCCCTTCCTTCAGGAACTCCTGGTGGACCTCGATCTCTTCTTCGATCTCGTCGATCTTCTGGGCCAGTTCAACATCCTGCTGAATCTGGTTGCGTTGCTGAAGCGTGCGCTGGGCGCGTTCCTGATCGCTCCAGAAATCGGGTTCGGTGCTTAAGCTCTCCAGCTCCATAAGCTTGCGACGGTTCCCCGGCAGGTCAAAGATAACTCCGAATGCGGGCCGCCCGTTCGCGTTGCCCGTCGAGTTGTTGCAATAAAGTGTCTAACATGTCGGCCTCTCATCTCAAATCTCACCAATCGGAAAGGATAACGTCTTTCCTCCAAATTGACAACCCGGGCAAACGCTTCATCGGGGGCTCGCCAAAGTTGTAAGAGCAGTACATTAAACAACCAAACAACACCTCATACTGCATAAAGTCCATTTAATTTAGGGATTGATCCCGGAAGCAATCGCGTTTCAGGTTGTGGGACCTTTGTTGCTAACAGGAACAACAACGTAGCCGGCGTCTGATATTCGATTGTTCGAATATTTTATGCATTGCCCTCATGTGTTCCCGGGAAGAATATCGCACCGGACACGGACTTTTCATGTCTTTCCGGGAAGATTTGAGTCAATTGGGCGTGTTACCGGCTTATGTTTACGATTTTGACGAGGCCCTGCCTACCGTCCGCTTTCCCCGCTTTCCTCCAAGATATGTACAGCGAGGTCTTCCTGCTGTATGATGATGGGCCTTATGACAAGTGGGGTGCTTGCAGCTATTTGTTTTTCGTTTGATAATGGTCAGTAAGGAATCGAATCGAGGGGAGGACGGTTGCCGATGTTGGACAAGTTCAAGGATGAATGCGGTGTCTTTGGGATCAAACCCCATCACGAGGCCGCCAACATGACCTACCTGGGTTTATACGCGTTACAGCACAGGGGTCAGGAGAGTGCCGGCATCGTTGCGTCCGATCACGGATATTTGACCTGTCACAAACAGATGGGCCTTGTTGCCGATGTTTTTTCCGAGGAGGCCCTGGCCAGGCTGCCCGGTGACGCCGCGATCGGCCACGTGCGCTATTCCACCGCGGGCGCCAGCCTTTTGGCCAACGCGCAACCCATCCTGATCAACTGCCATCACGGCCAGATCGCCATGGCGCATAACGGGAATCTGGTCAATGCCGGCGAGGTCCGGCGTCGGCTGGAAGGGATCGGCTCCATTTTCAATTCCAATAGCGATACCGAGGTCATCCTGCACCTGATCGCCAAGAGCAAAAAGAAAACCATCGAGGAAGCTGTCATCGAAGCGCTCAGCCAGGTGAAGGGCGCCTATTCCTGTGTATTTATCACCAAAGACAAATTGATCGCCGTGCGCGACCCCCACGGGTTCCGGCCCCTGGTCATGGGCACTCTGGGCGAATCCATCGCGTTTGCTTCCGAAACCTGCGCCTTCGATTTGATCGGCGCAAACTACGAGCGCGAAATCGAACCGGGCGAAATGATGGTGGTCAACGAGTTGGGCATGCGACGTTCCAGCCGCCCCTTCAAGGAAAAGCCCGCTCGTCAGTGCATTTTCGAGCACATTTATTTCGCCCGCCCCGACGGGATTATGTTCGGTGAATCTACTCTGGCCTATCGCGAGCGCCTGGGCGCCAAACTTGCCGAGGAATCCCCGGTCGAGGCCGATATGGTGGTGCCCGTGCCCGATTCGGGCGTGACCGCGGCGATCGGTTACAGCAACCTGTCCAAAATTCCGTTTGCCTTCGGCCTGATCCGCAACCATTACGTGGGCCGGACCTTCATCGAACCCAAGCAGTCCATTCGCCACTTCGGTGTGAAGGTAAAGCTTAATCCGGTCAAAAGCCTGATCAAGGGCAAACGGGTACTGTTGGTAGATGATTCCCTGGTGCGCGGCACGACCTCGAGAAAGATCATCAAAATGCTGCGCGCGGGCGGCGCCACCGAAGTGCATATGCGCATTACCGCACCGCCCACCACGCATCCCTGCTTCTACGGTATCAACACGCCCACCCGCAAGGAACTGATCGCCAGTTCCCACACCGTGGAAGAGATCCGCAAGTATATCGAGGCCGATTCGCTGGAGTACATCAGCCTTCAGGGTATGTTGGACTGCCTGGAGAACTCCAACCCGGATAATTACTGCCATGCCTGCTTTTCGGGCGAGTACATCATCGGCTTCCCCGGCCAGGATAAGGAGTCCATGGAAGTATGATCGATCTGGGACGACTGGTTTCCAAGCTCAACGATTACCTGGCCGTTGGGGATTTTGACGAGGGCGCCATCAACGGACTTCAGGTTGCCGGCCCCAAAAAGGTGCGCCGCGTTGCTTTTGCTGTAGACGGCGTGTTGGAGACCTTTCAGAAAGCGGCCGAATTGAACGCCGACATGCTGATCGTGCACCACGGCATCTATTGGGGTTACCAGTTTCCCCTGCGCGGCAGCAATTACAAGCGCATCAAAACCCTGATGGACCATGACATCGCCCTCTACGCGGTTCACCTGCCGCTGGATGCGCATCCCGAGGTGGGCCATAACGTAACCCTGCTGCGTGAGTTGGGCTGCGATCCCCGGAGCTTCGAACCCTTCGGCAACTACAAGGGCAAGACCATCGGTTTCATGGGCCGTCTTGCCGAAACTACGCGGGAGGATATCACCCGGCGCTTGGAAACTCTGTTGGGCGGTCCGGTCAAGGAGTTGGGTTTCGGGCCCGATACCGTGCGCAGTATTTCCTGCGTTACGGGCGAGGGCGCCGGTTTCGGCCTGGTCAGCGAGGCCAAGATCAAAAACGTCCACTACCATATTTCCGGCGAGTCGACGCATCCCATCTACCACTTCTGTCGTGAGAATCGGGTGAACCTGGGTTTGGGCGGCCATTACAATACCGAAGTGTGGGGATTGCGTTCCCTGCGCACCTGGATAGAGAGTAATTTCGACGTAGATACCTGCTTTATCGATTGTCCCACCGGCCTTTGACATTCGGAACACCTCAAAAGGAGCATGACCTCATGCAAGGACGGCACATTTTGATAACCGGCGGCAGTACCGGCATCGGTTTCGCCATTGCCGAAAAGCTGATCGCGGCGGGCGCCCATGTCCACATCACCGCGCGAAACCCTGAGCGTCTTCGGGAAGCCGCCGATCGATTGGGCGGAAATGCTTCGGCTTACCCCGGCGATATCACCTCCAAAGCGGATCGGCAGGACCTGGTGCGTCAGGTCAGCCTCAATACCGAGGGCAAACTGGACGGCCTGGTATTGAATGCGGCGCGTTACAGCTACCAACCGCTGGAAGGCCAGGACGTGGATGACTTCGACGATTACTTCCGCACCAATGTGACGGGACCCTTTGCATTGGTGAGCGCCGCGTTGCCCCTTTTACAAGCGGGCGAGGGCAAGAGCATCCTGTTCATTTCGTCCACCCTGGGTAGTCGGCCGATTGCGGGTGTGGGCGCCTACGCGGCAACCAAGGCCGCGCTCAACAACCTGGCCCAGACCCTTGCTTTGGAGCTGGCAGCGCAGAATATCCGCGTCAACGCGGTGCTGCCGGGCGTGGTCGATACGCCCATTCACGATCCGCAATCCGAGGGCGATATGAACCGCGAGGACAAACTGGCCATGTTGGGTCCGCAGCACCCGTTGGGACGCGTGGGTCAACCCGAGGATGTGGCCGAAGCATCGGTGTTTCTGCTTTCGGATAAAGCGGGGTGGGTGACCGGCGCTCTGTGGCATGTGGATGGAGGCATCGGGCTTGTCTAATGTCTGCTTCTGCCGGCGCGTGCACTTCCGGGCAGCCCATCACTACGCCCGGGCGGATCTCGACGAGGCCGGTAACCGGGAGCGTTTCGGCGACAGCGCCCTGCCGCATTTCCATGACTGGACCCTGACGATCTGGTTGCAGGGACCCTTGAATGACGACGGCATGATCGTTGACCTGATGCAGGTGGACGCCGCCTTGGATGAAGTGGTGGTTCAACCCTTTCACCAACAGCATATCAACCGGGTCGATCCCTTCTTCAAAACCCGGCAGCCCACCAATGAGGTCTTGGCCGGTTATTTTGCCCGGAAACTCATGCCCTTTTTTCCTTATAATAAGCTTGTGCGCTTGCGTATCGCCGAGGACGACGACTTGTTTGCGGAGTGGACCCCGTGAAACCCATATTGCTCGCCACTCAATCCAAGTACAAAATAGCGCTGTTCGAAACACTGGGCCTGCCCTTCGAGACAGCGGCGCCGCCTTTTGAAGAGTTTATCGACCCCACGCTGCACCCGGAGCAGTTGGCCCTTACCCTGGCCAGGGGCAAGGCGGAGTCCCTGGCCGAGGATTGGCCGCACCACCTGATCATCGGCGCGGACCAGGTGCTGGCCCTGGGCGACGAGGTGCTGACCAAACCGGGAACGGTGGACAAAACGGTCGCGCAGTTGAAACGTCTGAGCGGCAAAACCCACCGCCTGCACACGGCCTTCGCGATCATCGAGCCGGATACGGGCCGCGCGGTGGAAGATGCGGTGCATGCCAGTATTTCCTTTCACGGGAACCTGTCGGAAGACTATCTGCGCAAGATGGTAGAGGCGGACAAGAGCTGGGACTGCGTGGGCGGCTATAAATTCGAGAGTCGGGGCGTGATGCTGATGAGTAGGGTAGAAACCCAAGACACCAACGCCATCGTCGGCCTTCCCCTGATCGCCCTTATCGAGGCCCTGTCCATTTGGGGCTTCTTCGAGGAACGATTCGAGGCATGAAGTCCTGCCAACACGTATTGCCGGCATGCATGCAAATATACTCGAAACAGTAGTGCTTCGCTGTATGATCGATGCTGTCGGTTTCTCGTTTGCCTTGAGTTTCTGAAGAAAACAAGGCCTGTTTGCCTTGAGTTTCTGAAGATTAAACCGCATAATTGCCTTGAGTTTCTGCAAACTCAGCATGAAATTACAACGGGGTATTCGTCTTGAGGCGTGATGTAGCAAGGCATCTAGAGAATTGGAAGCGTCAGGAGCGGCGACAGGTGCTTTTGCTGAGGGGGGCGCGGCAGGTAGGCAAGACCTGGTCCGCCCGCAAATTGGGGGAATCCTTCCCTCACTTTCTGGAAGTCAACTTCGATGAAATCCCGGAGGTCGCAAGGTTTTGGGAAGGCGCCCTCACCCCGGGGGCCATTGTCGAACAATTATCGGCCTATTTCGATGTACCGGTTATTCCCGGCAAAACCTTGCTCTTCCTGGATGAAATTCAGGCATGTCCCAATGCTTTGCGTTCCCTTCGCTACTTTTATGAAAAAATGCCCGACCTGCACGTTATTGGGGCCGGCTCTCTATTGGCCTTCTCGTTGGACCAGATTCCATCTTTCGGAGTCGGTCGTATCACCTCTCTGTATATGTACCCTTTGACCTTTTACGAGTTTCTTGACGCGGTGGGTGGAGGCGGCCTTCGCTCCATGGTTTCAAAACCCTCTCAAGAACCCCTGGCCGACCCAATTCACAACAAACTACTGGAAAAATATCGGATCTATCAAATGATCGGCGGATTGCCCGCGGTAGTGGCGCATTATAGTCAAAACAGTGATCTGAGGGGTTGTCGAAACCTGTTGGATAATCTGGTAACCTCCTACCAGGATGATTTCGCAAAATATAAAAAGCGCTCGCCGGTCCTTAAAATTCAAGAAGTGTTTCAAGCCGTTCCCTTCCAAGCGGGCCGCAAATTCAAATACGTAGATGTGGCCGGCGGAGAAAAAACACACGGCTATCGAGATGCGTTGGACCTGTTGATCAAGGCCGGGCTTGCTTATAAGATCCATCACACATCCGCCCGCGGAATACCTCTTGGTGCTCAGGTGGATCCCCGGAAATTCAAGGTCATCCTATTCGACCTGGGGATCCATCAAAACCTGTTGGGGCTGGATTTCAAGCAAGGTCTTCTACCGGGGCCGGAAACCTTGATCAACAAAGGGCCTGTCGCCGAATGTTTTGCCGGGTTGGAGGTAATCGCTCAATCCTCACGCCCGCCGGGTGTTTATTACTGGCATCGCGAGGCGCGCTCCAGCAATGCCGAGGTGGATTATGTGATTCAAATTGGAAAACAGATTGTCCCTATAGAGATCAAATCGAGCAGAAGGGGTCAAATGCAAAGCATGCATTTATTTTTGGCAGACAGGCCGGATTGTTACGGCGTCCGCGCCTCTCACGAAAATTTCGGCGCCATGGACCGTATCCGCATTATGCCGCTGTATGCCGTCTCCAATTTAGTGCGCGAAACCTGATTCCAGTTCTCCTGGATTGCCCGGTCGAATGCGTCAATTGCTTACGGGCTGTCTCGTTGCAGGTTACTTGCGGTAACGGGCCAGGACCTCGTGGAACTTGCCCTCGGTCCAACACTCGGCGAAGAGAGCGGTCTCGCGTTCCCTGAAGGTGTCGATGTCGTCGCGGTAGAGCTGCCGCGACAGTTCCAGGAAGGCGGCTACGGCGCGGGGGTCGTTTTCGTGAATCTTTCGGGCCAGGCCGAGCACCTCGTCCATCAGGTTTTCGCGGGGCACGATCTGGTCGATGAAACCCACGCGCAGGGCTTCCTCGGCCGTGGTGTCCTCCGCCGTCAGGAACAATCGCAGAGCCCTGCCTCTGCCCACCATGCGAAACAGGCGCAATCCGCCGCCCCAGCCGGTAATAATACCGTTCCTGGCCTGACGGAAGGAGAAATGTGCGCCCTCGACCGCAATGCGGAAGTGGCAAGCGGTCAGGATCTCGCAACCGCCGCCGTAACTATTGCCGTTGACCGCGCCGATCACCACCCGCGGCCCGTGATAAATGCGGTCCAGGATGCGCTGCATGCGATGGGACATGGCCAGCACGTGTTTTTCCTCGGTCATGCCGGCAAAGTATTTGAGATCGCCGCCGGAACAAAACGTCTTTTCACCCGCGCCGGTCAATACGATGGTGCGAATGCTATCATCTTCCTCGATCCGAGTGATCGCGGCTTCAAATTGAGACATGGTATCGGCGTCCAAGGCATTGTGCACCGTCTCGCGGTTGATGGTCAGCGTGGCAATCCCGTCGGCAAATTCGGTCAACAGTGAACTCATGAAAAGCTCCAAGTCGCTGGTTTCAAGCACATAGACCGGCGCGATCATACCCGGCCTCGCAAGTTTCCTAGAGTAGCACACCTACTGAAACGGGCAGGAAGGAAAAATGCCGGGAGGCGGGTCGAAAACGCATCAGTTTCCACGGACTTTTAATGAAACAAACTTTCCCCGCGGGTGCTCGATACCCGGCCGAGAGCCCGAACGCGAAAAGGGAAGGGCGCAGGCCCTTCCCTCTTACCTTGCAACTGGAAACCGGCAACTTGTAACTTGCTTAGTCCAGTTCCTTGATCTCTTTGACCAGGTCGCCCATGATCTTTTTGGCGTCGCCGAAGAGCATGAGGTTGTTGTCGTAGTTGAACAAGTCGTTGGGAATGGCCGCGAAACCCGGGCTGAGGCTCCGTTTGATGACGAAGCTGGTTTTCGCTTCCCAAACCTTGAGCACCGGCATCCCGTAGATGGGGCTGTCATTCTCGGTGATCGCCGCGGGATTGACCACGTCGTTGGCGCCCAAAACGATCGAGACATCCGCGTTTTTGAAGTCCTCGTTGATATCGTCCAAGTCCTTCAATTGCTCGTGCGGCACGTTGGACTCGGCCAGGAGTACGTTCATGTGACCGGGCATTCGACCGGCCACCGGGTGGATGGCATAGCGTACGCGGGCGCCGCGTTTGATGAGGGCGTCGGCGAATTCCTTGGTGACGTGTTGGGCCTGGGCCACGGCCAGGCCGTAACCGGGCACCACGATCACTTCGTGGGCGCCTTCCAGGATCATGGCCGCTTCCTCGGCGCCGCAGGACTTGACGTTCGGGTAGGCGTCGCCGCCCTTGCCTCCGCCGCCTGCCGCGGGTTCCGCGCCGAAGCCGCCGAAGAGCACGTTGGCCAGCGAGCGGTTCATGGCCTTACACATGATTTGCGTGAGGATCAAACCGGAGGCCCCGACCAGGGCGCCGCTGATGATAAGCACGTTGTTGGTCAGGACGAAGCCGGCCGCGGCCGCCGCGATTCCGGAGTAGGAGTTCAGCAATGAGATAACCACCGGCATATCGGCGCCGCCGATGGGGATGACCAGCAGCACGCCCAACAGCAGGGCGATGGCGACGACGGCGATAACGGCGGTCCGGGCACTACCCACCACGGGCAGTTCCGCGGTCAATCCCGAACCGGATTCAGCGCCCGTCACGGTCAGTACGATCAAGGCGATCGCACCCAGCAACAGGATTGCATTCAACAGGTGTTGGCCCGGGAACAAGATGGGCTGCCCGGAAACGGTGCCGTTCAGTTTCCCGAAGGCGATCAAGCTACCGGTGAAGGTAACGCCGCCGATGAGGATGGACAGGAAGGTGGTGACCGTGTTGTCGACAGTCGAAAACTGAAAGCCGACGGCAAACACCAGCGAGGAGGCAACCAGGGCCGAGGCGCCGCCGCCGAAGCCGTTGAAGATGGCCACCATTTCGGGCATGGCCGTCATCTTCACCTTCAGGGCCAGGATGGACCCGACCAGACCGCCCAATACCATGCCGGCAATGATCCAGCGGTAGTCCACGGTGCCCATGTCCAGAAGGGTGGCGACCACGGCCAGAAACATGGCGGACGAGGACAGCATGTTGCCGCGACGGGCGGTTTTCACTTTGGTCAACATCTTCAAGCCCATGATGAAGAGGATGGAAGCAATCAGGTAAAGCAGTGCAACGATGGTATTCAATCTACTTCCCCTTTGACTTGAACATCGCCAACATGCGGTCGGTAACCATAAAACCGCCGACCACGTTGATGGTGGCGAAGGTAATGGCGACGAATCCCAGGATATTGGCCAGGTCTACATTGGCGGTTTTGGCGCAGAACAGGGCGCCGACAATGGTGATGCCCGAGACGGCGTTGGCCCCGGACATAAGCGGCGTGTGCAGGGTGGGCGGGATCTTGGTAATGATCTCGAAGCCTACAAACACGGCCAGGGCAAAGACATAGATTCCTATCAATAGTGGTGACATCAATTGCCTCCTTCGTCCAGGAGCTTCTTCGTGGGCTCGTGGCGCACGGCTCCGTCATGGGTCAGCAGGGCGCCGTCGGTAACGGGTTCCTCCAGGTCGATGACCAATTCCCCTTCCTTGGCGATGTGCGTCACCAGGTTCAACAGGTTGCGCGCGTAGAGTTGACTGGCGTGAACCTGCATCATGGCGGGTAGGTTCAACTCGCCGATGATGGTGACGCCGTGTTTGACCACGGTTTTGCCGGGTTCGGCCAGTTCGCAGTTCCCGCCCTGTTGGACGGCCAGATCCACGATGACCGAACCTTCCGGCATCTGCTTGACGATATCTTCGTTGATCAGAACGGGAGCGGGCCGTCCGGGGATGAGCGCGGTGGTAATGACCACGTCGGCCTGGGCCATGCGTTTGCCCACTTCCTCGCGCTGGCGGCGCAGGAAATCTTCGCTCTGTTCCTTGGCGTAACCGCCCTGGTCCTCCATATCCTCGTCGGTTTCAACCATGATGAACTTGGCGCCTAGACTCTCGATCTGTTCCTTCACGGCCAGGCGGACGTCGGAGGCTTCCACGGTGGCGCCCAGGCGACGGGCGGTGGCGATGGCTTGGAGCCCGGCCACACCGGCGCCCAGGATCACGACCTTGGCCGGGGTGATGGTGCCGGCGGCGGTCATCAGCAGGGGAAAGTACTTACCCAGGGCATTGGCGCCCAACAGTACGGCCTTGTAGCCGGCGATGGATGCCTGAGAGCTCAGCGAATCCATCTTCTGGGCAATGGTGATGCGCGGCACCAGGTTCATGGAAAAGGTACTGATCTTGCGCGCGCACAGTTGCTTGACCAGCGGTAATTCATTGGAGGGAACGATGTGGGTAATCAGCACCGCGCCCTCTTTGATCATCTCGACCTCTGATTCTAAAGGCGCGTCTACTTTGAAGATGAGGTCGGCCTTGCCGTAACCTTCCGCGGGGCTGTCTACAAAGGTTGCGCCCGCTTCTTCAAAGTCGGCATCGCCGATAAACGCCGGTGAACCGGCGCCGCGCTCGACGACCACGGCGAATCCGGCCTTGACCAGTTTCTTCACGGTCTCCGGCGTCGCCGCGACCCGCTTTTCGAGTTCGCGGATTTCTCTGGGGACAAATATTTGTGCCATAGATACACTCGCTTATGGTACATGGAAAGTGAGAACGCTGTCTAAAAGCGCCTTAGGGCGCGCCGTACTAGACAAATCGTCGGGTTTTCAAGCAAATCTTAGCCGCTACAGGCTGAATTGCAAGCTCTTTCTTCAGCTTGAGGCAAGTTTTACGGCCCACCCCCGACAAGGCATGCTAAGTTATTTCTCGGCATAAAGTTATCATGCTCGTTCTGCCCGCGTCATCGGGCCGGAATCGGCAAGATTAAGCTTTTTTTATCTTTTTGCTTGGTTACCCGTCTCAGTTCCTTTAAAATAATGTGGTTCGAGGGTGAAAACGCTTTTTGGTTCGTTTTGAAGATCCCGATTTTTTGATCTACGCCAAAAGCATTTTCAAGCTGGTAGGAAGCAAGCGAGACAGCGGCCGCTTTTTATGATTTCAGTATTCCTAAGGGTGTTAAAACTCACCCCTACTTTCACCTTATACTTTTAGTTAGCTCGGAGCAACATTCTTGCAAGTTGTACATGGTTTGTGGACCACCGCAAAGCGCGAGGGCCCAGGTTTGTTTATCTGGCTCGAGGATGGCAACCTGCGCACCAAGAACCAGTTATTCGAGCCCATTTCCGACTTCCAGCCCGGTCAAAGGGCGCGGTCTCGAGTGGGGGCCGGTGACAGCCTTGAAGTGCATCCCTTTGCCGTGGACCCGCGCGGGCTGTACGCCCATATGCGCCAGGTTTTGCAGCCTTTTATCGGCAGCAACAGCAGCGCCCTGGTTACCTGGACCAACCTCCTCCTGCCCAGCAGCGCCGACTCCCCTCTGCCTTCCCCCTGGCTGAAGGGGCACGCCACCCGCCGTCGTCGCGAAGAAGTGTTATTGACGCCCTGGCGCATTCCCGGCGTGCGGCTGGCCCCGGATGTAGCGCTTAAGTGGTTGATGAGTATCAAAATCAGCCGTCGCGGCGCCGAGTTGACCTACGGCGAGTCGATCCGCTTTTGGAAGAATGCCGCCAACCTGGTTTTCTACAGCCTGATTCACGGCACCTACCAGCCCAATCTCACCAAGATCGACCACCAGATCAAGGCGCTGTGGAAGATGAACACCACCATTCTGGCCAACCAGTTGGAAGCCTTGCAGAAGCACTTGCCCCCCAGCTGCGAGCACGAATGGTCCCCCGACGGCTCCCGCCGCACTCGCGAATCCATTGTCGACGATTTCTTCAATACCTCCATAGACTGGTTGGTGCGGCACGTGGTCGGCCACGACGTTTTGGACGCCATGAACCAGCTGAAGAGCACGCGCAAACGCAAGAAGCAGAACCCGCTGGATTCGCTGGCGCCGCCGCTGCTGAAAAGCCTGTACACCCGCCAGAACAGTTTCAGCGCCGCCCGAGACGTCCAGGCCGCCTTCGTAGCCATGGTCGCCAACTGGCTCAAGCAATCCCATACCGCCGAGGCGCGGCAGTGGCACACCTGCTTCACCGTCATCCCACCCGAGGTCGGCGACGCCCGTATCGAGGACATGGACCCCAAGGCGCGTGTCTGGCGGATTGCCTACTCGCTGCAAAGCATTTCCGATCCCAACGAACACATCTGGGCTCAGGAGATTTGGGAAAACCTGGTGCCCATCCAGGGCTCCGAGGGTCGTACCCTCTCCGAAATGTTCCTCCGCGACCTGGGCCGCGCTCTCCAGTACTTCCCGGAGCTACGCGCCTCCCTGGATCAGCCCTATCCTACTTTTGTAGACCTGACCACCGAGGAAGCCTACCACTTCATGACGGAACAGGCCTTGCACCTGCAAGGCGCCGACTTCGGCGTTGTCATGCCGCCCTGGTGGAAGAAAGCCGGCAGCCGTCGCCTCACCACCAAGTTCGAGATCGACAGCTCCACCTTCGACAAGAAAGGCCTGCTGGGTTTCGATTCCATGATCGAGTTCAGCTGGAAGGCCGCGATCGGCGGTCGCACCATCTCCGAGAATGCCTTCCGCAAACTGGTGCGCCACAACATGGCGCTGCTGCCCATCGACGGCCACTGGGTCGAGCTGTCGCAGGACGACTTGTTCAACGCGGTCACTTTCTTTGCCGAACGCGAGACCAGCGGGGAGATGACCCTGCGCGAGGCCATGCACCTGGGCATGAAGAGCGACGAGTTGAAGACTGCTCTTGAGTCCGCCGAGTTCGATTATCAAGGCACCATCGCCCAACTGTTCGCCAACGAGGGCGAGAACATGCCCGAGATCGACCAGCCGGAGAAACTGAAGGGAACCTTGCGGCCCTATCAGGTGCGCGGGCTTTCCTGGTTGACCTTCCACTCCAAGTTGAAGTTCGGCGCTTGCCTGGCCGATGACATGGGTCTCGGTAAAACCATCCAATTGCTGTCGCTGTTGCTGTTTGAACGCGAGCAGAAAGAAGTTTCCTTCAACAGCAAACCAACCCTTCTGGTTTGTCCCATGTCCGTGGTGGGCAACTGGTTCCGCGAGTGCATGCGCTTCACCCCCAATCTGCGCGCCATGGTGCACCACGGTTCCACGCGACACAATCGCTACGCCTTCATGCGCAATTTTGACGATTACGACCTGATCATCACCACCTACCACCTGGTCAACCGCGACCTGGACATCTTCAAGTCCATCAAATGGCACCGTGTGGCCCTTGACGAAGCGCAGAACATCAAAAATCCCACGGCCCAGCAATCGCAGGCCGTCTTCAACCTGAACACGGAACAGCGCATTGCCCTGACAGGCACCCCGGTGGAGAACAAGCTTTCCGAACTGTGGTCCATCATGGAATTCCTGAACCCGGGTTACCTGGGCGGCCTCAAGGATTTCCAAACCCGCTTCGCCCTGCCCATCGAACGCCAGGGCGATCGCAAAAAAGCGGAACTGCTGCGGCGACTGACCCAGCCTTTCATCCTGCGTCGCTTGAAAACCGACCAGCGCATCATCAAGGACCTGCCCGACAAGATCGAGATGAAGGTCTACTGCGACCTCACCGAGGAGCAGGCCGCGTTGTACCAGGGCTATGTCCAGCGCCAGCTCAGCGAGATCGAAGGCGCCGAGGGCATCAAGCGCAACCAGTTGGTGCTGACCACGCTCATGAAGCTGAAGCAGATCTGCAACCACCCCGCCCACTTCATGCTGGATGGTTCCGAATTGGACCAACGCTCCGGCAAGTTGATGCGCTTGACCGAGATGCTGGAAGAAGCCATTTCCGAGGGCGACAACTCGCTGATCTTCACCCAGTTCACCAAAATGGGCGAGTTGCTGGTGAAACACCTCACGGCCCGCTTCAACGCCGAGGTTCTTTTTATGCACGGCGGCATCCAGCAACACAAGCGCCAGGAGATGGTGGACCGCTTCCAAAACGGTAGGGGCTCCAAGATCTTCATCCTTACGGTGAAGACGGGCGGCACGGGCCTTAACCTTACGGCCGCCACACACGTATTCCATTATGACCGCTGGTGGAATCCCGCGGTTGAAAATCAGGCGACCGACCGCGCCTTCCGAATCGGGCAGACCCGCAATGTTCAGGTTCACAAGCTCATCGCGATCGGTACCTTGGAAGATCGAATCGACAGTATGATCGAGAAAAAGAAGGAACTTGCCGAAAACATTATTGGAACCGACGAGTCCTGGCTGTCGAGATTGTCCACCGATGCACTGAAAGATATTCTGACACTGTCCCGTGATGAGGGTTGATATGGTTACCAAGCGCTATCACACCAAAAGAGGCGCACCGAAAGCACGAGTGAAGGGCACGCCGGTCATTTCCTTGACGGGCAGCCCGCCGCAGGCCAAGCAGGCCTGGTGGTCCCAGAAATTCATCGAAGTTCTGGAATCCTTCAAGATGGGCAGTCGCCTGGCCCGGGGCAAGGCCTACGCCGCGGAGTCCAAGGTGCTGAAACTGAGCATTTCCTCCGGGATCGTAACCTCTACGGTCCAGGGCAGCCGCAAGTCCCATTACAAGGTGTCCATCAAGCTGGATCCGCTGTCGGATAACTCCTGGAAACAGGTCATGGCCAACCTCACCAAAAAAGCCATCTTCGCGGTGGAGATGTTGCAGGACAAGATGCCCAACGACATCGCCGAGGCTTTCGAAGACGCGGGCGCCAGCCTGTTCCCCAAACGCCTGGAGGACCTGGAAAGCAGCTGCGACTGCCCCGACTGGTCCAACCCCTGCAAGCACATCGCGGCCACCTACTACATCCTGGCCCAGCACTTCGACCTGGACCCCTTCCTGATCTTCGTCTGGCGAGGCCGCCTGAAAACGCAGATCATCGAATCGCTACGCCTCTACTGGAAACAGGGCAAACCCAAGGTAGAGACCTTCGGCGCCATCCCCATCCGCAAGATTCCGGCCGAGGAATACAATATCTACTGGAACGGCTCGCCGGACGCCCAGGCGCCGCCCAAGCTGGACCCCTTCAGCAAGGCGGTCCCGGACAGCAGCATCAAGAAACTGGGCGAGGCCCCGGTCCAGTTGGACGGCAAGGAACTGGGCCTGGTCTTCGCGGAAGCCTACCAATACACCAGCCTGGGCATCAGAAAATGGGTCAACAACCTGGAAGACAAGCCGCCCGAAAGAGAAATCCTCATGCCGCGAGCGCTGTACGCCCAAATGAAAAAAGCCTGATCGAAAATGCCCGCTCCGAGATAACCGCGTCGCCCGCCTTAGTGTTGTAGGAATCGCATTCGGCAACGGGAATCCGGTTCATGCGACGGTTTTTTCAAGGATTACATCACCAACTCCCAAGATACCACCGAGGGAAAACGGTAGGGCGCAGCCCTACCGTTTTAAACAGCGACTGGAGTTGTCGCCGAATTTGCCCGTTGGAAAAGATCGAGCTATACAGTAAAAACTACCGCGGAAGGACCGTCTGATATACCCGTGCCGGGTACTTGCTGGTCAGCCGTCCAATTACTCCCATCATAAGTGGTATACCAAAGCCGTCCGTCCATCCCCGCTCCCTGGTGGAAACAGTAGAGAAGGTCGTTAAATACCACCGCTGAAGGACCTGCCGTCAGGCCCACGCTGGGAACCTCCGTGTCGCCTTGCCAACCGTTGTCATCGAGGACGTTGTACCATAGCTGCCCGTCATCCCCGGATCCCTGGTGTAAACAATAGAGTTTTTTCTGGAATACCACTGCTGACGGCGATGCTGAAATCCCGGTGTTAGGCACCTGCTTGTCACCCTGCCAGCGGCCGCTGGGAGCTTGGATGTTGTACCAAAGCTCGCCGTTCTGTCCGCTGCCCTGATGGAGACAGTAGAGATTCTTGTTGAATACCACCGCGGAAGGACCAATGGACATCCCGGTGTCAGGAACTTGTTGGTCACCCCGCCAACCATTACCGTCATAGGTGTTGAACCATAGTTGGCCGTTCTGCCCGAATCCTTGGTGGAAACATTTGAGGTTCCCGTTGAATAAAACCGCGGAAGGACCCGCGGACATCCCCGTGTTGGTGACTTGTTGGTCCTGTGACCAGATCGATCCGTTAAAAGTGGTGTACCATAATTGACCGTTCTTGAAGAATCCTTGGTGGAAACAATAGATCGCATCGTTGTAAACCACTGCTGAAGGAAATGCCGACATCCCGGTGTTCGGTACCTGCTGGTCCCCTGCCCACTCTTTACCGTCAAAGCTGTTGAACCAAAGCTGGCCGTTCTGGCCGATACCCTGGTGAAGAACAAAAAGTTTATTAGTCATGAGATAACCTCCGTAACCTGTTGTTTAATAGTCCAAAAAATTTGAAAACCCATTCTTGGGAAGTTCGGCAATTCCGGCGAGCGGGGAGCGTGCAGCCTGATTGGTCTACCGGTTCGCCCTTCGTCCCTGGGATGTCCGATGCTAAGGGCAAAACCGATGCCGGCGCTATGAGCCGCGGAAAGCCGGTCCCGAGTTCAGGAAAACCAACCGTGGCACAGCTTTTGTTGCCCCTGCCCCGGCATGCCGGGAAAAGCCGTTGAACCCAGCGTCCTTGTTAGGTTCCCCGCTTTCTTCAACCGGTCTTTGCGGCATTACCGGAGCTGATGCCGCGGCTTGTGTCATGAGGCGGATATTCCGGTTAGAAACAGTCTTTTTCGAGACCCGCTTCATGATTCGGCCATGTCCGATCATGGCCGGTCATGATCAATCTTTGAAACGAGAAGGTCCCTGGTTATCTATCCACAAGGAATGATCCGTTCGGCCAGTTACTCCATTCCTGATGCAAGTGGGGATTGTCCGCAAGAGCCGTGTCCAGGGTTTGCCGTGCCTGTTTTTCTCGAGAGGAAGAAAGCAATATGATAAGCGCCGACTTGATCGCCCTTGCTTCGGCAAAGCTTGGGCGTCTTTCCAGGGTCTTCTCCGCCGCGACCAATCCTTCTTGCAGGACGGCAGAGGGGTCCATTTTGTTACGGGTGAGGTAACGAGCGTAATAAGCTGCCGCACGGGCAAGTTCCAATTGCACCCCGGGCTCCTCACCGCCATGGGCGAAGGCGGCTAGGGAACGCTGGTAATCCGAAAGGGGCTCCAGGCCGTTTCCTTCCTTAAAAAGGGCGGTCAGAAGATAGGCATTGCCTCGACCCCGCCGGACCATGGCGTTTTCCCTGTCCTTTTGAAACATCTCGGTGAGTACTTCATCGGCGCGGTTAAGAAAGGGGCTTGGGTCAACCCCGGAGCGCAGGGCCCATTCCGCACGTGTCAGCTCTATTTCTGCCTGGCCGTAGAGCACTACCAGGGATGGGGAGAGGGCCTCGGCTTGTTCTCCATAATCGAATGCCGCTGATAATGCCGCGCGCGGGTCCTGACCGGTCCGGCAACGATAAAGTCCTTCCAACTGGTAGGCGATCGCCAGATTTTGATAAACCGCCCCAACCTTGGGAGCCAGTTCGGCAGCACGCTCATAGGCCCTATAGGCTTTTTCCAGCCAGGGCATGGGGTCTTCTCCCGATTGGTAGGCCGCGTGAGCGGAAAACACAAAAACCACCCCCCGATTCAAAGGGAAATGAACCATCTTCGGTTTTAGCTTTTCACCGCGCGTAAAAAAGGCGACCGCCTTTTCGAAAAGCGACCCGGCATCCTCATCCCGTTCAAAAGCGGCCATGCCCAACGCATAATGAATACGGCCGAGATAATAGGTGGGTAGGAAATGGTCCGGTCCCAGCGTCGCGGAACGGTTGAAATGCCGGGCTGCCCGGCGTTGAGCCTCGTCTTTTTCCTGCCCCTGTAGACGTTCCGCGCGCCAAAGGTAAACCATCCCCATATTGTTTGGATAGACCGGAGAGTCCGGTCTCAAGCGAGAGGCGGCCTGAAAAGCCGCGACGGCTTTTTGTTCATCCTCTTCCCTTTGGGTCACATGGCGCGCCAGGTTCATCCATACCAGGCCGTTTGTCCCATGATAAAACACATCACGGTTCCGGGGGGGCACCCGGGCGAGGGCATCGTTCGCTGCCTGGAGTCTCTCGGCAGGGTTCCCGCCGCTATTGATCAAGGAGCGGGCCCAATTGAAATGAAGCACACCCAGGGCAAGATGCGCCGCGGACTGGTCCCGCAGAGTACGGGCAATGTCTTCTGCCGAGGAAAGGGCCTTTAGAAGGTCCGGTCCCGGACTCTCGGAACGGTCCAGGGTGTTTTGGACGCTTGCCAGGTAAAGATGAAGCTTGATATCCATCGCTTCCTGATTATCCGGGTCCAATGAGAGCGCTTTTTCGATTTCTGCCAAACCCAAAGCAACCATTTCCGCGGTCTGAGCCGGTTCCGGGCTCGTTTCTTTAACAAACTGAAGGTAAAGCCGGCTTTTTTCACAGTAAATACTCAAATCGCTTTCCGCGGTCGCGGCCGCGCGATCGTAAGCGGTCAGGGCTTTCACGCGAAGCTCTGCCCCTTCTTCCGGTTTCCCCTTGTTTTCCGCCGCCCGAGCCAGTTCGCGGTAGGCATTGCCGCGCAAAACATCGATTTCATATTGCCAGGGGGGTGGATCGGTGATGGCGTCAAGCATGGCTGAAACCCTGGCCGGGTCTTGCTGAGTATAGGCGATTTCCGCTTCAAGTAAGCGAGGGTTGAGCCAGGTCGCTCCGCGGCACAAATTGAAATAATCAAGCGCCTTGCTTTTTAAGTCCCGCTCGAGATCCTCGAGGTGGGGAAGCCGCTTCTCCAGACTCGCACGAATTTGTTCGGCACGCAACTGTCTTTCGTAAAGCCGGGCAAACGCTTGCCCAAGCGCGTAGGCCGTCCGCTGGGTTTGGTAACCTTTTTGCCACGCCTCTTCCAAAAAGGTCCTGGCCCGGTCATATTCTCCCAGTGTGAGGTGCGCCCGGCCTATTGCATAGGCGGCCGGGCCCTGTACCGAACGGCCCGCCGCGTTTCGATCCGCTGTCATCTGTGCCGTCTCATCGCGTAAGAGCGCCATATTCTTTTCCGTAGGATGGCGCCGCGACATCACCATATGGCGATGTAGCGCATTCAAGCGCTCCACCCGTTCGGTAAACTGGAGGACCTGTTGTTCGCGACGAACTGCTTGCAAGCGACCCACCAGAGTATAAGCCGACATGCCGATGAGCAGGATCAGGGCAATCGCGATCGTTGACACCGGCAATTTGTGCCGTGAGGCCGTTTTGAAGAGCCTGTAGAAGAGGTCCGGCGGCCTTGCGTTGACGGGCTTATTGTCAAGAAAGCGGTGAAGATCCTCGGCAAAGGCTCGGGCGGAATCGTAACGTCTGCCGGGCTCTTTTTCCATGGCTTTTAGGCAAATGGAAACTAGATCATTGGGAAGGTCTGCTCTCAAACGACTTGGCGAGAGAGGTTCCTCTGCCTGTAGGCTCATGATCACGGCGGCGGGGGTTTTCCCGTGGAACGGCGGCTGATTGGTCATCAAGTGGTAGAGGGTGGCCCCAAGTGCATAGATATCGCAACGGTGATCCACCGTCGGCTCGCCGCGCGCCTGCTCCGGGGCCATGTAGGCGGGTGTTCCCAAAATGGAGCCGGTCACGGTGAGATGATCTCCATCGATAGGCCGGGCCAGACCGAAATCGAGCACATAGGGCCAGGGTTCGCCCTGCCGGTTAAACTCCACCATGATATTGCCGGGTTTCAAGTCACGATGCACCAAACCCCTGCGGTGGGCCTCGTGTACCCCTTCCGCCGCCTTGGCCAATACCAGCACCCGGGCTCGCAAATCAAGCCGGTCCAACACATGCTGCAGCGGTTTGCCGCGAATCCGCTGCATGGCGATATAACCGTGGTTGCCCTCTTGCCCCACCTCGTAGACCTTGCAAACGTAGGGGTGATCAACCCGGGCCTGTAAGCGAGCCTCATTGGCAAACCGAATGCGGTCACGCTCGCCCCGGGCTTTGAGCAATTTGATCGCGACTCGGCGTTTCAGGCGTGAATCGTAGGCTTCGTATACCTCGCCCATTCCTCCCGAACCCAGAAGGCGGCCCAGGGCAAAGGTTGCCGAGACCGGCTCTGTAGAACCATGGTCCGGACCCGGCTTTTCAGGGTTTGAAGGCGTCTCATGGGCTGTACTTTCGCAAGCCGCGTAGGCCGATGAAGCCGGCTCGTCTTCCAAGAGAAGATCCTCGTCCTTAAGGCCTTGCACTTGGGCGCGTTCTGCCGGGGAGGACAGCTCTTCCTCCGAGGACACGCCTTTACCTAGCATACGCCTTAGGTGTTCGCCGAGACGAATAGCCAAAAGAAACTCCAAAGATCATTTGCCGCATTTTACCTTAAGGCCGGCAAAGTTACCAGGGGTCTGTGGGGTTCCGTCCCGAGGAGTGGATTACTTTTTGTCGGGAGGCAAGGGGCCTGTTGGATTCAGTTGAATATCCAATTGTGCCTGGTTGGTCACAACATCGGTTTGTTGATTTGGATTCACCAAATTAAGCGAGCCAATTCCCAGGTCCTCCTTATTAACCCTCAATAAAAGAGGTATTAGGGGCCTTAGGGTGGTCTCGGTGAATGGTTGCCATTGCTCATTCTCATATACTTCGAAATCGTCCGAGTTTGCCGTAATGGTCACCGGGTTCGTCGTTTGGATCATTAGTTCGTCCCCCCTCTGCAAATTCCCCGGGACACCATTAAAAGTAAAAATACCTTGATCAAATTGGATAAGCACACTAGCCAGGTCTATATCCTGATTTCTAACGACGGCATTTTGAATCATGTCTACTTTCTTTTTGCAAATCGCCGTGTTTTGGTTCATACCTGCCTCCTTTTTGCGATGCATACGCTTTAGCATGTGAATGCCGGACATACCTCTGCCCGGCGGTACACCGGACTTTCCGGTGTACCCGGTTGTTTCCGGCTTGGTGGATATGTCCGCTCCCGAGCGCGGGATTACCCGAACACAGGGGCATTATGTCCGGTTTCGACCTCTCGGGGCGGACGGGAATTTTATTGACGAATATCGGTAAGATACCCCTTGTTTTGTGCTGGATCGACCCCGATCATACGCTCACGGCAACAAGGTTTCCAGGGGCAGGACACGGGACGCGCTTTACGCGTCGCCTTCCTCATCGTCCGGCGGGTTGATTTGAATATCCAAGGTCGCGGACTTCGACGGGTCGCCGATATCTTCAGCCAACCCAACTTTTCCCATCAGTTTTATACTGACATCCGCGGGCCCTTGGAAATTTTTTAAAGTGATTGAGGGTTGCCAATACTTACCCATCAACCGAGCTACACTGTAGAGAAACCCGCTATCGCCGCCTTTAATGTTGAAAGTAATCGTGTCCCCCGCTTGTGCGGTAAACGTTGAGTTTTTGGTTACCTGGCCATTCTCGATTTCGACTTCGTATCTCATTCCTGTCTCCCTTGATGATCCCATCATTTTCTTGCGCTTGCTTGCTCAAGTAGCAATGTCTATGCCGGCATGTACCCGGCGGTTTTTAAAGGTTTCCGCGGTCCGGATGATGTCCACACCGTGACACGGACATGGCCGGACAGGGCCGTTTCATTGCATCACTCTCAACTCACCGATTCGACGCCGCAATGCGGAAGCTGAAACTTCCAGTTGATCCACCATTGCCTCGATATCGCCGTCACACTCATCGTAGACTTTTTGCAGGTCGGCCCGATCCAAATCGGCGGCCTTGCGAACCAGCGGGCATTTTTCGATTTTACGATAGAGCGCCCCCCGGGAAACGCCCAGGGCAGCTGAGGTTGCCTTGATATCGAAGCGATTGGCGCGCAACGCCTCAACTAATTCACGATCGCTCAGGTCCCGCGCATCTTTCGGCGGCTTTACCGCATTGGCTTTCTGATCCAGCATCTGCCGCGAGGCCGCATTGAGTTTCAGCGTGGGCGCACCGCGATTGGCGATTACCAACTGACTGACCAGGTTGCGCAATTGCCGAACATTTCCCGGCCAGTCAAACGCCATCAGTCGAGCGGCGATGTTTGCCGAAAGCCAGGGTTTGGCGTAAGCGTCTTCGGGCTCCAGCAGACGGCTTTTGCCCAGTTCCTGCAAGCTTTGTCCGGCGAAGTGATAGAAAAGACAGCCGAGGTCTTCTTTGCGCCTGGCCAGGGCCGGAAGATGGATCACATACCCGGAGAGACGATGCAGCAGCGGGGCGCGAAAGCGGCCGTCAGCCACCAGTTCGTCCAGGTCGGAGTCGGTAGCCGCAATGACTCTCACATTGACCCGACGCACCTCACGGGCGCCGACCGCCTGAATTTCGCCGGTCTCCAACGCACGCAACAACAGGGGTTGAATCTCGGAAGGGATTTCACCGATTTCGTCCATAAACAAGGTGCCGCGGTCAGCCGCGGCGAAAAATCCCTGTCGGTCCCGGTCCGCTCCTGTAAACGCTCCGCGAACCACCCCGAACAATTCGGACGCGGCCAGGTTGGGGGGAATGGCCGCCATGTTAACCCGGACAAAGGGTTTTTTGTCGCCCTGACCGGCGGCGATGGCGGCTGCGACCAGTTCTTTGCCGGTCCCTGAAGCGCCGCGCAGGATGACGGGAATGCGCAAGTCCGCAACCCGCTTGATTTCACGACGCAATTGGAACATGGCGTCCCCGACGCCGATCAGTGCGCTGTTCGAAAGCATGGGTTCCGATTGCATTTGCCTTGTATGAAGATACAGACAGATACGGTCGGCTAGTTGGAGGACAACTCCCGCTTCGACCCGCTTCCTTTCGAGCAACACCTTGCCGTCACACGGATGACCGGATACGATCAGCCGTTTTCCCACTTGCGTGTTGTCGATGCGAAGTGAGCCGTCGGGCAGGCTTTCGAAATAAATGGGTTTTCGGCTGAGGAAGGGATCGGCCAGCGGTTCTCCAAATGTTTGCTCGGGAGCCCTGAACTCGGGCTCCACTCGTGAAAGCGAGGTGATTCCCTTCCGTGCAAGAAAACTACTTTGTCCGGCGCGCCCTAGTTGAGGGTGCGAAATGATGGTGAGCGCCGGTATTGACGGGTTCCGGGCCGTCTCATCTTTTTCCCCGTTTGAATCATCGGCGGTAGTCAGGTCGGCAAAATGTGGGTTCATTGACGATCTACCTCAGGGTAGCTGAATGACAAGTTTGCGTCAGGATAGCATGATTCCGGGAGTCGCTCTTTTATATTATTACAAACCGGTAATCGGGCGTCATTATCAAGGCACAGCGGCAAAATCGAACAGAAGCCCGCTTGACACCGACTGTCCCGGAAAAACATCGCCGGCCGGGCTGACCGTCCGGGCGCTTCGATCGGATGACGAATGCCGCCCCGCTTATTCGATAAGTTGCTGAAAAAAGTGAAATAAAGCGCTTCCGGGCTGGTTTTCCCCCTATAGATACTCTAAGATAAAACTTTCGGTCCACCGTTGGGTCGGGAATTCATGCATTTCATTACCGCTACATGGGGGACCATATGTCGATTTCCAATATGATTCATACATTGGAAAACGAAACCAAACGCGGCATCGATCACCTACACCGACTCTTGATGGATTTAGACATTGACGACGCTTGGATCGCGCGACATATGCCCGTGGTCGTACCGCCGAGGAGTTACCACCGCAATCTGCTGCACCACGGCAGTGATTACGAGTTGGTTCTCGCCACCTGGCCCGCGGGCGGTCGTACGCTGATTCACGATCACGGCAATCGCAATAGTTACGGCATGGTGCGCGTCTTGACGGGTCAAATCTTCAATCACATCTACAAGCGAGACGGCCGAACCGATGTTGCCGAGGACAGACAGTTGGTTCATCGGTCGGGAGAATACATCCAGGTGCCCGTGGGACTGATTCACGCCATGGGCAATCATGGACCCGAGGTAGCCATGAGCCTTCATTTGTACAGTCCCATGATCGTCAATGTCTCCTACTGGGACCCGGCCACCCTGGAGCCCTATCAGCAAAGCGCGTAGCAATGAAAAGCTAAAGCGAGGTTGGAGCACGTCTGTGACCACGCTGATGGAACCGAATGCATGGTACAAAAGACCGGTAGACATTGATCCTCCGGTATCGAGCCTTCTTTGCCAATGAAGTGTCCCCGGCGGACAGCCTCGGGCTATTGGATCTAACCACATGGTGGTATGGGCCGTACCCGGCCCGTTTGTTTCGTAACCCGGATATGGCCCGATTCCCGGTGGAATTGCGCTTATAATATAACGCTGGGCGGAAATAGATGGGTAGATCCCCATTTGCTACTCCCACTATTGAACCAGAGGTGGAACTTGAGCAACCAACCGGCCACATTCAGCACCTATTTACACCCCACCGAGGGTCCCTATGTCGTGAAAAACGGTTTCTCATGGCCTGGAAGCATATTCGGATTTATCTGGGCGTTTATCAAGAAGATGCCCACAGTGGGCACCGGGCTCCTTGCGGTGGAGGTGGTCCACCTCCTTGCACAGTACTACGGCTCCTATTTTTGGGCTGTCACCGGAGTGCTTAATTTGGGATGCCGGCTGGTCATCGGCGCCTATGGAAACAGTTGGAAGCGGCGCGATCTTGAAAAGCGCGGCTACGTGCATCATGGCTGGGTGCGGGCGGAAACAGGCGAAGCGGCTCTCGCCGTCTTCGTTGCATCCCTGGAACAAGCATCCATGGACAAACTCGATGGAAAAATAACCGAGATGGGCCGGAAAATGGAGGACATGGCCCAACTGATCAAGACACTCCAGGAAAATGTCACGGCAACCCCTGACGAGCGGCAATTGAGGGCTGCAGGTGTCAACGGCCTGCCCGACGGCGGCGCCGGTGAGCTCATTCCGCCCCTGCCGCCGGCTCTGCCCCAAGACAATCAGCAGGCCGTGGAATCACCATCTGCTCCCGCGCCTGAGTAGACGTGGGTGAGACTCCAGCCACAGCCGGAGTTTGTCATAAGCCGGGCGGCTGGACAGCAGATCCAGGTGACGGGTGTCTTCGCAAATCCATTGATGTTCCCGAGGGAAATCAAGATCGAATTTCTCGTGGCGCCCCAAAGCACTGTCGACAGGAACCAGACCGTCGCCGGCCGACAGGCCGCTCATCCCCGATGTGGTTGTTCCCGTGGTCGCGGCCATGGCGTAGCAGGAAACACCATCCGGTAGAGGGACCGGCTTGCGGTGATCTCCCGTGCGGGCAAAACGATCCCGGTCCTGCCAATCTTCATCGATCACATTCCCATAGCGTAAGTCGGTAATCCCGCTGCTGCGTACCTTACCCAGGCGCGAAAACGGCGCGCTGTAAGGGCTGATCTCGAGGACGGCATCGAGAAAATTACCGACTTTTTCCAAGGGCGCGCCATGGTGCGGGGAACCCAGACAGACCAGTTTCCGGAGGCGCGGCAACCATCGATGGCCGGCTTTCTTGCCGTAATGGCAAGCGCTGCGTATTACCAGGCCGCCAATGCTGTGCCCGATCAGGGCAAGGGAAACCGGCTGTTGCAGCGATTCGAGCCGGGCCTCCAGGAGATTTGCAAAGCAACGCCCGTTTTCAGAGATATGACGCCCCGTGTTGTAGTGGAGGTAAACCGTTGTTACGCCGAGGTTGCGAGCCAGAAGGTCGCCGTGATTATGACCCTTTCGCGTCCATTGCAGGTCATTCATGCACAGACCATGAACCATGATGACCAGTTTGCCTTCCGACTTTTGCAGTAATCCGGAAAGATCTTCCGGATTCAGAGCTTTTCCTTCTACGCGGAGTTGCATGGGGATGGCCAGGGGATTGCCCCGAGCAACCAGGTGATCACCTAAAACGCCGTTTAACGCTGCCGTCGGCGCTTCATGAGCGGGATCATGGTCGGGCTGAAATAGATCGTTCAGGGCATGCAGCGGCCCGTCGAGTCCGTCGCCCACCAGCCCGGTGATCGAGCGGATATTTCGGTAAACCATACCGGTAATGCCGCGGGTGCGCTTCTGTTTCTGGGAACCCGCGCCAAAATGGAGGATGGTATGGTGCAGTTGTTCAACCAGATCGGTGATACCGGTCACCGCATCGACGGCAAGAAGGCCCACGCCGGGTAAGGTGCGAACCTTGAGGGGCTTTGCTCGATCATGGTCTTTGCCTGTCATTTCGCCTCCGGAGTATTGTATGGTCGCTTTTTTTAAAAAATGTCCGACATGACCATTATCCCAGCTTTTGTTTACAAATGGGAAGGAACCCGACCGTTTGCTACCGTTGATTACTCCGGGGATTGACCAAACAGGAATCCGGATAAATCAAGCGATGGTGGGACGCCTACAATCATGTTATCTTTTAGAATGAAATGATTTGAGGAGTGGCGTGAATGGCCGCCGATAAAAAATCGCTTAAGGCAACCAACTTGACCGAGGTTATCCGTCGTATGGATAGCAAAACCCCGCTGGCTCATGAGCACCAGGCGGAATGGGATGCCTTTTACACCAATACCGGTCGTATCGAGGTGGATCATCTCATCCAGGCGTTTATCACAAGGCCGCGCGGATACAAAAGCCTGTTCGGCGGGCATTCGGGCAACGGGAAAACGACAGAACTGAGCCGCTTCAAGTGGGACCCCAGGATCAGGCAACGTTTTTTTCTGGTCGACATGGATGTTTCCGATTCACTCAACCCCGATGACCTGGAAATTGCCGAGCTGTTGCTGATGATCACCCTGGAAGTTTTCGGCTATGCCGAAATGCATAAGGTGCCTGTCAATCCCAGGCTCCTCAATCAGTACGAGGCGATCAGGGGCCATTTCCACAAAACCATGAAGCGTGAAACGGAAAAGAAAAAAATCAGCAGCCTCGACTTCAAGAAATCGTTTTTCGCGGTGGTTCGGGCCCAGGCTGAAGTAAGGGAAACACTTCGCGAATATTACCGCCCGCGCCTGGAAGAACTGGTGCGTTGCTTGGACGATCTCATATTGGAGATAGCGGCCACGGACGAGGAACGCACCGCTTTGCTGCTGATTGACGGCTTGGACAGAACCTCCGTGGAAAAGGCGCGGACCCTCTTTGTATCGAACAGTCATTTCCTGGCCATGATCCGCCATGCGAGTTTTAGTGGGTCCCACCATTGACCAAGGGAGCATAAAGTGGGCGCTCCACCATAGATCTGGGGCCCACCCCTAAAACCCCAAAAGGAGCCTTGAGCGCTCCACACACTTCGGGCTAATCGATTGTTCGGCAATGGTTTGCATAACTCTGGGTCCCGCCGGCAGCAAGCCGAGAATCGCTCTCCGGGCGAGGCGGGACCCCTGGGCGCGCACGCATCCTGCGTGCATTGCTTGGAAACCACATGAGTTTTAATACTAAACCGAACACACCTTCCCAACCCCCGGCAAGAGCACGCTGGAAGCGTG
>JAAUYB010082466.1_pt1 | contig 80997 bp, 50 predicted proteins | sample 7278071 | NCBI WGS metagenome assembly JAAUYB01 (sample SAMN14350121, study PRJNA611818) | marine sediment metagenome | isolation source: surface marine sediment (1.8m) | place: French Polynesia: Moorea | collected 2018-08
AGGGGCAGTTGGAGGTAGAGGGGACGCGAACCGACCGGGCTGCTGAGGCGCAGTCTGGGCATCCCCTTGCGGGCGGGAGGCAGGCCCTCGAAGAACCGCGCGGCGGAGATGATGCGCCGTTCGAAACGAGGTCGAATCATATGCAGTAAAACAAGACCCGCCGTCAGGGCGGCAACCAACCATAGCGCCATCATTAGTCCTTCATGCTTCGGCAAGCCGCACTGAGATACCCCGACCGACGTGGGGGGCGACTCAGTTTGGAGCCATACTCCGGCTAACCTTACTTGGGATATAGCTTAGCAGAAAAAAACGGCATTCCGCCTTTGGTTTTCTGGAAACCTTGCCTGGCAGTACCGGCATAATCCGTTTATTTCAATGCGGATGTATTACAGGAAGCAGCTTTACCCCATCTAACCCCATTTGGAGTATAGCCGGGCCTCAAAAACTGGCAGTTTCCGGGTTACAAATACGGCTTATGGTACCGGTTATCCCTATAAAGCCCTGGCAACCGGTTCCTCGATAGCCTCGTTGGCTTCCGCGTTGGAGAAATGGTTTTTGAGGTAGGTCAGGGCCTCGCGCAGGCCGATGCAGCGGACGCCCAGTTTGCGGTTGCGTCGGGCGATGTTGTAGATGTGCCGCCAATGGGCGAACATATCCGCGTAAGCTTTGGCGGAACTGATGCCTGGGTCCCAAATGTGCAGCGGCATGCTGGCCGTACCGTTGAGTTCCAGGATGCGGATACCCTCGCCGGTTTCCAGGCTTTCCAGGGATTCGGCCTTCAGGTCCGCGCGTCCCAGGAAGAAACCGGGCACCTGGCCCAGGATCCGGTCGAAGGTCGCGGCTACCTTGTCGTTGATCAGGTTCCTGGAATCGAGGAACTGGGTGCCGCGACCGGATTGGGCGACGAAGTCCAGCAGGAAGGTCTCCCCCTCGGCCAGGACCTCGTCCATGCGGCTGCCCCATTTCTTGCGGTATTTTCTCAGGAACAGGCGCATGCGTTGGTCTCGGGCCGCCAGTTCCTCCATGGTCGATGTTCCGTCCCCGGTAATCAAGGGCATGCGCTTCAGGGAGATGGAGTTGATGCGACCCTTGTCCTCGCCGGGATAGCGACAGTACAGCACGCCGATCTCGTAGGGCATGTCCAGGTATTCCTGTAACAGAACGGGGCCCGGGCAGGCCTTAAGGTAGGCCGCCAGTTCCTCCACCGATCTCACCAACACCACGCCGCGCCCTCGCTCGCCCAGATCGGGTTTGGCCACCATGGGAAATTGGAAACCGGCCCGTTCGGCTTCCGCAGCGGCCCCGGCGGCGGTTTTGTTCCGGTCTACATGCACGGTGCGCGGCAGGTATTCGGGGGCCACATGCTTCAGGATCTCCGATTTCAGGGTGGTGTCTCCGCCGTGGTAGGGTGTGATGGGATTACAGGCCGTGTAGAAAAAAGGGGTGCGCGACTTCAGGCTGAGCCAGGCGATGTAGGGAAGAGTAGGGATGTGAAACACCAGGTACGGCATTTTGGGCGAGGACAGAATTCTTTTGAGCATGATCCCTTTTTCCGTGAAGGTTCTAAAAAACGGCTCAGTCAGGCTGCGCGCCGTCACGCTCCTAGATTGTAAGGGTTTTGTGAGGAAATGCAATCGGTGAATCGAAGGTCCCGGGGACTCGACGCGTCCCCGGCCAAACCGGCCTTTGGTTTCCCGGTATTTCAATTTATACTATTCGATGATCAGCCGGGAGGATTTCGACGATGCTGCAAGATATTACCTATGCTTATATCGAATTCTATGTAGGCATGGCCAAAATGGTCGCCTACTGGCATGTGAAAGCCCTCGGTTTCGAGTTGGTCGCCTACCGCGGTCCGGAAACCGGTGATCCCGATAAGGTCTCCTTCCTGGTCGCCAAAAACGGCATCAACCTGGTCATCACCTCGGCGGCGACGCCCGCGTGTTACGAGGTCCTGTCCTTTGTCGACCGCCACGGCAACGGCGTTAAACGCATCGCCTACCGGGTGGAGAATGTGGAGGAAGCCTACCGCCGAGCCATTGCCGCCGGCGGCGTTCCCCGCCAGGACCCCAAAGTCACGGAAAACGAAAACGGCAGGGTTGTCGAGGCCGCCATTCGCCTTTTCGACCGCAAGGAAATCGCACTTTTCGACGGCAGTCAGTACAACGGAATCTTCAAACCCGGATACGAACCCCTGAGCATCAAGGGTTTCGAACCCGATTTCGACAACGGCTTCCTGGCCGTTGACCACATTGCCTACGGCGTGCACATCAACGAAATGGATTATTGGGTGACCTATTTCCAAAAAATCTTCGGCGGCGAAGTCATTCAGAAGTTGGAGAGCGGCGATGTGATCACCGAGTATTCCGGCCTGCTGTTGAAACTGCTCAGCACAAATAACGGTCTCATCAACAACGTGTTCGTGGAGCCCGAGAACCACGAGCGCCCCTCCCAGGTTCAGGAGTACCTGGAGCACTATTACGGCTCCGGTATCCAACACATGGCTTTCTCCACGGCGGATATCTTCACCACCCTGAAAGCCATGCGTCGCAGCGGCGTGGAATTCGTCCAGTACCCGCCCAGTTATTTCGAGATGTTGGAGGAAGAATCGGATATTCCCGCCGACCTGTTTGAAAAAATCCGTGAACACAACGTACTCTGCGATGCCCAGAACGGCTCCTACCTGTTCCAGACATTCACCAAACCGTTCGGCGACCGGCCGACTTTCTTCTTCGAAATCATCCAACGCACCGGCGACTACGTGGGGTTTGCCCTGGACAACATCGGCCAGTTGTTCCGTGCGGTAGAACGGGAACAGTCCAAGCGTATCGAGGGCGGTGAAAAACCGTGACCAACCTGCTCGAGCGCCTGACGCGATTGCGACCTCTCTTGGAAGAAATCATGGGGGGAACCGGAATCACCGCCGACCCCGACATGCTGGAAGCCTTTGCCTCCGACGAAACCGGCGAATTCCACTGTCCGCCGGACCTGGCCGTCAAACCGGAAACGCCGGCCCAGGTCGCCGCGATTATGAAGGCATGCAACCGGCTGAAAGTCCCCGTGGTCCCGCGCGGCGGCGGCAGCGGCGTCAGCGGCGGCGCCCTGGCCGTTCAAGGCGGCGTGGTGCTGTGCCTGGAAAAGCTGAACCGCATCCTGAATATCGACAAGCGCAATATGACCGTTACGGTAGAGACCGGCGCGATCACCGGCGAACTGCAAGAGCAACTGCTGGCACAGGGCCTGTGCCTGCCGCCGGACCCGGGTTCCAAGGACTGGTGCCAGGTGGGGGGTAACCTGGCCGAAGCCGCCGCCGGCCCCAAATCGGTCAAGTACGGCGCTTTTCGAGACTACGTGCTGAACCTGGAGGTGGTCCTGCCCGACGGCGAGGTTTTCTGGACCGGCGCCGATGTGCGTAAATATGCCTGCGGATACAACCTGACCCAACTGATGCTGGGCAGCGAGGGCACCCTGGGCATCATCACCAAAGTGGTCTTCCGCCTCATCGCCGCGCCCACCGAGTCGTTGGTCATGCGCCTGGCCTTTCCCGACCTGCAAAGCGCCGCCGAGATGGTCTGTCGTCTCTTCGAGGAGGGTTTGGCACCCTCGGAGGTCGAACTGCTGGAACGGGACGGCATCCGCCGTGCGGCCCCATTCTGCGGGGAACAGATCGACGACGCGATCGCGGCCCTGCTCTGGGTGGGTTTCGACGGCAGGGACGCGGACAAACTCTTCGAGGACGCCGAACGCGCCGCCGAGTTGGCCGAGTCCCTGGGCATCGAGGATGCGGAGATCGCCCAGGACGCGGTGCAGGCGGATCGCCTGTGGACCTACCGCCGCAAGATCGGCGAGGCCGTCATCGAGACCACCTCATTCCGCGATGTGGACATCAGTTTCCCGCGAGGCGCCCTGGCCGATATCATCACCGGCGTCAAGGAAATCGGCGCGCAATACGGCTTCAACACGGTCTGTTTCGGGCACGTGGGCGACGGCAACATGCACGTCCAGGTCCTCCGCGAGGAACTGGATGAGGCAACCTGGAACGGTCCGGTCAGTGAGGGCATCGGCAAGATCTACCAACTGGCGATCGACCGCGGCGGCGCGCTTTCCGGGGAACACGGCATCGGCCTTATCCTGCCGCCCCACCTGGGCAAAATGTTTTCCCCGGCGCATCTGAACCTGATGCGCGCGATCAAAAAGAGTTTCGATCCCGAAAACATCCTCAATCCGGGTAAGATGTTCCTCGAACTTTGAGGCCCGGTCAAACCGGCGCGCCGCGTCAAAATGACGCGCTTTTTCCCCATTTGGGCAATACGTCGATTGCTTTCCACGCAGGCGCCACCTAGAATAGTTGAGCTTTCTCCTTGTGGGGAGAAGCGTTGCAAAGCTGGTATCGTTTTTGCCTCTTGCCAGGTCGGACTGCTATGTCTGAAGGATTGGGAGTGAATCGCGAATGAGTGAAGAAATCATTAAAGAAGTGACCGAAGAGGTCAAACAACAAAGCCAGTTCGTCAATGTGGTGATGATGGAAGCGCGCAAGGTCATGGTGGGTCAGCGCTACATGTTGGACCGTTTGATGATCGGCCTTTTGACCGGCGGCCATATCTTGATGGAAGGCGTCCCCGGCCTTGCCAAAACCCTTGCCGTCAGCACCGTTTCCGACACCATGGATATGGTCTTTAAACGCATTCAGTTTACCCCGGACCTGTTGCCGGCCGACATCCTGGGCACCATGATCTACAGCCAGAAGGACGGTACCTTCGAACCGAAGAAGGGTCCCGTCTTCGCCAACCTGGTTCTGGCCGACGAGATCAACCGCGCCCCGGCCAAGGTGCAGTCCGCCCTGTTGGAATCCATGCAGGAAAAACAGGTGACCATCGGCGATACCACCTACCCGCTGCCGAGTCCCTTCCTGGTATTGGCCACCCAGAACCCCATCGAGCAGGAAGGCACCTACCGCCTGCCCGAGGCGCAGGTGGACCGCTTCATGCTGAAGCTGAACGTGACCTACCCCTCCAAGCAGGACGAGCGCAACATCATGGACCGCTTCACCACGGGCGAAAACCCTCGCGCCTTGACCGTGGCCGGTCCCGACGATGTCTTCAAGGCGCGTGAGACGGTGCACAAGATCTACGTGGACGGTCGTATCCGCAACTACATTATCGACCTGGTTTTCGCCACCCGCGAACCGGCCGAACATGGCGTGGGCAAACTGACCGATCTCATCGACTTCGGCGCCTCCCCGCGCGCCTCCATCGCCATGTTGAGCGCCGCCCGGGCGCACGCCTTCCTGCGCGGTCGCGGCTATGTGATTCCCGAGGATATCAAGGCCGTGGGCTTCGATGTCTTGCGCCACCGCATCAGCCTGACCTTCGAGGCCGAGGCCGAGAATGTCAATCACGAGGAAATCATCCAAACCCTGTTCGACGAGATCGAGGTGCCGTAACCGTGCTCACCAAGGATATCATCCGGCAGGTTCAGCGGATCGAGATCAAGACCCGCAAGATTGTCGACGAGAACCTGGCCGGTCAGTACCACTCTACCTTCAAAGGCCAGGGCATGGAGTTCGATGAGGTTCGCGCTTATCAAGCCGGGGATGACATTCGCGCGATCGACTGGAATGTGACGGCGCGGGCCGGCGAGCCCTATATCAAGAAGTTCGTGGAAGAACGCGAACTGACCGTGATGATCCTGGTGGACATGTCCGGCTCGCAGGAGTTCGGCTCCGGCGACAAAACCAAGCGCAACGTGGCCGCGGAACTGACCGCGTTATTCGCCTTCTCCGCCATCCGCAATCAGGACAAGGTGGGTTGCCTCATCTTCACCGACGAGGTCGAGCTTTACATCAAGCCCAAAAAGGGCAAGAAGCACGTCCTGCGCCTGATTCGAGAGATCCTGGCTTTCGAGCCCCACGGCATCAAAACCGACATTGCGGGCGCCCTGCGTTACTTCTCGCAGGTGGAGAAGCGCAAAGCCGTGGTCTTCCTGATCAGCGACTTTATGGACAAGGATTACCTGAAGCCCCTGCAACTGGTGGGCAGTAAACACGACCTGATCGCGGTGCCCATTACCGACCCGCGCGAACTGGACCCGCCCGAATCGGGACTGTACGTTCTGGAAGACGGCGAGTCCGGTCGCGAGGTCTACGTGGATTTCGGTAACAAGCGCGTGCGCAACGCCTATATGCTACGCGCCAGAACCATGACCGAGGCGGTGGTTCGCGATTTCCGCCGCTCGCAGGTGGACTTCATTCCCATCGAATGCGGCAGCCCGTACGACAAATCGATCATCACCTTTTTCAAGATGAGGGAGTTGCGACGGTGACGTTCAGAATACTCTTCATCCTAACAGCCATGACTGCCGTTTTCGGCAGCGATCCCAGCATTATCGCGGAGACCGATAACCGCGAGGCCTACCTGGGCGACGCGGTGGTGGTGCGTTCGGTGGCCAAATACGATTCCGCCGAGTGGACCTCCGTCGTACCCGCCGAATCCTATAGCGACAAGTTGGACAAGGCCACCGTTTTGGGCCACGACGTGGGCGAACCGGTGAAGCCCGAAGGCGTCGACCTGGTCACGCTCACGCAAACCATCCGCCTGGCCTGGTACGAATTGGGCGAGTTCAAGGTGCCGCCTCTCAAATGGGTCGGTACACGGCCCGACGGAAGTCTGGAGACTTTTGAAACGCCCGAGTTGAATATTGAAATCATCGCCATGCTGGAGGAAGGCGACGAGCAAATGGCCGGTCAGAAGGATCAGGTCGACCTGGAGCGCCCGCCGCTTTGGCCCTGGATCGTCGGCGCCCTGCTGCTCATCGTCCTGGTCGTTTTTCTGATCCGCACTATTTTGCGCCGCATGCAGAAACCGCCCGCGCCCAAGCCCGAAATCGTGATCCCGCCCTACGAGGAGGCACTGCAACGCCTGGAAGACCTGACCCACGGCAGCATGTTGAAGGAAGGCCGGGTGAAGGATTTCTACGTGGCCATCAACAGTATCGTGCGCCGTTACTACGCCCGCCTGTACAACATCCACGCCGAGGAAATGACCTCCTTCGAACTGGACGATTGGATGACGAACAACGGTTCCCTTCCCGCCGCTACGCCCGAATTGAACCGCGAGTTCCAAGATGCCTGCGACCGGGTTAAGTTCGCCAAATACGATCCCGTGGAAGCGGAGAACCGCGAGGTGGTCAACCGTGCCTACCAACTGGTGGAGATGCTGCGCCCCAAACCGCAACCTCAATCTCCGACGGAGGTGACCGATGTGGCGGCTGGCTGATCCCTGGTACCTGTTACTGCTCATCCTGCCCTTCGGGCTGTTGGCGCTGCACTTGTGGAGCCGCAAGCGCGGTCGCGATTCGCTGCTGTTCAGCGGCGGTCCCTTCCTGGAGGGTCTGCCGCTCAGTTGGCGCGCCGTCATTGCGCCCCATCTTCACTGGTTACGTTATCCCGGACTCATCCTGCTGGTCATCGCCCTGTCCCGGCCCCAAAGCGGCGATTTCCGCCAGGAGATCGATACCTTCGGGGTCGATATCATGTTGGTTTTGGATGTTTCCGGCACCATGGCCATGAAGGACATGATGATCCAGGGCAGGCCCGTCAATCGCCTGACCGCGGCACGCACCGTCATGGCAGATTTCATCGACGGCAGACAGAACGATCGCATCGGCCTGATTGCTTTCGCCACCCACAGTCTCACCCGTTGTCCACTGACCGTGGATTACGATCTGCTGATGCTTTCTCTGCGCGATACCGACCTGAACCTTTTCCCCCGCGATCAGCAGAGCACGGCCATCGGCAACGCCCTGGCTACCGGCGTGGCGCGCTTACAGGAATCGGACGCCCGTTCCCGGATTATCGTCCTGCTTACCGACGGCCAGAACAATGCCGGTAACATCGCCCCGCAAACCGCGGCAGAGATTGCCAAGTCCGAAGGTATTCGCATCTACACCATCGGTTTCGGTTCCGAGCAGCGCACCGACGTGGACCTGGCCGCCTTGGAAGACATCGCCGGAAGCACCGGCGGTCGCTCCTTCCGCGCGGTTTCCAAGGAAGACCTGCAACGCGTCTACGAATTCATCGACGAGTTGGAGAAAAGCGAGGTCAAGGTACGTAACTATGAACTGTGGAACGAGTGGTTCCAGTGGTTCCTCTGGTCCGGTTGCGCGCTGCTGTTTGTGGAAATACTCTTCAGTCAGGTTATTTGCAGGAAGGTGCCATGACATTCGCCAATCCCGATATCCTGTTTTTTCTGGCCCTGGCGCCCCTGCTCATCCTCATGTTCGTGTTGGCTGAGAAGAAGCGTCGCCGCCAGGTGAATGCCATGTCGCTGCAAGAAAAACCCGGGATGGTCATGGGCGCCGGTTTCGAACGTCGCCTGGCTTTTCTCGTGCTGCTGTGCCTTGGCGTTATCCTGATGATCGGCGCGGCGGCAAGACCCCAGTGGGGTGCTCGCATGGAAGACGTCACCGCGCGCGGGATCGACGTGCTGATTGCGGTCGATGTTTCCGAGAGTATGCGCGCTGAGGACGTCTCGCCCAGCCGCATCGACAAGGCCCGCCAACAGGTCAACAAGTTCCTGGAACTGCTGGGCGGCGATCGCGTCAGCCTGATCGGCTTCGCGGGCAGCGCCTATCCCTTCGTGCCCTTCACCGTGGACTACGGCGCCTTCAAGTTGTTCCTCAACAGCCTGGAACCGGGCAGCATCGAGGACGCGGGCACCGACGTGGCCAAGGCCATCGACCTGGCGATCGAGGTCTTCGACCGCACCGGCAGCAACGCGGCTCGGGTACTGGTCATCTTTTCAGACGGCGAAACCCACGAGGAAGATCCCATTCCCGCCGCCAAACGGGCGGCCGACGCCAATATCCAGATCTTTACCGTGGGCGTGGGCAACGCGAGCAAGGCCGGTGACCGCATCCCGGTAGGCGAGGAGAACGGCAAGACCCTCTATAAAGTAGACCAACAGGGTAACCTGGTGATCACGCGCCTGGACGAGGAAACCCTGACCTCCGTGGCCCAAATGGCGGGCGGCGACTACTACCGCGTCTCGGAGGCGGGCACCGAACTGGTGCAGATCTACAAGCGCTTGGAACGACAACAGGAAGAGGAGTTTGCCTCGCGAGCCTTCCGCCTGAAGGAAGACCGGTTTCAAATCCCGCTGCTGGTTGCGGTATTATTATTGGCGGTTGCCTACAGCCTGGGTACCCGCTCGTTCAAGAAAATGCGGCGAACGCAAGGAGTGAACTCATGAAGAAGCTGTTTCTATTGATGTTGACGCTCCCCGTTTTCGGTCAGTCCGTGATCGACCGCCACATGCTGCCCCTGGAGAACGAGGAAGCCAATAACCTGTTCCGCGAGGGCAAGGTAGAAGAAGCCCTGAAGATCTACCAGGATCTCTACGGCCAGGACACGGAAAACGGCGCGCTGGCCTATAACCTGGGCAATGCTTACGCGGCCCGGGGCGAGATGGAAAAAGCGTCTGAGTTCTACGAAAAAGCCGCTCGCTCCCAACACGAGGAAGCCCGGCTGCGTTCCCGTTTCAACATGGGCAATATGCAGATGTCGGCTGAACAACCCGGTGAAGCCGTCAAAAGCTACATCGACTACCTGCGCGCCCGTCCCGACGACGTGGACGCCAAACGCAACCTGGAACTGGCCCTGAGAAAATTACAGCAGCAGCAACAACAGCAACAGCAGCAACAACAAAACCAGGATCAGCAAGACCAGGACCAGGAACAGGAACAGGATCAGCAGCAGCAACAACAGCAACAGCAGCAGGAAGAAGAGCAGGAGCAGGACCAGCAACAGCAGCAACAGCAACAAGATCAGCAGCAGCAACAACAGGGTGACCAGGAGCAGAAAGAACAGGAAGAGCAGCAACAGCAACAGCAGCAAGCCAAAGAAGAAGAACTGAGCGACGAAATGAAGCAGCAAATCCTGGAGGCGCTCAAAGAACAGGAACAGCAGCAACAAAAGGAGTACCAGAAACGAAAGCTAGGTAAGACCAAACGCAGGGCGAAGGACTGGTAACGTGAAATTACTGACGGTTTTTCTATTTTCCACTAGCGCATACGCTCAAGTCAGCTTTGAGGTAGGTCCCGAGGAGATCGGTTCCAACCAGGCGATTCAATTCGTTATCAAGCTGGAGGGCACCAACAACCGGCAGCCCGGCTTCCCCACCGGTTTGGACACCGGCGACTTCGAGTTGTACAACCAGCGACCGTCATATTCCAGCAGCATCAGCATGATCAACGGCAAAACCGAGGCCATGGAGACCTACACCTACACCCTGACCCCCAAGCGCAAGGGCAAGCTACGGTTCCCCTCCCAGACCATCCGCTTCAAGGGCAAGGAGTACCGCTCGGAGGAGACCATTATCGAGGTCGGCGATCCGGTCAGCAACACGCGTCGATCGTCGGACCCTTTTGACGGCCTTTTTAATAACCGGAGACGGGGCGATACCGACCTTTGGATCGAACTGGAAACCGAGCGCAAGAGTTACTACAAGGGCGAGCCCATCATTCTTACCGTCTACGCCTATTGGTCCCGCGGTTTCTGGCAGCGCCGCCGCTCCTATATCGAAATCCCCGAAATGAACGACTTCTGGGTTGAGGAAATCGAGGTTACCGGCAGCAGCCGTCAGGTCACGAAAAACAACAGGCGCGTCAACCAGTCCCTGCTGGCCGCCCGCCTGTTGTACGCCAACCGCACCGGCGACCTGACCATCGATCCCGCCCGCCTGATCGTGGAGCGCTTCGGCTACGGCTCCGGTCAATACGAAAGCAAGCCCTGGACCGTGGAGATCAAAGCGGTGCCCACCCGGGACCGGCCCGCCGACTTTACCGGCCTGGTGGGCGAGTTCGACATCCAAAGCGAACTGGATCAAACTAAAATCAAGGCGGGCGAATCGGTCTCCATGAACGTGGAGTTGAACGGACTTGGAAACCTGGCTTTGATCACCGACCTGAAGCCGGTCGTACCGGAAGGCAAGTTCGAGATCTTCGACGGCGGCGCCCCGGACACCACCCGCATTCGCGGCGTACCGCGCCGCAAGACCTGGCGCTATGCCATGGTGCCCCAGGAACCGGGCGTCTATGAGGTTAGCGAACCCGGCCTGACCTTCTTCGACACCAAGGCCAAGACCTTCAAGACTATCGGGGGCAAGACCTTCACGCTCACCGTGGAAGAAGGCGAGACCCTGGTAGGCGGCACCACCGCGGTCAATCAGAACACCATCGACTTGAAGCAGAGTCTCAGCTACATCATGCTGGACAACCTGGAGAATCTGGACGAGCGCCGCAACCTGACTCCGCCCGGACGCCTGGTCCAGTTGGGCGGCGGTTTGCTGACTTTGAACCTGGTCGTCTTCCTGGCCCTGTTCGTCCGCAACCGCAGCCTCAGCCGACAGGCCAATATGCGCCCGCGCTTCGCCCTGCGCAACTACAAGAAGGCAGTCTCCAAACTGCGCGTTCAGGACGATGCCGCCGATGTTTTCTACGCCGGATTGTCGCAGGCGATCCTGGACTACTTCGGCGATAAATGGGAGCGCACCGGCCAGGGCATTTCCCTGGAAACCATTCACGAATATTTCCGCCGCAAGGACATCGATGAGGCGCTCTACCAGAAGGTTGCCGAGTGCATCGAAGCCTGCGATCTGGCCCGATTTACACCTTCCAGTCCCAGTTCCCGCGAGAGCCTGATGCAAAAGGCCGGCGATGTGATTGCATCCGTGGAGGAAGTGCTTTGACCCTACTGCTGTTCCTGCTGGTCTTGAACCCGCAAGGTTCCGATCCCCAAACGCTCTGGCAGGAGGCCAACCGCGCCTACCAGGACGGACGCTTCAGCGACGCATCCGCCCAATACGAGGTCCTGATAGAAGAGGGCATCCACAACGGCATGCTGCATTTCAACCTGGCCAATGCCTATTTCAAGCAGCAGAAGATCGGACTTGCGGTGTTGCATTACCTGAAGGCGCGCAAATACCTGCCGGGCAACAAGGACATCACGGCCAACCTGGAAATGGCCATGGCCCAACGCAAGGACCTCATCGAGGGCGAGGACGAAGCCTTCATGTCCAGTTACGACAGCGTCCTGCGCCGCATCGACTACAGCACGGTCTTCACTTTATCGGCATTTTTCCTCATCCTGGCCGCGGCAACGCTGCTATGGCGCATCATCCGCCCTGACGGCGGCCGTTGGCAAATCTACGTCCTGGTGATTTCGGGGGTCTGGGGAATCCTCTTCGGCGCGGGCGCCTACCTGCAATACAATCAACTCACCCGAACCGACCTGGCCGTGCTGGTAGCCCCGAAGGCGGAAGTCCGCGCGGGCCCGGCAACAACGGAGGTGATCAGCTTCACGGTCCACGAGGGCGTCCGCTGCCGCATCCTGGACAAAACGGAAGGCTGGTACAGAATAGGCCTGGCCAACGGCTACAACGGCTGGGTCCCCCAACAAGCAGTAACGATAATTTAAAAGTAGCGTGAAAAATCATGGATTTGTGATCAAACCCGTCAATACCATTTGGCTTGTTGAACATCACGACGCTATACGTGATTCAGTTAGTTTTGACCATATAGCCCGATCCTAGCGCCCCCTCTTCCCCGGTATCGGGAAGAGTTGGTCTCCTCTCACGAATCGACCTTCCGACAGAGCCGAGGGCTACATTGTCCTGGAAGCCCTTGACCTTCAGATTACTCTTCTCGCACGTTCCACGGTGGCGGAACACCGAGGTTCATGATAAGCTAACGCAAAGATCATTTATCAAAAACAGCTACTTACACAGGCCCAAGATTGGGCATTCGATTCACACGATGCGGTCGTTCACAGGGAGCTTACAGTAACTGGGGAAGCCTCATATCGTCCCGAAAGGTTAGGGAGGAGGGCTGAGGCGAGATTAATTACCTCGCCTCACCCTACTCGACCCCTTATTCGGCTTGCAGGTTCGCGCTTCGAGCCGCCAGTTGTTCACGGGCCTCGGTTACCGCGTTCATAACGATACCGGGTGTAATGATTTCGGGCAGCAAAATAGGCTCGCCCTCGCCCGGATAGACCAGATACATGGGCACGCCGGCACGATCGAAGCTCTTTAGGATGAGCGTGATTTCCTCGTTGTAGTTGGTGTAATCGGCCTTCATGGTGACCACATCGTGATCGGCGAACAGCGTGCGAATCTTCCGAGTGTCGAGAACACCACGCTCATTGGCCTTGCACGACATACACCAGTCAGCCGTAAAATCCAGGAATACCAAGCGGTCATTTTGGCGAAAATGATTGAGGTTGCTCTCGGAATAGGGGACCCAGCGCAATTCATCGGCCGTGGTTTTAATGGCTTCGATCTTGGCGATGACATCTCCACCGCCGCCGTTCTTGGAAAGATAGGCCAGAATGAGCGCCTCTTCCTTCTCTTGCTTCATGCGGAAGGGCTCTCGCACATCGTAGAGCTTGAACATCCCCAGGTATCCGGTCAGCAGAACCGCGGCCGCGCCGTAGATCGCGCCTTTCAACCGCCGCTCGGTATACCAGGTTTTGCCGTAGATGGTAGCCGCCGCGGCCACGCCAAGCAGCAGGGTGAGGGTGCCGACCACGCCGCTGGTGCCCACCAGGCCGCCCAGAACAAAGAACAGCCAGATGACGGTAGCCATCAACAGATAGCCCATCACCACTTTAAAGGTTTCCATCCAGGCGCCGGGCTTCGGCAGGTATTTAAGCAGTCCGGGAGCATAACACAAAGCCAGGAAGGGGAAGGCCAAACCCAAGGCGATGACCTGGAAGGTCAAAATGATCAGCATTGCCGGTTGGGCCAGCGCCCATCCGTAAGCGGCGCCGAGCATGGGCGCGGTGCAAGGTGTCGACAAGATGGTCATCAACACGCCCTGGCCGAAAGCACCGGCAGCGCCCGATTTTGCACTGAGTTCTTGGATGGCGCTGCTGTTGATGGTGCCGAAATCGAACACGCCCACGAAGCTGAGACCCATCAAGAAGATCAGCGCGGTAATACCGATGACGAAGTAGGGATTTTGGAATTGAAAACCGACGCCCAATTGCTCACCGGCGCTTTTGGCCGCGACAAAAAACACGGACAAAGCCAGAAAAGACGCCATGATGCCCAAGGTATAGAACCAACCGCTTGCCTGGCGGTGCGCGTTGCTTTTGTCCGCCTTGCCCAACAGCGCAAAGACCTTTAAGGAGAGTACGGGCAGAACGCAGGGCATCAGGTTCAGAATCAAGCCGCCGGCAAAGGCAAGCAGCAAGGCAAACCAGATGGTAAACGTGGGTGCGGCCGTAAGCGGGCCCGACCCGGTAGCCCCGTCGGTGTTGCCGGCCTCGGCGGGAGCGGGTTTCGCGGCGGTCGTTTCCCCTCCGACCGGATGCAGCTGCATCCGGTAATAGTGTTTCTTGCCGTCCGTGCCTTCCACCTGCATGGCCGCCAACAGTTTCAGGTCGGCGGGAGCCGCATCGAAGGCATCGTAACCCAGTTCGATTTCCACCTGATTACCGGCATTGGCGACCTTGATTTCCTTGGGTTCGAAAAAGTCGGCCCCGTGGGGGTAGATGACATAGGCAGAGGGATCGGTTTTCAAGGGCGCGCCGTCTTTGAGTGAAAGCGTGACCTTGCCGGTCCACTTCTCCTCGGTAAAGGTGAAATCGGAAGCCAGGGTAAAGGGTGCGTCGGGGCCGTAATGCAACGGCGTTTTCGCTCGGTATTTGTCAAACAGTTCGGCGTGGTCTGGTTTGGATTCACCCACGGCCAGGGTAATGTCTACTTTTTTCTTGCCGGGAATACAGATCTCTCTACATTCCAGCCAGGTGATCTCTCCCTTCAACTTCAGGGACGAGGCATCGCCGTTATAGACAGCGCGAGCGGTCAGGAGGGTTTCATTGTCGTATCCGAAACTGACGAAGCCCTGATCGTCAATCTTCTTTTTCGGCCATGGGAATTCCAACGGTTCAATGGACAGGCCGGGGACTTCCTCGATGGTCAAGGTGCTGGGTAAACCGGCAAACCCGCCGTACTCCCAATAGGTGTACCAGTCGTCGTCCATCTTCAGATGAACGCCCAGAAAAAAGGATTCACCCTTGGCAATGCTCTCCCGGTCAGCAATCAATTCGGCTTTGACATGGGAGGCGTCGCTTTGCCCCATGGCCAGACCGGATATCGAAAGTAAAAGAATCAGAAAGAGCTTCATGGAAATCTCCTAGAACTGTTTGACCACCTTCCGGCAACCGAAAGGGCTGCCGGAAGACGCACGTGTTCTAGTATATACGCAACTGGTGCGGATTCCATTCCCTTATTGAGAGAGGCAACGCGGATCTTTGCTTCGAGCTATTGCGATCTTATCGCAACTGAATGCTCGTGATCCAGCAGCCAGGCCTTGACGTCCAGGCCGCCCGCGTAGCCGGTCAGCTTGCCGTTTTTGCCGATGACGCGATGGCAGGGGATGACGATCGAGATGGGGTTTTGTCCGTTGGCCGCGCCGACTGCCCGGCTTGCGGTGGGTTTGCCCACGGCCTCGGCCAGTTCGGCGTAGCTTATGGTTCGACCCGAAGGAATCTTGCACAGCTGCTCCCAAACACCGCGTTGGAAAGTCGTGCCTTGGGGTTTCAGCGGCAGGTCGAACCGCGTCAGTTCTCCGTTGAAATAGGCGCACAATTGTTGTTTTGCCCGCTTAATCAGGTCACTTTCATATCGTTGCCATTGGTCGGGGACCGTCAACGGCCGTTTTCCGTCTTGGAAGTCGATGTGGTGAATTCCCTCCTCATCGGCCGCGATGATCAAGGGGCCTTTTTCAGTTTCCATAAAATCGTAATACATGGGTCATGCTCCTTTGGAATGGGTCGGCTTCGGTTCGGCCAGGGATCGCCATAACAACATGGCCGCATAGGCGCGCCAGGGCCGCCAGCCCTCGGCGCGGGCGCGGAGTTGTTTGAGAGACAGTCTTTCTCCGGGGGGACTCAGGGCCTTGATGATGCCCAGGTCCGCCTCCGGGAACGCATCGGGTTCGCTGAGGCCGCGCATGGCGATATAGTGCGCGGTCCAGGGTCCGATACCCGGCAGAGCGCACAAATCCGCAATGAAGTGTTCCAGGTCATGGCCCACTTCCAGGCGCACCCTACCGTCCGCGATCGCTGTCCTCAGACCGGCCAGGGTTTCGGTGCGCTTGCGCGTCAGCCCCAGATCACTGAGATCGGCGCCGGCCATCTCGTCGGCCGTGGGAAAGAATCGATTGATTCCGTCGCCTCCCTCCGATTCGGACAGGGCGGGTCCGATACGTTCGGCAATGCGGCCCGCGATGGTAGTGGCCGCCTTGACCGAGATCTGCTGGCCCAACACGGCCCGCACGGCAAATTCAAACGGGTCCCAAGCCCCCGGCAACCTCGTACCCGGAAAACGCTCCAGCAATGACGCCAACAAGGGGTCCGATTGCTGGGTCGCCTGAATCGCCTGCACATTGGCGTCCAGGTCCAGGATGCGCCGTACGCGGGCGACGATTTCCAACAGAGCCTCGATGCGGTCCAGGCGAACCGTCAGAGCAAAGGCATGCTTATCCGCCAGGTGTTGGATGTGCAACCGGCCTTTGCAATTGCCCAACCGAAAGGAGCGCTCGTAAAAATCATTGCCCACGCGCTCCACGTTGGGAATGGCTCGGGTTCTTAAGAAACCGAGCATGGCCGGCCAGTCGTAGGGGGGCCGATAGCTCAACACCAGGCGATGTTCACCGGAAGGATTTGTTGCCTCCTTCGCCTCAGTCTCCCTTGGGTAGGCCCGCGGCGGTTTGCCATAGGCTTCCTTGAATACCGTGTTGAAGCGACGAATACTGCCGAAACCGGAAGCCAGAGCGATTTGCGTGATGGGAAGGTCCGTCTCGTTGAGCAATTGCTTGGCAAAGTGGAAGCGCTGGGTTTGCGCAAAAGCAAGCGGTGACGCCCCCAAATGTCGGGCAAACAGTCCACGCAGGTAACGCGCGGTAATGCCCAACCGATCGGCCAGATCATCCACCGAACCGGTATTGAGGGCGCCCGCATGAATCAACCTCAAGGCCCGCGACACGGTGGATTCCGTCCCCAGCCATACCGGGGTTCCAGGCGCGGATTCGGGTCGGCACCGCAAGCAGGGGCGAAAGCCGGCCTCGGCGGCGCCGGCGGCGGTCTGGAAATAGGTGACGTTTTCTTCTTTGGGAGGCTTGGCGGGGCACACGGGTCGGCAATAGATTCCGGTCGTCTTGACAGCCGTAAAGAACAGGCCGTCGAACCGACGATCCCTGGCCAGGCGAGCTCTGGCGCATTGTTTTCGATCCAGTGAGGCAACCATTTCCGGTGAACTCCTTACAAAGGGATAAGCGAAATCGAAGAACGATCTTCGTTCGGCTTCATGGAAATCATAACGCCGGCCGATCGGACAAACTAGCCGTTTTCGGAACTGGATTGATATTATCTTGGAGGCCGGGCCCTAAACAAAAAAAACCCGAACCGGGGATTCCGGTACGGGTTTCCTGGTCACGACTCAGTGGTCAGGGATCGTCAGGCCCCCCGCCGGGGGCCTGACGATCTTAGTGACGCTCGTCGTGAAGGTGATTGGTGGACACGGTCCAAGTCATAGCGTCGATGACTTTCAGGACCGGTATCGGGTAGTTGTAGACACCGGGGTCCAGGTAGTGGATGGAGCCGTTGCCGGCACCGGTGTTGAAGCCGTCGGGGTCAATAGTTTCCTCTTCAACCGTCAGGCCGTCGGGTTCGATAGTCTCATCCTCGATCTTGATACCGTCGGGTTCGACAGTCTCATCCTCGAGTTTGACACCGTCGGGTTCGATAGTCTCATCCTCGATCTTGACACCGTCGGGTTCGACAGTCTCATCCTCGATCTTGACACCGTCGGGTTCGACAGTCTCATCCTCGACTTTGGTACCGTCAGTAGAGCGATTCGCCATACCCAGGGTGAAAGAGGTTTGCCCAACCGGGCCCTCATTGACTTCGGTTTCGGTGTTACCTTCAACGTCCATGCGGGCCGTGAAGAAACCTTTCAGACCGAAGGCGCCGTCAACCGTGCCCAAGATGACGCCTTCCACCTGGAACTCGCCGTAGACGTTCACGGAGACATTCTTGGGAACGTCATGGTCGCCGCTGTCCAGGGCGCGGAAGGAGATCACGCGGCCCTCGCTGTCGATCAACAGCATGAAGACGTCGGCGCCGTAACCGGAGGTCAGAACCTTGCGTCCCTTGGTCAGATCGCCCTCGAAGCGACCGGCAACCAAAACGTTGCCGTCGACATCGGCGGCGATGCCGGTAACGGAAGCTTCACCGGAAGCCGACAGGCGAATAACGCCCATGGATTCCCAGTTCCGGTCGAACTGACGGACACGAATCAAGGTGGAACCGACGGCAGTAGCAGCCTGCTCGGTGATCACCATGCGACCGTAACGGTCGGTAACCATTTCCACCGTGTCCAAAGCACGAGCGGGGTTTCCGGCTACGGTCGGCGCGCCGATCAGCACCAAACCGATCATCAGCGCTTGGGCAACTTTTTTTACATTGTCAATCATCAAAGCGGTAGTGTTTTTTGCAGCAGTATAAACCTTCACGAACATAGGTCACCTTCCTGATCATTTATCTAGACCACTGATTCCAAACCACCTGCCATCCGTGCATACTTCCGCCGTTCAAGAGAAAGAAAGCTTTGTTGCCTGCCGGTGCCCCGGCGCAAAGATTTCCTTTCCTCGCGGCAGCATGAGCGTCAGCGCATGCCGGACAAGCAGTTGCCTGGGCTTGGAGAGGTCAATTCAGGTTTGAGGAGTCTTCATGTCAGCCATGCAACGATCGAACAGCAGCTAGCAGTTGATATGGCGCTGAACTCAGACTCAAGGGATATAAGTGGGAGTGACTTGGGATGTCATATGTACCTTATTCAAGGAAGCGAGCGTCTTGCTTCCGTATTCATCTTCACATGCGATGGGGTTCTGCTTTCGGGTCAAATTTTTTCATTTCGTACAACCTCGTGGAACCCGCATTACGGCCGGGAGGATGCCGGATCGTTCTCGCCGGCTTGTTCTCTCCTGCCTACATATAGATATGCGATGGGAAATGAGGTATGGGTCACAAAAGTCAAAAATTTTTTCAAAAGCGCATCAGGTTCCCAAGTTGAGCACGTTCCCCGTGAGGTCCGTGCGCCTCCTTGATCATTAAATTGCTCTTCATAAGCAGCCTCCACAAAGTCATGTGTACTTGCTGTCGGGTTTCGATGTGTTCCATCTCGCCCGTCCTGCCTTTATATAGAGCAGGCTCTGTGCCAACAATCGGCTTTGTTGCAAAAAAATTTGTAAACGCATGCTTTACATGGATTTGTTGTTCTGTATCACGAAAGAGCCAAAAAAGTAGATTCTTACTGCTACACCATTCTATATATTCATCTATTTGATTATATCCTCCTGGCTAGCGGTCAACATTGCCTGGTACTTCTCTGCCTCAACCTCACGACCCCATTGGCGGTATAGGGCAACCAACCCTTTTATGGGTACATCCTGCTCCCATGCCGCCATGTGTGTCTGATATTTCAATCCGGTTTTCAGATGAATTTCCGCATCTTCAAACAGTCCCAAACCGGTTAGGGCGATACCGAGATTCACGCGAGCCGGAATGGTTTCGATAGTCGCGCCCTCTATATCGAAGAGCGCCCACGCTCTGCAAAAATATTCAGCCGAAAGATCGAGCCCACCTCTTGCCAAATATATCTTTCCCAGAATCATCCAGGCCTCGTATAGATGTGAATCGGTTCCCGATTCTTGTATCTCCGCCACATTTTGCTGAAGGATATCGAGAGCCTTTGAAGATTCTCCACTTTCCAATAAGATCTCCGCGTAAGTTGTCATGCTATAGAAGGGTGCTGCCGGGAGCCAATCTTCTGAACTCGGCTTCGAAGCAAGGTCCTCAAGGATGCCCAGAGCGGTTTCACTGTCTCCCGTTCTGTGGAGGACCGTGGCATACAACTGGAGCACTCTTACCGTCGCTGGATGAGTCAGGCCTCTTTGCATGCGATATTCGAGTGTTTTTAAAATATGGGGCAAAGCATCCTCATACCGTTCCATTTCCAAGAGGCAAACAGCACTGCTGTAATGGCTGCTGATGGTGGTGCGGTGTTCCGGGCCGAAACCGACCATTCTCTTTTCCAGTACAAATTGAAAAAGTGGCAATGCTTCATCCAAGCGTTTCATGTTCTTAAGGCAATTCGCTTTATTCGCCAACGTCGCCAGAGTCTCCGGGTGTCCATCCCCGAGTAAATCAATCTGGAGCTTGCCGGCAGCCTCATAGAATGGCAATGCCTTGCTGTACTTGGCTTGATATCTGTAACAAATGGCCAGCCCGTGAAGGATGCGGGCCTTCATTCTCGGGTTTTTTTCCAGGATCGGCGCTGAACTATCGATGATGTCCTCATAAAGATTTCCCGCTTCGGCGTAACGGCCGAGGCCGTGAAGGGTCATTGCAAGGCCTTCCACTGATTCCAAGGTATCCAAATGACTTCGTCCTAGAACCCTTTGTTGGATAGTCATAATCTCTGTGAAGGAATCTTGGGCCTTTTTGTACTCCCGCTGACGACGCCAGGCTCTGGTAAGAAAGAAACGGCTGCGCAAGGTCTCCGCATCGTTCTCGCCGTAGGCATCGGTCCTGATCTCCACGGCCCGCTGGTGATGCAACGCGCTGCGGTCATACTTCCCCAAACCGAAAAAGGTATTGCCCAGCATGGTGCGGATGTTGGCTTCCAGAATGGGATCGGTCACATTCTCCAGGCGCCTCTCGGCGTCGTCCAGGGCATCGACGATGCGGGTGTTGATGCCGCCGTGACGGGGATCCGGGGCGGAGAGCACGCTTTCCAGGAAGACATTGGCCTGTTGCTGCTGCCGCAAAGCCGTTTCCGCCTGGTCCAAGGCCGAGCGGCTGACCACCAGGGCCGTGATCAGCGCCACAAAGACCATCAGACCCGCGAAGACCAGGATCTTATTGCGTTGGATAAACTTAGCCATCTGGTAGGCAAACGTGGGCGGACGCGCCGAAACCGGTTCGCCGTTCAGGAAGTGAGTCAGGTCGGCCTTCAGTTCCGCGGCGGTCTGGTAGCGGCGGTCGATGTTCTTGTCCATGGCCTTCATGACCACCCAATCCAGGTCGCCGCGCAGGTCTAACTTAAAATGACGCAGGGCATCGGCGGCCGCCGTATCGCGCAGGCGTTCACTGGGTCGCGGCGGCGTGGTGTCCTTATAGTGCTTCAGCATATCGAACAGGGAGGAATTCTCGAAGCGGGTGGGGTCGATAGGCGTCAGGCCGGTCAGCAATTCGTAGAGCACAACCCCCAGGGCATAGATGTCGCTGCGAATATCGCCGCCGCCGCCCTGCTCGATCTGCTCGGGACCCATATAGACCGGTGTGCCCATGAAAAGACCCGCCTGGGTCTGGTAGGCGGTTTCCATCATGTTCAGATCTTTGGCAATGCCGAAATCGATCAGTTTCACCACGCCCTGGCCGTTCTCCAGGGCCACCATGATGTTATTGGGTTTCAGGTCGCGGTGCACCACCGCCTTCTGGTGCGCATGCAGCACGCCGTCGCAGACCTGCATGAACAGGCGCAGGCGCTCGCGCAAGGTCAGCTTGTGCTCGCTGCAGAACTCGTTGATCGGCTTGCCCTCCACGTACTCCATACTGAAGAACGGATCGCCCATCATAGTCTTGCCGGCCTCGTAGATGGTCGCGATGTTGTGGTGGGTCATCATGGCCAGGACGCTGTATTCGCGGTTGAATCGGTTCAGAAAGGCGGGCGACACCTTGTGACGATGAATCAATTTCAAGGCGACCTTCCGATCCGGGTTCTGCTGCCGCGCCAGGTAGACGGCGCCCATGCCGCCCTCGCCGATCTTGCCCTCGATTTGGTAATCGCCGATCTGCTCGGGATCTTCAAGGAGCAGGTCTTCGTCGGGCATATATTTCATGCTCAGGTCAAGCGTCGGTGCGTTTTCCAGATCCTCCGGAGCGCCGTAAGCCTCGCCCCAAGTATCCTGGCTCTGGTCCGAAACCATATCCGAAATCCGGCCGAAGGGCGAACTTTCGAAGTGTTCGTCCACCTCGGCAAACCGGGCCACCTTTCGGCGCAGTTCGGCGCCCAACTCGGGATCTTCCGCCTCGGCAGAGCGGAAGATTGCCTCGCGCGCTTCGCCTTCTGCATCCAGGGCGGCGTTGAACAGTTCAAACAGACGATCCGGTGCATCGGCGCTCATGGTCAATTCCTCCATGTTCGGGTGACGCGGGTTTCATCATACCTATTATCATTTGACAGTGGCGCGCCCGCCGGCCATAATGTACGTGTTCTATGATAGAGAAACACCGGAAACCGTGCAACCAAACGACTTTTAAAATTCATCGCCGAATGGGCGGCAACAAGCCGGGTTCAGCGGCAGACTTCCGGCTCCGTTTCGGGAAGCGTGGTGCGTGCTTTGATTGATAAGGAACATTCGAAACCCGGCCCGGAAGGGGTCACACACCTGTTACAACAGTGGTCCGAGGGAGACCGCGAAGCATTGGACAAGGTATTGCCGCTGGTATATGACCAATTGCGAGCCGTGGCCCGGGCCAATTTCAGCGGGGAGCGCCGGGGCAACCCCCTGCAAACCACCGAATTGGTGAACATGGTCTATATGAAGCTGGCTCGCGGCAGTCAGGCCCGTTTCAAGGGACGGGACCAGTTCTTCTGGTACGCCAGCCAGATGATGCGGCATATCCTGGTGGATCAAGCCCGACAGAGATTGAGTCAAAAACATGGATCGGGTATGGTGGACTCGTTGGAGGGCGATGTCGACTTTTCCAACGTTCAGCATCTGGACTACCCGACCTTGATCGCCCTGGACAACGCCCTGAAACGGTTGGAGGATTTGAACTCACAACAGTGCCGCATTATCGAGCTGCGCTATTTCGCGGGCATGACCATTGAAGAAACGGCGCGAATCATGAGTATTGCGCCCGCAACCGTCAAACGAGATTGGAGTTCGGCCAAACGTTGGCTGTTCCTGGAATTGAGCCGAAAGTAGTCGCCCCGGAGCAAATGGCTGAATGTTCATCGACTTGGATCAGTTGAAGGGAATCTTGGAGCCGCATGAGTTCGATCGACTCATGGAGGCGGCATCGGACCTGGCAGACGGCGCCGATTCGGGCGATGTCTACAGCATGCTGCGCGAACTCTACGACCGGAACAAGATTTCCCTGACCTCCTTCTGCCGGGTCTTCAACTGGCTGGCCGATGACGAGTTACCGGTGATGACCTACCGCAACGACTCCTTGGATCGCCTGGCCCGGACCAAAGCGCCGGAGGAGGAGGGGGAAGTTGAGGGAGACGCCCTGACCAACGACGGCAGGCGCATCATCGGCAGCCAGTTCAAACCGCTGGGCAAGCTGGGCGAGGGCGCCTCCGGCGAGGTCATGATTGCTCGCGACACCCACCTGGAACGGCGCGTGGCCCTGAAACGCCTGAAATATTTCGAAACGGTGCCGGAACATGTCAAGAAACGCTTCATCAACGAGGCCCAGGTCACCGCCCAGTTGGATCATCCCAATATCATCCCCATTTACGGCTTGCAGGCGCAGGAGGGCGAGCACCTGGGTTACGCCATGAAATTGGTGCGCGGCAACCACCTCGGCAAGCTGATCGAGGAGACCCGCAAACTGATCAAAAGCGGCAAGCGCCTGGATGAGGAACACTCGCTGAACAACCGGCTGGATTATTTCCTGAAAGTTTGCGACGCCATCGACTTCGCCCATAGCAAGGGCGTGTTGCACCGCGACCTGAAACCGCAAAACATCATGCTGGGCCGCTTTCACGAGGCCTATGTGATGGATTGGGGGATCGCCCAACTGACCTACGGCAACGATCGCGACATGGAAACCATGCAGCCCGTGGTCGAAAACCCCGACCTGGCCGCTACCTTATCCCAGGATGGCTCTCTGGCCGGTACGCCGCTGTATATGTCACCGGAACAGGCAAACGGCGACAGCCTCGATGAGCGTTCCGACCAGTACACCCTGGGCCTGATCCTATACGAACTGGTTTGCCTGCAACGCGCCAACTCGGGCAAGAACCGGTTCGAGGTCATCACTCGGGCCATGCGAGGCAAATGCGAGCCGGTCCGTCACTGCATGCCGCGGCGGCGAATTCCCAGGGAGCTGGCGGCGATCATTGAAAAGTCCCTTGCTAGGAACCCCGACGACCGCTATCCCTCGGTTCATGACATGGCCGCCGACCTGCGCCGCTTCCTGCGCGGTGAGGAAATCCTGGCCAGGCCCGATTCCTGGAGCGAAAAACTGCTGCGCCAGATCGGCCGCCATCAACAGGTAGCGCTGCTGATGATCCTATTGACCATGTTCATGGCCGCCGGAACCCTGATCTGGAATTTCAGCCAGACCCAGAAACAGGCCATGGAGTTGGCCGCCCGGCAAACGCGCAGAGTCAGCCGGCTGATGGACCTGACCAATGACCGTGCGGTAGCCATCGACAATTTCTTTCGCAACTACGAGAGCGCTTTGCAAAACCTGGCCACTGAAGCCGAAACCCTGCTGAAATTCAACGAAGGGGCAGATAGTCCGGTCTACGATGACGAAATTTTCAACGAGGGCGTGGTGCCGGGTTGGCAGCCGTCAGTTGCTTACGGCCGAGACATCAGTCCCTACTGGCCCGTCTTCTACAATCTGAACCAACCCAGCCCGGAGGGGGCGTTGCAACGCGCCCGGGCGTTAAGCCCCCTGCGTCACCACTTCCGCAAGCTGATGACCCTGGACCTGCCGCCGCCGCGCAACGATGAGGAGCTGGACCGCTACGTGGCCGAGAAACGCAGCGCGCTGGTGTGGGTCTACCTGGTCTTCTACGACGGCTCCATGCTCTTGTACCCGGGCATCGGCGGCTTTCCCGAGGATTACGATCCCAGAAGCCGGCCCTGGTATCACCGAGCCAAAGCGGACGAAGGCATTCGCTGGCACAATATCTACCATACGGTGACCCAACGAGACCCGGAAATGCCCTGCACCATGCTGCTTCGGGACAGTCGCGACCAACCCATCGGCCTGATTGCGCTGAACATTGCCTGCAACCGCTTCAGCAAGGATCTGCTGCCGCTGGACGAGCCCGGCGTACGCGAAACCTATCTCTTGAACAGCCGGGGCAATGTACTGGCCACGGCCGGCCAGGCCAATATCGACATGGGCGAGGTAGAGGCCATCACCCGACCGTTCCCCTACCCCGACCTGCTGCCCATGCTAAAGGAGAACGGCCATCTCAAGCACCAGGTCAATGGTCGGGAACTGTGGTTTGCCTACCGCCGCCTGGACACCCAGGACTGGTCCTACGTGGTCGAAGTAGACCCCAGCCGCCGACCGTAGCCCGTTCGTCCTTATAACCTCAAGCCCATCCGCCCGCAATGGGAAAGACATGGCCGGTGAGGAAGTCCGCCTCCGGGCTTGCAAGATAGGCGACCAGGCCGGCTGCCTCCTCCTGGCGTCCGAGCCGTCCGAGCGGAATATTCTTCAAAATCCGTGCGGCTGTTTTGGGATCTTCCATGAGGCTCGCGGGGAAATAAGTAGGGCTTTCGATGAAGTTGGGCGCAACTGCATTAACCTGGATATTGTCCCGCGCAAGCTCCACCGCCAGGGTTTTGGCCAGACTGTTTGCCGCGCCGCGAGCCGAAACGTAGATCGCGTAGTTGGCAAGGCCGCGTAAGGGCGCGGCCGAGGTCACGAAAATGATCTTGCCCGAACCGCGCTTTTTCATATCCGGGACAAAAGCGCCGGTGCGCTCGAAAGCGCGCACGACCAGGGCTTCAAGAGCGGTCCGGAAGGCGTCCGCGTCGGCCTCCTCGATGGGGACCCGGTCGGCGGGATAGGCATCATTGTGCACCAGGACATCCAGCGGGCCGGCCGCCGCGAAGGTCTCCGCGTGCAGGTCCGCCGCCTCTTGCGCGGCCAGGACGACGAGACCCGGATGCCGGGTTTCAAAGTCCCGCCGCACTTCCGCGTCGACGAAAGCCGCATCCTGGCAAAAAACACGGAACCCGGCATTTGCCAGGGCCGTCGCGCTCGATGCGCCGATGAAATGTAAGGCGTCGGTAACAAGGGCACTGCGTTGATCCATTCCATATCCCCTCAGCTCAAGCGTCTTTCGGGATGAAGTCCGGCATGCATACAACCGGACCGCCCGATGGAGCCCATTATAAACCCCGTGGCGCGCCGGGTGAAAAGATTGAGTCGGCGGCAATCGTATGACATGAGCTTTGGTTGTCGTTTACCGGCGGCGAGGACGTCAAAATCGGTTGTGATTGGTTGTGTCGATAAACTGAGCACCGAGGAATCGCGACTGATTCTTCGACCCGAACTTTTCGGGAGCAAAGAATGAGGCCTGGTTCTTCGACCCGAAAAGTCAGGAGCAAAGAATGAGAACTGATTCTTTGCTCACTGAAAAGTAATGTGAAAGAAATCAGTTGTGGGTCCTTGACCCGGACTTTTCGGGAGCAAAGAATCAAAAATATTTCTTTGACTCTGAACTTTCGGTGCGCAAAGAATGAGGACTGATTCTTAGCTCCCCGACTTTTAGAATCGAGGAATCAGGCCGGCATCTTCGACCCTGGAAATGAAATAAGAAAGAAAGTCGTTGCTCCGGAAAGAAAGAAACAATGAATGAGGCCATGAAATGAGGTGTATCACCAAAAACCCCACGCAAATAGCTGTATTTAGTTGTTAAACTGGAAAAGGAGATGTTTTTCGTTAATCGCGGTAGAAGCATCCGCCGGAGGCTCTACTCAAAAACAATCAAACCACACCGTGTGGAATGCGTGAGCGTATGTCCTCTTACAGCCAGACCGTGATCCAACATGATTTACCCTGTAGGGGTTTTGTATTATCAGCCCCAGATTGGCCGACAAGACCCCGTCTTGGCTGCCTATCTGGGGGAATGGGTTCCAAATCCCACCCTACCCCGTAGGGGTTGTGTACATGGTTGGAATGGGTGGAACCGGGGGCGTTTTTTCAATCCCAGCAATGTACACAACCCTTCCAGGGTAGGGTGATACATGGGTACCGTTACCCCAGGTAGGCAGCCAAGACGGGGTCTTGTCAGCCAACCAGGGGCTGGTAATACATAACCCCTCCGGGGTAGGAACCATTTACCCGGATTGGAAGGTGATAACAGGAAAGAACAATCCACGGTTGACGACACGGCGCATTTTTTCGGCATGTCCTTGCCCGCCTCACCCTTTGTCGATGCGGAGATCCAACTCAGCGTCGTGTTTTCATGATTTCTTCGAGCGGCTTATCGGTGAAAAGAAGTTCTGACCACTGGTCGATTTGTTTGACATCGGCCTTGCTGATTTTTGAGGAAGCCCAGTCCGGAACGGCGCCGAACTGTCTGTTAACTAAACGCAGAAACAAGTCCTGCTTGCCTTCCAGCTTGCCTTCCAGCTTGCCTTCCAGCTTGCCTTTGCGTTCGCCTTTTTCTATTCCGCGTCTTTCCCAACTGGTTACGTATTCCATGGCTTCCGCTCCTAATTCTTTAGTCTCAGGACTATACACCACCGGTTCTTTTACGGTGAGGGAATCGGACCGGCATGTACCGGTAGACTATCGCTTTCTTAGGGCACCGGACCCGATCGTCGGCCTGACAACTCAGCGTCGTGTTTTCATGATTTCTTCGAGCGGCTTATCGGTGAATAGAAGTTCTGACCACTGGTCGATTTGTATGTCATCAGCCTCGTTAATTCTGGATGAGGCCCACTCTGGAATGGTGCCGAACCGTCTGTTAACCATCCGTAGAAACAAGTCTTGCTTGCCTTTGCGTTCGCCTTTTTCTATTCCGCGTCTTTCCCAACTGGTTACGTATTCCATGGCTTCCGCTCCTAGTTCTTTATTTAGTTCTTCGCTCAGCTTGTTGTCAAGGTCTTTGGGTACATTCATGACCCAGTCGATGAATAGGGTCAGTTGGGTGATCTGTTCCCTGGTGTAGTTTCGGGTCAGGGCCATGCGCAGCAGGTTCTTTTTGGCTCGGGCTCGAGTGATTTGCCGGTCCTCGTTATCGCCCGCGTTTTTCAGGGCGTTTAAATGAGCCAGGATGACGATGGCGAAGGGGTTTTGATTTTCGGCCAGGTCTTCTTCTTTGTGGTCGATCAGTTTGGCGACCTTGTAGTTGAGGCCCATGGTGGAGCCGTAACCGCCGTAGCTGAAGTTGTCGGGTCGCCAGGTGTCGTCCAAATCGGCCAGGATGGCCATGCTGATGACGCGCTCGTTGTATTTGTCGTAGATGCGGTAGTTGTAGACGAACATGCGTTCGGGGAAACCCGAATCCTGGTTGACCTGGACCTCGATATGCAGCAGAACCCATTTGGTTTCACCGTTCTTCATTCTGACCTTGAAGAGTTTATCGACAAAACGATTGCCCACCTTGTGTTTAGGGGCGATTTGATTGAGTTCCTTGTCCAGGAAGACGGGATCGACGGTCCAATCGATATCGTCGAATAAGGCGGGGTTGATCATTTGTAGGCAGTGATAGAGCAAGTGATCCAGGATGGTTTTCCAAGGGGAATCGTATTCCAAACTTACCTCCACGGTTGATTGATGCTGCCAGGGTTCTACCATGAAGGTTCGGGTTTTGGGAAGGGCTGGCTAGGATTTTGTAGATAATTGATAAAATGTAGGTTACGCAGGTAGGCAGATATTGTTTGAGAGAGGTAGTGACCGGGTGTAGATTCGTTGCGATATTGGATGCTGGTTGTGGAGTTGGAGGCCTTTTCAGTGTATGGTCAACGATTTTAAATGTGCCAATGGAGTTCGGTTTATCAACACCCACTGAAGGTATAGATCCTTCAACTGAGCCAAGCCAGCCAGGGGGCTCAGGTCTGTTACCTTTGAACAATATGATAAGTCGAGTGAGGTCAACTGAGTCAAGCCGGCCAGCGGGCTTAGGTCTGTTACTTTTGAACAAAAAGTCAAATTAAGTTCGGTCAACTGAGTCAAGCCAGCTAGGGGGCTTAGGTCTTTTACCGTTGAACAACACCTCAAATTGAGTTTGGTTAACTGAGTCAAGCTGGCCAGGGGGCTTAGGTCTTTTACCTCTGAGCAATTGCCCAAATTGAGTGAGGTTAATTGAGTCAAGCCAGCCAGGGGGCTTAGGTCTGTTACATTTGAACAACCATGCAAGTCGAGTGAGGTCAATTGAGTCAAGCCAGCCAGGGGGCTCAGGTCTGTTACCCCATGACACTGCTCCAAGTTAAGCTCGGTCAACTGAGTCAAACCAGTTAGGAAGTTTAGATATGTCAACTTGAAACTGTGAGTCCAGCCAGTCAGAGAGCTCAGATTTGTAAAATAATAAAAACTCTTCAAATGGAGTGTGGTCAATTGATTCAAGCCAGTCAGAGGGCTCAGATCTGTGACATTTCCAATCCAGTCTAATTCAAGTAAGGTTAGATTAGAAAACGCAGTTAGAAATTTCAAATCAGTTCTAGAGTATCTCAAATAAAGTTTTTTCAATTTCATCAACACCTGGGACTCGTAAAATCCTAGATCGTGTACCATTTTTGAACTATTGGCAATCTCTGCTATAACACCTGGTCGTTTTTCATCAAAGTACATCCGTAAGGTCCTATAAGCCCTTGCGCTACCAATCAACGCCAGAGTGCGTACGCGTGCCTTCTGTTCTTTTTGGTTTAGATATTTATTGAAAGTCAGGTAAGGTAACGCCAATTCATCTGCTTCTGCCAATTCTTTGGCATCTTTTACTAATTGGGGATGTACCACTGCTATTAAAGCCTTTCCAACTTTATCCCGCACCTCTTGTGATTTTTCCCGGGCCATTTTCTGACATGCCGCAGTAAGCAGGATGAAATAACGCTTCTTATCTTCACCCCGACCTGCACGCCTCAACAGCCCTTCGATGAGTTCAATGCCTTCAACTGGACGGGCGAGTCCGGAAGCCAGGATGATTACTTCCCGCCAGGCTTCCTTCTCGGCGTTAGCCACCAGCGAACCAATCTCTTCGTTGTCCAGTGCCTCTTCCGCTGCATAGAGTTCCTGGAAGGTTTTGTGGGGGAAATCGACTAAGCCGGGGCTTGGGCGTCGTAAGAGACCGACACGTTCAACAAAGAACCGCCGCACATCTGAGGCCGCCGCATTAACATCCATGGCTTTCAGGCGACCTTCGAATCGTCGATCGACTGTTTCCTCTTTGGCCTTGGTTTTGGTATTACGCACCATCCAGAGCGCGAGCGCGCCCAGCAGCCGATTTTTCTGGTCATCTGTCAGAGAAGGATAGCCTTCCAGGCTGATTTTTCGCTCTGAATCCCGCCGGTAGAACATGGCGCGGCAGGCTTTGTACAGTTCGATCCGATCCGTGGGCAGGTCTTTGCAGCGGGAGCGGAACAAAGCACAGATCATGGAGCACAACAAGGGATTGGTTGCCAGTTTGCGCAAGGCATCGTTTTCGTGGACGACTTGCTTCAGATCCTCGGCCAGGACGGGGAGAGAATCGCGCTCTGCCGAGTCATTGATTTCTCGTTGCATGGCCTTGTGCCAGTGGTCAATGAATTGCTCGATATCGTCAAGTCTCATGTCACGCAGACCGGCCTCTTCAACCTTGAGTCGGTCCAACCAATAGGCGAAGCTATCGGCCGCGTGAATACGGCTGGTGATCAGGAAGCGGCAATCTGGAAAGGTTATGGTCAAGTCCTCCAGCCAAACGCCTGCGTCCTCCGTACTACCTGACCATTCATCCAGACCGTCCAGCAGTAGGATCGCCCTGCCTTCTTTCAGTTGCTTATAGACCCAGCCTTCCGGCTTTTGTTCTGCGATCATGGGCACGGTGGTTTTCAGGAAAGACTCGGGGGTCGGCAGTTCGTTGACATCGCGAAAGCGAAGGAAGATAGGCAGGTGATTGTTCCAGGGAGCCAGGGGGCCGGTTTTCAATTCGGCACGGGCCAGTTTGACCGCAAACCATTGCAAGAGGGTGGTTTTGCCGGAGCCGGGACCGCCTCGAATCATCAGGCGCGATTCTTTGGCCAGGAGTTCCTCTACCTCGAAGATCTCGGTGCTTGTACTTTTCTCTTCCTCGTCATCTTCGTCCGGGCTTTCGATTTCCTGCTCCATGGTCAGGGAGACATAGGCGACGCTCAACTGGTAACGCTTGGAACGATTGTCATCCGTGCCGAAGAGGACGATTCGGTCCAGGTTGCGGGCGACGGCGTCCCGGTAGGTTTCCTCGAAACGGGCTTCATCCCGGTCTGCGCTGGCCTGCTTAAGGCGTTTGATTTCTTCCAGAATGGTCTCGGCCTGTTTGGCCAGGGCGGTTTGTAATACCTCGTCCAGATTGCGTTCGCTTTGCCTGGGCATATTTGCCGCGATGTCCACGATGATGCGGCAGCAGCGACCCAGTAACTGGTCGTAGAGGTCATCGGCTTCAGCGCTCAGACCGGCCGGTTTGAATAGGTGCTTGCGCAGGGTCTCCGGCTCCAGGTCCGGGTCTCGAATCATTGCCGGCGGAAGCGATGCCTCGGCCAGGGTTTTGCCTACCCGTTGGATGACCACTCGACTGGTTTGGGGATCGAGCGCTCTCAAATCCTCGCGGTACAAGTCTTCCAAGGTTTCGGCGATCTGGTCGCTGATGAGGGTGAATTGATGGGCACCCTTACGCCGTGCTCGATAGCTTTGCTTGCCGAGCAGATCCTCTATGCTAACCTCTGACTTTTCCGGTTTCAGCCAGAACACGGCAATCTGCCGAGCCGCCTCAGCGCCGATGTTTTCGGTCAAGCTCTCCAGCAGATCGACGACGCGATCCACCTTATCGTGCAAAACCGCCAGGCTTTTATGTTGAAGCCATTCGGCCAGGGCGGCGTTGCCGAAAACCATGCGCTGTACTCGGGAAAAGAATTCTTGGATGATGCTCGGAACATCCTCACCATCCGCCAAAACCTCGGCCAGGGCGGACGCCAACATCTCTTGCAGCCGTTCCTGCTCCCTGGCCCCGACGGAGGACAGCCACTCGGCCAGAACTCGTGCATTGTCGGGAATACTGAAGAACCGGGAGAGCTTTTCTTCCCCGGGCGACAGGCCCAAGCGAGTCTTCTGCTCCAACGCCGTTTGCGCGGCCCGCACCAGCTCTTCCTCAAACGATTCACCGGCAGCCTCAGCCTCATGATCCTTCAGATCCTCGGCCAGTTTTTCGGCCCGCCGTTCAGCCAGGGCCTCGGTATCCCGGGATGCCGCGAAGCTGATGATGTAGGCTATGATTTGGGTGATGAAAAAGTTTTCCATTGAAAAATAACCCGATGAACTCATTGACCGGAGCGTTATGGAGATTATAACCCGAAATGAGTTGGGAATGATTCTATGCAAAGACCGGCAAAAAGACTCTCAGGGTCTCGTGAAACCTATAAGCTGCCGTTGCACCATTCTTCCCAGGCGAGTCCCAGAAGAATACGCTCGTACTCGTTTTCCAATACCTCGATGACATAGGCTTCAAAATTGTCGGCCAGGGCCTTTCGAAAAGCACAAAAGGACAGAGATGGAGACAGATCCATGAATGCTTCCCGGAACAAGGTTGAAAAAAGCAGACGGAAATCACGGACGATTTTTTGCGGCGACTGAAAATAATCTTTGAAGAATGCGTTTAGATCAGCATACTCCTCGATGATCATCAATAGCTGTTCTCTGAACCGGTCAACCAGGTTCCTGGCAACGGCCGCTCTGAGTTTGATCAATATCGGTCGGTTCAGGTCAATTACCTCTATTGTGACCTTACCCCGGATATCGCCGTTCCTGGCCATGATCCGGCCGGATGGTTCAAAATGCAGGTGCTCGTCGGGATCATCCAGTTCCGGGTTCAACAAGAGCGGTTGTTCAGCCCGCATCGATGCAGCGTCGGCGCGCCGGTCATCCATCGCCGGCGGGGCTTTCACCCGTTGTCCCGCAATTGGAAAGTGGTCCCGTTTAGTATTGTTACAGGTCGGGCAGCAAAGCAAAAGGTTGCTCCATTCGAAGACCAGCCAGTAATAACCCGGGTGGTCCGGATCGTTCGCAAGCCTGCCCTTGGGCCGATAGTGTTCTACTTGAGGAGAGGCGCAAGTAATTGTATTTTCACAAAATGCGCATTTGTTAAAGTAGATCTTGTCCAAGGCTTGTTTGACCTGAAGATGATTGTAACGGCTTTTAACCCCGGCGGCCTGTTGCGCGGACATAATTTCTTCCAGTTTCTTCAAGGTGGACCCGCTGACCAGAATCGGAGGGGGAGCGTCCAGGTCTTTGGTCACCTTAATCACCCGGTTGCTCCTTTTGCTTCTTGTAATCCGCCAGCATGGCCGCGACATTCGCCAGGGCATGGTCCACTTTTTCAGCTTGTTGATGCGCTGACCAATTGGCTCTTGGATTGGGCGACGCGCCGCTATGAATCCCGGTAATGTCCTGCATATCGAAAAGCGGCGAGGTCAAAAGCAGATCGGGGGTCATGCCGGCCAATTCCTCATCGATGCGCACCACATCGCTCAAACCGCTTTCCCTATCCTGGACAATCTTGAGGAATACCGAACCGGCCGGCGCACCGAGCAAAGGGATGGAACTGTGGGTACTGGCTACAAACTGTACATTGGGGAAATGTTCCGATAAAAGTACCGGTAAGCGCACCTGCCAGTTGGGATGAAGATGGTTCTCCAGTTCATCGATCAACACCAAACCGCAAAGCTCGGACGGATCGGTGATCTCCGGTTGACCGGCAAAAAGGCGGATGATCATATCACCGATCATGGCATAGATGCTCTTGGGCCCGGCGGCCAACTGGCGGTGATCTGCCGGGCGGTCACCGGCCCAAAAGACAATGCGGCTGCGATCATCCAGGGCAACGCGATCCACCTGAGGCATTAAACGGCCCAATAGATCAAGCACCAGGTTAATTCTGGCTTCGGCAATACCGGCCTCAGGTTCCCGACCACCCAAGGCCAGAATGCGCTGATCTTTGATCCAATCCCGCTCCAGGTCCAACAAGACGCCGCGTTGTTTGAACAGGCTGTAAACCGGAATGCGTTTGGATTTTTCAAAATCCTCCTCCGCCTCGGATACAAAACGCAACCTGGCCGGACCGTAACCCACGACTCGGTAGAAACCGCCGTAGTGCTTGCCGTCGACGAAGGAACTCAGGTGAGATTGACCCTCTACTTGCAATTCCACGGACAGGCGAGTGTTGTTGTCGATGAGCTGTTCGGCGCCTCGGCCTCCGTTCAAAGCAACGGCCAGCGCTTGCAGAAAACAGGTTTTGCCGATGGCATTCTCGCCGGTGAGAAAGATCCAAGGCACATCGGCGGGTAGAGCCTCTGCATCCTTGGAGGCCATCGGGCCTAACCCCTCAACCATCCAGCGCGTGAGCGTGACGGGAAGAACCTTCGATCCCTTGCCGGTCTCGGGAAACTGCCTGGTCGCGGTCAATGGATGAGGCTGGAAACGACGCTGGAATAACAGGTTGCGCATCTCACCGTTTGACTTCAAGAGGCCGATATCCCGTAGAAGGGCAAACCCCGAGTCTTTGCGACTCATCAGAGGCGACAGGTGTACGTCCCCAAGCCGGTCTTTAAGGAAGCGTTCGATGTGATCCAACAACGGATCTTCGGCGATAAAAGCCTTCATATCCGGCAGTCGGCCCTCGTTTTGCCCCATCTGCGCCAATAATTTCTGAGTGAAGTAGGGATGCCCTCCGGTCCAAGCATAAACGGTTGAAGCAAAGTTCAGATCACCAGCCAACGTTACGACCTGGTCCAGGTTGAAATCCTCGAGTTGACAGTTCAGGTACACATTGAACAAGGGGGAGCCGGGGCCTTTTTCGATATGCAACATTCGCGTGAGTGTCATCACCACGGATAAGGAGCCCCTACCTTCTGAGCTTTCCACACTCAAAGAGTTAAGGGAGCGCAGTGCTTGGAAAAACTCAAAACGATGGGAAGCCTCGACCAGATCTACATCATCCAGTAACAAAACAAGGTCTTTTTTGCCGGCGGCCTTTTTAAAGAAGCGGACCAGAGCCAATTGATTGTCCACGGTCTCGGTGCCCAGCTTCAACTGATCGGCGGTTTGCGCTGCCAATTCGTTATAAAACTGCGCCGGCCGCAGACCGCTTGTTGACTGTAGAGGGATATAGACAACCTGGAGGTGATCTTTGGCCAAACATTTACGTAACTGGAACAAAAAGGTGGTTTTACCGGTCTGCCAGGAGCCTTGTATGAGCGCGTAGGCGTTACCCTTTTCGACAAGGCGAAGTAACCTTTTTTGAATGGAGCGTGTCACTAATATATCCGCATGTTCCTTCTCATTTAAAGGACCGGAATAAACAAAGGACATGCTTTCTCCCAGCCGGTAAGAGTCAGCAAATCGAAGATTTGATTCGCCGCCGGTTCAAAATCAGCATTATATCTTACCGTGTATTGCCCGGATTCCTCGTTTAAAACCGAATAAGACCGGGGCAAGCACATCATCTTTTCAGCGATTCACAGCTCCGGCAACCTCAATAGTTGCTTGTACTGCGGCTCACTATTCCTCACTACTCGCCCAAGGTCGTGCGGATTTGGGCCAGGGCGTAGACCTGGATGACCGCGTCTTGTTGGGAGAGTAAAACCAGGTGGTCGTCTTCGATGCTGATGGTGCGTAGGATGATGGGTAATTTGGTCTTGAGCGAGATCTTTCCTGTTTTTAGATTGATCCGAAATAGGGTGACCTCGGTGGGTTTGCGCTCGTCTTCGGTGATGCTGCGTTCGTCGCCGGCCAGGAACCAGATGATTTCCGGGCTTTCGACCGCGACATCGAAGAGGGGGAGACCGAATCGATAGTATTTAATTTTTCGCGGTCGGTGTTTCAGGATGGCGTCGCCGAAAGGGTCTCGCTCTACTTCTTTTTTGAATAAAGCCAGGGGAACTTCTCGCTTGCTGACGAGTTGCCCCTCTTTGTTATAAATTTCGAAGGCGCCGCGTGGTTTCACGATCAGGGTGTGATCTTTGTCCAGGCGAACCGGCCAGGATTGGGAGAGATGAAATCCAATGCCGGTGTCGTCTTCCAGTTTGCCCAACAGATGCCCGGTTTCCAGATTTTTCAGGACCATCCGGTTGCGGAAGGCCTCCTCGAAGTGCAACGGTTCAAACCGGGTGCCGTCGGCCAGGTAATGGAGTCGGGGTTCGCAGGCTTCTTTTTTCTGGAAAACGCCGTCCAGGGTGAAGAGAGACCTGGAGCGACCGTAACGCTCCGCAACCACCAACAGGCCGTCGCGCAAGGCCAGGGCACCGGGTTGGTGCCTGAATTCGTCGCCTGCCTCACCAATACTGCCGATGAATTTGACGAATCCATGCTTGTTGAAAACCAGGACGGGTTGTCCTTCATCCGTCAGCTAGAGCCGCTTTCCGGTATACAGGGCATCATGGGGATAGGAGAGGAACTTATCTCCCGAGTAGGGTTGCGTATCGTCTACCTGCATGATGGGAGCCACCGGAAGACCGCCGGCGGTAATGAGTAATAGTAGGAAGGTCATTTCAAACTCGAAATCGCAGGATCCGCTCGGTCAGGATACCGGCCGGTTATAATCAAAGCATTCTATTCAAAAACTCCTTTCACCGCATTATGCGATTGCCCACGAAGTCCTGACAGAATTGCACCCGGGACTAATCCTTTTTGTTAGAATGGTCGTATCAGTCTCCGTGCGTCAAAATCACCACCAAGGCGAGGTGTTTGGTTGCTGCTATCTATTGAGAACTTTACGGTTTCTTACGGCAAGAACCGTGTCCTGGACCGAATCAGCCTGGAACTGCCCAATACGTCGATCGGTCTGCTGGGTCCCAACGGGGCCGGCAAGAGTACGCTGATCAAAGCCATTCTGGGTTTGGTTCCGCCTGAAGCCGGTACCGGCCGGTTCCTGAATTTCCGCGTGGGCACCGACGACCGCAACGTGCGCAAGTACGTGGGCTACATGCCCGAAAGCGATTGTCTGATCCCCGGTTTCAATGCGGTTCAGTACGTCAGTTATTGCGCTCAGCTCAACGGCATGGAAGAGCGCGAGGCCTTCAAGCGCGCCCACAAGGTGCTGTATCTGGCCGGTTTGGGCGAGGCGCGTTATCGCGATTTGGACACCTATTCCGCCGGCATGAAACAGCGCTTGAAGTTGGCCCAGGCCATTGTCCACGATCCCTACCTGGTCTTTCTGGACGAACCCACCAACGGCCTGGACCCCGAGGGCCGCGAGGAAATGCTGGACCTGATCCGGCAAATCGCGGAAATCGAGAACCGTTGCGTGGTGCTGTCCTCCCACTTGATGCGCGACGTGGAGCGTTGCACCAAGTACCTGGTGATCATGGACAAAAGCCAGATCAAGTGCACGGGCTATATCCGCGACCTGTGCGCCGGACAGGCCAATCGCTACCGCTTGCGCGTGAATGAACGCCACCGGGGCGCCGCCGACATCCTGAAGCAGAACGGTTACCGGATCGACCTGGTCCACCCGCGTCAGCCCGAGTTGGAGACCACCTTGCGCGACGATCAGGCGCCTCGCGACCTGTTCCGGATCTTGATCAATGAAGGCATCCAGATCCGCAAACTCATCCCCCGGCATTTCACGGTGGAGGAAATCTATCGCAAACACGTTTCCGTAGGTGGTGACCATGACAAAGAAAAGTGAGATTTACGCCCAGGGTTACGAACCCTGGGAAGGCGAACGCGGGCCCACCGATCCCATCGACAAGATCTTCCGCCATCCCGCCGTGTTGATCGGGCGCGGAACTCTGAGGAATGTCAGCTTCATGCCCTCGGGTTGCTTTTTGCGACTGGGTTTCTTCATCCTGGTTATTCTGCCGATCGCGGGTTATTTCTTCATGGTGGCGATCTCCTCCATCGCCCGCTTCCAGATCGAAAACCTGAAGAACAGCGAAACCTTCGGCGACATCGCCCGGCCGCTGGCGGAACTTTGGGCTCAGACCAGTTCGGAAACCACCGAGGCGCAAATCCACCTGGCCACCATCCTCATCCCGTCGCTTACCTTCAGCGTGTTCGCCATGATCTTCTACGGCTCCCAGTTGATCAGCCGGGAAAAACAGGCCAACGCCTTGCAGGTTTACTTTGCCAAGGCCATTACACGCGCCGATTACGTCATCGGCAAGTTCATGGTGATCGGCGTTTTGACCGGATTGTTTACCCTGGTTCCCTCCGCCCTGATCATTTTGTTGGGGCTGGTGCTCAGTCCCGATTTCGTGGAGTTCATCAGCCAGTCCTGGTACGTCCCCATTTTGACCGGGTCCTATTGGCTGGTCCTGACGGCGTCCTTCGGCAGCATTACCCTGTTCTTCTCGGCCTGTTTCGACAAGTCGTATATGGCCGCTGTCGGCTTTATCGGCTTCGGCTTCTTCTGCATGGTCAGCTCCATCGTGCTGGGCGCCCTGTTCGGCATGCCGGACATCTTGACCGGGCTGAACTGGGGCAAGGGCATCTACGACATCGCCACGGCCATCTTCGAGCTACAGATCGACTTCGGTTCCCGCTTGTTCTGGCAGTTGGTCGACCTGGGCGCGATCACGCTACTCGGCATCTTCCTGCTCTTCAAGAAGATTCAGCCCGTGGAGGTGATCAAATGAATCAAATATTCGTGAATAAGGTCTCCAAGTGGTACGGCGATGTTTCGGCCCTCAACGAGGTCAGCCTGGAGTTGGAGCCCGGCGTGCTGGGCCTGCTGGGTCCCAACGGCGCGGGCAAATCGACCCTGTTGAAGTTGATGGCGGGCCAGTTGGACGCCAGCCTGGGCAATATCACGGTGCTGGGCAGAACCTACGCTCAAGACGCCACGCTGTTCTACGATATCGGCTTCTGCCCGGAGCAGGACAGCCTTTGGGAGGAGTTCAGCGGCGGCCAGTTCCTCTCGGCCATGCTGAAGTTGCACGGCTGGGGTGCGCACGACGCCGATCGCCGCACGAAGGAATTGATCGGCCTCTTCGACCTGGAAAGAGCCGGGAACCGCAGGGTCAAGGGTTACTCCAAGGGCATGCGTCAGAAGTTGCGCATCGCCCAGGCGTTGGCGCATAACCCCAAAGTGCTGTTCCTGGACGAACCCATGGCCGGGCTCGACGCCACCAGCCGCGCCTTTGTGGCCGACCTGGTCCAGGAGATGGGCGAGCAGGACCGCATTGTGGTCATCTCCAGCCATATCCTGCACGAGGTGGAGAGCATCACCAAGGACATGGTGCTCATCAACCAGGGCCAGCTGCGGGCGCGCGGCAATGTCTACGAAATCCGCGAGTTGCTGACCGACCATCCGCTGCAACTGGAGTTGACCGTCAGCGATCCCCGCACCCTGGTGCGCGTCTGCATGGAGTACAACCACGTGGTCAAGATCGAGTTGGACCCGACCGATCCCGAGCGGATCATCCTGTTTACCCAACACCAGAACCAGTTCTTCAAGGACCTGCCCGAAATCCTGGAACGCGGCGACCTGAAACTGAAGAGCCTGCACGCCGAGGACGAAGACATGGAATCGGTCTTCAAGTATCTGGTCAAGTAAGGGGTTGGAGATGAATGAAATCAAAGTGAATCACAATCAAGTTCACCTGGCTTTTACCCTGGGCAAGATCACGGCCCATCGCTTGATCAAGCGTCATTTCACCTGGGTCTTTTTGTTGCTGGGTTGCGCACCGGCGATGATCGCCACGTTCTGGATCGGGGTGCAGTTGGATTTTTGGGATGCGCCCAAGCTGCCGTTTGCCTTGTTCCAGGACCTGTTGGGTTTGTATTTCGGCTTGTTCTACGTGCCCCTGCTGGCGATTCTGCTCGGCCAGGGCGTGATTTCCGAGGAAGTGGAAACCAAGAACCTGACTTTTACCCTGGTGCGTCCGCTACGCCGGGAATCCATTGTGGCCGGCCGCTTTCTGGGACACCTGTTCGTGGGTTGGATCCTGGTCGGCGTCTCGCTGGTGGTTGTCTACATGGGCAATATGATGTTCCAATTCGAGAACTTCTTCAGCGAGTTGCTGTACCTGATCCGCTCGGTGATCATCATGTGCTTCGGCTTCATGGGTTACCTGGGCATCGTCGCTCTGTTCGGCACCCTGCTCAAGCGCATGTCCATCGTACTGTGCATCTTCTGGGTCTTGATGGATGTCTTCTTTTCGCGCCTGCCGGTCAGCAAACTACAGGCCGTCAGCGTGCAGTACCGCATGCTGGCCAGCTTTCCGGACGGCGAACTGCCCACCCAGTTCGGGTTGGCCTTCACCAAGATCACGGCGGCGCCCATGTACCTGGGCTTCACCTTCTGTCTGTTGTTCGCGGCGACCTGTTGCGCCGTGATGACCTGGCGAATCCGCAAAGAAGTGATCTTATCGGGCGGCATCAAATAAGCAAAAGCGGGAGGGCGTGACGCCCTCCCGTCAAACCTATATGGTACTTAATTGGAGTCTGTCAGCTCTTGACCATTCCTTCCGGTAGACGGAAATGGAAGCCGGCCGAGCGCACCATGATCTCGGTTTCCCGCCACAGGATCTTGCCGTCTTCGGTAGAAAGATCGAAGAACAGATCGATCTTGGGGCTGGTCCACAGGACCAGGCGCAGGCGTTCATCGCCCGTGAACTCAGCCGCGCCGACATTGGCCTCGCGGCGGAAGAGCCGCTGCATGATGGTCAAGGGCTTCTCGTTTTCCGTACGAATACCGTTCTCGGCCATGTCGGGGTAGGTGGTGAACTGCTCATTGTTGCCCGCGTATTGAACCAGGACGCCTTGTATCTCGAAGATGACGCCGGTTAGTCCGCTTTGACTGGACTCGGGATCGGGAATGCCGATAGTTCTTTGCGCCGAGTCGATGGTGCGCCGCCAATAACGTGGTTTACTCATATCAACCCCTCGGCGCCTCGTCCAGGAAGGTGCGTATCTTATGATCGAACCAGTCTACCTCAACCAGAAAAGCATCGTGACCGGCGTTGCTGCGCAGTTTGGCCAGGTGCGTGTCCTTGCCCAATTTGCGCAGCAGTTTGTATACGGCTTCCTGCTCCTCGAAGGGAAACAAGATGTCGGTATCGACGCCGATGATAAGGGTCCGCGCTTGAATGCGTTTGACGCCCGCCTCATAGGTGTTGAATCCGTAACCCAGGCTGTAATGGTCCATGGCCTTGGACAGGAAGAGAAAGCTGTTGGCGTCGTAATCGGCGGCCAGTTTGTCGCCCATATGCGCGAGATAGCTCTCCACCTGGAATTCGGGTCCGAAGTTATAGCCGATATCGGCGCGCGTGCGGCCGAAGCGTTCATTGAATTCGCGTCCGCTACGGTAGGTGATATTGCCGATCTGGCGCGCCACCGACATGCTGCGCACCGGTTTTTCTTCGCGGTCGTAGTACCAACCGTCGGCATAGGCGGGATCGGCCAGGATGACTTGGCGCTGGACATAGCGGTAGGCGATGGACTGGGCGCCGGGCCGGCCGGTAGCGGAGATCATAATGGTGTTCTCCACGGCATCGGCAAAACGCGCCGCGTATTCCAAGGCAACCATGCCGCCCATGGACGCGCCCATGGAACAGAACACGCGCTCTATGCCCAGATGGTCGACAACCAGCTTGCAGCTCTCGGCAAGGTCCTGCAGCAACACTGGCGGAAAGTCCGGCCCGTAGGGTTTGTCGGTTGCCGGATTGAGATGAGACGGCCCGGTGGAGCCGAAGCAGGAACCCAGGTAATTGAAGCAGATCACGAAATACTTATCGGTATCCAAGGCCAGGCCGGGTCCGATCATGGCTTCCCACCAGCCCGGTTTGTCCTGACGATTGTGAGAGGCCGCGTGGGCCGAGGAGGACAAACCGGTAAACAAAAGGACCACGTTGCCTTTGTCCACGGCCAATTGACCCCAGGTTTCGTAGGCCGTTTCGATACCTGGCAAGATGCCGCCCAAAGTCAGGTGAAAAGGCGCTTCGTGGGTATAGATCTGTCGATATTTGTGCGCGGTCATCTCGGGAGCCCCATTTTCCTCAGCGGGGCTCATTATAGCTTGCCGAAGGATGGGCTTCATACTTTTTTGCCGTTTTTCCAGGGTGCCGGCCGCCTTTGGCAAAAGAACCTCCCCGGCGGTTTATGCCGATCTGCCGTAGTTTACGCAAAAAGTACCGGAAAGGCTTCCCGCTGTGGTTAGATAACAGGCGTCCGAAAACATTTCGGGTCGGGTCGCGTATCTACAGAAGCCTTGCAACCCGGCGACATGGGGATGATCGTGAACCGTTACACCGAGGCCGGCTGGTTTTGCCGTTTGTTGACCGACCATGGATTTCCCACCATGATGGCGGGCGGTTGTGTCCGTGACCGCCTGTTCGGCAAGGAACCCAAGGACTACGACCTGGCCACCGCGGCCCTGCCTCGAGAAGCCATGCGGCTGTTCAGGAAGCAGGGTTACAAGGTGGTGCCCACCGGATTGAAACACGGCACTATTTCGGTGGTTTCCAAGCTGCAAACGATCGAGGTGACCACCTTGCGCACCGATGCGGCCTGTGACGGCCGCCATGCCGAGGTGGTCTTCTCCACCGATTTCCGCGAAGACGCCAGGCGCCGCGACTTCACCATCAACGCCCTCTTTGAAGATAGCGAGGGCCGGGTCCACGACCATGTGGGCGGGGTGGACGACCTGCACCACCGGGCATTGCGGTTCGTGGGAGATCCCGCGGCACGCATCCGCGAGGATTACCTGCGTATTCTGCGTTACTTCCGTTTTCTTTCCCGGTATGGTTGGGAACCGCGCCCGGAACAACTGGCGGCCATTCAAGCCAACCTGGACGGCTTGTCGCAATTGTCGGTGGAGCGCGTTCAAAGCGAGATGGATCAAATCCTGGCTTCACCCCATGTGACTCGCATTCTGCCCATGCTGTACGACATCGGCTTGACCGGGGTCCTGTTCCCCTTCGTTCGGGCGGATGCTTTACCCGGATTGACCGCGCATTTGTTGGAACTGGATTCGGCGGATCTGCGCTGGTTCTCCTTCTTCTATTGGGGCGCGGGGCGCATGACGAACCAACAGGTCAAGACGACCATGGACTATATGCGCTTCACCCGCAAACGCAACCGCATGATGCTGGGCTTGAACCGGTTTCTCAATTTGCCGCAAGACGACATCGAGCGCCTGTTTATAGCATTGCAGTGGTACGAACAGGACCTTCTACCGCCGGCTCAGTTAAAACACTACCTGGAGACCTGCACCCGACATCACCCGGGCACGGGCTTTCAAGACCATCTGATCCAACTACTCGACGGCATGGCCCGAGGGAAGCCGTTTGAAACGCCGCGCGAAGCCCTCATGGCCCTGGCGCCCGCGGTTCGTGGAGAAAGCCTGAGAGTAGCCAAGATTTATTGGTATTTAGGTCTCTGTCGTGATAGTAATGAGGTATCACGTGTACTCGCGCAGGCGGAGACCTATCGAACCAAGCTACAATCAGGCGCCCCGGAACCCTTGAGCTGAGTCCGTACCTGGAGGTTACCCATGCCCGTTCGTCAGAAAACGCTCGATCCCAAAGCACTGCGCGACCAGGTCCATGAGCTGTTCTTTCCGGAGGGCAAGGAGGACAGCCGCTCGGTCGGTTTCGAATTGGAACTCTGGCCCTTCCGGCATAACGGCGACAACCCCATTGAACTGGTGCGTTTCTTTGACGAGAAGGGCACCGGCCTGATCGAGATTTTGAAGGAATTGCAGGGCAGTATCCAGGGCCTGACCTATAGGCCCACGGCCGATTCCCATAAGTTCCTCATCGGCGACGGCGGCAATCTGACCTTTGAACCCGGCGGGCAGTTGGAATACAGCGGACCGCCCAAACCCTCGCTGGCCGAGGGCATCGCCGATATCGCCGGCATCATCGAAGAACTGCGTTGCGCCTTCAAGCCCTACAATATCTGGTTTTTTCATTCGGGCCTCAATCCCTGGTACACCGTGGACGAGGTGGGGCTGCTGTTGACCAAGGGCCGTTACGTTCATATGAACAACCTTTTCAAAGCCGTGGGCCACTACGGTCAGAAGATGATGCGCCTGTCTACCTCGTTGCAAGTGAACCTGGACACGGGCGATCCCGCCACCATCCAACGCCGCTGGCTGGCCGCCAACCTGTTGGGGCCCGTCTTCACCGCCCTGTTCGGCAATTCGCCGTTTGTCCACCGCAAGGCCACCGGCGCCTATAGTTACCGTTCCCTGATCTGGCAACGGCTGGAGCCCAGCCGCACCGGTTTCCCCAAGGGCATGTTGGCCGAAACCTACGAGCCCTGTCCGGTGGAACAATACACCGACTTTGCCCTGGACGCCCACAATATGCGCCTGCCCGATCCCTCCGGTGAACTGACTTTCGACGGAACCTTCAAATCCTTCCGCGATTGGATGCACGAGGGCCATAACGGTTACTTCCCCACGCTGGAAGACTGGAAGCGTCACCTGAGCACCCTCTTCCCCGAGGTTCGCGCCCGGGGGTTCCTGGAGGTCAGGTTCCTGGACGCCCAGTCCAAGGTATGGTGCGCGGTGCCCGGCATCCTGCTGACCTCGCTGCTTTACCATAACGAGGCAACCGAAACCGTGATCGAGATGCTGAAGCCCTATCGGACCACCCTGCCCGGCATGCTGGAAACCGCGGCTTATAAGGGCATGGACGAACCGGAGATCGCCCGGCTGGCCGGCAATATCTACAAGCTTGCCATGGACGTCGCGGCTCGCGAACAGGACGCCAAGGTCGCCGAACTCTGCGAGCGTTTCTTCGCCACCTACACCTATAACAAGCGCAACCCCGGCGCCGAACTGGTGCGCCTGAACGACGGTAATCTCTTTACCCCGGAGCAATACCGCGACTTCGAGAAAGCCCAGGTACAAAGCGCCGGTGATATCCTGTCCATCATCTGCGAATACAACTGACCGAAGGCCCTCGACGGCGTCCAAGGAAGGCAGACGAATCACAAGGGCTAGATCGTAAGTTCCAGATAGGTCAGGTTGAACAAACCCGAGGCGTTTTCCACCTTCACGCGGAAGCGATGGTAGCGCACATCACCGTCATCCGTTTCCTTGGCCAGCGTGCCGGACCCCAGCTCGGTTGCCGCCAGATTCACTGAAATCAGGGGATCGTTCGATCTGACATCGGCGATTTTTTGCCAGGTTCCGATCGAGGTCATCTTTTCGAGGAAATAGGTACCGTTGTAGGCCGTGGGCGCCCATTGCAGAACCACATTGTCAATGACCGCCGGTGATCCCGAAATGGGATCGGCGTGATAGGAAAGCCCAGGCGGCTCGGGGTTGATGCTGTCGACGACCGTGGTCAACAGCAGCTTGGACGGCTGAGACGGTACCCAGATCACCTTGTCCCGGTCGTCTCGGACCCGGCGTAAACCGACGAAGCGGTAATAAATAGTGTCGCCATAGGGCACAAAGCCGTCGTCAAACGAGTCCACAATCTCGATGACCTCGGCGTCTACAAGGCCCTCGGCTTCCAGATCCAGTGTTTTCAACGGTTGCATGGTGCGAATGCTCAGGGCGTCGGCCCCGTCCAGGGTTCGGTAGAGCACCAGGCGACGAACATTTTGTTTCTCCGGAAAGCCGTTTAGCGAAAAAAGAACCGCGGCGTCGGGAGTCCTGGAGACCATCTGACGAATTTGCGGCGCTTCGGGCGGGCTGGTATCGATCAACAGCACCGGCCCGGCAATGGGACCGGGTTCACCCAGCTTATTCCGGTTGCCAATTTCACGGGCGTAGTAAAAATAAAAATTATTGGCGGCGCCGTCCAGCGTGAAATCGGCAAAGCTGATCTCATTGACACCGGTTCGTTTGGCCATCGGCGCCTGCACGAATGCGGGATCATTGGGGTCTAGAAGATTGCCTTTGTTGTCACGAATCGTTTGTTTTTGGGCGGTGGGCCGGTAGTTGCCGCCTTTTATGTAATCGTAGATCAGCGGCTGTTGCGTCATGGGTGTAAAGGCGCCCCGGATCGCCTGTTTGACCTCATCTAAAACCTGGCCCGGTTCGCCGGTGCCGTCGAAATATTCGGGGTTGTCGGGCTTTGGAAATCGGAAGTTACCGGGTTCCGCGGGAAAACGGCGGAAGGCGCCGTTGGGGTTGGTGCCGCCGGGGTCGTAATAAGGCGTTCCGGCAACATCGTAGTCCAGATCGAAGTGGACCAGATTGCCCCAACGACGGGCCCGGTCCGGGTCGTCTTCCCCCAAAAGCGCCAGTTGCTCCAAAATATCTTCTACGGTTTCGGGTTTATAAAGCGCTTCCAGGAGGGCGGTCTCCGAGGCGCGGTAGAAGGCGACGGCAAAGGGTTTGTGCTTGAAGGACAGTGAAAAGGTCCAGGTTGCCTTGCCGTCAAAATCCGGCCAGGTGGCGTATCGCGGGCCCATGGGCTGCTCGGGCGCCAGCGGTTCCACAAATTCCAGGGCGAGAATGGGAGCGGGGACACCGATTGGCGACGCCAACCCCTCGGCAGTATCATGGGCTCGGGCGCCCAGCCAGGTTTTGCGGTAGCCCTCGCCGCTTGCAGGCAAAATGGTGGTTTCGTCAAAACCGTTCGCGCTGTCCGCCTTCAGGTAGACCCGGTAGCCCGGATAATAATTCACCCTCTGCACATTTCCGGTTGGAACGGGATTGGGAGAGGTATCGAAGGCCGGATCGAAAGCCGTCAGGTGAAGCGGTTGACCGTCGCCGATATGTGCCGTCTTGATCACCTCCAGGATGATTCTGGGGCCGTTGGGGTCGTTGCTATTCGGTACCCGTACAATTCCTTTATACCAATCGACCGGTTCAGGATCTCCCGCCTGGACATGGTGGTTCAAGGTGTAGGTTTGGAAGACGATATCGTAGACACCGATCAAGTTGCCCTGGGTATCGGGCTTGTGGTTGATCATTGCATCTTCCCAGATGCCTCGCAGCAGACGCTGTCGGGTTTCGCCGTCCCGGGTGACCGATTCGGTTACCGGATTCCAGGAGGGATCGCCCAACTGAACGGTTTTTGCCGGCGGATTCGGCAAACCCCAGGTATCCGGGTGCGCCATATTCTCCACGGCCATAAACAATTCGTCGGGCTGGGGAACCGTGATGCGAGCCGCGGTGGTAAACGCGTTGCCGCCGCCCGGGCTCACCGGAACCGCGTCCTCGATCTTCCTCAGGGTGAAAACGGGACCTTCACCCGAAGCGCCCGGTGGAGTCAGGGCATCGATAATATAGGCATTGGGTCCCGCCGTGAACACACCGCCAAGATAATTACCGGGCTTTGCGGGCATGACGGGGACCACCACCTGACCCGTGCTGTTTTGTACATAAGGCGCCGTGCGCACCAACACTCGCGACGGATTGGAAGAGTCGTCCGCCACCGAAATCACTTTTCCCAGAATGTTCCGCGGCGCTTGGGTTCGGAAGAAAAATACCACGCGGTCGGCAAAGGCGTAGTTCAGGTCGTGGGTCACATAATAATCGAAGGTTACCCGCAAGAGTGTTTTGTCAGGATCGGTTAGCTGCTGTAAGCGGGTTTGCTCATCGGCAGTTGTCAGCATAAGCGGGCTTTCGGCTTGGATAAGCTGCACCTGGAAGTTGGCCGGCGGCAACAGCGTCTTTGCCCTGGGTATTTCGGTTTTGTCGGTTTGTATGGTGTTGCCGGGCGCGGATGCGCGGGAAAACCAGTTGATGCCGTAAGCGGTGTATAAAGCCACCCCGTCTTCCGTTTCACGATGTGTCAACACGGGCCGCTCCTCGCGACCGTGATTGGGAATGGGGTTGGTTTCCGCGGCGGGCGGATTGCCGCTGTCTTTGAATTGGTCGTGGTGGGCGATTTCCGGCCGCCGCCAGTCAGGCTCTCCCTTTTTGCGGTAGTTGATACCGAAAAATACAGAAGCGGTTTTGTCGATAGAGCAGAATAACTCGGGCGGATCGAAGAAGGGACCCAACGACGGGCTGGTTTCTTCCTGTCTCACATACAGATTGACAAAGCGCGCCTTGCCGTCGTGGCTGTAGCCGTTGCCGTCGGTCAGATTGATGGGTTTTCCGCTGCCGTTATCGCTGAACAAGCCGTAGCGAGGCGCCTTCAGCACGGGTTTGTCCGGAAGCCTTTCGTCTTCAATGGAGGTCGGCACACCCATGCTGTAGTGGGTGATCGAGCGTTGGGTACCGTCATCCAGCCGGCCCTCGGTGAGATAAGCGGCCAGGTAGACATAAGGTGACCGGCGCGAGGGCATTTTGGTATCGATATGGCCCCGCCCCAATTGCCGCGCCGCGTGGAAATCAAGCGCTACCAGGTTCAGCATATCCAGATAACTCACGGACATGCTGCCGTCTCGCAGGTTGTCGGCCTGCAATACGTCTCGAGCACGCGGGTCGCTGTTGCCGGCTTTAATATAACGGTCCACTCCATCGGCGAGCCCTCCCTTCCATTTCCAGCGATTCCGGTAATTCTGGGTGTTTACCGGGCTGTCCGCGCTGAACTTGGGCCAACGGCCGTGTACCGGGTAGTTTGAATTTTCCAGGCGATGTTTTACCTCGTCAATGTCCAGGGACAAGGCAAAATTGCCCAGCGGCGTCCAATCCGAGCCCCGGATGAAGGCGTCATAGGTTTCCAGATACAGCCCTGTAATCAGACCGTTGGGTACGTCGAAACGCACCGAACGGATGTTTTCGGAATGAATGCGGGGCCGGCATGGGGCATCCGGTTCCATTTTGCAAAAACAGAAGGAGTCCAAACCGAAGTCGTTGCCGCCGGCTTGAAGATTATCATCCCGAATGGTCAACACGGCCTGACTGTTCCTGCCGGAATGCCATTCGTGACGCATGTTCTCCCACACAGCCACAGTTTTGGGCGCGTTGACTTTCAAAACGGATTGACTCTGGTCATCGGCGCCGGTGATGGTCAGCCGCAATCGCGCGGGAGAAGACGCGTACAGAGAGCAAAGCCAGCCTGAAAACAGGTAATTCGCGCCGGGCTCTACCGGAACCGTCACTTCCCATACGATGCGGTTCTCCTTCACGTGTCCGTCCACCGCCATCATCAACTCGCCGGAATGCGGCCTGCCCCTCCAGCCCCCATTTTGGGCTCTGGGATTATTGGTGACAAAATAAAAACCCGGTGCGGCTTTGTCGTAACCGTATTCCGATGAAAACCCCTGGTTGCCTAGTTCAAAACCCGGATTGGGAATCAAATTGCGGCCCCGGCACTCATCGGGTTTGGGCACTTCCTGGTCTTCCCCCGTCTCTCCGCACCAGTTTTCGGCATGGAAGTGCTGCCGGCAGGAAACGAAAACGGGTGACAGGGCAATGTTCTCCACCGCCGACAGGGCTTCCACGCGCAACTCCCGGCCGGCGACGGCTCCCTCCACCTCGAATTCAGCGGCAAAGAAAAGCGTATCCTTCACCTCGGCTTCCATCAGGCCCGGCCCGTATGCCGCCAGAAACGGCATCGCATCGGTGCCTGGATCCGGGCTGACGGCCCTGGCCTGGTCGTAGAGAGACGGGTCGCGAAAATGTAGATACACCACGGTTTGTGTATTGGTATAAAGGAAAATCCAGTAACCTCGATCATGGTTGATCACATCCGGCCGGTGCTTTTTGAAGTCGATGATCGTGGGGAACTTACGGCCGTAGGGGGTTCTGTATAACATGACAAAATCGTCGGGTCGGTTGAAGTTCAGCCGGCCGGCGGCCTCATTGCCCTTGGCCAGGTGGGTTTCTCCCAGATTCCGCAAGAACTCCCAGCGATTGTAAATGCCTGGCGCGCTGCCGTCTTGTCCGGTCGATCCCGCGCTCTGCAGATACAGATAGGGCGATTGAACCCTGGTGTCATTGGTCACATCCAGTTTCATGGCGTCCCCCCGGTCACATCGATGGAGTTGGTCAAGACGGTTACCTGATCCTTATATTGTTGGCCGTCCCATGCCAGATAGATAAACCGAAAAACGAGCGAGGAGGCCGTAATGCTTTTGCTCGCGGGCATCACCACCGCCTGGGAACAGTCCTTGGACAGCAGCAAAGCATAACTGCCGTTCACCTGAGAACCATTCATCACCGCGATCGACCGCTGTAGTACGGAGTTCGGAATCTTGGGATCGTTAAAGGGTTCGGGGTTGCGAATCCACACCGCGATTCGGCGGCCCGTGCCGGCTTGCCGGATGATGTTGAATTCGGTGCCTACCGGCGGGTCCAGCGGCGTCATACGCAAGGCCCCTTGAATCAACCGGTCGAAGGGATGCGACCACTGCCCGGCCAGGGCCTCGGCTGCCGGTGTTGCATTACCGGTCACCAGGTCATGGGCAAGATCTATCGCCGCCGCATCTACATCCAGTTCCATGGTAAATACGGCATCGCGGCTATGACCTCTCCCGTCGTCCAAACGGTAACTGTCGATCTGTGCCCTGAAATTGGGGTAACGCGAGGTGCGGAACACGTAACGGTGCACCTCGCGAACCACGCCTTCGAAGATGTTGTTCACAATGGCGGTATAAAGCTTGAGCGGTTTCAGGTTCTCTACCTCGATCTCGCTGTAAACCGCGGCCGGTTTTGGACTCGTACCGCTGGAATCCCAGCAGGAGCCGCCTGGGAAATCCGGGTTGAGCTGCTGGGGATGACGCAGGGTGTCCAGGGTCAGAATGTCCCGGGGAATCCGCGGATCTTCGTCCCGCACCCAATTGACGGCGGCCCTGGGAACTTCGGTATCGACCACACCGGGCGGAGGGGGGTTGGACGCGGTGGTATCGGCCGCGGGATCGACGATCACCACTTGCTGGGAGCCGTTCAAGGCGGGCAGCCCGTTGTATTCGGGCCAGGATAGAAACATGTTGTAGACATAACGGCGCGTGTAGAACAAAAGCAGTTCGGCATTTTCGAAGAAGAGAGGTTTGGCCTGAACCAGGTTGCCGTCGGCATTGGGATAGCTGCGGGCGTAGTCGATATAGGTGCGCAGGTTGGTCAAGGCGTACTGATCGGGATTGTTGCCGCGCGGCGGCTTGATGTAATCGGCGTGCCGATCCGTGTGAAAATGGCCGACCGGTCCGGCGGTTCTGAACCCGTAATAGAAATCGAAGGTTGCGGGACTTCGCCCGTCCACGCTGTCGGCCACCTGAAGACGACAGTAGTAACGCGTATTGGGACGCCAAATGGGCGCCAACAGTTTTTCAAGGGTCTCGACCGTGGCCTGGTAATCGCTCTCGATACTCTGTTGGTCCGGAATACTTTCATTGAATTGTTGGTCTTCGGCGCTGAGGCAGCAAATGCGATGTACGAAGGTACCGCAGGGGAAATGGGGATGACCTTGCTCCTCGCCTTGGGCCTGCGCATCCAACAGCTCACCCAACTGGACAATTTTCCGATTCAGCCGTTCGATCTCTTGATAGAGTTTCGCGATTTGGGTAGCCAGGCGAATGGTCTCCAATTCCAGTTGGTCGCGAATATCGCCGTAGCATGCTACCAGCTTCGGGTAGTGTTCGCGGTAACCCTCGCAAAAGGCGTCCACATGCCGCTGCATCCGCTTGCGGATTTCCGCACAGAGGTCTATCCGGGCCAGTTCCACCATATTTTCCCAACAGGCCGGGTCTAAATCGACCGGGCAGTTTTCCGCGTCGAACGGGGGCAGGCATTCCTCCATTTGTTCGCTGAATTTCTCCAACTTGAAGCGGGCTGCATTTAAATCTTTCAACAGCCTCCTCAAGCGGAAGTAGCAGGCGAATAGATCCATACGCAGCCTGTTCTGCATACCTTCAAGGCGCTTGCGGTCCCAATTCTTGCGGTCGCATGCCGGGCCGCGCAGTTCGGCCAGTTCCTTCTTTTTGGTTTCCAGTTGTTCCGACAATCTCCCGCGCTCTTCCTCCGTCAACTCGATGCCTTCTTCGAGCTGCCGCGTCAAGCCGTCCATTTCCCGCAAGAGGCTTTTCTCCGTGTTCACATCGTATGCGGCGGGCTCCACCTCCAGCTTACTGACCGGGTCTCCACCGCTATAGATCACCCTGGTCAAGAAGTCGTGCCAGGGCAATTGCCGCGTCTCGATCAGATCGTAGGTGGGCACGGCTTCCAGGTCGCCGGTACGCAGTTTATAAAAACGCACGGTCATGGTAGCGGCAAAGGTGGACAGAAACAGGGTCACCCGAGCACAAGGTTCGGCAAAAACCACTTCCAGGCGGCCGCCCGGCGGAAAAGCCAGGGATGGGGAAATGTCGAACGGATTGCTGTCAGCCGCCACGGTGCCGTCCCGGTCCAATACGCGGAACAAGATGCCGTTATCCTGGAACCAGTCCTCCATGCGGTAGGTCCGATTCTCTTTTTGCGCCGTCCATTCCAAGCAGCGTTCCTTTCGTTCCGGGGTGGGGCAGAACATGGTTTCGCTGGTAAGACCGGACTCCTCGGGTACAAGCGGGCCCGTTTCTCCCTGAGCCATATAGGACAGCGGCGTTTCGGCCAACAGTCGTAACTTGTTGTACTCCAGACCTGTCTTTTGCCAGAAACCAAGTCTTTCGGTGCCGGGATTGGGCGTTGCATTAGTAAGGGCAGCGGTGCCCAGCAGAGCCTCGTAAGGTTTGTATTCCACCCAGGCCTGACCGTTCCAGGCTTTGATTTCGACCAGTTTCAGGCTGTAGGCATGCCTCACCTGCCTGCCCACGGAATTAGGAGGAATCAGGTCGAGATGACCATGTGGGGCATTGCTGGTTCCGCCGATGCGATCGGTCACGTCTCCGGGGTCCAGCCCTTTTTTGAATTCTATGTCGATCCAGGTATCCAGGGGGATCACCGCCGCATCGAACAGAGAGTCGGATACCGAGGGCCGGCTGCTTCTGTAGAACAAGCCGAAACTCTCGCCGGATTGAATATTCATCCCGACCGCGGGGAGATCCTTGTCATTGGATGCCGGCAAGGTCATGGGATTGACCGGAGAGCGGTCCACGTTTTTGTTCAGCTCCCAAATGAAAGACACCTCAAAACACTTTTCGATGGTTTTCTTGAACTTCCAGAAACCGATGGTCACGCCCACGCACAGTTTCACACTGCCTTGGATCAGGAAGGGTTTGGGCGCTTCCACGGCCAGGGATGTGTCGATGCTGATATGAAAGCCGAAAAAGAACAGGTAGATATCCACGTGGCCGCCCAGCAGTGCATAGGCGCCGATCTGGGGTTTCTCGAAACTGATATGGCCGCCTACCTCGATGTAGACTTCCACCGAGGCGCGCACTATCCCCGCGTAATTCTTGCTGAAGCCGAAGGTAATGCCCGCACCGGCGGCAATGCCCGACGCCGACAGCATCAAATAACTGGTGGCTTCGAACAGGCTCAGAACACGGGCCGTGATGCGTTTCTCCTTGGTGCCGAAATTCACGAACCAGGCGGAAGAGTTGCGGAAAAAGAAGGCGGCCTGAATCTCGGCGAAGATATCCAGCATGGCGCCGGTGTCCTTGGGTACGGCGTAATCGGCGCCGAACCCGGTTTCCACGCTGTCGCGGCTGATGGCCAGGAAAGCGAAGAACGGCGGATCCTCGCCGGTCAGGCCCACGCGTTCGCCCAGCACATTGGCCTTGCCTTCCAGGTAGAAGACCTCGGGTAGGGACAGCAGAACGAACAGTTTCAGGGAGAAGGTATAGCCGTCGTCGGTAGAGGTGCCCAGGGTAATGCCGGCGCCCACGCTGAAGGGGTTGTCCATATCGCCCGTTTGAGAAGGTTCCGCAAACTTCTCGACGTCCACCCCTTCCTTCGGCGGCGCCTTGTAATAGTCGAACCAGGTGTCGACCGGTGGACTCACCGCGTCTTTGGAAGCCACGTAACGCAAGCCCACCAGGCCGCGAAATCCGAAGATTCCCAGGCCGGTGGAGCCAAGGGGAATGGGTGTGGACAACTCGACGAAGGCGTCTACAATCCAAGAGGGATCGGCGGGTTTGTACTTCATGCTTGCGCCGCCGGAAATCTTGGCCTTGGGCAAGGAGAATTCCACACCGCCCGCGTATTCCTTGTCGGCGCCGGATCCCTTGATGGACAGGTAACCCTTGATCAAGGCCGTGGCCGAATCCTTGGAGGCGGTGCCCGGGATGACCAGGTCCAGGGATATGCTTTGCACCCGCAGGAAACGGTCCTCCGGACCACTGTCTACCGAATAATAGAACTTAATGCCGTCGCCGCGCGCATCCACGCCCCCTGGGTCCAGATTCAGGCCGCCGTCGAAGCCGAAGTAACGGTATTGGCGCATCTTGCGGTTGCCGTCTTCCTGCTGGTGCGAACCCATGTGAATGGCGGTCACGGTGATGGTGGCAGGACCCAGCTTCAGGTTGACACCGTTGCGCAACGGCAGGGAACCGCCTTGTATTTCCAGACGCCCGTCGCTCCATAGAATAAGCTTTTCTACGCCGATGTCGCCCTGGAGAATACCGGCCAGGGCCGGATGCAAAATTTTGAGTGAGCCGGATAAACCCATGTAGAAATCATCGCCCTCGCGTCCGAAGAACAGGGCGGTGATTTTAATGGAGAAGATATCGCCGAATTTAATGGTTTTACCCTTGCCCGCGGTGGCGGTGATGCTGAAATCGCCGTCGTTGCCGATGAATACATCAATGCCTATCTTGCTTGGGTTACCTTGATCGTCCTTGAAACCGGGGATGGTCAGGCGGCCCTTGATTTCGGAGGACATGATGCGGTTCTGTTTCAGCACCAGGCAAAAGGCATCCAGGCTCACCTTGAAGTCCTTACCGAATTTGGCCTCGATCAAGGGTGATTGCGTGCCGCCCGTAACGGCCTCCAGGCAGAAGGTGCCGGAGACGCCGCCGGTGCCGATGAGCAGGTTGCGGCCTCGCACCACCCCGGATGATTTGGCGCGGTCGTGGTTCCAGAACAGCGGGAAGGAGATGCTCGCCTCGTCGATATAGACGCCCACGAAATCGGCGGGTCTGCCGTCTGCATCGGCCTCGGGAATATTGGTTTTACGGCTCAGGTCCAGACGGGCCGATTTGAAATCGATACCCAGGCCCGTATTGGCGATCTCGGAAGGATGCGAGAGGGTTAATTCCAGGTTGGCGTCGAAACCGATGCCCTTTTCGGTGCTGAAGAAGAAGTAGCCGGGATCGAAGCGCAGTTGGGTTTTCACGGCCGTATTGTCAACGGGGTCGCCGCCCACGGCTTGCAGGGGGGTCAGTACATTGCGCGGGAACTCCAGCGCGACGTTTACATCCAGGGTAGCTTCGATTTTGGGCGTGATGAGCGTCTTGAGCCAGGCCTGGATATCGCCGCCGAAAAAACTCTCGAAGAACTGGTTCAAGCGGGCCTCGGTTTCGCCGTCACTCAGGGCGTCCAGCAGGTAAACGGTAAAAACGGCGACACCGGCGTTGTCGACGGCGGCCGCATCGTCGATGTCCTTCAGCAGAGTGCCGATGGGATCGGGGTCGGTTTGATCAGGCGGTTCCAGGTTGGCGCCGAAGGCGGCGTTCACATCGGCTACGAACTGTCCGATGGGGTCGGCGGCGGTGATGAAGATATTGAACACCCTTTCGATGAGGTCTCGTTCACTGACATCGAGAATGGCCAGGGCCAGGTCGAAGAAATCGACGGGCTTGAAGGAGAAACCGGCCAGGTCGAAATTGCGCAGATAAGCCAGGACGGGCCATTCGTAACCGAGGGTGATGGGGAAGGAACTGGTGGTGACGGCGGCATCGTGCGAGGGGTTGAGGATGAGGAACATTTCGGTGCCGGGAATCTCGATATCGATGCGTTTCAGGCTGACGATGCTCAGGCTGTAGAATGCCGAATCGCCCCGGTCGTTGCGGGTGTATTGCAGATCTTTGAAGTAGACCTTGCTCAACAGGTCGGCAACGCCGTCTTTCAGGAAACCCAGTTCTTCCGGCAGGGCGTCCACGGGGAGGATATCGGTAAGAGGTGGGTAGAATACGGTGGGCACGGTGATTTCCTTGGGTCAACTGAGGGCTTTTTCGATGGCGAGCGCAATCGCATCAATGATTTTTTTAGTCTCGATAGGATCGAATTCAGGTTTAGCGGCACCAAATTCAGCCGCGAAAACACCATAATCAACTTGAAGAATAGGTAAATGCAGGTGACCGGTTGGCAAGTTGGGATTGTGACGGGCCCGCAATCTGGACACTCGGTAGAAAATCTCATTTGAAACAAAGGCGCCACCGGAACCCTTCCTAGCTTCAATTTCACCCTCGGCGGGTGTCGTACCGAGATCTAATTCGGCCGGCGTCAAGCCCGTGAAGTTTCCATGGTCCGAGTGACCGCTGTTCTCGATTGGCAGATTGCCTCCGAGATATTTATCCTCGTATTTAACTGTCTTTTCTTTCGGCCCGGAGCGGTCCACATATTCGAAGCTATTGTCGTAGTGAATATCTCGCGTCCCAAGTTCATTGGTAGCCGCGACCATTTTCGTAACGGGCAGGCTGGTTTCATAAAACTCCTTCCCATTCAGGGCATCGGGGAACTCAAAAGCCGGAGGGCCGGCCGGCGGCATGTTTTCATTATCTTTGGTTCCGTCGCGATACCTTGAGGCGAAGCGCTCCAATTGGAAGTGATCCCTTGAGCCCAGACTGAGGGTAATGATCAAGTCTACCTCCTGGTAATTTGGATGCGCACTATCGATAAACCGCGAGAAAAAATCCTCAACAACGCCACTACCGTCCCCGTTTTGTTCGAAATCCCGATAACGTGTTGGGAAGACAGCCGATTGAACCAGTGCGGATCCATTGAGAAGTGTTAATTCATAGCCGTGAAGAGCCAGGACAGCCGCCCCGGACGGATTACTTTTAAGAGGATTGTTACCTGAAATTGCAAAGGGGTCGAAACCTGTCAGCAGAACCCTTTTGATGCTTCTATTCGCCGGAAAAACAACAGAAAAATAGCCTCGCGACTTTTCCTCGAAGGACCGCACCAGTCTATTGCGATCACTTAACGCGTGTAGGAGTTCAGGGTGGCTTTTCAAGGACACGATCATTTCAAGTCGAGCCCAATAAAGTAGCCGGTCATCCGGATATAGGAAATCGGCAGACCGACAAAGTTCTCGGGCTCGTTCGAGGATTTTGGGGGCAAAAAGATCGATCTCTGCCTGAAGGTCGGAGACGGTTGTTAATGGTTCGATTCTCTCCTTAAAACCCTTTACCAGGTTTGGCACTGGATCATAGCTTCCGGTTAGGTTTTCAAAATCTCTGGGGAGTATATAATCTTTGACTTGTTTCTCCGGCCCGGAGATTTGTCCGCTGACGCCTTGTTTCTTCGGAGTTGTATATTTGGCAACTATTTCGCTTTGATTGGTTTGGGGAAGGTATCTGACTTCCGCAACTTCATAGGTTCCATCGTTCGCCGTACTAAACGAAACTTGAACTCTGGTTCCGGGAAGCATCTCACGAGAAACATCGCCTTGGACTAAAAATGCTTTTGAGACGGGATCAGCACCCCAAAGTGTCTGTTTCCATTGGACAGTGCGAAGCGCTCTGCTTTCCTCTCCATTTCTGATGTAATAAGGGGGCAACGGCTCCCCGGAAGAAAACAGGTCCGAAAATAAAAAGAGCTGATCGACGGTATAAACCACGATATCGTCGGAGGGATACTCCGTGCTATATTTACCGTCCGCTTTAAAGCCTTGAACACCAACCTTGTACTTGCGATAACTTTGGCCGTTTTGGTCGGAAAAAACAGAAGAGGGATCACTAGGGTTCCCGAAAGTAATCTCTTTTAGGGCCAAATAACGTGGGTATTCATCACTGAGAACGGCCAACGCATCCAGTTTCTGCAGCTCCGAATTATCAAGGCCCAGCAGGAGCATATGGTTAAGGGGGCGAGGTTTTTCGCCACCCTCAAAAAAGCGAAGCGTGGTGATGTCGCCATCATTGGTTTCGAGAATATCAAAACCCAAAACGTAACCGCTGAATAGAAGGGCCTCCTCAAAAAAAGTGCCTCTTTTGGAAATCCCTCCACTGATCCCATTTTTGGGAGTAAATGAGGCATCACCGGTGCTGAAACTTTCTACTGCCGCGGCGTAGAAAAGCACGCGTTCCCGTTGCGTGCCGCTGAGATCGGCACCGGATTGGAAGGCAACACCCCGGTTGACCATCTGGCTAAACCCCAGCTTCGAGCCATCCAGGAACATCTTGTCCTGCACGCTCAGCCAGGAGATGGGGTGAACACCCGCCCAAAGGGGTTCGATGTCGATGGGCCCGAACAGATTGTCCAGATAGGTTTCGTTGGGAAGTACTTCGGCCGGGAAGGTATTGGCGGCATCGTGTTGCAAACCGAAGTGCAGCTTGATCAACCAGGCAGAGTTCACTTTTTGCCCGGCCAGGTCGTGATAGGGATGGGAAAAGCCGATCTCGAGCGTTTGCGTCTGCGACTTATCGTGCAATTCGTCATCGGCAATGAAGCGGCCTTGGGTGGCCGGGGTCAGTAACTTACCGTGCTCCACATAAACGATGGGCTTGAGATTATAGGTTTTGTTCAAACGCAGGTAGATCTCGCCGTGATCGTCGCCGGTGGTTACCGGCGCCGCGCGGTTGTCCAGGGTAATGATCGGCCAATGTGTTCCATAGGTGCTGTCGGTAAGACTGCCGGAGGTATTGCCGATTTGCAGGTCCCTGCCGCTGTCCGTATATTGGGTGAAGAAGTTATAGCTGTTGCCGACCTCATTGCGAATATCCACGTAGACCCTGTTCCCGGTATGGAATTTTGAAATGACCTGATCGTAAATAGCCGCGCCGGTCAGCCTGGTTTTCCCCCCGGAACCATCGTCTATCTGCAGCCATCCCTTGTCGGTACGATGCATGCCGAAAAAGACCGCCGGATCGATGTAGTTCAGGATTTCCTCGCGCTTAAGGCGTTTCTGGAAGGGGGTGGCGCCGGGAGGCTCGGTCATGTCGATCACATGCGAAGCCTTGCGCACATAGGTCAGATCGGGTTGAAAGCTGCCGCCTTCTTCCAAAATGATTTCGAAACCGAAGGCCTTGTTCCCCGTGGTGCGAAAGGCGCCCAAATTGGTCCCTCGGGCCACATAGGGCAGTTGCAGATCCTCGTCCGGGTCCCGGCTCTCGCGAAAAAAGAAACCGTCCAATACATCGGTACCGGTTTGTCCATCCGGGTCGTAACCAAGGGCCTTGCTGCTGAAGATCCCGCCCGGGTTTTGCTGATTGTGCAAAGCCCATAGCTTGGTGATAAAAGGCGAAGCATTGTTCTCGCCCCGAACCAGCTTTTCATTATTGCTGCCGGTTCCTTTGAGAAAATCGGATAGCTTCAAGCCGCGATAGATGAAGTATTTGACCGGGGTAAAACCCAGCATGGCCTGCTTGAAGGGTTTGAGAACCAGATTGACCCGATTTGTTTTTTGGCCGGTATCGTCTTCGGCCCGTTGCACCAAAACAATGCCGTCCACCACGGCATAGGCGTCGGCAGAACCCGAGGCCGTGAAGAGACTGGTCACCCGATAGCGGTTTTGCTCGCTGAGGGGATCGGCGCTGTCGCTAACGGGGCCGTATGCTTGTTCGGGTGTCTGGTTCTTCAAAGCAGCCGGATCGGTAAAAAAATGGGAACGCGGCGTCAGGTCGATGCCCGCACCGCCGGGACGTCCGCCGACCTGTGCCTGTTCCACCACCGGAACGGTTCGTTCTTCGGTGGCAAGCACGATGTCCGGATTGACGATGGAGTAAAGCTTGGGCCTGAGCACGATGGTCTTGTGCTGCCGGGATACGTTCAGCGTGACCGCGAAAGTCACCGCCACCTGCTCGCCCGTTGCGGGTGTCGTGGAATGACGCAAGGTGGGCGCGGTTACCGAAAGCCAGTTGGGCGCACCGCCCGCCATGGCCCAGGCCGTGCCGTCGAACTTGAAGATCTTCTTTCCGGTTTGGCCGGTGTCCATGGACATTTCGCATTCCAGTTCCAGTGACTCGACGGCGAAACTGCCCGCGTCCACCATCACGTCCACATGGATGGGTTCCGTAACCACGGTACCGAAGCTGTCCACCTCGATGAAGGGCTTGATCTCGCCCGTGCCGTCCGGTTTGAGAAATTGGAAACGGGCGAAGACGAACTCCCGGTAGGTGAAGTTGTTGTTTTTCTCTGGGATTTCACCGGTCAACTCGCCGTCGTGCGGTGTTATCTCGCCTAATAGGAAGAAACGCATGGGGCGCGGCGGCGGCGCGGAGCCGTAACCGTAACGGGCGGGTCTGTTATCGGCGGGCCACTCTAAATGGAAAACCTTATTGACCTTGGGCAGCAGTCCGTCGATGTGGTGCTGAGTGGGTTGACCACTAGGAACGTCTCGTTTGAGCAAGAGGGTGCCCGGTTGATCGCTACTCAGCTTGAACGGTATCAACGGGTTGTCTTCGATATAGTGGTCGATACTGATGAAACGGTGGTTATGGGGACGGCACTTGATGACCCAGGTATCTCCCGTCAAATGGCCGGAGGTCATGCCAAATTGTATCTTCACCCCGTGAGACAAAGCCTGTTCGGCGCCGTTAATTGTCACGGGAGGAGAAGCCGCACCAGCGTCTTTGCTCCAAATAAAACTGCCCGATCCCGTTGGGGAATGAATGCGCACCGAGAAAAAAGCAGGGTCCGTGCCGTTGTATTCCGAGGTGACTACCAAATCATCGGTGCCTTCTCCGTAAAAGTGTTTGATCGGCAGACCGTTGCTCTTGCAAATGAGGATGCGGGCCTGGGCTACCGGAGCCGGTTGTTCGAAGGTCGTAGGTTGGTACGCGGATTTGACAAATGAAGGTTTGCTGCCCCGATTGAACACCCGGAGGTGTGCATAGATGGGGACAGGAGGCGTTACCCGCACCGTCCACTTATCGCCCACCTTATGACCCGTGACCGCGCCAAAGCCGATGTTCAAGCGGCTGCCGATGGACATTTCACCTGAAAGAATATCGATGGTTTCAGGAGCGCCCCCGGAAAAAGACCAGGTAATTTTGTTACCAGGGTGCGTCACTTCAAATAAAAACTCCCCGGCCGGCCCATTATAGCGCCCATGTACGCTGAGATCGTTTACCCCGGAGCCATTGAAAACAGGGTCACCGATGTTGCCGCGAGGTGTTTCATGGGGGCCGTTATAGGCATAGCCCAAAACGGGGGCAGCCGGTGTGGGAACATCGTTGGTCAGCCAAAGATCAGGACTGTGTACCGGTTGCACCGATGTATTGGTTTTCCCATCATCTCCGATAAAATTGCGGAGCATCAGGTCGCGCTCATCATGGGTGTACTCAATCGCCGCTTTGACCGCCCGGTAGGCATCTACGCGGCCATAGCCGAAACCGTTGTTGTAAAAAGCGATTCGGCCGCCGGAAAGGTGAATTATTCCCTCGGCTTTGTTGGGGGAATGGCTGAACCGTAGCGGGTCGATGGTCAATTCGTTGCCGTTGACTTTTTGGATGACGCGAACCTCGGTGCCGAGTTTTTGGACAATCCGGTCCTTGGGATGATCGGCCTTGAGCTTGGCGCCAAGCTCAAGGGTGTTGCCGTTTCTATGCTTTATCTCCATCAAAGCTTCACGTTGACTGCTGTGGATACTGACAAATGTCCCGGCTGTTTGTGGGGGAAAAGGCGTACTTGCATCCGGGTTGCTGATCGTGAATGCAACCCAATCAGTAAGTTTTTTGAGGGAATCGGTTTCTTGTGAAATCCCCGTGATTTGTACACGCGTGCCGCCTATGTCCAGCATATCCCCAACCTCAAAACCGTCCACGCTTTGTACAACAATTCGTTGACTGCCAGGGGCCGGGATTGCCTTGGTAATAAACGTCTCCGCCGTTTTTCCGATGATGATCCAATCGCCTCCCCCAAACTCAGATGCGGAATCCAAGGTGATGACATCACTACCCTTCACCGCATCAACGGCAAGTTTGGACTCCGCGCCGATCAGGATGGCTTGTCTCTTCTTGAAATTCCTTGCGTCATCTACCACAATCCGGGTCTGTCCTGCTGCCAGCGGTAGGATGGTATGGGTGAAGGGACCTTGCAGATCAAGTAGACCATGGTTTGTAACCAGATCGTTTTGAGCGGCGTCTTGCCACTTTCTCACGCCGGATGGTCCGCGGTGTTTCGGGTTGATGGGGACAGCCGTTTCCCGCAAGATTTGCCGAACTTCAATCCAGGTGAGCGCCGGTTTGGCGGATAACACCAAGGCGGCAACACCGGAAACCAGAGGCGTAGCCGCAGAGGTACCGCCAAAATCATCGATATGATCGGGTTGACCCGAAATGTTTCCGGCGCCAACAAAACCAGCCGTGATTACCCCGTAGAAGTTGGGGTCGTTTGGATTGGCCGCCGGCATGTGTTGTAGCGGGATGGTTGAATGGGACGGGGCGCAAAAATCGATCGCGGGATCGAGACCGCGGGCATAGTTGCTGCCGGGCATGCTGTTTTCCAAGCCACGGTGATCGAGAGTTGATCCTGCCACAATCATTATATTCAGGTCATTGCCCCACTTGGCATCCATCCTGGTATCCCGTCCAGCGTTGCCGGCGGCTGCAAAAACCAGTACCCCGCGGCGATGACGCCCAAAGTGGGTCAAACGGCTTGCCCACTGCCTGAAGGAATTGAATAAAAAGGAACCACGTTGGGTATGGCTGCAATTGATAATATGAGCTCCGGGACCAGGGTTCCCCATTTGTCCGAACGGTGTTGGGAATGGGGGCAAGGAAATGATGGGCGTATAGGCACTTTCGTGCCATTCCGGTTGCAACCCGCCGGTAAACTGAAGCGCGTCGATCACAACCTCGTCATTATTCAAGGTTCCAAGAATGGAAAGGACGCGAACATTTGGCGCCACACCGGCCACGCCCGTTATCCCGTCTGCCTGAGCCGCGGCCAGCGCGGTAACCGCCGTACCATGGGGGTTCCGTGTATCCGTGTTGCCCGGTTCTTGGGGCTCATCGGCAATCGACCCCTTATCGAAATCATGCATAAAATAAATCTTGTTGTTTTTGTTACCAAGGAAGGCCGACAAATCGCCGCCGCTTACCGTGCCTTGGAATTCCGGGTGGATGGGAACGCCTGACGGGGCTTGAATGCCCGAGTCGTGAAGGGCCAGCAAAACATCAGCAGAACCAAATTGAATTTGTAGCTTACAGGCTTTTAGAGCGCCCCATGCTTCCGGCACCCGCATCAGTTCCAAATACCACTGCTGCTTAAAAAGTGCATCGTTGGGCTGTATTCGCGCGGCTGCGCCCACTGAACTGAGCCATGTGTTCGTCTTGTGAAATTGCAGCGCGGCTTCCATGGCCCAATCTTGGGCTGCAAGCTTCCGGTAGACTGCCCCAACGTCGTCCAAATTTCTCCTGAAATCAAGCACCGCAGTTCGACCGCGAATGTTGATGACACCCAATGGGAACGGTATGATCAGGCGCTGTAGTTCTTCGACCGAAATCTTTTCTCGTAAACTGACAAGAATACGCGCGGGAAACAAAACCTCACCCACGCCCATGCGAATACCGTCTCGCAACACCTGAACACCGGATAAATCCGCCAGTTCTTCTTCCAAGCCGGCGCTCGAGTCCGTACCGTCCCGCCTGCGGCGCACCATCCGGGTCAACAGCCGGGGGCCATCCAATTCCCCTTCATCGAATTTCAAACCCCGCTTACCGGCACGCTTCAGCAGGGATCGACGATCCGCTTCCGTCAGCCGCCTGCCGATCAGCAAACCTACCGCCCGAGGCTCCGGTACATAGGGCATCTTGCGCTCGCCCAACATCCAATAGGGGGTACCCTCTTTGGCCAGCACGAACTCGCCGGAATAACCCGCCGCGCAAAAAGTCACCGCCCGTTCCTGGCTTTCCAGGCCCGACGCGCTGACCCGCAGCACATACTCCCCCCGCCGGAACTCGGGCATCCTCAAAAAATAGGTGCCCAGGTCTTTGTCGTAACGCCCGCGCAGGCGGGTGAAGATTCCCGCTTGCGCCGGCTTCACATGAAAAACCGCGCGAGATAGAGGGCGTCCCTGCAGGTTGAGGACCCGCAATTGAATAAGAGAATAAATTGACATAGCTCTCACCAAATAATACTGAGGCTGCCAAAGAAAACGATCCACGGTGTGGTGCCGGGGTACACAACGACAATATAAATATTTCGAAAGATCCCTTCACCAGTAAAACAACGATGAATAATAGAAACATAGTGAGTTGTGCATAGAAATGCAAGTTTTCTGTTAGAATATGCGGTAGAGTCTTTTAAACAAACAGCTTGCCGGCAAGTTCCGGATGTTGCATCTTCGATGACACCACAACAAATACGGATAACCCGTCTTTTGCCGACCTCGACGATCGCGGACCACGGGCTCCTACCGCACCCAACTTATTGGGGTGCGATTCAACGTGCGAGACCGCATGCTCTCGATTTATTTCGCGTAGAAGAAGGGTACACCCGCCCGCCCGGCGAGTTATTTTGTGCAGGAGAAGGATGGGCCCGCCCGCCTATCGATGTATTTACTTGGGAGAAGGATGGGCCCGCTCGTCTATCGAGTGATTTTGCTTGGAATAAAGGTCGGCCCGCTCGTACATCGAGGTATGCTGCATAGAGATCGATGGACCCGGACGGACATCGACGTTTTGGATCTCGAACGACGTTGTGCAAACGGGTAACCGTGCATAAAAATTTCGAAACGTCGTTCGACCCCGATGCCAATGCTTGTTTGTATCAGAATACGTCCATGTGCACCGGGAACGATCGAGATATCGGGCGAAACGAGGGTTGTCCCTCGGGGGCAATGCTTCTTTGAGAATCCAAATCCCTATAGACCCGGAGGTCGAACCACGTTCCGAGGAGAATATGGGGTTATCCCGCCGTGACCAACCTTGTTCCGGATCCAATACGTCGATGTTCAGAGGGGTAGACCTGGATATTGTCAAAAATATGCAGATGGGCACGGTTCGCGGATCTCTCAACTCAAATCGTGCCCAACTGATTGCACTCCATGGATAGATCCGCCGTCATTGTGCTAAGCTGACCCGGACACTCTTGAAAGGTTCACCGGAGGCCGGTTATGTTTACTGCTGTGCTTGTTTTCTCCTTTATCCTTCAAAACCCGCCGAGTCCTTTGGAGCCGTTGGCTTTTATGGCCGGGACCTGGCGCGGCGCGCAAGACGGCGTCACCACGGAAGAGCATTGGACGCTTCCCGCCGGCGGGATCATGCTGGGCCTGCACCGCGATGTTTTCGGCGACGGCAAGGCCTTTTTCGAGTATCTGCGCATCGAGGTTCGCGAGGACGGCATCTATTACGTCGCATCGCCCAAGGGTCGGGGCGCTACATCGTTCAGCTACACGTCCGGCGGCAAGAACCGCGCGGTTTTTGAAAACCCGGATCACGATTATCCGAAACGCATCACCTACAGCTTGGACCCTGAAGGCCGCCTGGTTGCCCGCATCGACAACGGTGAGGACAACGATCCCAAAGCCCGCTCCTGGCGATGGTCGCGAGTGAAGCTTTGATCGATTGACGTTGGTGAAACCATGAAAATCATCGGTATCTTCCTGTTTGTCATCCTCCTGGCCGCCGGCGGTTTCCTGGCCTGGTACTATTTCATCCGCGAGGGCGAGGTCCAGGATCTGTTCTCCGCCCCCTACCCAAAAGAAGCCCTGGCCTTGAGAGGCGAGGTGGAAATTCATACCGGTCGCCAGGACTTTACGGTCATCTCCGCATTCAATCGCGAGGACCTGTTCTTCGCCCAGGGACTGCATCATGGGAAGCGCGGCGGCGCCGCCTTGGAGGGATTGCGCGACCTGTTCCACGGCAGGCCCAATGCCGGACCCGATCCGGCCTTCTCGCGCCTTGCCGAACTCTTCTATTACCTTGATCTTGCCGACACGGCTGAACGCAGCCTGGAACTATACCCCATGCAGGTGCAAGTCCTGCTGAAAGCCTATGCGGACGGCCTGACTCAGAGCACCGGCACCAAAACCAAATGGAGCGTGACCGATGTCTTGTTGATGCAACGCGGCTACGCCTTTTTGATGGGCCGAAACCTGGTCCGCGAATGGTCGTTGAACCGGCTCTATCGAAGAGCCGGCGATGCCGCCGCTGAAATGGTCGGCTACCGACCCGGCGAGTTCGGCGGGCTCGGCACCAACGCGCTCATGGGCTCCGCGTTGGACGCCCTGTTCGACCCCGCCTTGGAAACCGTCCGTTTACGTGGCGACAATCGCGCCCTGGCCGTCCAGACCCGTACGCGCCCCTCTCTGTCCTTTCTATTTGAACCCGTGGTCCTGGAAATCAAAGGCGAATATACTGCCGAGGGGATCGACCTGGCCGGTATCCCCTTCCTCTGGTCCGGCAGCAAGCAATCCAGAACCTGGCATTTACAAGCCGTATTGGCCGATGACGAGCGCTTCTTCGAGTTGGCTCAAACCACCTTCCTGGGTCGTGACGACCTGTTGCGCCAAAACACGGAGGCGCGCTATGCGCCGGATTACCCCGGGCCGCCCCTGCACTCCCGTTACGGCCGCAATATCAGCGCCCTGATCAAGGGGAGCGATCAGATGAACATCTGGTACTACTGGGACGGCTTGAGACCCAGCGCCGATCTGGCCGCCCTGTACTTCCTCATGGAAGCCCCGGACAAAGACGCCGTGATCACCGCGTTCCAATACCATCAAGTGCCCGCGGCCGAACTGTACCTCGAAAGCAAGCCGGGCTCCGGCCTGGCCGTGTTGTTTATGGGCTCGGACCCGGCCGTTCCCTTTGTGGATCGCGGCAGCAATCTCTTCAGGGGACCGCTTACCCGCTATCGAGCCCTCCAAGCTACCCGAGGGCCCTGGTTCCAAGACAACCGGACTTTGCCCTTGAATCGTTCTTCGCGCCAGACGGCCGGAAATTCAGTATTGGACGAAGATCTGCTTTCCTTGCTGCGATTCTATCTGCGCCAGGAGCGCTATGCGACGGAGCTTAGCGCGGAAGCCAGGCAGAATCTGGAGACCGTCTTGAAACGCCGCTCGCCCCGACGCGACTTCGTGTTGCAGCAAGCCTGGATCGCCTTCGATAAGTGGCTGGTGAAGGAAAAAGTCCTGGTAGCCCCGGTGTTGTCCCATGCGCGGAAGCGTTATATCCTGGCCAGTTTCGGCAGGGGCGCGGGAGATCAGACGGTTTCCATGCCCCAATCCCGGCGCGGCCGAATTGTGATCGATATTCTGTCCACCGTTCACCGCACCCTGGAGGAAACACCGACCTTTATCCTGGTCACCAAAAAAGGTCCTCAAGAGAAGCAGTTACCTGAGAAAACGGCGGTACAGTCAGGCGATGCAAGCTCGGGCGCGGTATTCGCGGGCCGCGAGGGCAGGTTGTCGGTAGCGGGATACACGGTCATCTGGCAGGACGAAATGACCTTCTGGTCGTTCCCCTACCCACGCAACGGCGAACTGGGCAAACCCAGATTGGGCAATACCATGAACCGAAAAACCCGTCCCCACCTGATCAAACCCAAACTATAGTAAAACCGGTAGCGTGAACAAGCCCCCGGTTAAAACGAGCAGAAAGAGGGACAAAGTACTCACTATCGAGATAGAAAGTGCTTACCGGCAAGCCGGGGGTTTGTTCGCGCCGGACAATCAAATAGCCGGCGCCATGAAAGGACACCATTCCGAAGGGAAGAACCCCCGAACCAATTACTCCGAAACGCGATAGACCTGCACGCGCGCCTCTTCCGTGGATGTCAATATCAGGTAGCCGCCGTAATAGTCGACGTTATCGAAATAGCCGTCCAACTCCACCGAAAAGATAAGCTTGCCCGCGATCGGGTCCACCGCGATCAGGGTCGCGTTGTAGTCCGGGTGTACGCCCGCGGTGCGCAGGGGTCCCTTGCCCCGTGCCCACCACTTGACCTCGTTGTCGGCCAGGGCCCATACGGTGTGTTTGTCCCTTGCCGCGGCGGCCATGACGGGATGCCCGCCCACGTAGGCCGTACCGTCCATCTTGAGGATTTTTTTGCGAATGGAGGTGGACAATTTATGCGGTTCGGGCTCTTCCGACAGCAGGGCGACCGGTAATTTCATAGCGCCCAGACGTGCACATCCGTCACCGACCACCTCGACACTGCCCGCCCGCGCCACGTGCACGATTGACCCGTCTTCGGCCTTCATCACGAAACCCATGGCCTGGTGTTGGCCCAGGTCGTCCTTGGTGGGCATGCGCCCGATCCGGCAATCGGAATCGATCAGGCGATAGGCGTAACCCGACCGCAATATCTCCTCGTAGGAAATCGTTTGTGTCAGGCCGCCGAAGAAATCGGAACGATCTTCCCGCTTTCGCTTGACCTTGCGTTTGACCACCCCGGTTTTGGGATCCATATACAGGGTCTCCCATAAATTCCAAGTGCCCACCACCAGCAAGCCGTCATCGTCGAAACCCAGGTGCACGGGATGGTTGCGCATTTCCTGGGGACCGTGCCCTTTTCGGCCGATGGTGCGCGGGAGTTTGTCTTTTTCCAGGATGAAAACCTTGTTGGCGGTGATGTCGGCAATATACAAGACACCGTCGCGGTACAGGGCCGCCGCCGGTCGCGTCATGAACTGCTCGCCGGGCGCCTCCACCGATTCGTCTGCCTCCAAAATCAACGGATAGGGAAGCCGCGACGTGTCCGAAGCGAGGATGCAATAAAATAGAAGCCACATGATAAACCTCCGAATTAAATGGTGATACGGGGTTTACCCGGGATTGTTCTGAAGCGCCTCGATAGAGGGCAGAACCTCCCGACGAGGTGACGTGGACGCTCCGCCGGCCGGAGCGTCCACGAACATTTAAATCCCGGCTCCTTCAGGTTCCCGTTTGGAAACCAGTTGGGCGTAGAGTCGGGTGCGTGCGGCCAGGCTCTTGGGGCGAGCCCAATCCCGGCCCATTTCTTCCCAAGCCGGATCATCGGGCGAGAGCCCCAGGGAACGGATATATTCGGCGCTTACCACGAAGAACTGCTTGCCGTAAGCAAGCAGGTAGCTGTCGATTTGTTCGCGACAGGTCCTGGCTTCTTCATAATCGGCGTACCAGTTGTTGAGGAAGCCCGTCGAATCCCGATCGCTGTGGAGCATGGACCCGAAATCTTCTCCGGGTTTTTCTCCGGCCAGGATCTCTTTGGCCTGCGGCCAGCTACGAAAGCCGAACTCCCCGGCGATCAACGAAAGGGCGTGTTTGCGCGATAGTTGGTTTTGAACGGCTTCAGGAGCAAGGCCTTTGAAGGCGGGCAGCGCCGCCAACCGTTTCAGGGTAGACGGGTCGCCGTCTTTGGCCCGGGCCAGGAAAATATCGGCGCGGGTCTTGAGTTCTGCCAGTGCGGAATGCATTGCTTTCTCCTTGAGGTAACGGCCTTCATCCGCTCCTTACGGCCGTGTTGGAAAACGCAATGGTTTTTCCGAGATGTCGATGAAGGGGTGACGTCGTCTTTCGGCGGAACAGGCGCCCCCTTGCGCCGGAATTGTAAAATAATGCCGGCCGCCGGAGAATGCAAGTTTTTTTTGCCTTAAGGGAGTTGCCGAAGTGCCGGCGAATTGTTAATTGTGGGATACGGCCGGGCGTGTTAACATGCTGGCTTTGGTACCGTGATCAACAGACGGTATCGCGTGACGGGTTCTGCCTGCCCCCGCGCTTGGCTGTGATTCACTCAGGCATGTAGATTTCCTTGCGGAAATCCCACAAAATCGACGAACATACAATCGGGGAAAAGATGGAACCTTTCGCTTTCAAAGGCCGTCATATCATCGACACGGCCGATTTGAGCAACGATGAGATTATGCACCTGGTCAAGGTCTGCGACGAGATCCAGGCCATGGGCGACGACAAGGCCCGCACCCTGTGTAAGGGGAAGATCCTGGCTACCCTCTTCTGGGAGCCCTCCACGCGAACCCGCCTCAGTTTCGAGGCAGCCATGTACCGTCTGGGCGGCAATGTCCTCGGGTTCTCCGAGGCTAAATCCTCCTCGGTATCCAAAGGGGAAACCCTGGCCGATACCATCAAGACCGTATCCCTTTACGCCGACATCATCGCCATGCGGCATCCCATGGAAGGCTCGGCCCTGGCCGCTTCCCAGTACAGCGAGGTCCCCGTCATCAACGGCGGCGACGGTCCCCACCTTCACCCCACCCAAACCCTGGGCGACATCTATACCCTGATCAAGGAGAAGGGACGCTTGGAAGGCCTGAAGATGGGTTTCCTGGGCGACCTCCTGTTCGGCCGCACCGTGCACACCCTGGTTCGGGTCCTGGCCCGTTTCGGCGTAGAACTGCACTTCTTCAGCCCCGAGGGTCTGAACATCCCCGCATATGTCCGCAGCGACCTGGAAGCCAAGGGCGCCGTCTTCACCGAACAGGAGGGCCTGGGCGGTCGCCTGGCCGAACTGGATGCGCTGTACGTGACGCGCTTGCAGAAGGAACGGTTCTTCAGCGAAGAGGAATACCTGCGCAAGAAGAACTCCTACGTGGTGGATCGCGAAACCCTGACCAGGGCCAAGGACGACGTATTGGTGCTGCACCCGCTGCCGCGCAACGAGGAAATCCATCCTAACGTGGACGGCCTGCCCAACGCCGGGTACTTCCGCCAGGCCACCTACGGCATGCAAATGCGCATGTCTTTGATCAGTACGTGTCTGGGGGTGAAAGCATGACCATGAGAATCGAACGCATCAATAACGGCATCGTTCTGGACCACATCAAGGCGGGCATGGGCATTCACATCCTCAAACTGTTCGAGGTGGAACTGCTGCACACCAAAATCGATTACGCGTCCTATATCGACAGTCCCTCGCTGGGCATGAAGGACATCATCAAGATCGAGAACCTGGACGTGGACCCCAAGATGCTGATGAAGATGGCCCTGCTGGCCCCCGACATCACCATTTCCTTCATCCGCGACGGCCATGTGGACAAAAAGGTCAAGCCCGAGGTGCCGCCCCTGGTGGAAGGCGTGATCAACTGCCCCAATCCCAAATGCATTACCCAGCAGGAAGTCTACCTGACCAGCCGGTTCCAGGTTGCCTTCGAAGAGGACGGCCGCCTGCGCCAACAGTGCCTGTTCTGCGAACACATTTTCTATAGTTAACCCATAGCGGGCGGCCGTCGGTCGCCCGATCACCATGCAAAGGGCCTTAGCGACAAAAGTCAAGGAGAGAAGGATGACCAATCGAAAAATCGGCGTGATCGGCGCCGGCACCATGGGCAACGGCATCGCCCACGTGTTTGCTCAAGGCGGGTTCGATGTCGTGCTGCAAGATCTGGAAGACAGTTTCGTTGCGCGCGGCATGGCGACCATCGACAAGAACCTGCAACGCGGCGTCGACAAGGGCCGTATGACCGCCGAGGAAAAAGCCGAGGTATTGGGCCGCATCCAATCCACCACCAACCTGGACGACCTGGCCGGTTGCGGCCTGGTGGTGGAAGCCGTTATCGAAAAGCTTGAAATTAAAACCGAACTCTTCAAGAAGCTGGACGCCTTGTTGGACGAAAACGCGATCATTGCTTCCAACACCTCGTCCATCTCCATCACCAAGCTGGCCGCGGCAACCAACCGCCCCGACAAGTTCATCGGCATGCACTTCATGAACCCGGTGCCGGTGATGAAACTGGTCGAGATCATTCGCGGCATTGCAACCAGCGACGAAACCTATAAGGCCGTGGCCGACATGACGGCCGAATTGGGCAAAACCGGTGTCGAGGTCAACGACTACCCCGGTTTCATCTCCAACCGCATCCTGCTGCCCATGATCAATGAGGCGATTTATGCGCTCTACGAGGGCGTGGCCACGGCGGAAGCCATCGACAGCGTCATGAAGTTGGGCATGAACCATCCCATGGGTCCCCTGACCCTGGCCGATTTCATCGGTCTGGACACCTGCCTGTTCATCATGCGCGTGTTGCACGAGGGACTGGGCGATTCCAAATACCGACCCTGTCCGCTGTTGGTGAAAATGGTCGATGCGGGCTGGCTGGGCCGCAAGTCCGGCAAGGGTTTCTACGACTACAAGTAACGATTTGAAGGCAGCGCCGGGCAGCTCTTCGTCCCTCCCCGGCGCTACTTTTTTCTCCCGGTCTGCAACCGGGGCAAGTCCATGACCGCCTAGGTGCGCGTGATTCGCCCTCTATTCGGAAACTCTGTCCCATGGAACGCGACAAACCCGGCCGCGCTTTTCCCTAAACTACTGCTAGAATAGGCATCACGGCAGTGGAGGTTGTTATGAGCGAAACGATACCCGAGATTCCCTACGGTGTGGCCGATTATGCCCGCATTCGCAACAACCGCATGACCTATATCGATAAAACCCGCTTCATTGCCGAACTGGAAAAAGCGGGTCGCGCTTTGTTCTTCCTAAGGCCCCGACGATTCGGCAAATCGCTGATGGTGTCTACCTTGCAGTGCTACTATGATCAGAATGCCGGCGATCGATTCGAGGCCTTCTTCGGCAACGCCTGGATTGGTCAATATCCCACCGCCGAAAAGAACCGCTATATGGTTTTGGCCTTCAACCTCGCGGTGGTTCGCCCTCAGCCGGAATTGGTAGAGCAATCTTTCGAGGACTATATCCGGCGTATCTTCGATGACTTCATCAACCGTTATAAGAGCGCTTTCGATGAGGAATTCCTGAGAACCGTCAAGGAAATCGGCACCGCGGGCGATCTTTTGAACGCCCTTTTCATTTACTGCCGCACCAACCGACTCAAACTGTACATACTGATCGATGAGTACGACCACTTTACCAATACCATCCTGACCACCCATGGGGAAAAACATTATCACGACCTGACACACGGCGCGGGTTTCTTCCGCTATTTCTTCAATGTGTTGAAGGACGGCGCCGGCATGCAGGATTCCGGTTTGGACCGCTTGTTCATCACCGGCGTATCGCCGGTCACCATGGATGATGTCACGAGCGGCTTCAACATCGGCACCCAGATCAGCATGGAACATCAGTTCCAAACCGTTGCGGGTTTCACGGAAGACGAGGTCATCAGCATGCTGGAGACCTACCAGGTGCCGGAAACGCTTGGTTTGCCGTTGCCCGATGTTATGAAGACCATAAGAGTGTGGTACGGCGGCTATCGCTTTTCAGAGGATACCGAAACACCTGTCTTCAATCCCGATATGGTGCTGTATTTCATTCGCGCGGCATCGCGGCAGAATCATATACCCGGCGAGATGATCGACCAGAACGTACGCACAGATTACGGGAAATTGCACTACCTGTTGCAGGTACAGAAACGCTTGAACGGTAACTTCAATCTGCTGAAAAGCGTGATCGATGAAGGTTCGGTAACTTCCCGGCTTGCAACGGGTTTCCCCGTGGAACAGGTGACGCATACCAAAAACTTCGTCTCGCTCTTGTATTACCTGGGTTTGTTGACCATCGACGCGGAGGACGTGGGACGCGGCAGGCATAAGCTGCGCATTCCCAACCAGACCGTGGCGACCATGATGTACGGTTATCTGCGCGAAGCCTGGGAGGTTAACGAGGTATTCCGATTGCAGATGATGGCTCTGGACGATCAACTGCACGCCATGGCCTTCAAGGGCGATTGGAAACCATTCTTTCAAACTCTGGCCGAGGCGGTGAAAAGCCAAACGGCGATCCGCGACTTCATGGACGGCGAAAAGGTCATTCAGGGTTTTCTACTCGCCTACCTCTGCGCTTTCGATTATTTCTTTGCCCATTCCGAGCACGAGATGAACAAAGGCTTCTGCGACCTGTTCCTGGAACCGTTCGTCGCCGGTTATCCCGACATCCGTCACGGTTACCTGATCGAACTGAAGTACATCAAACGCAATGCATTGACCGATGAACTTTTGCAAGCCGAGGTTGAAGAGGCCCGAGGGCAACTCGCGCGGTACCGACAAGACCCGGCATTGAACAAGATAGGCGGGAAGATCGACTGGATTTGCCCGATACTGGTCTTCCACGGCTGGGAACTGGTTTATTTCGATACTTAAGGCTCATTTGGAAGCCTGGTGACCGGGCACGCGCACGTCGCGGGCGATGCGAATGCGCGGCACCGGGCATTAAGGGTCATGCCGGGGGCAGGCAAGACTGTCACCGCATAAGTTGCCGTTTTCATCCCAAACGCTATAAATCCCTCCGCATCCGGCGATGTCCTCACAGGTGAAACCTCCCATGCAGGTCAGCTTGGTGGAGTGCCCTCCTTGGACTTCCGGGACTTCGACGACCGTGACAAACGACTTCAGTTTCAAGTCACTGAGTTTTAATTTTTTCTTCATGGGCTTTCTCCTGCTTATCTTCGATACATCGGTAAATCACAAGCTCATGCTCGCCTTCCTCATCCATTTCCAATACATAGGCAAAATCATGGCGAATCACCAATTTTGTAGCGTAATGAAAGCGGGGGCCCAACAAAGCATAAGTTGCTTTGGGCAGGTGGACTTCGCCCCTGAAAACCCCTTGAGCATCGAAAAAATCGGCCCATGAACGGCCTGTCTTCAGATCGTGATCGCGAACTACCAGCAGTGAACCGTCATCCAGGGCATGCATCCCCAAAATGGGTGGAAAAAAGGGACGCATTTTGGCTTCTCGGAAAGCCTTGGTCACCACTTCGTAACTAAAACCTACGTCGCCGAGTTGCTGCCGTCCCGCCAGGAACTCTTCATAAACGCGATCGATTTGGGTAAATACGCGCCGCCGTTTATCCCAATTGCGGACAATGGGGGAACTTTGTTCCCCGCGACGATTGTAGTGTTGGATTTTATAGTCGGTATTATCGGCAAAAAACAGCACGCCGCCTCGGGAGATAACCCCGAAGCCATAAGGCTGATCCGCCCGTTCGAACTGATAGACCGAGGCATAGTGATCCAGATTCCGGCCCGGCATCCACCCCTTGTCCGAAAGTCCGGCCGAAAAGGTGCCAAGTTCTTTGACCAGCTTGCCCTCTTGATCCATAAGTTGCGCCCATTGAAGGGTATAGACCTTAGGGTCATAGCAGTACCCGAACATGAAGGTTTGGTCGTAGGCAATCTGAACGCCACCGGATACCTTGCGTTCGTTCCTGGCGGTGAAGGTCTTTTTCTCCTTGAAATTGAGACGCCGGTCGAAGTAATGCCAATAAAGGGTACCGATGTAACTGGTCTTGGCGATCAGGCCGTTTTTGGTCAGGTGAATCCCAATCAAGCGCGGTACATATCCGGGACCCTGACCGTCACCGGTGACTGTTTTCACAAGGACGCCCTCGGGATCGATCAGATAAATACGATCATTCTCCCGATCAACCACATAGATCCAACCCTCATCGGAAACGGAGAGCGTCACCCCCAGATCGGTCAGCACCATGTCTTCGCGGAGATGGTCAAAACGCTTGACCTCTTCAAACGTCCAAAGACTGGTTTTTCCCACACCCAAAACAAGGAAGGCCGAAGTCCAAAGCAACATCGAGGGCACCTCGCCATGATCAGCGCCGGCAGGTGGTTAAACCGACTCCACGCAAGTGTTTCTCTCATCGTCATAAAAGGTACGGTACGCCTAAACGAAACGACCGTACACCAATATGATCCAGCACCAGCTTTTTCATAGTTCCTCCAAATATCAGGAGTTGATTGGGCCTTTATTTCGGATTGTAGGCATATTGAAAGCTCATGTCAATTAATGGGAAGAAGGGAGAAAAAGGACGAAGGGCGCGGAGTAATCGGATCAGGCAAAAAAGACGGCGTACCATGTCTGACATTGAATAGCGCCGGCTGATTCCTCAATAGAGCAACCGGGACCACCAGGATCACGGACAACTTTCCTCTTATCCAACCCCGGACAACAAAGATCCCGGACGAAACCGGTATCATCCTGATCTGACTGACAAAAAATGCGGCAGGATTCCTTATCATCCCAAACGAGAAACCGAAGAATTCTGTCGAGATCCTCGAGTTACCAAGTGGTGTGCCAAGGATTTCTGTCCAATTCTTGGAATTTCCGTCTCGTCTATCGAGGATTTCTGCAGAAATCCTGGTGTCCCCATTTTGTAAATCGAAGATTTCTACAGAAATCCTTGCGCCCCCATTTTGTATATGAAAGATTTCGGTTGGATTTCGAGAAAGTAAGCCATATAGAAACCAATGGGCCGGCTTTCCGTGATCTCATTGTGAATAACTGAGTCGCTCCTTCGATCAGGCAGGTCGAGGTCGAGTTGTCATTTGTACTCCCGGAAAGGCGCGGTGGGAACGAAACGGCTATTCGGACGATCTCAACCGTAGGCATGCCGGGCCCCTTGAATCGGTGTTCGTTCGCCGTTTTGAAAGCCTTGCCGGCAACTGTTCGGAATTCAAATTTGCAGAGCATTATTCCGGACATAGTAATGTAGAGCTTCACATTACTATGTCTAGAATGCCCATCCTGAAATTTGATTTCCGTACAATTTGGGACCAGGACCGGAACCCTCTGAGACCTTGATCAACGCAGTGTTGCGCCACAAACCAACACAAAGTAAATGATTTACCGATGATAGGATTTGCCAAGGAGCAATACGTAGTCAACTCGTAGTCATTTGGGATGAAAACCAATGGTCCTCAATGAGACAAAATGACGAATCTGGGCGGGGTCACTCCAAAATGTCCGGCAAACGGTCGTATTCTGGAAGGGAGACCCTACGTTGAGCATCATCCATCAAAGGGGCCTTTTCCGAAAGACCACCCTGGATAACTTCCAGACCACGTTGGTCGTACGGCAAACAAAGGTTTGCCGTTTGCCGACATTGGACCTTGACATCCTTTAGGGATCGAGACCGCAGAGACCGCAGAGGACGCGTTGGAAAGTGCGGGAGGCGTTGGGAGGCAAAGGTTTCGAAATGTGATTGCAAGAAAATTGTGTTCTCGTAGTGGTGTCGGAGCCGGTTGGGGTTATATGAGATGGGAGTGGATGTGGAGGAAGCCGATTGGGGGATATGATAATTCTATGACAGAGCAACCTTGGGGACCTGTGAAATCTGGCTGGAAGGAGGCCTGCCAGCGGTTCTTCAGATCTTCAAAACACCTGTTTCCCGGACGGACACTGGTTAAGGGGGAGCCACGAAGACCTGGCAGTTACAAGAAGCCAGAATGGTCGACAGGGCGGTAACCACCGGTCCCCAAGTGATTACAGAACCAATCTGCCTCCGGCGCCGCTTGGGCTTAGCCCTCCCTCCCTCGGAACCACCGAAAAGGAAGGGCTTTTATTTCTGCCTGCAATCACATTACGGATAGAAATAATCTAAAGTAAGATTAATTGCTTCTGATAGGGTCGCTGGTGGGGTTCTCACCGGTGGACCCACATATGTCAAGAGGACGTTCCCCGGATTGAGCTTTGCCATCAATTGATCGAATTTTTTTGGTTCACTTTTGTGCCAAAAGAAAATGCGATGGTAACGGTCTTTCCCATTTCTATTGGTGACGTAGTAACACTCCATAACTTCTGCTTGTTCTATCCCGGCTTTTTGAGCGGCCTTTCGATCATGCTTAGCATTTGACGGCATGCTCTGCCCTAGATGAACTTGATAAAAGAAGTTCGTTTCTCCTTTGGCGCCAGAGCTATAAAGGTTATAAGTATTGGATCGATCGAGCCGCCCGAGTGGCAAAGAGAAATTGGGTCGCTGAAGTGCTTTAAAGTCGATGTCTAACGGAGCCAGTCCACGAGAATGTCTGAATATGTTCTCCCTAAATCTCTGTTGTGCACGACTTTCGGGTCTGTAAATATGAGCGACAACGGCGGCTGAATCACCGACTCGAAAGGTGACAGGTCCACGGATATTGATCCAACGTCTGAAGTTCTCGGCATAGCGAGGCTCCATGTCTACAAAGTAGTCCGTGGAGTTTTGACCGCGTACACGCCCATATCCATCGCGGGTCGTGGTCGTACGAGAATACTCAACTCTCACTTTATTTTTAGGTAAAAACTCTCGAGCTCTTTTCGAGTATTCGCTGAGGTAGTAATTATGCAACACGCGAGCCGTCTTTCCGGGCTCACGACTGCTCCTTGCTTCAAAGTTGCCATAATAAATATTTTCGATCATTTCTACGTCCCATGCATGGATCTCGGTCTCCCTGAAATTGACTCTATCTCTAGGGTGAGCTGAGTTTATCAGGGCCAACAGCCTTGGCTGGTATTTCCACCGGTGCCGTTTGAAAACCTTTGACTCATGAACGATTTCGTCACCCACCGCAAAATAAAGCTTTGCTTCGTCCTGATAAAAGTGAATTCCCCCGTCACGAGCTTTATAAAAGCTGGAAACTAGGTTCTGTATTTCCTCAAGTCTCTCCATGCGATCAGAAGGACTGCCAAGAAATATCTTCAGGTTTCTATCCCGGCCTTCCTTAACAATATCCAGATAAATATCGAAGCTCTTCTTGAGTGCCAGAGGGGCTTCATTGCCACTGGTCAACTTGGATTTTTTCAATTTGTAGCCTTTGCAATCTCCAATCCCGGAATGAGGACGGACCTCCAAAATTTCACGATTCTCGTGCAAAAGGGCATGAAGATAGCGAAAGGCGCCCTTGTACTCAGGGTCTAGAGGGTCGAGGCTTACCCAAACCCCCTCCCACCCTTTCCTAAAGCTAACTTTAATCTCCAAGTCGATAGGATATTTCTTTTCCGGGCCGTAGCCACTGTGACTATAGGTCCCCGCCTTACCATCAATCCTAAGTGTATAGTAAACTTTTCCGGCAGGACACATAGTGCTCCCTGTCCACAGTCCACTAATATCGACATCGATTTCCTCTTGCCCATATACCTCAAATGATAGCATTAAAAACAAAGCTAGTGTAATCAGTCTCATTTTCGTTCCCCCTAAAAAACGATTGCTCTTCCGACTTCCTGTCCTGTGTCTTCTGAGGCAAGGATTGTGAAGCGCAAACGTGTTCGCCAACACCTATGTGGCAACATCATGTGTACAGTTAAAGACAAGCAGTGATTTTAACAGAAACGATCTAAAATAGGTAGACTCTTTACTTAGAGTCAAAACTTTAGGCAATCATTCAAGTTTACCAATGGTTCGTTTGCTTGACACCTGGAGTCGGTTTGGTGAGGGCTATACAGATTTATGAGGCAACTCATCGGAAAATCAATGCCGAGAATGCCCAACCGGAAATTTGGATTCCAAACAGCATGGAAGCCGGTCTGGAAGTAAAAACCTCAGAAACCTTGACCAACGCAGTGTCACAAACCAGATCAAAGTAAACGGCTTATAGCTGACTGGGTTTTCCAGCAAGCTATTCGTAGTCAACTCGTAGTCGTTTGGGATGATAACCAATGGTTCTCAATGAGACAAAATGGCGAATCTGGACGGGGGCTCTCTGGAAAGTTCGGCAAACAGTCGTTTTCGGTCCGGTGATCTCTTTCGCGTTCAGCAAAGGGTCGTTTTCGATCCAGATGCTAAGTGCAACTCTCGACTCAGTTACATCTTGGTCTGTCCGAGCCCGGAGCCGGCGAGCACCGGGGACGCGGCAATACGAGGAATTGATTCCAGTCTAAACGCGGTAATTCTTTTCATCTGGGTTGGTTTGAGTCAAATACATCCTTTTAGGGCGTGAAATCAATATTTCCTCAAATAATCACCAATTTCTTTACATTACGAGCCATATTTTGCCTCTTTCAGGGACCTGTTCCCGGGAAAAGGTCTACCTTGAAGCGCCGAGGGTAGCATCATTCCCCGGAATAGGACTGGTCTCCGAGTTCAAAGGTCGTCCCATTCCCGGGATGAGTTCAACCTGTCGGTCGTCGAACCTGTCTTTTTCCCGGAAAACTGCCCAACCAAAAACCATCTTGGGTTGTTTTTCCGAGAAATGGTTCCCATTCGAGTGGCAAGGGTCTACCCATTCCCGGGTCGAAAGTTGTCAAACAATGCCGGTTCGGTCCTGTTTTGGGGGATTGATGCCCCCTTTGGGATTTTGACCGGGCCTTTTCCCGGGTATCGAACCCGGTTTTCAAACGCCGGCGGCATGGTTCCCGGGTATGGAGGTGTGGTTTTATTTTTCACAATACCGGTGCTCGGGAATAGCTATGGTGTCGCGCAACCGAGATGGTTTTCTTCCGGGGAAGAGAAGCGCTTTTAGTTTGGTCACCTTGCCGGGCAGCCTCGTAGTAGACCAATTCCCAGCCGTGGAAGATCAGTACCGGACAAATCCATTGGATGTGTTCCCCCACTTTTTTCAATCCGGGATCTTCACGATAACGGTTCATTTGGGAGGCGGCTTCTGTTGCCTTGGTTTGCAGCAGGGCGTACTTGCGCACTGTAATTCCGTCTGGCTCTTCTCCCGGAGGTTTCAGGCGACGTAGTTCCCTGCATATGGCGGCGATCCTCTATTCCTGGTAAGAGGCAAGTATTTCAAAAAAATCCTGGCCCCGGCGAGATATCTCGGGGTATCCTGGCTTGTCATCGAAACGACCTCACGGCGTCACATAAATCCCTGGCTTTCAGTCTTTTGTGCGATGCGTGAGTAGATCCCACATAGAGAGAGGAAGTGATGAGCGAGTCGGATGCAAAAGACCGGGATGGAACATCAGCGGAAAATGAACGGCCGGAAACGCCCGAAACCAAACCGGTAGCCAATCCGCACGATCGTTTTGTCAAGGTCGCCCTGGCCAATCGGCTTGTCGCTCGTGATTTTCTGGAAACCTATGTATCGGACGAGGTGAAGGCCCTGTGCAAGCTGGATGAACATCAATTGATCAAGCAATCGTTCGTCGATGCTGAACTCAGCGAGCACATTACCGACATCCTGTTTCGCGCCCCAAGCATCGACCCGGCCAAGTCGTCGATCTACCTCTACTTCCTGACGGAGCATCTGCGCAAAAGCAAAAAACTGACAGCGTACCGGGATTGGACCTATAAACCCAAAATCGCGCAATTTCATATGGAAGACACCGGTCGAGATGAGGTCCCGCTTATCATCACGCACATTCTGTATAACGGGAAGGAAACATTCACGGCCCCCAAGAAAATCGCGGACCTGGTCGCCGTGGACGATAAGTATCTGGCTCAAGCAATGATCGAGGGTTTCGAGTTGATCGACCTGAAGAACATCGATGACGAAATCCTGATGAAACCGATCTGGTCCGCCGTCTTGACCATGGCCCTGAAGCATATCGACGACCC
>JAAUYB010112189.1_pt1 | contig 80908 bp, 43 predicted proteins | sample 7278071 | NCBI WGS metagenome assembly JAAUYB01 (sample SAMN14350121, study PRJNA611818) | marine sediment metagenome | isolation source: surface marine sediment (1.8m) | place: French Polynesia: Moorea | collected 2018-08
TCAATACGCCAATACGGCCGAAGCAGAGGCAACCGGCCCTTGCGGCACTAAGGTCACCGACGAGGATGTCAGCCACTACTTCGGCGGCGGCTGTAACTCCGCCCTCAAACTTGAAAAATCCACCAATGATGTCGATGCCGACAACGCTCCCGGCCCGTCGCTGCAAACGGGCGAAACGGTAACCTGGACCTATACGGTTACCAATACGGGCGACTCCGACTTGGAGCAGGTCAGGGTTGTCGACACCACTGAAAACATATCCTTCGGCCCCATTACCCTTGCTCCCAGAGATTCCCATACGTTCACGCATACCGGGACGGCCCGGTGCGGTCAGTACAGGAACGAGGCCAGGGCGGAAGCCAAAGACGTATGCGGCAAAAGTCTCTCCGATAACGACAGCAGTCACTATCTGGGTACTGCCGGCAATACGGCCTTGAGCTTGAAGCAAATGGTCAACCAAACAGTCGCGGAAACCCAACCGGGGCCCACTATCGACGCGGGCGATACCGTGACCTGGACCTATGAGGTAAAAAACACCGGCGCCACAACGCTCACCAATATCACGGTGACCGACCAGGCTGCCGGCAAAACCTTCGGTCCGGTAGATCTGGCCCCCGGTCATTCCAAAACCTTCACGCGTACGAGCACCGCCGAATGCGGACAACACAGCAGCCGGAGTGAAGCCCGGGCCGATGACGCCTGCGGCGGCAGTCTGTCGGCGACAAGTGTGGGTCACTACACCGGCAAGTGCTGTGAACCCAATATCGACTTGGAAAAATTCACCAACGGCCGAAATGCGGACAGCGCTCCCGGACCCAAGCTCAATGCGGGCGACGTGGTCACTTGGAAATACGTCGTCGAAAACACTTGCGAGTGCCCGTTGACCAACGTCACCGTGTACGATGAGGAAGAAGACATCACCTTCGGACCCATCGACCTGGAGCCGAATGAAACGAAAACCTTCACTCACAAGGGCGTTGCCAAATGCGGGCAATACAGCAACAAGGCAACTGCCGAAGGCACGGGCCCCGACGGTACCACCGTCACCGATACGGATTGGAGCCATTACAAGGGCAAGTGCTGTGAACCCAATATCGATCTTGAAAAATACACCAACGACAAAGACGTCCGCAGGCAACCCGGGCCCAACCTCAAGGTGGGCGACAAGGTCACCTGGAAATACGTCGTAGAAAACACTTGCGAGTGCCCGTTGACCAATGTCACCGTGCACGATGAGGAAGAAGACATCACCTTCGGCCCCATCGACCTGAAGCCCGGTAAAAGTAAAACCTTTACCCACGAGGGCGTGGTTCAATGCGGCCAATACAGCAATAAGGCCGTGGCCCGCGGTGAGGGTCCGGACGGCACCGAGGTCACCGATTCCGATTGGAGCCACTACAAGGGGATCGGCAATTCGGCGATCGACTTGGAAAAACACACCAACGGTCACGACGCCGACCAGGCGCCGGGACCCTACCTGCAAAACGGCAAAACCGTCACCTGGACCTATGAGGTCACCAATACAGGCAATACCCGACTAACCGATATCTATGTGACCGATGAAGAGGAGGACAAAACCTTCGGTCCCATTGAGTTAGGTCCGGACCAAAGCCATACCTTTACCCTTGAAGGCAGGGCTGACCGTAAACACTGTGATGACAACAATCAGTATCGAAACAAGGCAGTTGTCCGCGCCAAGGACCCTTGCGGCAAAGTGGTCGGCGACGAAGACTTGAGTCATTACAAGTGGAAAGCAAAGGAGGACGATGACGACGATGATGACGATGACGATAAATCCGGCGGATGCAGTCCCGGTTATTGGAAGAAACACCTCAATTCCTGGAAGAACTACCGTCCGAAGGATAAGATTTCCAAATACTTCCCGGCTATCGAAGAATATCCTTCGATATCCAATAAGAAAATGTGGCAAGCCATGGGCCTCGGCGGTGGATCCGGCAGCCTTGGTGCGGCCAAAAAGCTGCTCAGTCATGCGGTTCCTGCCCTGCTCAACGCGGCTCATCCCGATGTGGACTATGCCATGAGTACGAGTGAAATCAAAACTCAAGTAAACGATGCGCTGGCCTCTGAAAACCGAATTGGGATGTTGGCCTTGAAGAAACAGTTGGACCGATTCAATAACGCGGGTTGCGAACTCGATTAACTCCTGCTCCTCCCGGCCCGGTGCGCCCAGGCGCATCGGGCCTTCACCTTTTAACGCCCAAAACAGTGACCCAAGCATGCCTGCCGGAGACACTGGACATCACGCTCTCGACACTGGACAACCTGCAGGCTACGGGACGCCGGATAGGCATCATCAGCCATTTGGGCTCCATCGCCGACCGCCTTGGGGTACGCGTGAAGCCGGTTCGTGCGGCCAACGGCTCCAGCCGAATAGAAACCACCACCGGTTAAGCCACGCGGAACAAAGGCCCCGCGTGGCGACAACTGCTTTAGTTACAGTTGGCTGTGGTGACGGGAGGAGTGCCGGTGGAATAATAGCACTTCACATATTGGCAGTAGTCCACGGCAACAAAGAAGGTGCCGCCCCGGAAAGTATCCGGGCAACAGGCCTGGTCATCCAGTATCGCGGGGCAGGCAGCCGCACTCAACTGCGATACGCCGAAGCCTAAGAACAGAAGCAAAGTAAAGCAGAAAGTCAGTTTCTTGAACATACAGTCCTCCTTGTAGAATGAAAGAAATCAGTACGCGTGAAGCTGATACGTGCGGCCAACGGTTCCAGCCGCAGCGCAACCGTCACGGGGCAAGCCACGCGGGACAGGGGCCCCGCGTGGGGTCAACGACCTTAGCGACAGTAGCTTGTGATAAAGGGAGGACCGCCCGTGGAATAATAGCACTGTACATATTGGCAGTAGTCCACTGCTTTTACAAAGGTGCCGCCCCGGAAAGTATCCGGGCAACAGGCCTGGTCACCCAGTATCGCGGGGCAGGAAGCCGCACTCAACTGCGATACGCCGAAGCCTAAGAACAGAAGTAAAGTAATGCAGAAAGTCAGTTTCTTGAACATGCAGTTCTCCTTTTAGAATGAAGTTAATCAGGGAGCACAAGTAGTTGAGGTAGAAAGTGTTGAAGGGAACCCGTAATCATAGTAACAGGTGATGACACCATTACAGAAATCCGCGGCAACCAGGAAAGGCTTGCCCTGGTAGGTAGCGGGGCAACAGGTTTGCCCGAAGACAAATCCAGCCGTGCAACCGAAAACGTTCCATTGCGAGACGCCCAGGCCCAGAACCGCGAGCAGGGAAACACACAGAGACAGTTTTTTGAACAATAAGGCCTCCAAAGGGATGTAAATACGGTGAATTCAGGCTTATCAATGAACCAGTTAACACTGATATTATCGGCCAGTTGAGAATAATCAACCGTTCCGCTATTATCTTAAGCTAGCCCATATGCCCCTGGCAAGGTGGTACTTGACGGATTAACTGAAATGAAACATCCGCTACTCTGAAACACCAGCACGCGGTTGTTCTACAAAATGGCGGGGGAGCGACGTTACGCCATGCTTGCGCAGGGTAACCAGGTGTTTCGAGACCGCGGTGAGGCGCAGCTCATCATCTTCACGGCCGCGGATTTCATACTCGAAGTTGATCAGGCGGCTGCGCAGGGTGGTGATGCGTCCGCGAATATAAACCCGGTCCAATGCCTGGATGGGTAAAACCACGGTCGTATCCAACGGCTATGCTTTGGTCGGCGCGCCGGTCGAGGACCGGGGTGCTTTGTTGGATGCGGGCGCCGCGTATTTATACGAAGAGCAAATCGACACCCAAGGCAACAGTTCCTGGTCACTCATCGGTGAGTTGGCGCCTTCCCTGGTAGAGGCGGGGGCCGAGTTCGGCGCGGGTGTCGCCATCGAGGGCAGCCTGGCCGCGATCGGCGCGCCCATGGAGAACGGCGGCGACGGAGCCGTCTATCTCTACGAGCAGGACGCGAACGATCCGACGCTTTGGACCCAAATTGCCCGTATGCAAGGACTGGACCCCGGTGAACAGTTCGGTAAAGATCTGGATTTCGACGAAACGGCCGGTCAATTGATTATCGGCGGACTTAAAGAGACAACTGTATCGATACAACAACGCGGAGTGTGAACGCGATTAACTCCTGCTCCTCCCGGCCCGGTGCGCTCAGGCGCATCGGGCCTTCACCTTTTAACGCCCAAAACAGTGACCCAAGCATGCCTGCCGGCCCGCGAAGGCCCGAGGTGTGCGGTCAAACAAACCGCCCCCGCATTAAAAATAGGCAGGCGATCATCGATACAACCCGTCCATGGGCAACCGAAAGCACACCAAGCCGCCGAACAACGCGCCCATACCGATCCGGCACAACCTCATGAGCCCGTTGCAAACGTCCAATCGAAGTAAAACCATCATCTTCAAAATGATCAGGCCGAAAAGCAACCAAATCTATTGTCGCTCTAACCGGAAGCTCGTGCGGACGAGCCCGAAATGTAAAAAGTGACCTCCAACCGAAAAAAAAATCGGACGTTTGCCAACTTGTCTGGAGATATATAAGTATAGGAACTTTTTCCAAGAAGAAAATCCAACCACTGATCAGCACTTTTGAGCCCCCATAGGGGAAATGCAAAAAGCAAATGCCCGGACCGACCGATCCACAATGGACCCCGGTCAATCCTGATCGAACGCAAAGCATTGCCTCATTGGTGTTTATTCGTGTTAATCGGTGGTAAAAAAAGGAGTATGAAATGAGTACCGCACCCATCCGCAACGACTACCAACGAGAGAGGGTCATGGAGACCATCCTCCAAACCATAGAGGCAAAACAAGATATCAAAACCCTGATCCGAGGTTCCACTCGCAAGAAACTGCGCAAACTGCACCCTGACTTCCGCCGAGCCTTTCGAACGGTCACCGGAGCCACGGCCGACCGCCAAAACCTGGTGCAAACCCGAGACAACCTGGTGAGCGAACTGGACATGTTCGTCCGTCATTTCCGCAACAGCCTATCCTGGCGAACGGACCGTATGAACCACGGACGCATGATCATGCGTATCTACCTGCCCATGGGCGACATCCGCCCGAACCTGACGGTTCCGCGAGACGTGGTCAAACTGGCGGAATTCCTGGTAGAAGGCGAGGACATCGCAACAGCCCAGGGATTCCCACCCATGAGCAACCCCAGCGCGGCCGAACTCTCAGCTCTCATCCCGGCCGCAAAATCAGCGGTCCTGGCCGTAGAAACCGCCGACCTGAACCACATGGAAGCCCAAGAGGACCTGCGCATCTACCGGGCCGAAGCGGACACCCTGCTCCGAACCATCGCCAAAGAAATCCAAATCGAACTGAGCGACAAACCGGATAGCTACGTACGCCGAATCCTCCGCCGCCTGGGCTACAGCTTCACCACCCCGGACCAGGTAAAGGAGGAAGCCGCCGACCCATCGGAAACCAGGGATGAAGAACCCAACCCAAGACCAAACATCTATCTACCCTCGCCGGCAGACTCAAAGCTCACAGCCATACCGAGAGAAATCTCACCGCTAATCGAGACTGAGAAACCCCTCATCCGAGGCAGACCACCGAATCCAAATATGAAACAGCCGCATCAACAAAGTTACGGCCCCACTATCAGGTCCAAATTTCCGTCACCAACCAGGGTGGTTGATGGTTCATTCAAATGTTTGCAGGAGCTCTCCCTAGCCATTGATCATTGATCAAAGGAATAAACCTATTGAAACCTGGTTACCTGGAGCAAGGGAGGCGTCTAATCTGAGGATGCCCAAGCTGTTCGAAGTGCTGATTATGGAGAGGGCGGATAACTAACCTTTAATGAATATTTTCCTTGTCAGACCACCTCCAGTGTGAGATAATGATCAATCGTGTTAATGCTGGCAAAAACTGCAAAGAGCATTCTCACTGCATCGGCTAAATACTAAAGTGATTAATCGAATAAACCTCGAGTTCTAAAGTATGGTTTTGATGATAATTTCTTGATGATTTTAGGACCAAGGGTTCGAAGGAGATTGTTTACTTTAGAGACAGAGAGTGTAAGACAATGGACAAAGAAGCAGAATTTAGCCTTTTGCATATTTCTGACCTTCACTTCTCAGAAGGCACTGATTTGAGTAACCCGGCACACACTCACTCGATTAAACATTTAGTAGGTCTCGAGAAGGCTGTAAGGGATCTTGAGGAAACTGATTTCATTGTTGTATCCGGCGATATCAGCAATCTTGGTGATAGGCAAAGCCTCATCAATGCAAGTGGATATTTATTCGATACCATCCCAATTGGTGAAGGCAGGTTCACCGGGTTAAACATGCCTCATCAGAAGTTCGGCGTTGTTCCTGGGAATCATGACGCCTGGAATGCGAAAAAGTCTGGGTCACTTCTTGATCGGAGACAAAAATCTCTAGAGCATTTCAACTTTGCCTTTACCGATCATAAAATACCACCTGATTCCGGTAGTTACTACCGTTGGCTAGAGAAAGACGGGGCCGGAATATATATAGTTTTTGCTGACTCCTGTTTTTTGGGTGACACCGAAAAACACCATGATTCGGCATTTGGCACAATTCGCTACGACCAAGCTGTCGCAAAAGGCAAGCTGAGCGTCGAGCAAACAGAGTGGCTTCTGGAATGGCATGACAAAGGCATGAAAGGCATGCTAAGGAAAAATGATGGGAGAGACGGAAATATTGACAAGGAATTATTCGCACAGAGCCTCAAAATTCTTGTCATGCATCACTACCTTTTCGAGCCTCCGGGTCATTCTAGTGACTACTTCATGAGAGTTAGTCATCGCGATGTCGTTTTTAGGAATATTGCAATGGCAGATTTTGATTTAATGCTATGTGGTCACAAGCATATTCTTTCATTTGATGTTCATAGCTATGGGCAGTATTTCGATGGTAGAGCTATGAACAGGTATTTGATTAACTGCTTCAGAAGATTGATTGGTCTATACTCCTTGCCATTTAAACTCAAAGACAGTAATGGAAAGTTTTGGTCCAAACCTTTAAGTTTTTTATCTGAAGTCCTTGTTAAGTTAGTGCGGAAAAGGAAACCCAGCTCAAATGCAACAAAAATTGCTGATGATGTAATCGAAATTCTTAAATCCGGCCTGGAGAATCCGAGTGAACTTGAAAGAAATGTAAAGAATTTCCTATATAAAAATGGACTTTCTGGAGCAGAGATTATTAACAGAGATGAATTAAAAGAGATAAGAAAAAGAATATCCATCGGCTTGTCTATTCAGGAAAGAAAAAAGTTAAAGGTAGTTTCCAAGAGACTGCTTGGTCTTTCTAAGACCTTGAAATCAAAGCCTTTCATACAGGCTATGTCAGGATCATCAGCCAAGTCATCCGACAGAGAAAGGACAAGAAGCTTTAATATCTACGACCTGGCCAGGAAAACAAACGGTTGGCAGATAAAAGCTAAACAATTTCAATGGGATTACTCAATAAATGAATTTGATCTTAACAATGCCATCGAAACCGAGCATTTTGTCAATAAGAGAGCTCATATTTAATGGTAGAGAGGCCGCACAAGCCGGGAGCTCAAGACGAAGAAAGTCCTTGAAACTTGCCTTGGATAATCGATCGGAACATCCAGCGGTAGCGGTTTCTTCTTTCAACAGATCACGAATCCGACTGTTGGGTGGTGTGTTCGGATGATCATCAAGCAGGATTCTGCTTCGCTCTTCTTTCCTAAGATCGAACCAATCCAAAAGGATTCCGGATACTCGCTACTACGCCGCGTGGTCGCGAGTTGTAAAGTTCTGAGCCCGGCATTCTACCAGATAAATCCGGCTGCTGTAGCTGCTGTTATTTTAACTGCTGTCAGCTGGTCTTCATGATGTTTGACCTTGCGGGTCTGCAGGTTGGGGAAGGCGAGCGATCAACAACTCGAAGCCGGCCTGTCGAATCTCACGCCAAACCCCACTCTGGTGCCGCTTACTGATCGCTGCACTTCAAGGTGCTGCCCCGTGATAGATAATGCGTTTGTAAATCGCTGTCGGTGCAGACGAATTGATCGTAGGCCCTTACCTCGAGCTCGTCGCTTCCCATAGCGTCGAGGAAGCTTTGTCTGGTATCACCGGCTCTCACGCTACATCCGAAAAGGGTAATGCGGGTCACCTTGTCCTTGATTTGCTCGTGAAACCACGCTGCATTATTGCTGGTCAGCGTGGTGGCGGTATTGCCTGCCGCGTCATTGCCGCTTGTGGTTCCCGCTCCAATCGACATATCGCCCGGACTGCCATGACCATCTACAAATACGGAGATCTGCCTCCCGGCCTTCTCGAAAGCCATGCAAATCTTTTCAATGAGCTCGCCTGCATTGTTGTGCCCACCTCCGACCTTACATGACGCATCCCATACGTGTAAGTCTGACAGGTTCTTAGCAGCGTTGATCTTGACAATCTCAGGGGAAGCCGTTGTTGCACCTTTTATGGTCTCAGGTGCTCAACACTTTTATCCCGGTGCGCCCCTTTTCCAGCTCGTCCGGCTTAGGAATTTCTGATGCCTATAGCCGAATAAGCTTCCATAGGCAACGAGGCGGGTCATGCGATCGGCCGGCATGGACCCATGGGCCCACCAGGCTAAGTGACAAAGTAGTACTCGTCGGTAGTCGGGCCCTTTCATTGCCGAAAATCACAGATTCAGAGCTGTTTATCCCAGTATTTCTGTCATTGGTCACAACGCGGTTTCAGTGTTCCTCATTTTGTGAACAAGATAGCTCACTGTAAAAATTGCCATGGGTCGCGAGAGACCCGGTGGATAGACGGGGATAACCCAACACGCCTGCGCAACATATTCCGGCATGGAAAAGGGCGCCCAAAGGGCGGAGCTTTCTCCTGATTTGGAGCCGATAATGGCGCGAGGGCCGCGTTACGCGATGGTTTACCGGAACAATGCTTCCTTATTTTTGGACTGGCCGGGGCAGGCCTTATGTTTATCGACACCGACACACCGTTTAACTTTTTGATCGAGACGTTTAAGCCGCCCGGTGCACCCGATCTCGCCCAAATAAAGTCGTTTCATTGCGATCTGCAAGAAGCCCTGTTGAAAATCCACTTCGACAATCTGTACCGGGAGCTTGCTCTTTTGGAGAGAGTCCCACCCTTTTTGGATCACCTCCGACAACACTTGAGCGGCAATGATTCCGAAAACCCCCTGCAGCTGCTCCAGGAACCCTTTTTGAAGGCCATGCTCGCAACCTTGACCCACATGGTAAACGATCGGATCGCCGTCATTAAAAGCGTATTCTTCTCCATGCCGGATGAAGAGCGGGCCCGTTATCCGATGCCCTTTGAAGAGAAGCCGTCACCGGAGGAGACAACTACCGGCTTCACCGAAACGGCTGAGACGACTTCGGGCGGCGAGGCGAGCGATAGGACAAGCGGGCCGGCACAACCTTCCCAAGGAGATGGACAAGCATGAAAGAACAACCATACACCGATAAAATACCCGACAACGGACAAGAAGGTTTCGGGAAGAGCCCGATCCAATTAATCGCGGAAATTTATAATTTTTTCAAGCTACCCGGCTCACCTGGCGCCAATCAGCTCAATGACCTGTATGTTCAAGCGAGGGACGCACAATACGAGCTTTATTTTCAAGCTCTGTTGAGCCAGTTACCCGGCTTGGAGGCGCTCGCGCGTCAAACAAGTCATGCGTACCAAACACTGGAGAAAGAGCTTGACAAGGACCTGGTGCTACAAGCATTTTTCCTGCCCTGGGTCAAGACCTCCGGCTTGTTCGTGGACGGTATCCTTCAGAGATGGATCAGGGAACTCGAGTTGGTCCAGCTGACACTGGCGGCGCCTGATCGTGTCTAATTGTCCCGGGCTTAGTAAAGGTAACCTTTCCGATCAGGAGCATGAATGATCGAAGAACCCACGACAAAGCAATGCTCCGTAGGCGAAAAGTTCATGCTGATCAAGAAGTGGTTCAAGTTCAACCGAGATCACCCTGGCAAGACGTTGGAGGATTTTTGCCGCTATGAACAAGACGTCACTACATCTGAATTCATTCAGTGGGCCACCTCCTTTTTTAAATATGGGAGTAGGGTATTCCAAATAGATTCGCATACAAATGATCAAAAGTTCAGCGCGGCCATGGAGCACATCGTTGCAGGCCGGTCGTTGGCATCGATCAGCAAAGAGGTCAATGTTCCGGAAGACGAGGTCGCACGCTGGTGCACAAAAGTCTTGGAGCTTGGCGCCGCTGCATTGGAGCCCGTCAATGCTTTTCGCATCCTCAGCATGAACGGCGGCGGAAGCCTGACGATTACGTCCTTGATCATGATGCGCCGTCTTCTGGAAGAGGTTCCCGACAGCCTTGAGAACGTCAATATGATTGCCGGCGTATCCGCCGGGGGCATCAACGCGTTGGCTCTTGCGCTTACACCGAGAGGGAGGCTGAGCAAAACAATCGAGCTGCTGATCCAATTCTGGTCAAAAGCGATTCTACCCACGAACGCTGAGGTCGTTTTGAATGGGCTCAGCGGAAATGCGCCTCTGTGGTCCCGTGAACAATACTACGAGGGGTTGGTTGAGCTCTTGAGGCAGGTTGTCAAAGGGACAGTACTCGAAAATAAAAAGGTAAACGAGATCATGATTTCAGATGTTGGGAAAATAAGAGAGAATCTGATCGTCGTCGTGGCTTCATTTGCTCTCAAAACAAAATTTTTCAAAAATCCATTCAGCTTGAAATCGCTTCTTAAGCCTGGCATAAGAGAGCATGTCATTCCTTATTTGAAAGACAAAAACGACTGGCCGGAAGTGGAACGGTTAGCCAATGAGCTGATTGAGAAGGAATTTCAATTACAAATAATAGAATGGCCGGTAACAACTTCCGGAAAGCAATCAGCGTTCAAATCTTATGCTGGAATCATTCGCAAGATCAATGAGACAATGAAAGCGATCAATTCGAAATTCAAAGCAGGCTTTTCCTGGGGGCCGGCCATTCATATAGCTTACGGTAAAACCGGGCTACCTTACTTTCGAGACCAGCTCCCTCTTTTCCTGGGTGAGATCAATTTGATGGATAACCTGCCCGTCCTGGAAGTCATGATGATGACGAGTGCCGCCCCCATTGCGTTTCCGGTTTTCCAAGGGCATTTGGACGGAGGTATCTTTGCGGCGAACCCCAGCCCCCTGGCGATGGGGCTTGCTCGAATGCTTCTCGAGAAGCTGCTTTTTCAAAGTACGTTGCCAATCGAGCTGCTCTCGATCGGTCTCGGCTTTGGCAGCTCCTACTTGAACGTCCCGAACCCTTTCATGGGTTGGAGGCAATGGTTGTTGGATCCTGAAAACCCGCTCGTTCTGATCGATGTCCTGCTTGGCGGCACTTACACGAGCCCGATGGTAGAGTTGGGCGTGAAGCTTACGGACTACTACTACTTGAATTCTTATTCAGACCTGGTCAGAAACTTCGCTTCCAGTGTGGATCCCGATCTCAAAGAGCTGGAAAGGATTGGAAACAACGCCTGGATCGGCGATGCCGTCGACTGGTTGGAGAATCGGGGATGGAAACTGAAAGAGATCGCCTTCTTGTCACCTGACTTTCCAAAGAAAAGATCGTGAGCCGGCCGTCTCGAGAGCAGCTTTAGTCACAAAAAATGCGTGATATGCCCTTGGGAGGCGACGCCGTACCTCGTCAAGGCGTCGAATGCTTCACAAAAACAACCCCGTTGACCAGGATCGAGCAATGACCCAATTGACCGCCACAGAAAAATTCAAATGGATCAAGAAATGGTTCGCCTTCCTCCAAGAGCATGGGGACAAGGCCATCGAGGATTTTTGTCATCATGAAAACGATGCCGTCACCGCGATGGAGCTTCAATCATGGCTCGTTACCTATTTCAAAAAAGGGCACCGGGTTTTTGAGGATCCGCATTCCAACTATCAAAAGTTTGCCGCGGCCATGGCGCACCTCGTCGAAGGCCGGTCGCCGGCGTCGATCAGTAAGACCCTCGGGGTACCGGAAGAAGAGGTCGCGGCATGGTCTAGGAGGGCTCTGACAAATGGTGAGCAAGCCCTGGAGCACAAGGATGCTTTCCGCATCCTCAGCATGAATGGCGGCGGCGCCTTGTCGATCGTGACATTGATCATGATGCGGCGCCTCCTGGAACAATTGCCCGATTGTCTCGAGAATGTCAATTTAATCGCCGGGGTTTCCGCCGGGGGTATCAACGGGTTGGCCATGGCACTCACACCGAAAGGGAAGCTCCTGAGAACGTTCGAGCTATTGATTCAATTTTGGTCAGAAGTAGCAGGGCCAATGAAGCCTGAGACGTATCTGAACGCGATCACTGGAAATGCCCCTCTGTGGACCCGCGAACATTATTATGCGGCATTGTGCAAGCTTTTGAAAAACGTGGTCCAAGGGACTGGGCTCGAGAAAAAAAACGTGGCCGATATCATGATCTCAGATATTCATAAGGTGAATGAGGGGTTGTTGGTTGTTGTGCCGTCTTTTTCACTCAAGAGAAAATGCCCGAGAAATCCTATTCAATATGAGGGTTTTCTCCATCAAACCCCGGCATCCATGAAACCGTTTGTCATGCCTTATTTGAAAGACGAGGATGCTTGGGCCGACCTTAAAGACCTGATGGAGAAGTTTCGTGTGCAACTCCTGGACGCTCAAAAATGTATATGGCGATTGAACATCACTTCTGAGCGATACAAAGACGATATATCTGAACTTCTCGAGATCGCTCAAACGATAAAAGATATTGATGCGACATTTAAAGAAGGGCACTCCTGGGGGCCCGCGCTTCATGTGTGTGATGGTCCGAGTTTTCCTGTCCGCCAACTGCTTGCGCCCTATATGAAGAACATCGATGTGATCGAAGACCACCCCGTCTTGGATATCATGATGATGACAAGCGCCGCGCCCATTGCTTATCCCATCTTTCAGGGTCATTTGGACGGAGGTATTTACGCCGCGGATCCCAGCCCGATAGCGGTGGGAATGGCTCGGATGATCATCGATCAGTTGAGCTTTCTGTATAAGCCAAAAGTAAAAATCGAGCTATTCTCCGCCGGTATCGGCATGAACAATTCCTATTCGGATTTCCCGAACCCATATATGGGGTGGCGGCAATGGTTATTGGATCCTGAAAACCCGCTCCTCCTGATGGATGTCCTCCTGGGGGGTACCTATTCGAGTCCGGCCCTGGAGTTGGCCTTGGATGAAGACGAATACTATAACTTGAATGCTTATGCCGATTTGCTTGAAAACATGGGGTCCGCCGTGACGCCCGATATCGTACAGCTGAGAAAGATCGGAAATCATGCCTGGGTTGGCGATGCTGTCAAATGGATGAAAGTGCGAGGGTGGCACAATCCTACTTAATTGACAGAGAAGAAACGAACGTTATGCACAGAGCTCTGAGATGATCGATTTTTCTGATGTGATCCGCTTACAAATCGCGTTCCTGTACGATCAACTCAACCTGTTTTCACGGATTCTTTCAGAATCAGGAAGGCCCACCTCACTATCTGTCATTGAGCCACCCGCGTCCACGACACCCGCACAACAACGCCTGGATCGGCGATGCCGTCGACTGGTTGGAGCATCGGGGATGGAAACTAAAAGAAACCACCTTCTTGACACCTGATTCTCCAAAGAAAGGGCCGTGAGCCGGCCGTCCCGGAAGCAACTTTGTCACAAAAAATGTCTGATATGCCCTTGGGAGGCAATGCCGTACCGCGCCAAGGCGTCGCATGCTTCACAAAAAAAACCCAGTTGACCAGGACCGAGCAATGACCCAAGAAGCCGCCGGCAAGCAATGGACCGCCACAGAAAAATTCAAATGGATCAAGAAATGGTTCGCCTTCCACCAAGAGCATCGGGACAAGGCCATCGAGGATTTTTGTCATCATGAGAACGATGCCGTCACCGCTATGGAGCTCCAATCATGGCTCATTACCTATTACAGAAAAGGCGACAGGGTTTTTGAGGATCGGCATACCAACTATCAAAAGTTCGCCGCGGCCATGGCGCACCTCGTCGAGGGCCAGTCGCTGGCGTCGATCAGCAAGAATCTCGGGGTGCCGGAAGAAGAGGTGGCGGCATGGTCTAAGAGGGCTCTGGAGAACGGTGAGCAAGCCCTGGCGCACAAGTATGCTTTTCGCATACTCAGCATGAATGGCGGGGGCGCCTTGTCCATCGTGACATTGATCATGATGCGGCGCCTCCTGGAACAATTGCCCGACTGTCTGGAGCACGTCAATATAATCGCCGGGGTTTCCGCAGGGGGCATCAACGGGTTGGCCATGGCGCTCACACCGAAAGGAAAGCTCCTGAGAACGATCGAGCTATTGATTCGATTTTGGTCAGAAGTGGCAGGACCTATGAAGCCTGAGACGTATCTGAACGCGATCACTGGAAATGCCCCTCTGTGGACCCGCAGACATTATTATGCGGCATTGCGCAAGCTTTTGAAAAACGTGGTCAAAGGGACTGGTCTCGATAAAAAAAACGTATCCGATATCATGATCTCAGATGTTCAGGAAGTGAGAGAGGAATTGATGGTTGTTGTGCCGTCCTTTTCACTCAAGAGAAAATACGCCAGAAATCCTTTTAAATATTTTAGTTTTCTCCATCGACCCCCTTCAGTCATGAGAGAGCTTGTCACGCCTTACTTGAAAGGCGGGCAGGCTTGGGCGGACCTGGAAAACCTGATCGAGAAGTTACGTGAGCACCTCTTGGCGATTCAAAAATATAAATGGCATGTCACCATCAATGAAAATTATCAAGGCTTTATGACTGTGCTTCACGCGATCGATCAAACTATGAAAGATATTAATTCGAAATTTAAAGAAGGATGCTCCTGGGGACCCGCGCTTCATATATCTAATAGTGCTATTTTTCCTGTCCACGAAGTGCTTTTGCCCTTCATGATGGGCATCGATGTGGAAGACAACCCTGTCTTGGATATCATGATGAGGACAAGCGCCGCGCCCATTGCTTATCCCGTTTTTCAGGGTCATTTGGACGGAGGTATTTACGCTGCAGATCCCAGCCCGTTAGGGGTGGGATTGGCCCGGATGATATCCGATAGGATGGGTTTTTTGTTTAAGCCGAAAGTAAATATCGAGCTATTCTCCTTTGGTATCGGCATGGGCAACTCGTATTTGGATGTCCCGAACCCATTTATGGGGTGGCGACAATGGTTATTGGATCCTGAAAACCCGCTCATCCTGATGGATGTCCTGCTCGGGGGTACATACTCAAGCCCGACTGTTGAGCTGGGCTTGGATGATGAGGATTATTACTACTTGAATGCTTATTCAGATTTGCTCGAGAACATGGGTTCCACCGTGGCTCCCGATATCGAAAAGCTGAGCAGGATCGGAAATCGGGCCTGGGTTGGCGATGCTGTCGAATGGCTGAAGGTACGAGAGTGGAACAATCCAACGAAGCATTGATAAAGAGGGCACGAACTCTATGTACAGAGCGCTGAGATGACCGACCTTGTTGATGTGATTCGCTTACAAATCGCGTTCCTGTACGATCAGCTCAAACTGCTTTCACGGTTTCTTTCAGAATCAGGGAGGCCCACCTCACTATCTGTCATTGAGCCACCCCCCGGACCACCCGCGTCCACGACACCCGCAAAACTGGCAACACGACCACCGAAAACCCATGAGGAGGAGAAAAACATGACTACCTTTTCCGACAATAATGTCACCACGGTTCAATACCAGGTTCTTTTCGTCAAGAGATGCTATGAATGTATGCTACACGACACCAATATCGTCGTCACTGAGAGCATGGATGCGGCCGGCTTTGTCTCATGGCGGATTGCTGATTTTGTTCTAAACATGACAGCCCATGGTGGTATTCATCTCACAAAAACGGCCTACGACACTCTGTTGCCTCTAGACAATAAAGGAGTCACACTCAGTGATCCTAAAAATTCTCCTCCCTACTTGTTGACAGACATGACCGGTAAGACTACCCAATACCTTCGTGTCGAATTCCAGGTTCTGTCAACGGTTGCTCGAGAGGCTCGGGATACCTGTGGGCCATTGCCTGTCGAAATAATGCCGCAAACAGGTGAAGTGACGAAAGAAGGCAGTCCAAAACCAAGTTATACATTTGATATATATCCCAAAAGATGAATGAGAAACGTGCCCTTCTTCTGCGCCTGTTACGGGAAGTCCGTGCGCGCATTCCTCTGAGTGGCTCCCAAAAAGAGCTGCTGTTCATGGATTGCATGCGAGGGGGCCGGTACTCCAGTCTGGTGGAAGCATATCACCTGAACGGGCCGTTCTCGGTGCCCGCCTTTCGCCAGGCCCTGGCATATGTGGCCTCCAGACACGGGATCTTGGCAACCCGCTTTCTCACGGGGGATGCGGCACCGGCTCAGGAACGGCAGGATCATGCCGAGCTGCCCCTCAGCGTGCGTTCCAACACTACGGAGGAGACCGCCGAGCGTCTGATCGCGCACGCCACCTCCCACCCCCTCTCCTATGAGGTTCCCTGGCGGTGTTGCCTTTGGCAGCTCGAGGAAACCCATTTCCTGCTTCTGTTCCAGTGGCACCATCTCGTCATGGATCTGTTCTCCATCGAGGTCTTCCGTCGCGAGCTTGCCGACAGCTATGCTGCAGCGCTTGCCGGCGAGCCTTTGCCGGTGGGTCCCGCGGCCATCCAATTCGCCGAGCACGCCGTCCGGGAGGATCGGTGGCTGCAAAGCGGCGCCCGTGCTGCCATGGACTATTGGCGGGCTCGCTTGAAGGATACCCCGCGGTTCCGGCTTTCGCCCGATCGAGACAGGGGTGAGGGCGCACTGCGGATTGCCTACCGGAGGGTTATCATCGAGAAGGCGCTTACGGCAGCTCTCGAGCAGTTGGCCCGAAAAGGCAGGGCGACCTTGTTCATGGTCTTGCTCCAGGCCTTCCAGATCGTACTCTGGAAACGGGAACGGGCCGCACGGGTAGTGGTCGGTGTGCCCTTCGCCAACCGCGCGCGCCGGGGCGACCGCCAGGCCATCGGCCCTTTTGCCAACCTGCTTCCCCTGAGCGCGACCTTCTCTGCCGGGATGAGCTTTATGGAAAGCCTGGAAGCGACCCGCCGCCGCGTGCTCGAAGCTCATGAGCACCAGGCCCTGCCATTGTCTTCGATTATCGCGGCCGTGGCCCCGGAACGTTTTCGGGGGAACAACCCCTTCTTCGAGGTGATGTTCGTCTACGCCGAAGAAGGAGAGTCCTTCCATCTCTACGATCTGGAAACCACACCCATCACAGCGATCCCACCCCCGCTCCACGTGGAGGTCGATCTCCAACTCAGAAAAAGAGGCGAAACCATCGAGGGATTGCTCGTTTTCGACGCCAACCTGTTTTCGGAAACGACCATCGTCAGTCTTATCGACTGCTATACAGCGCTCCTGACCCGCGCATCGGAGAGACCCGATCAATCGCTTGACCTTCTGTTGGACATGCCCTCGCCAGTCAGCCCCGCGGATGATAGTAGGGCCGCGGTGGCAGAATCGCTTACCCGTTCCGGACCGGCCCGGGACTACCACGTCCTTTCGCGGAAGAATATGAATGGCGAGGTGGAGCTGTTGGCGTACGTGGTCGCCGATGAGCGCACCGGCCCGGAAGGTGAGCTTTCGGGCGGCGTCCACACCGTTCCGGTTTCTCACATGCCTCTGACGCACGATGGCCGCATCGATGAGGCCGCGCTGATCCGGCTGCCCCTGCCCGATGAGGCATGCGCGCGCCGATGCCGGCAAGCGTTGGCAGCGATGCCGGGCATCGACAGCTGTGGTGCCGAGGTGAGCCTGACCCGCGAGCCGCTGGGCTCACTTCACCTCGCCGATCTTCTGATGCGTGATGCCGGTGAACCCGCCCGAGGCGAGGGCCTCGGCAGCGCAACGCTTCAAGCTGAGGCCCCGGCAGCCGGACCTCTCGACAGCCGGCGACCGGCCCTGGCTCATGGCGGTCCCCTTGTCATTCCCGAAGATGCGCCGGGCACCTTGGACCGGGCGCTTCAGAGAACCGCCGCCACACGGGGCCGAAAGGGAATCACCTATATCACCGGCGGGGGGCAGCGGGATTTTCAGGCTTATGCCGAGCTCTTCCGGGAAGCAAGCACGCTACGCGCCTGGCTTGTCGCGCAACAGCTCGCCGCCGGCGACACGGTTATTCTGCAGCTGCGTTCGAGCCGTGAGCATCTCACCGTTGTCTGGGCCTGTATCCTGGCCGGGATCGCTCCCGTGACCGTGGCCATTGCACCCAGCTATCAGAAGCCCAACAGCGTTCTGTTCAAGCTGGCAAGTACCTGGGCCCTGCTGGGACGGCCGATCATTCTCGCCGATGAGACCACGGCTGCTCAGCTCGAAGCGTTACCGGCCGCAATCGAGATACGTGCGCCCCAAGTGCTTACACCGGTCTGCACCAGCTCTGCCGGCAGTACCTCTCTTCCGTTGACCTGCCGGCCGGAAGACACCGTGTTCTTCCAGCTCACGTCCGGGAGCACGGGCCTGCCCAAGTGCATTCGCGAGACCCATCGCGGCATCGTTGCCCATATTCACGGCACCGGACAACCGGAGGCCGAGCGCGACGAGAATGTCTCACTCAACTGGCTGCCCCTGGACCACGTGGTCCCGATGCTTACCTGTCACCTGGTAGACGTCTATCTGGGCAGGGATCAGGTCATGGTGGATACCGGCTATGTGTTGGCCGAGCCGACGCGGTGGCTGGACCTGATCGAGGAACTGCGCGTGACCCATACCTGGTCGCCCAATTTCGGCTATAAGCTGGTAGCCGACGCGGCCGCCCGCGTGAGCAGAAGTTGGGATCTGGGCTCGATACGCGCCTTCATGAACGCGGGCGAGCAGGTGACCGAGCCGGTCGTCAGGGAATTTTTGGCGCGCCTGGCCCCGTCCGGTGTCGCACCCGCGGCCATGCAGCCTGCCTTCGGCATGGCCGAGTCCTGTACCTGTATCACCTATACCCGTGATTTCGACCCGGAGACCTGCCGGCACTCGATCTTCAAACCCTCGCTCGACGGCCGTCTGATCGCAGCCGAGCCGGGTAGCCCGGATTCCTTGAGTTTTATCGATCTGGGCCCACCGATCGCCGGTGTGGCGATCCGCATTACCGACAAGGAGAACAAGACCTTACCGGAAGGTTTCATCGGCCGTCTGCAGATCCGGGGCGAGGTGGTCACGCCCGGGTACGTAGCCAACGACCAGGCGAACCGGGAGGCGTTCACCGGCGACGGCTGGTTCGATTCGGGCGACCGGGGCTTCATCCTGAACGGGCGCTTGACCCTGACGGGCCGCGAAAAGGAAATGATCAACGTGCGCGGGGTCAAGCTCTACTGTCACGAGGTCGAAGCAGTCGTCACCGGGGTGCCGGGTGTCAGGCCAACCCTGGCCGCGGCCTGTGCCGTGCCGGATGAGAGCTCGGGCAGTGAGGGTTTGGCTATCTTCTTCGTTCCCGAACCGGGAACCGAGCGCTTTGCACTAGCCGGCGCCATTGCCGAAAAGGTAACCATTGTCCTGGGTGTTGCGCCGATCTATGTCATCCCGATTGCTGAGGACCTGTTCCCACGAACCACCAGCGGCAAGATCCAGCGGCTCGAATTGGGACGCGCTCTGGAGCGGGGCGACTTTCGAGAGATTCAAAAGCAAACAGACCTGTTCAGAGAGAATGCGGAGACGCTGCCCGATTGGTTCTATCGCCGCACGCTCATCGCCCGGCCGGCACAAAGCGAGGCGCTCCCCTCGGGTGAGATGCTCGTCTTCACCGATGGCGGCGCGACCGCGCTGTCACTGCTGGAACAGGCACGTGCACGTGGGCTGAGAACGATTCGGGTCCGGCCGGGGTTCCGATTCCGTCGATGCGCCGCCGACGATTACCGGATCGACCCCGCCAATCCCGAGGATTACGCCGATTTACTGGAGGCTTTGACCGGTGATGGGTTCCGCATCGGCACCGTGCTCCACGCGTGGACGATGGCAGCCGAGGATGCGGCGAATGGGGACGACCCGGGCTGCACCAGCCTGCTGTACCTGATCCGCACGCTGCACGGGCTGACTCCCCGGGCAAGGCCGTCCCGGCTGATTTTCGCAACACGCGCGGATGCTGCAGGTAAGGGCAACCAACACGCGGGGGCGGTCGGCCTGTTCCACGCGCTCGGCCGTGAGGTGCCGGAGGTACGCGCAACCTATCTCGAGCTTTGCAATGATCAAGCGAGCGACCATGCCGGCCGCATCCTCGCGGAGGCGGGGGCCGGTGAAGCCGAAATCGAGGTGTGCTATCGGGATGGGGTGCGTCTGGTGCCGCGGCTCGAGAAAATGGCTCACGGGCAGCCGCGCCGACCACCGCTCGAGCGGGGCGGTTGTTATCTGATCAGCGGTGGTCTCGGTGGGATCGGCGTTGCGCTCGCGCGCCTTCTGTTGGCTCGCTACCAGGCGAGGCTGCTGCTGTTGGGAAGGCGGGCCCCGGACGAGGAAGCCGTTGTCGCCGGCCTCGAATCTCTGAAAAGGAGCGGAGGCGATGTTCGCTACCAGGCGGTCGATATCTGCGATGAGACGGCTGTAGCGGCATCGGTCGGATCCGCCGAGAAACGTTGGGGCCGCCGCTTGGACGGTGTGTTCCACCTTGCCGGTATCCAAACGATGGGATCGCTCCACGAGGTGACCGATTTGACCCAGGTGTCCGCGCCCAAGCTGAAAGGGGCGCACGTGCTGTTTCGGATACTGCGTGGGCAAGGGATCTTCGTCGCCTTTTCCTCGATCACCGGCTGCTTCGGCTTCGCCGGGACCGGTGCCTACGCCTCGGCCAACAGCAGCCTGGACGCTTTTTGCCGGGCAATACGTGGTAAAGGCGTCGCGGTTTATGGCATCAACTGGAGCTGGTGGCAGGGCGTGGGCATGTCCGCCGATCTGGCCCACGGTGAGCTGCTGCGCGCTCGCGGCTTTTGCGGTATCGACATGCGGCGGGGCCTGACCTCGCTGCTGGTTGCACTGGCGGCCGGGGAAGGTCAGCACCTCATCGGTCTGGACGGAGCCGGTCCCGCTGTCCGACCCCACCTGACGGGTCGCCCGTGGGTCTTGGCGCAGCTGCGGGCCTGGTATGTACCCGAGCCAGGCTCTCCCTTCGCCCAACACCCTCCCGAGCTGAGCCTGGAGGACCGGTTCGCTACTACGATCACCATCCGCCCTGAGCAACGGAAGACCGAAGTCGGAAGCGAGGTGGAAACCGGGGAATCAGCTGGTCATGGCCGGGCAAGCGAGACCCTTACGGCGCTCGAGTCCCAACTGCTGACCATCTGGGGCGAGGTTCTCGGGCGGCACGATCCCAACCGTGACGACGATTTCTTCAAGCAGGGCGGTCATTCCCTTCTGGCGCTGGTTTTTTGTGATCGGGTCTCGACCTCCCTGGGGAAACGGGTCGAGCCCGCCGACCTGTTTGCCGCCCCAACCGTGCGGGGTCTCGCGGCCCGCCTCGAGGGCGCGGAGGACCGGACATCTCTACCGGCCACGCTCCGCCTCCTCAACCAGGGCGAGCGACGCTCGCCTCTGTTCCTCCTGCCTCCTGCCGCGGGCTCTCCGCTCGTATACCTCGACCTGGTTCGCAACCTGGATCCCGAGCTCGGAATCTACGGTTTCCAATGTCCGGGGTTGATTGACGACGAGCCACCCGTGGACAGCGTCGCCACCCTGGCTACTCGCTTCTGCGATGCGTTGGAGCAGTTCTATCCCCATGGGCCCTGCCGCCTTGGAGGTTGGTCGTTCGGTGGTGTCCTGGCCTTCGAAATGGCCAGACAATTGGAGGCACGGGGCCGGCACGTCGAGATGCTGGCCCTATTCGATACCGGTGTTCTGACCGATCACATGCGCGCTCGGATGCGCCGGCCCCTGCAGCGTATCGGTCTCGGCTTGAAGTTTCTTCGCTGGAGCTTCCAGATCAAGCCGCCCACCCATTACGGGAGGTTGGTGGAAATCGCTCAATGGGTCGGGATCAGCTTGCCCTCGAGCCGGCACGGGTTTCGAAACGCCCCATCTTTGATACGTCAGGCACTGCGCTCGGCGCGTCTGTTCGCTCTCAACGTCCGTGCGAGCCTGACCTACCGGCCTCAAACCTACGCCGGCCGGGTGACGATGTTTCGCGCCATGGGGAGCTTGCCCAGGGGAACGGACCCCCTCGAAGAAGGAACTGCTCATTTCGCGACGGGTGGATTGAAAAAGATCCTTTTGCCCGGAAACCATATGACCCTTTTACTCGGCAAGGAATCCCTAATTGGTCTGGCCGAGAGCCTGGATTCCCGTCTTCGGGAAATAGAGAGGACGGTGCCTTCCCACCGATCGGGATCGAGGGGAGCCGGCACGCCACTGTATGAGGAGGAGCCATGAAAAATACGATCAGAGAGGTTCTTCAAAGGGTGGAGGCAGGAACACTGACATCGAGAGAGGCCGTGACGATCTTCCTAAACGAAGCGCACAACAGGGAAAAGGGAAATCTCAAAACCCTTCGGGTGGACCCTGATCTGAAGGAAGAGCTTGCGCGCTACCTCAGAGCGCTACTGAGCTCGAAAGGAATAAGGCCCCCTTCTGACGATTCGTTTTTTCTCGATCGCGAGGTCGACTCGTTGGACCTTTTGGAAAGCGTGGCGGATCTGGAGGAAGATCTCCAGGTCGAGCTCTATCCGACGTTATTGTTTCGCTACAACACGCTGAAAGGATTATCGGACTACTTATGGTCTGAACAGTCCGAGGCCGTTGTTTCTTTCCTCGAAAAGCGACGTCGCTCGGAGAGATCGATCGAGGACAGCCCTCCCGCGGCTCCGGAGCCTTCTTCACCGGATAAGGGCGTGGCTCTCGCGAGCGCCCAAAAAACAACGCTAACCTCTTCGGTAGCGAGGGATGCCGGGCACGATATCGCGGTGATCGGCATGGCCTGCCGGTTCCCGGGCGCCGCCGATTATCGCGCCTTTTGGGACCGTCTCCTGCAAGACGAACCCATGATCTCCGCACCGCCGGCGGACCGCCGGGAGGCGTTGACGGCTCCTGGAGAGAGCGAAGACGGGGCCTTGGGAGGTTACCTGGAAGACGTGGCCGATTTCGACCATATCTGTTTCGGGTTTTCCGAAGAGGAGGCAACTCATGCGGACCCGCAGCTACGGTTGTTGCTGGAAACGGCGCATCAATGTATCGAGGACGCGGGCTATGGGTTGGATCTGAAGGGCAGCCGCACGGGCGTCTACATCGGCGCCGGCTCCTACGATTACTGGCCACGGACCCTGGCGAGCGATGCCTCCTGCGCCACACCGGGCTTACAGGCGTTGGCCGGGCGCCTTTCCCACCATTTCGATCTCAGAGGGCCGAGCCTGACGCTGGACTGTGGTTGCGCCTCATCGCTGGTGGCCGTCCACCAGGCCGTCCGATCCTTGAGACAGCGGGAATGCGATACGGCCCTGGTCGGCGGTGTCAATCTGGTTTTGGACAGCCGCCACCTTCGCGCTCATGAGGACAAGATATCCTCGAGCAACCGGATTCATCCCTTCGAGTCACGAGCCGACGGGTTTGTGCTGGGAGAGGGCGTTGCCGCGCTGCTCCTGAAGCCCCTGGAATCCGCCCTCGAGGACGGAGATCACCTGCACGCGGTTATCAAGGGCTCCGCGGTGAGCCACAACGGGTCTTCGCATCGCCCGGGCACACCTCATCCCCAGGCCCAGGAAGAGGTTCTGCGCGCGGCCTGGCGAGATGCCGGCGTCGATCCTGGGAGCATCGATTACTTCGAGGCTCACGGTACGGCCACCCCGCTGGGCGATGCCGTCGAAATAGACAGCCTGAAATCGGCCCTGGGATACGAATCTCAAGCTGAAACGAAACAGGTGCTGGGCACGGTCAAGGCGCATGTGGGTCATGGCGAGGCCGTCGCGGGGTTAGCCGGGATGTGCAAGCTGATGCTCTGTTTCGAACACGAAACCATTCCCGCCATGCCGGATTTCAGAGAGCCGCACCCTCTCCTCGAGCTGGATGCATCCCCTTTCACAATTCATCGTATAACCCAGCCCTGGCCGCAACCGGCGAATCATCGGCGACGGGGCGGCGTCAGCGCCTTCAGTTCGGGGGGCACCAACGCCCATCTGGTCCTGGAGGCCCCTCCGCGTGACGGCGGCCCGGAACCCGAGGACGCGGATCATCTGCTTCCCTTCCTGCTCTCGGCACCCGACCAGGTAACCCTGATCGCGCTGGCACGGAGCCTGTACGACCTGCTGGGTGGCGGGCAATCGGACAAGCTCCGCGCCCGGGATATCTCCTACAGCCTGAGAGTCGGACGAGAAGTAATGGCAACGCGCCTTGCGGTGGTGGCCGCGAGTAAGCAAGAGCTGCGTACAAGGTTGGGAGTTTTCCTGGCGGGTGAGCGTGGTCCCGGCATTTGGCACAGCGAACGAGCCGGCGAAGGCCACGAAGCCGGAATCCCCCTTGCAGAGACGGCCGAAGACCTTTGTTTGCAGGTGCGGCGCTGGGTCGAGGGCGCCTCCCTGGGAGAACGGCCTCGCGACGGTCGGCGGGTTCCCTTGCCGACGACACCGTTTCGCAAAAAACGGTTCTGGCTGTGTCGTGACGGGACAGCCGCGGATGGCGAATCAATGAGCGCGCCCGGCGGGCAGAAGTCGGATCGCGCTGTCGAGCGCCCGGCATGGGAGCATCTTCTCTCGGAGATCGCGAGCGACGTGCTCGGCACGCGCCTCGGTGCCGATGATTCGCTCTTCGATCACGGGGTGGATTCACTGAAGCTGGAGGAGATCATCGTGCTTTTCAGGCAAAAGTCCGGGATTGATCTGCCCGTGGCTGCCTTTTTTGAACATGCGACCCTCGGCGAGCTGATCGGAACGATGGAAGAATCCGTGTCCTCCCACGCGGCGCCTACTCTCGAGGGCGAGAGCCTCGAGAAAGAGGCGGCGCTCCGCCTCGAGGTCGAGCGCTTGAGAGAAAAGGATGTGGACGCCCTCCTCGAGCGTCTGCTGGCGAACTGAGAGTTGAAAGACCATGGTCGAGCCGAAAGGGAACACAAAAAAGCGCCGCATCATCGAGGCAGCGGTGACTGTGATCATCGAGCAGGGCTATGCCGAGGCCGGCTTGGCGGAAATCGCGCTGCGTGCCGAGGTCACCAGGGGCACCTTGTTCAAGCTTTTCGGCAATAAGATCGCCATTGTCATGGCCTACCAGCAGCAGAGGTTGGCGGAGGCGCTCGAGGTTCTCGAGCCGGACGAAGATTTCCCGAGCTATCCCCTGGCCGATCGTTTGGCCGCCCTGATGCAGACCCACCAGGTTTTGTTACGGCCGGATCGGGAGTTTCTCGAGAAAACCGCCGCGCGCCCACCGCTTCCCGACGGCCTGGTCCTGGATTCCCATTTCCAAGAGCAGCTCACCGGTGCCATGGAATCGATCATTCACATGGGTCTCGACGAAAGCTATCGGGAGGCTCCTTTCCACAAGCTGTTGCCGTCCTGGTGTGCTTTCGCCTATCGCTTCATCCTGGATTATTGGCTGAACGATCTCTCGGAGAATTACTACAAAACCTCACGGTTGACGCGGTTCATCACCCGTATTCTCGCGAATCTCTGGGAAGACCAACCGGCCTTCGCGCAGCTCAGCCCGGAAGACTTTCCGGAACCGCCCTACCCTGTCCCCAACTGGTCCATGCTGTTGGGTCTGCTCGAAGGGCTGATGGGGACCCCAACCAACCCACCACCTCGACCCGAGGAAAAGTGACCGAGGAGTAATGCATGACAAGACAGACCCATGTGCCACGCGGCAAGCTCCGCAGATCCTCCATCGCGGGCATGGCCGGCGCCAAAGCAGCGTCCCTGCAAATCAGGCATCTGTCCACCACCTTGCTCGCGGGCGAGGCTAAACGGGAGGAACAGGGCCGCCAAACCCGCGAGGAGATGGCAGAGGTCGTCTTCGAGGCAATCTCCCGGTTGAGGGGTACCGCGCTCAAGGCGGCTCAACTTTTGTGCCTCGAGGTCGATCTGGTCCCCGACCACATACGCCAAAAGCTGGGCAAGGCCTGCTACGAGGTCCCGCCCATGAGCCGTGCCACGGCGCGTGGCGTGCTCTTTTCCGAACTGGGGGAGGCGCCCGAGTCGCTCTTCCGTGACTTCGAGCCCGAGGCCTTTGCGGCGGCCAGCCTCGGCCAGGTCCACCGTGCCATCGGCCCCGGCGGACACCCTCTGGCCGTCAAAATCCAATATCCCGGGATCGGCACGACTTTGATCGATGATATGAAAATGATTCGCACCCTGATCAGGATGCTGCCCACCGGCGCCCACGTCCACCCGCGGCTGGTGTCTTCCTCTCTCAGGGAGATCGAAACCCGTCTCGTAGAAGAAATCGATTACGAGCGGGAAGCCGAGCAAACCCTATGGTTCAAGGCGCAACTTGCTCACCTCGAGGGAATCGTGATCCCCGATATCAATGAAGAGCTGAGCACCGAGTTGGTCCTTTCCTCCCAGCGATTGGACGGTTGTCACTTGCACCAGTGGTTGGCCGGCAATCCCTCGCAGGAAGAACGGGACGCTTATGCGCGGCTCCTGGTCGCATTCTTCTATCACTGTATCTTCGAGCTGGAGAGAATCCATGCCGATCCCAATCCCGGGAACTATCTCTTCTTACCGGGGGGCGAGCTCGGCATCATCGATTTCGGTTGCGTGCAGACCTTCGAGCCCGGTTTCATCCAGACGATCAAGAATTTGATCCGGAGCTATCTGAGCGGTGACTTTCCGTCCGTCGTCGCGATCTATCGAGGCTTGGGCATGCTTGAGGGAGCAGGAGCCCCGGAAGCATACATCGACAAGCTCGAGCCCATCAGGGAAAACGTAGTGCGGGTATCGGCTGCTGAGGGTTTCGATTTTTCGAGGGAGCCGGGTTTCGTGGGTAGAATGAACCAGTCCTTGATGAACGCCACCCCGCTCATGTGTAACCTGCCGAAGGGCATGACCTACTACAACCGTGCAACCACGGGCCTGTACCGCATGCTCGAGCAGATCGGCGGGCGCGTCGATCTGAGGGTCCCCGGACTTTGATGCCTACCGGCCCGCGCCAGGCAGCCGGGCGGGTTTCCCAGGAGCAGATCATGGAGATTCCTTTTGTGGAGATGACCCCGGACCGCAAGCGGGAAGCGCTGTCTCGCCTCGAGAAAGAGATCACGACGACCGAGGAAGAAGTCAGAATGCTCAAAATGCTCCGGGAAATCGCACAGGGTGCTCCGGAAGCCCGTGTCTGTCAGAAGCATGGCGTGGACAAAGAGCGCCTGAGAGAGCAATACCGGCGCATTGTGCACAAACGGAAGGCAAAGGCGCGCAAGTACCGGATTCTCTCTTTTGACGGTGGCGGAGACAAGACGATCATCTCCTTGGCCATGCTCAAACGCTTGGAGGAGAAGGCGCCATTCCTGAAGAACATAGATATGATTACCGGTATCTCTGCGGGCGGTGTCAATGCGTTGATCATGGCCCTGGCCGGTAAACGCGGCATCGTCAAGGCCATCGATCTTTGTTTGGATTTCTGGCTGGACAAGGTGACCGTTATCCCCCACTTGTGGACTCTCCTACCCGGGATTCTGGGAATCGCCCCTTTCAGCCCGAATTCGGCCTCAATCGAGAATTTCAAATCCCTGCTCGCGAAAACCTCGGACGCGGCCCCACCGGAGAAACTCACGTTGGCACATGTGTGCGACTACGATATGGCGGTTTTTGTCTTTAATCTCAAGGCCCAAGCTAGCCGGCTCAATTACAGCCAGGAGCGTCTGCTAAAGAATCTACGCAAAAAATTTCCCGATGACTGTCACCAATTCGGAAAAGAATCACTCGAAGAAGTCAAAATCTGGCTTCCTTTTTCCTATAGCAATATGCGGAGCATCGTTAAATTCGCGGATACTGATCTCGACGCCTCTTTGCTGCATGCCATGCTCGGCACATCGGCCGCTCCGATCATCTTTCCCGTTTTCAGAAATACAGTAGATGGCGGCATCTTCGCTGCCAATCCTAGTATCGGTGGACTGACACGCGCTATGTCGCACCTATCGCTTTCAGAGGGTGAGCAACCTCCCAATCGAGAGCCTCTGCCGGAAGCTCGATTGGAAAACATCGAAATCCTCTCTCTGGGAGTCGGTATGTACGACAATTACATACACGCCCATAATCCCTGCATGGGGTGGGGTGCGTGGATCTTTGATCCACACAACCCGTTGGCCCTTATGAATATGGTTCTGGGTAGCACCTACACCTTTTCCAATATTGTCTCGGCTGCCCTTTTGAAAGATGCTTACTTCCGGCTGGATACCAAGCTCAATGTGAAAACCTATCAACTCAACAGCAAACCCGTGAAATTGAAAATGCTCAGAGCCGGCATGGATGCCTGGATCGGGACTGCTTATGAATGGCTCCACGAGCGTGGCTGGACGACAAGCCGGGCGGATGATTGATACCTGCCTGTTCCCGGAAAACCCAATCGAATCGACAAGGTCGAAAACACGAGTAGGAAACCAGTAGGTAGAAACATGGGAGAGCGTCTTCTCTACCGGCCCACATGGGTCGAGCAGCCTTTGGAAAAGGGCCACGAAAACCCGGGCTCCCAGCTCGTTTTCTCTCCCCCCGCGGAGACCGGCTTGTCTCAGGCACTGGCCGGAGCCCACCCGCGGGTTCTTCAATTCGGCTTGGAGGCGCAAAACGGTCGTGAGGCTTATTCTCACAGCCGGGATTTTCGCCGGCAGCTCGGCGACACCCCTGACCTGGATCGGATTTATTTCATGGCCGGCACGATCCAGCGTGGTATTGCCGAGGAGCAACAGGGCATGAAGGTCCTGCGCCGGTTTCTGCACCTGCTACGGGCCCTTGGTAGCGGTGATCGCAAGCCGGTTTACCTGGTCGTTCTCACCGATCGTCTTCACCCATTATCGGGTGGAGAGCCGGGCTCCCCGTTCAGCGCGCTCGTGGTGGGGCTGGCCAAGAACGCCCTTTTGGAATTTCCCCGGCTCCGCATCAGATGTATCGATATCGATCAATCGGAGCCACCCGATCGGATTGCGGCGCATATTGCCGCGGAGCCACCGAGCACCGATCTGGCCGAAGTCTGCATTCGGTCGGGACGGCGTTACCTGCGCCGGTACGCGCCGGTCGAGACGGCAGCATCACAACGAGATGATCTCTTCAGGCATCGCGGCACCTATCTCATCGCCGGCGGAACCGGGGGTGTGGGTTTCGAGACAGCCTCATTTCTGGCGCGCGAGCATGAGGCCCGATTGATTCTGACGGGCGCGCGCGCATTGGACGAGCACAAGCGGGCGTGTCTGCGCGAGCTCGAGGCCATGGGCTCTCGAGCTCTGTACCTCCGGGCGGATCTGGCGGACCGAGCTGCCATGGGCAAGGCTCTTGCCGAGGCAAAGCGTCGTTTCGGCACGATCAACGGTATCTTCCATGCGGCGGGTGTGCTCGCCGATCGCACGCTCTCGCAAATGGACGATGAGGCCCTGACATCCGTGCTCGCGCCCAAGGTGCGCGGCAGCATGATCCTTCACGAACTGACCCGGGACGAGCCGCTCGACTTCTTCGTGCACTACGGCTCGGCCGTTGCCGCCATCGGCGCGCGAGGGGCGGGTAACTACGCCGCGGCCTGTCGTTTCCAGGAAGCCCTCGGCGATGTATTGCGGGCACGGTCTCCCTTCCCCGTGAAGGTGATTTCATGGGGATGGTGGCACCAAACAGGAATGGGAGCACGGGAGGGCCTTGCGGAGCATATGGAAAGGCGCGGTATCCATGCTTTGGAAAAACGGGAAGCGATCGCGTCCCTGAAAGAGGTATTCGCGAGGGGGCTCGACGAATGCCTGGTCCTCGTGAAAGGCGATGTGCTGCTGGCGCGCCACGGTCTTCTCGCCGAGACCGGAAGAACAACCCCTTCTTCGGTGACCTCGGATATGTTGAGGAGCATGCACGTTTGGATCGATGAACACGGGGGAGACCCTGAGCATCTTTGTCGTGGTTACAATAATGCCATGCACGACCTGGAGTCCTATGGTGCTTTTTTCCTGCTGCGTTGGCTGATGGAAGCGGGCTTGGATTTTCCTTGCTCATGCGCGGAACTTCAGCAGAGATTGAAGGTCAGAGATGCATATAGCGCTCATTTCGAGGCGCTGCTGGCATTATTGGTGCGACGGCGACTGCTGCAGCAAACCACGCACGGATTTCGTCCCGCCGAGCCCTACGCGGACAGGGACAGGCCGGCAGAGGCGTTGGCCGCAGCGAGAACACGGGCGGAAGCCCGGGGGGATTACGCGGCCCATCTGTGCCTCTTGGAAGCCTGCCTCGCGGCTACGCCCGATGTGCTGACGGGTGAACGGAGCGCCATCGAGGTTCTCTTCCCTCAGGGCGGCTTCGACATGGTCGAGGGTATCTACAGCAACAACCCCTTTTCCGATTGGCTGAACACGCTCCTCGCCGAGCTCGTAGGGTCCTGCCGCGAGCTCGGAGAGGTCGGTTCCGAGCCCGGGTTCAGGATCCTGGAAGTCGGCGCCGGAACCGGCGCTTCCAGCGAGAAGGTCCTGGCAAGGCTGGCCCGCGAAAGCAATGACCTCCGTTATGATTATACCGATATCTCGCAGGTCTTCGTGACCCATGGCAGGCGCGTCTTCTCCGAGCGCTACCCCTTTGTGCGCTTTGCCACGTTTGATATGAGCCGAGTTCCCGACGCCTGCAAATTCCTCCCCCAAAGCCGTGACCTGATCTTTGCGACCAACGTCCTTCACGGTGCCGAGAAGCTGAGACCGGCCCTTGAGAACCTCTTTCGCCTGCTGGTTCCGGGCGGTGTGCTGATCCTCAACGAGTTGACCCGAGCAAGCGGGTTTCACAGTATGACGTTCGGGCTGACTGACGGGTGGTGGCAGTTTCGCGACGCGGACCCGAGACTGCCGAACGCACCGCTTGTCGACGGGCGTGGCTGGTGCGATCTGTTGGCAGAAGCAGGCTTCGAGCAAATCCGGTATTACGGGGAAGGTCTCCGGGGAGAAGAGCCCTTTCAGAGCCTGATCCTTGCCATACGGCCTCGCAAGAGCGTTGCAGCCGAAAAGGCAGCGTCTGCTCCCGATGGCCGGGTCGAAGCGGATCGTCGCGATCGTCTCGAGCGCGTCGCCGAGCCTTCTGAGGAAGGAAACGCCGCCCGCGACGGCATCGCGATCATCGGCATCAGTGGGCGATACCCCGGATCGGCGGACATCCCGTCCTTTTGGGAAGACCTGGTCAAGGGGCGTTGCCGCATGACGCCGAGGCCACCGCACCGCGGGTTGTCGGGGGAACCGGCCGAGGCGGCTCTGCAGTGGGGCGGTTTTCTCAGCGATGAGGATGCCTTCGATCCGTTGTTTTTCAACATCGCGCCCAGGGAAGCGCCCCGTATGGACCCGCAGGAACGCCTGTTCCTCGAGGCGGCGTGGCATTGCGTAGAGGATGCGGCCTACGTCTTCGACCCGGAGCGGGAGCGGGTCGGCGTCTTTGTGGGCGTGATGTCGTCGGATTACCACCTCTACGTTGACAACGCCGACGGTGGCGGTGCGAACCTGTGGTCCTGGCACGTGGCCAACCGCGTTTCTCATTTTTTTGGTTTCACCGGGCCGAGCCTGGCCCTGGATACGGGCTGCTCGGCATCACTCACCGCCGTCCATTTGGCCGGAGAAAGCCTGCTTCGCGGTGAATGCGACCTGGCCCTGGCCGGTGGTGTCAAGGTCCTGACCCATGGCGCGCACGCCTCCTGGTACCGCCGCTCGGGGCTCCTGCCCCCGCGCGGCCGCTGCCGGGCCTTCAGCGCCAATGCGGACGGCATCGCCCTGGGAGAGGGGGTGGGTGCCGTTCTACTCAAACCCCTGAGTAAGGCGTTGCGAGACGGGGATCCTATCTATGCGGTGATTCGAGGCAGCGCGATCAACGCCGGTCGCTCCGCGCCGGGTTTCCTTGCACCGGACGAGCGTCTTCAGGCCGAGGTGATCGCCCGCGCTCAGCGGGAAGCCGGGTTCGCGCCGAGGACGATCACCTGCCTCGAGGCCCACGGAACGGGGACCCCGCGCGGCGACCGGACTGAATTAACGGCCCTGAGCCGTCTCTTTGCCGGGGACACCGATGACTTTCGGTTTTGCGCCTTGGGCTCGGTCAAAACCAATATCGGTCATCTGGAAGCAGCGGCCGGGATCGCCTCGTTGACCAAGGTCCTGCTCCAGTTCAAGCACAAGACCCATGTTCCCTCTTTGAACGGGAGCCCCGGCAATCCGCATTTCGACTTCGAGCGGCTGCCTTTTTTCATCCCCGAGGTCGCGATGCCCTGGGACAGGCCCAAGATCGAAGGCAAGATCTATCCCCGGCGGGCGGGCGTCAGCTCGTTCGGGGCGGGTGGGGTCAATGTACACCTGATCCTCGAGGAATTCGAGCAACCGGCCACGGCAGAGGACGGAGGAGCGGAGATCATTCCGTTTTCAGCCCACAAGGCGTCCCGACTGGAGGCTCTGTTACGGCGGTTTCTCCACGATCTCGAGGCCGATGGCGGGCGGGTCTCGCATACGGAGCGGGCCGGCCTCTCGGACATCGCCTGCACGCTGCAGACGGGCCGTGCAGCCATGGCGGTTCGCTGGGCAGTGATCGTTTCTTCCAAGCAAGAGCTGGTCGAAGCGATCAGAGCCGGCCTGGAAGGTCGCTCGCCGGACGTGCCGTTCTTCGAGGGCTCGGAGAAGAGCGGACCGACGATGAGTATCCCGGAGCGCGATAGGGCAGACCAAACACTGATCCGGCTCGCGCGGACCTGGGTCGGTGGCGGGGACATCGACTGGTACCGGCATCGGCGGGGAAGAGGTGGCCACCGCCTTCCCTTGCCCGGATACCCGTTCGAAAAGAACCGCTACCGGCTCGGAGAAACGGCGCGGCTACCGACAACCATGGCTGGAAAATCTCAGGTGCATGATTTGGGAGGCGGTATGGAAAACAAGCTGTTACCCCTGATAGAAGACGAGCTGATCGCTCTGTTGGCGTCTTTGCTGGACATGAATGAAGTGGATATCGACCCTGACAAGGATCTGACCCAATACGGCATGGACTCGTTGCTTTTGGAGCAACTGGCCGGAGCCTTGAGCGACCGTTACGGGTTGGCGATCTCGCCGGTGGATCTGTTCGAGGGAGCATCGATTCGACGCCATGCCCAAACCTTGATTGACCGACATGCTGCCGCGCTGACTGCCTATTACGGCAAAGGGGATGAACTCCCGGCCCGGTCGGAGAAACTCGAATCAAGGAAACCCCAGGCCGTTCACGCGCTCGGGTCAGCCGGAGAGGTGCACCGGACGGACCCTGATTCCGAGGGGGAAGCCGGCGCCGGCGATAGGCTCGGAAAGGGAGAGGAAAGCGCCGTGGCCATCATCGGAATGGCCGGCATTTTTCCGGGCTCACCGGATGTGAGCCACTATTGGGAGAACCTGAAACAGGGAAAGCTGCTCCTATCGGATATCCCGGTGGAACGATTCGGCGACCCAGGTGAGGGAGAAAAATGCTGGCGCGGTGGTTTCATCGAAGGAATAGACCGCTTCGATGCGGCCTTCTTCGAAATCTCACCACGCGAGGCCGCCTATATGGATCCTCAACAACGCTTGCTTCTGCAAGCCGCCTGGCATACGTTCGAGGATGCCGGTTACGCACCCTCCAGCCTGGGCGGCTCCGGCACGGGCGTCTTCGTGGGGGCACAGATCCACGAATACGAGGCTCGGCTACTGGCCGAGCCCGAGGGCCACTTGCTGACGGGGAATAATCATGCCGTCCTGGCCAACCGTATTTCCTTTCTGCTGAACCTGCACGGACCCAGCGAGGCCATCAATACGGCCTGCTCGAGCTCGCTGGTGGCGGTTCACCGCGCGGTCCGTGCGATTCGCGGTGGTGAATGCGAGATGGCCCTGGCCGGTGGCGTCAACCTGATGCTCGAGCGCACCACCTTTACGCTCATGGACAAGATGGGCCTGTTGTCACCCGACTTCCTGTGCAGAGCTTTTGATCGGGACGCCAATGGCATCGTCAGAGGGGAAGGACTGGGCCTGGTCCTGTTGAAGCCGCTGACGAGCGCACAGAGGGATGGCGACAACATCTACGGGCTCATCCGGGGTACCGCGGTCAATCACGGCGGTCGTGCCAAATCGCTGACCGCTCCGTGCCCCAAGGCCCAGGCGGCGCTCCTCGAAAGCGCCTGGCGCGACAGCGGTCTGGATCCGGCCACGCTCACCTATATCGAAACCCACGGCACGGGCACGACGCTCGGCGATCCCGTGGAGTTGGAAGGCATCAGGCGGGCCTTTGCCAACGCGAGCAAAGCCTGGGGCCGCCCGTCCTTCAAGGGTTCCTGCGGGCTGGGCTCAGTCAAGACCAATATAGGCCACTTGGAGGCGGCTGCCGGGATTGCCGGTCTAACCAAGGTGGTCCTGGCCCTGAAGCACGGCATCATCCCGGCCACTCTGCATCGGCAACAGGAAAACCCCCGCCTGTCATTACAGGATTCACCCTTTTTTATTGTCGAGCGAACCCGCCCATGGCATGTTCCAACCGATCCACATCACGGCTCGCTACCCCGGCGTGCGGGTGTCAGTTCCTTCGGGTTCGGCGGCAGCAATGCTCATGTGGTTCTGGAAGCATTTGCGCCCGCGGAGCCTACACCTGACAGCGGCCCCCATGCGGTTGTCCTCTCCGCCCGCACGCATGATCAACTGCGCGAGGTCGCCAGGCGATTGGTTACCTTTCTGACAGAAGAAAAATCGGCGCCACCACCTTCGGTGGCCGACATCGCCCACACGCTTCGGGTCGGCCGGAACGCCATGTCCTGGCGAATCGCACTGGTGGTGGAAACGCGAGAAGCGTTGACCGCCGGGCTCGAGGCTTATACCAGGGGCGAGGCCAAAGCGTCCGGCGTGCTGGTTGGGAATGGTAAACCCGATCGCGATCTCGCCGCGATGCTGGCCGACAGCGAGGAGACCGTTCGCTTTTTTCAATCGCTCTTTCGCGAAGGCGACCTCCAGCGCCTGCTCGCCTTCTGGGTACGCGGCGTGCCGATCCCATGGGAACGGCTGTACGGAGATAGGCCAGGCAGAAGGATGCCGCTTCCCGGCTATCCCTTTGCCGATGAGCCTTTCTGGATTGGGTCCCAAGAAAGGGCCACGATTTCCGGTGAGCCGGTAGCGTCCAACGAGCCGGAAGCGCCCCCGGCATTCGCAGCTGGCGGCAGCGAAGCAGTAGCCGATGGCTTGCTGGCAACGGTTCATCAAACCGTCATGAGTGTGCTGGGACGGGAGATCACCGATGACGACCTCGATGCTCACCTGGAACAGTTCGGTGTCGACTCGGTCATGATGACCCTGATCCAGGTCGAGCTGGAACAAGCTCTGGGTGTGGAGCTCGAGCCCGCCGACCTGGTGGAGCATGTCAGCATTTTGAGTCTGACCCGCCACCTTGCGTCCTCGGGGGCAAAGGTTGGCGGCCAGTCGGGGGAGACCGCGGCAAAATCGGTCCCGGGGCCGGGCTCGCAGGGACCTCGAGACCAAATCGAATCAAAGCCTCTGTTCGTTGAAGGCACACGCTTGGGCCCATCGGCAAGAGACGGTCAAGATGGCGAGCCGATTGCCATCATCGGGGTGAGCTGCCGGCTTCCCGGAGCCGAGCATCCCGACGCCTACTGGCAGCTCTTGCGAGAGGGCCGCCATCACATCGGTCCACCGCCAAAGAGACGCCTGGAGGAGATGTGGCCGCAACCGCCATCTACTGGGCTGGCGGGAGGTTATCTCGACTATATCGAAGATTTCGATTTTGCATTTTTCGGGTTTCCATCTCGGGAAGCGCGCCTCATGGACCCCCGGCAACGCATCCTTCTGGAGCTCGTCCAGGAGCTCCTCGATTATCGTGGCCTCAGCCGCGATGCGCTCTCACGGAACCGAACCGGTACCTTCATCGGCGCCAGCAGCACCATGTGTAACGATCTGGAAGCGGCGATCTCACTGGAAAGCCGGTCTGTCAGCCCAGGGCTCTTGGGCTCGGAACATTACATGCTTGCTTCCCGATTGGGACACGTTTTTGACTTGAAGGGACCCGCGTTGTGTTTCGACACCGCCTGTTCCTCCTCTCTGGTGGCGGTGCACCAGGCTTGTCTGGCGTTGAGAGCCGGTGATTGTGACCAGGCGATCGCGGGCGGCATTCACCTGGCGTTGAGCACGGTATTCCACGTCTTTTTCAGCAAAGTCGGAGCGCTATCGGCGTCCGGCAGGGTCTCTCCCTTCGACGAGCGCGCCGATGGTCTGCTATTGGGCGAGGGCGGCGGCTTGGTCTTGCTAAAGCCATTGTCGAGGGCCGAAGCCGATGGCGACCCGATCCATGCGGTGATCCTGGGCTCAGCCGTCAATAACGACGGCCGGACCATGGGCGTCTCCACCCCGGACGTAGCCGCCCAAATGAAGGTCTTGGAGGATGCCTGGTCCGACGCGGGTATCGATCCGGGCTCGCTGGCTTACCTCGAAAGCCACGGGACGGGTACGGTTCTGGGCGACGCTATCGAGCTCAAGGCGCTCACACAAGCCTTCCGCAGGCATTCGGAGAAACAGCAATTCTGTGCGCTGGGCTCGGTCAAGGCCAATATCGGGCACCTCCTGCAAGCCGCCGGCATCGCCGGTCTCATCAAGGTGGTGCTGAGCTTGCAGGGCCGGTTTCTCCCACCGATGCACCATTGCGAGCAACCAAAGGCCCATTTCGAGATCGACAGCTCACCGTTTTACATACCTCGCGAAGGTAGATTCTGGCCAGAAGGTGACTCTCCCAGACGTGCGGGTGTCTCCGCCTTCGGGTTCAGTGGGACGAACTGCCATGTGGTGCTCGAGCAAGGGAACAAGATTCCGAGCAGCGGGCTCCAACCTGTCACGACCTTCCAGCGTGTCACGCTTCCCTGGCCTCCCCTCCGGTCCGAAGCTCCCGAGAGTAAGCATCTGGTTCGCCCGTCGGCCGATGACGCAGATCAGCGCCGGGTCTTCTATCTCGAGCCCGTCTGGGAACCGATACCGGACCGGGAAATGCTCGCCCGAGGCGAAACCGGGCCCCTGTTGCTGTTGTCGCGGAATCTCCAACTGGCCGACTTGCTCGCGGCCGAATTGGGCACCGCAGGCACGCAACCGATCATCCAGGCCACGCCGGGCCCGACCTATGCACAAACCAAGGCGTCGACCTATGTCTTCGACCCGACATCCGAGAAGGACCTGTCGTGCCTGTGGCTCGATCTCGAGCGACAAGGGCTCTGGCCGAAGACGGTGGTGCATGCATGGCTTTTCGAGGCTGAGCCCTGGCCCGCCTCCCCCCATGCCTGGCCGGCGCATTTGGATCGCCTCCTCGACGAAGGAGCTCTGGCCTCCCTCCGGATCATCGCCTCGATGACGACGCGCTCACAGACACGTGTGCGGCACATCTATCCCTACGCGGCACGGGAGGACAGTCTCCATGCGCTGGATGCCATGATCGCTGGCTTGGGCCACAGCCTGGCCTCTACGGGGAAAGGGGTTGTCCTGCAAGCGCTGGAGCTCGACAAAATGGAGGTCGGTTGTCTCGCCTCTGCGCTCGCCGGAGAAATCGCTTGCCAGCCGGGAGGCGAGATCGAGATTAGCCGTTCCGGGAAAGGACCTCTTGGGAAGAGGTTCCGGCCTATCACCACACTGCCACCGCCTCTGCTCCTCCAGGATCACGACGTCTATCTCATCACCGGTGGTGCCGGTGGATTAGGGCTGCTGGCCGCCCGGTTCCTTGCCGAGCGTGGCCCGTGCAAGCTCGTGCTCATGGGTCGTCGCCAGCTCGGGGACACCCAGCGGGAAAAAATCGAAGACCTCCGCCGCGGCGGAGCCGAGGTAATCTATACACGCGGCGATGTGACCCGATGGGAGGACCTCGAGAAAGTCATGGCGACGATTCGCAATCGGTTCGGAAGCCTCGACTGTATCATTCATGCGGCGGGTGTCAATGGGACGAACGTGGCCGAACATTCCACCAAAGCCGTGCTGGCGCCCAAGGTCTTGGGAACCTTGTTCCTCGATGAGATCAGCCGGGAAATGCCGCTTAAATTCTTGGTGACCTTTTCTTCATTGGCGTCGGTGGTCGGCCATATCGCCCGACCCGATTACGCCTTGGCCAACCGTTTCATGGATGAGCTGATGGCTTGGCGGCACCGCATGAGTGAAGCGGGCCGGCGTTCGGGCAAGAGCCTCAGCATCAACTGGCCCTATTGGGAAGACAGCGGCACGAGCGTCTCACCGACCGTCCGAGAACAATACCGGCAGCGCGGGATTGGTGTCTTGGATCGCAAAACGGGATTTGACGCCCTGGCCTTTTGTCTGGCATTCGAGGGATCTCAGGTCCTGGTTGTCGAGGGTGAACCCCAGGCGGTCGCGCAACGTTTCGGCTTCTCCGTTTCAGCAACGCCGGAGGAGGAGCCCAGCTTGTCTCGAACTTGCAACCGAGCCGATGCTGAAAACGCCGAATCGGAACCGAGGCCTGCAGACATAGAGGCCAGGATTCGGGCGCTCCTCGAAGAAGATATTGCCGAGCAGCTTCCAGACCGAGCCGAGATCCGGGAAGGTGCCGGGTTCATGGAATTGGGCTTGGACTCATTGCAGCTCATCGACTTGGCTGAAGGGCTCGAGCAAAAAACCGGAACCATGGTCTACCCGACTGTTTTCTATGAATACCCGAGCATCACAGAGCTGTCCCGTCACCTCGCCGAGCACTACGGTGAGGCGTTTTCCCGAGCGCTCGACGACCGACAGGCCGGCGCACTAACGGGACGAGAGGATGACGGCGAGGACCCGGAACAGATCGTCAAGTCGGGTCAGCCGGCGGATGATACGACTCCGCTCGCCTTCACCGAGGAGCAACGCTCTGATGAGCGAGGTGTTGAGCCGATTGCCGTCATCGGCATGAGCGGCCGTTTTCCAGGGTCGCCGGACCTGAGGCGCTTCTGGCGAAACCTGGCGGCGGGCAAGGACCTGATCACCACGGTTCCCGATCAGAGGTGGCGCGGCCACCCCGAGGCCGACCGGGCCGGGGCTGCCGGGAAATGGGGTGGCTTTTTGGAAGATGTGGATGGATTCGACCCGCTTTTTTTCGCGATTTCACCCCTGGAAGCGTCCCATATGGATCCCCAGCAACGCCTCTTCCTGGAAACGGCCTGGCAGGCGATCGAAGATGCCGGCTATCCGCCTTCCGGGCTGGCCGCTACGGATACCGGTGTTTTTACCGGCTATGGCTATCAGGAATACCTGGAGCGGTTCTCCGAAAACGACAACCCCTTGCTGGCGATCGGGAACCTGCCGACCATGTTGGCCAATCGGGTTTCCTATCAGCTCGATCTGCGCGGGCCCAGTGAAACCCTGAACACAGCCTGTTCATCGTCATTGGTGGCCGTCCACCGGGCTGTTTGCGCGATACGCGCCGGTGAGTGTGCGCAAGCCCTCGCCGGCGGCGTTCACTTGAATCTGTCCCCCCGTGGTGCGATCAGGGCGGGCCGCTCGGGGATGTTGGCACCCGACGGAAGATGCAAGACCTTCTGCAAGGAGGCCGACGGCTTCGTTCGCGCCGACGCGGTCGGTGTCGTGCTTCTGAAGCCACTGGCTCGAGCGAGAGAGGACGGCGATCTCATCTATGGCGTGATCCTCGGCAGCGCGGTCAATCACGACGGGCACGGTAGCGGTTTGACCGCGCCCAATCCTCGGGCTCAGGCCGAGGTGATCGCTGCCGCCTGGGATCGGACGGGTGTGGATCCCGCTGCCATCACCTACATGGAAACCCATGGAACGGGCACCGTGTTGGGTGACCCGGCGGAAACAGCGGGCCTGCGCCGAGGGCTCCACATGCTGTCGAAGGGGCGGGAACTCCCTCCCGGAAGCTGTGGCCTGGGCTCCGTGAAGACCAACATGGGTCACGCTGAATCAGCAGCGGGAATCGCGGGGCTGATCAAGGTGCTCCTGGCCTTCCATCACCGAATGCTGCCGGCGACCATCCATCGAGGCAGTCCCAACCCTCACCTGAACCTCGAGGACAGCCCCTTTTACGTCGTCAGCGAAACGACGACCTGGCACCCGGATGAGCACAACACGCCACTCCGGGCAGGGGTGAGCTCGTTTGGCTTGGGGGGCAGCAACGCCCATCTCGCCTTGGAGGAATATCGTCTCATCAGCCGAGCATCCGAGACCCGGCCGGCGGGGCCGTTTCTCTTCGTCCTCTCTGCCGGCGACAGAGCCGCCTTGTTCCGGTACGCCTCTATGATGATCCACTTCCTGGAAAATGACAGCGATGATGTCTACCCTGCCGATTTCGCCTATTCCCTTCAGATCGGACGGGAAGCGCTACCCGAACGCCTGGCCGTGTTGGGTGAAACCCTGAACGATTTCGCCGCGCAACTCCATCACTTTTTGAAAGGCGAGCGCTCGGAGAATCTCTTCCACGACCCCGGAGACCGGGCAGAAGAAGCGACCACCGGCCCTGTTGCCGAGCCGATTAGTACGCGCGCTCTAAAAGGTATTGCCGCTTGCTGGGTCAGGGGGGAATCGGTGGATTGGCAAAGGCTCTATCCAGGGAAAAAGCCCCTAAGGGTCAAGCTTCTTCCCCCTTATCCATTCGCAACCGAGCCTTGTTGGCTCACCCATGATCCGCCGGACACCTGCGAGCCGGCCGATTCGAGCACGCCTCAGCGCGCTGTCGCGGCCTATCTGGAGGCAACGCACGATCCGTGTTTCCACTACGCCCACCGAATTTCCGAGGGTTTGGCCCTGCTTGATGAAGCCGCGACTCTGCGACTCACCGATCTCCTGGTGAGGATGGGGAGCCTGAGCGATCCGGAAGCAACGTTCACAGATCGGGATTTTGCCGTGTCTCTGGGGGCCCGACCTCAGTTTGCAGGATTGCTCGCGGCCATGCTGACCATTCTGGAGAAAGAAGGGTTGCTGCATCGCCGGGGACAGATTTTTGAGGTAACCCGAAGGCTGGAGGAGCCGCCCTATGATCGGCTCGAGGGTGCGATCCAGACCTCGCGCGACCGGCTGGAGCGCGTCGCTCCGTTCCTCTGTCGCCATTTGGATGTGCTCGAAACCTGTCTCGCCGCCAGTCGGGAGATGCTCAGTGGGAAGAAACTGCCCGTCGAGATCCTGTTTCCGAACGGCTCCAGCAGCGTGCTCCAGGCCATTTACCAGGACAATCCCCTGGCGGATTATTTCCACATGTTGACTTCCGGGGCCATTGCCGCTCATGTTCGCCAACGACGCACGAGCCGGCCCGGCAGCCAGATCAGAATCCTCGAAGTGGGCGCGGGGATCGGCGGCACCACGGCAGCGGTGCTCGCCCGGCTGGCGGTGGAAGGCGTGGATCCAGGCAACCTCAATTATGTCTATACCGATGTATCCCCTCATCTCATCGCCCATGGCCGCGACCGCTTCGATGAGACCTATCCCTTTCTTGATTTCAAAACCCTCGACCTGGACCAAGACCCCGCCGACCAGGGCTTCGCGAAGGACACCTACGACATCGTGCTCGGCGCCAACGTGCTTCACGCCGTCAAGCACTTGGATCACACCCTGGGATACCTCCGCGAACTGTTGCGAGAGGATGGCATGCTGGTCCTCGAGGAAGCGACGGCGCACCATGATTACCTGACTCTGATCTTCGGGTTCCTACCCGGTTGGTGGCAATGTGAAGACACCGCGTCGCGCTTGCCGAACGGGCCACTACTGGATGTTCCTCTTTGGCAGTCGTGCCTGGCGGAACAAGGCTTTGATCACTTCGGCAGCTATGGCGCCATGGGAGAAACGAGCGCCCCCGTGGGGCAACACCTGATGATTGCTTTCAAGCCCGATTCGGATCGGTCGGCGACCTCGTCCGATACGGTGACTTCGATCTCGGATGAGGAAAACCGAGCGGCCGAATCGATGCCGACGCGCCCACTAGCCGCGGCCGAGCCGGTCATCCTTCCCCCAGATCTCTACGCCGTCCACCAGCAATGGACCTGTTGCGACATTCCAGTGGTTGCAGAGCAGGACCGCCTTGACGGACCCGTGCTCCTATTTTGTCACGACGCCGAACCCGCGGAGGGCAACAGCGACATGGTTCTCATCAAACCCGGCGATAGATTTGAGGCCCGGACAGACGACTTTCTGCTCCGGCCTGACTGTGCCGAGGATTATGGCTTGCTTCTCGACAACCTCGCCGTGAGCAACGGTGGCGGCTTGCGGGTTATCCACCTCTGGAACGCGACGGCGCGCGAGTTGGGGGAGATGGCCGGCCCGGAATACCTCATGCGGAATATCGAGACCGGCTTACCCACGGGTCTGTACTCTGTTTACCACCTCACACGCGCATTGCTGGCCAGGAAGGTTACGGCCGACATAGCCTTCTTTTTCAATGAGGTCAACTCCCAGGCGCCCCATCATGCGGCCCTGAGCGCATTTGCCGAAACCCTTCACCGTGAGAGCTACCATCTGTTTTGTAAAGTCATTGCCATCGCGGACCCCACACTTACAACCCGGGACCTGCTCGCCGTCGGTTCGGCGGAGGTCGTTGTCAGGGACAAAGCCACCATTCGCTATGACCGTCAGGGGCGACGCGTCCTGAGAATGCATGCCCAACCGTTTGAACGAAAATACCCTGCTGCCGAACCGGTTATCTCCCGAGGTGGTACCTGGCTGATCACCGGCGGCACCGGTGGGCTCGGTCTGATCTTCGCGGAATACCTCGCCCGAAGCTGCCGCGCCAACCTGGTGCTCGTCGGTCGATCACCCCTGGATGCAGCGAAGCGCGAAAGTCTGAGCCGGCTCGAACGTTTAGGGGCTAAAGCGATTTATTACCCTGCCGATGTCGCCCATCTTGCGGATCTCGAGGAGGTGGTCAGCCGGGCTCGGCAGAGGTTCGGTCATCTCGACGGCGTGCTCCACGGGGCCGGTATCTCGCCCGGAGCAATGATCCCTAATCTGGAGCCGGAGGTCATGGGCAAAACCCTGAAGTCCAAGCTATTCGGTGCGCTCAACCTGGACATCGCCACTGCCGGAGAACCCCTTGAGGCCTTCGTCATGCACAGCTCTATTTCCGGGTACCAAGGTGCGATCGGCTCTGCCGCTTATGCCACTGCCAACCGGTTCATGGACGCTTTCGCCCAGTTACGCGAGCAATGGGTCGAGGCCGGCAAGCGGGTGGGAAAGACACTGGCGGTCGGCTGGAGCTTTTGGAAACAGGGCGGTATGAAAAAATGGTGGGATGAGGAGGGCCTGGGGCTGATCTCGCTGGAATCTGCCTGGGGTCTCGAGATCTTCAGACGCCTGCTCGCGGGTCCGGATCATCAGGTCGGTGTGCTCATGGGAAAGAGAAAGGACCTGGAGAAGCTCTGGACGCTCGAGCCCTGCCAACCTCGAAATGGGAGCGATCCGACTCCCTCGAGCGGTGAATCCCCTCCCCCCACCCGACTGACTCGGGAACGAGTGCAACAAGAGGTGAGCGAAGCGGTTTCCCGAGCGCTCGGGTTGGACCCCCAACGGTTGGACCCCGAAACCGATTTCGAGCGTCTCGGCATGAGCTCGCTGATCATCCTGGATGTCCTGGACGAATTGGAGCACCGTTTGGGTATGGCCATTGAGCCCATGGCCTTGATCGACCATCCCAATGTCCGGCTTCTCAGCGCACATCTCATCGAACGCGGTCTGGTATCCCTTGTTGAGCCCGCGGATTCATCAGAGCCGTCTGCCGCCGTCGTCGCCGCTGCCGAGCCGGGACGGGAGCCGGCCGAAACAAGAGACGTCCAACCCATCGCGGTGATCTGCACGGCCTGTCGTTTCCCGGGTGCCGCGGACCCCGAGCAGTTTTGGGAGAATTTGAAAGCGGGTGTTTGCTCAATTCGCGAGCTGTCGGCCGGCGGAGAGCACGTTCCCGACCGGCGGCAGGCCGGCAGGCCTCCCCTGGGTTCCCATGCGAAACGGATGGCGGCCCTCGAAGGAATCGACCTTTTCGATGCCGATTTCTTCGGCTGCAGCACCGACGAAGCACTCACCATGGATCCCCAACAGCGGATCATGCTCGAGCTCGTTCAGCAGCTGTGGGACCGGGCCGGTTATCCAAAGGACGAGCTGGCCGGCTCCGCGACCGGTATTTTCCTGGGCGCATCGGACAGCAATTACCGTTCCCTGTTCAACGCGAAAGCGACGGACAGGAAGAATCCGAGTCGGGCTGCGCGTTGGTTCACCGACCACGCCCCCTACATGATTGCCCGGCACATGGCGCATTTCTATGACCTGAGGGGCCCCTGCCGAACTATTGACACCGCTTGCTCTTCTTCCCTGGTAGCAATCCACGATGCCTGTAACAGCCTGCGAAGCGGGGAGGTGGATATGGCGGTCGCGGGAGGGCTCTCCCTGTGGATCGGCCCCGAGATGAGCGATTATTTTCACGCCGCGGGCGCCTTGTCTGAAACCGGAGTAGGACGCGTGTTCGACCGGCGCGCAGATGGTATTGTCCTCGGTGAGGGTGCCGGCCTGGTCTTGTTGAAAACCCTGGCGGCCGCCAAAAGGGACGGAGACCGGATCGACGCGCTCATTCGTGGCTCGGCTGTCAATCAAGACGGCCACACCATGGGTCGAACCACGCCCAATGGGCAAGCGCAGCAGAGCGTCATCCAGCGCGCCCTGGACCAGGCCAAGATCAGGGCAACACAACTGATCTATCTGGAATCTCATGGTACCGGCACGCTTCTGGGAGATCCTATCGAAATCGGTGCCGCGGCCCGGGTTTTCGAAAACGCGCGCGCCCGGTCCTGTGCCTTGGGCTCCGTCAAGGCCAATATCGGGCACCTGCTCCTGGCCGCGGGGGTCGCCGGCTTCATCAAAGTGCTTCACATCCTCCGGCATCGGGTGATACCACCCCAGATCAGCTGTGAGGAGCCTCATCCTCGCTTCGGTTTCGAGGAAAGCCCGTTCACCATCGATCGCAAACCGCGGGCATGGCGGATGCACGACGACAAAAGGTTTGCCGGTGTCTCCGCATTCGGTTTTTCCGGCACCAATTGCCACATGGTGCTCGAAGCCTTCGAGGAGGCCGAGCACGGTCACCAAACCCTTAAAAAGCCCCTGCCGCCGACGGAATTCAGAAGGAAGAGCTATTGGCCCGGCACTGCCGCTGCGAAGAACGGCAACCCCCTGGATTCACCGCTTCTCGATCGATACGAGGTGTCGGCGGGTGCTCATATCTATCACAAGGAACTGGGCGGGGATCTTTTCTTTTTGAAAGACCACATGCTGGCTAACCGTCCTCTTTGTCCAGGAGTATTCTTCCTCGTCTTGATCCGCGAGGCGTGCGCGCTCGGGGGCCTGCATACGGACTTGTGCCGTATTGAGCGGCTCAGATGGCGAAGCCCTTTATTCCTGGACAATCTCCCCCTCACCCTCTCGCTGGCAATGATCCCGAAAGGAGCCTCTATGGGTTGCGAGGTCTATACCGAGGTGGAGGGGGAAAAAACATTGCTGGCCGGCGCATTCCTGCCTTCCCTCACACCGTTGGAAGCATCTGACAGTAAGGCTGACCTCCCTTCCCCGCGAACCCGCGAAAGTCGCATTTTGGACCAGGGAAAATTCTACGAGGCATACCATCGTCTTACCCCTCTGACCCTCGGACAGTCACTGCGAGTCGTCAGCAAGTTGGCCGTTTGCGGTGACGAGGTTGTTGCCCGGCTGGTGAGGCCGGCCATGCTCGATGATGGTGACTGGCTCGTGGCCGCGCTGTACGGTGCCATCCAGAGCTGCCTTGGTTTCTTTTTGGATCGGGCCGACGCGCCATATCTTCCCCTTTCCCTCGGGTCGGTTCGATGGTATCGCCGTCTCGCCGATGACTGCGAGGTGCGCGTGATACGCGGGTCCGGCAAGCCCATAGACAGAGCTGTCGTTTTCGATATTCTCATTTCCGACCATGATGGCCTGCCGTTGATCAAGCTCGAATCGGTCTGTTTTCGGATGCTCGATCGTGAAGCGGCATTCGACCCTCCCGAGCATCGATCCCGTCAGGACGAACCTGACAAAAACATGATGCGCATCATCGATCGATTCAAAGATGGCGCTCTAGCGCTCGATGATGCCGGTGACCTCATAGGGGCCCAACTCAGATTACTGATTGAAACCTGATTCGTTTGTAAGGTAGAGAGCCTGGCTTTGCACAACCCCGGGAATAGACCGTTTCTCAACCTCAGGAGGAAAAACCATGCCCGATTTCACTCATAAGAGAACAAACCCCTTTGATCATGCGACATCTGATGTTCGGGAAAAACCTGAAGAGGATTTGGTTTCTTTCTACGATCATCTCATTTCCAATCTTTTCAAGGACGAGAAAAAAAGATACCTCAATATGGGCTATTGGACGGAAACGACCTCTTCGCTTAGCGAGGCGGGCGACGCTTTGGTTGCCCTGGTGGCCGACTCAGCGGGTCTGGATACGCGCACGAACCCCTCGCCAAAAACACACCGGGTGCTTGAGGTCGGATGCGGCATGGGTGAGAGCAGTTTTTATTTGGCCCAAAACTATGCGTGTGACATCCTTGCCATTGATCTCAACCCGAAACATATCAACCACGCTCGTCATCGGCTGGCAACGGAACGGCCGGAACTGGCCGAATGGATTACCTTTCATCAAGCCTCGGCAACCTCGTTGACTGAGACAGTTGATCGGGAATTCTTTGACATGGTGATCAGCATCGAGTCTGCCTTGCACTATCGAACCCGGGATCGTTTTTTCAAGGAGGCATTTCAAGCACTGAAGCCAAATGGGGTGCTTGTTCTTGCCGATGTTACCATCAGACCATGCCCTGAGCTCATCATCACCGAATCTATTCAAAAGCTGATTCTTTCTTTCTTCGAAATACCTTCCCAGAATTTATACGGAAGGGATCAATACTGCGCGTTTTTAGAAGAAGCCGGCTTCTCGGACATAGGCATCCAATCAATCGGTGATCGGGTGAATGTTCCTTACTTCCGCTATTATGCATCGTGTTGCCGGAATCAAATGCCAACCGCGAATGTCTCGATCGATCAACAGCTCATGGTTGCATGCTCGAGAGCAGGTACGAAATACCGGGAATTTCTTCTTCAGAAGTTCTTGCCCTTTCAAATCATGGATATGCTCTATGCCAATCCCTGGTCCGCCTCGATCATTTTGGATTACCTGGCACAGTATGCATGGGATTATTCCATTTTCACGGCAAGGAAACCCAGCTGAAGCCGGTGCTTCACCCCATGGCTCGATCGCTTCTCCCACTCACGTCTCCCCATGTTGCGTGAGCGATCTTCCGCAGGCACCTGGGGTCGCGAGCTCGCGATCGAGCCAGGCCCGATCAAAGATCTCTGCATAGATTCTGTTGCTCACCCGCAGCCTGCCGTGCTTCTCGGCAACCAGACCCGTGAGACACAATTCGCTCTGAAGCGCGGAGCCGTCCACGTTTTGGCCGCCTTCGAGGACGTCACCATAAAGTTTCAGGAGTGCACGACTTTGGCTTTGGTGCCGCAGCCGGCTCCTGATGGTCTTAAAGTGTTCCGGCTCATCCTGAGCTTCCCAATGATCGATCACGCGCCGTCGTATGATGCCGGTAACCCATGCCAACTCCCGTCCCGCTTGCGGGCGTGTTTCGGTGTGCCGGAGATAATCGCAGACTTTTTGGGTAAGAAACGGTTGGCCCGCGGTCCAACTCAGGACGGCTTTGAGAATGAGTTCGGGGTCGTCGCTTTTCTCCGCCAGCCCCGCGAGCAGAGGTTTTGCCTCACCCAGCCGGAAGCCGGTCAATGAGATCGGGCGGCCGATATTGAATGGTGCGCGCCGCTTGTCCCGGATCAGGTTGGAAGGCGCGGCGACGCCGAACAAGGCGAAGGCAAGCCGCTGATAACGTGGGTCTTCGGCCCGTTTTTCGCAACAAGCGCGAATCAAGGCAAAGAAATCGTCGAGGTCGAAATCCGCGCTCTGCGTGCTGTCGATTTCGTCGATGAATAGGATGATCTTCCCAGGGACCTTTCCGAGGATTTCCTCATCGATCAGTTCACCCAGGATCTGGGCGGGTGAGAGAAAGCTCCTCTCCTGCCACCATGCTCTCAAATCGATGGTCGAGGATAACCCAAGCGAGCGGATCAGGGCTCGCGACAGACCCGCATACCATTGTGCCGGATTGCGGCCGCCGATCATGGTCAGATCGACGCCGGCGCATGTTGTCTCTTCTTCGGTACTCATCTTGTGCATGGTGTGGATTCTCAGGCTGGATTTCCCCATTTGCCGTGGATTAAGCACATAACAGAGTACCCCTTCCCGGAGCCCATCCTGCAAAACCCGGTCGGCTCGACGGACAACATAGCTCGCCGCGTCGGCGGCAAGGCTGCCGCCAACCTGATAGGCAAAGGCGGATTGCGTTTCCCTGTCTTTCAACAGCGCATTTTCGATGGCCAGGGCAGCCGGTGTCATAAGTAGCTTCAAAACTTCCAGGTGATCGTCGCTAAACGCACCCGTCACCTTGCTATTTTCCATGTACAGCACGGCCATCAAGCTGCCCTGGTTCAGTAGGGGAAGAGAGAGGATCGATTTGCAACGCCCCTTGCGGAGGTAGGCATCATCGATGATGGTTTCCGCCGGCGCGTCCTTCAACACGACCGCCCGCTCACTTCGGGCGACGTAATTCACGATGCCGTGGGAGAGTCCCGGGCAATCCGGTAGGGCCACAGAGATGAGTTCGGTGTTATGCCGGCCGTCATAGGCGCCCTTGACCTTGACAATCATGTCTTCACCGCGGCGTAGGATCAGAAAACCGCGCTCGGCACCAGCATGCTCCAAAGAGATTTCCATAATCCTGGCCAGGAGCAACGACAGGTTTTTCTCACCCGACAACGCACGCGACGCCTTGATCACGGTTGCCAGGTCCAGATGGCGAAGCTCGGTCCTCGTGCTCTCCTCATTGGTGTCCGTGCCCTCCGGCGCGGCCTTCCTCCCGCCGGCGAGCCGGGGATAACGCTCCTTGAGTTGCTCGAGCTTGCGGTTAGCGCCCCATCGATGAAAGGCGTAATAGGCATCCTTGAGATAAAGATCGGCGAGCCGGGTCAGGCCTGTTTCCAGATAGAACCGTCCCGCTGCCTCGTACACGACGCCTTGGATGAGCATCCGTCTGGATTGGCTGACCATGGTGACCGCTTGCTCAAAGAGGCCTTGGGCCTCGAGGGAACGGCGGGTGACACGCATCAACTCCGCTTCCATCAGCAGGGCCTGGGGACCGTAATTCACCGGGCAGGTATCGGCCCATTCACGGGCCGATTTCAACCACTTTCTCAACAAACGAAGCATCCGGGGACGGTCCCCTTGGGGCTGGTCCCGGCAGGTGCCCGCGAGGCTCAGGAAGGCAAAAAAGATGAGATCGAACGAGATAGGCCAGCCATCCTGACTGTCCTTCAGGGCAAAAGCTGCCTCGTGTAGCGCCACCGCGCCGGCACAATCTCCGTAAAGATAAAGAAGCTGGATCATGTAGTTGTAATAGTGAAGCTGAACCGCCGGCATCTGCGTGGAAAGCTGTGAATACAGTTCCTCGTGACCCTCCTCGAGTGAAAAACGTTGCGGGGTAAGGCCCATGAGATTTCTGCGGAATAGCCGGTGAACCCTGGGCAGGAAGACCGCGTAGGGAATGCTATCCCGCTGAGCGACGGCAAGCTTTTCCGATTCGGCGACCATTTCAGCCAAGGTCAGATCATAGGCGTGGTCGACGATGGACTGGGACGCGCCGAACCCAACGAAATATTCACCATTTTCCATGGCGATACGAAAGCTTTTCCAATAGTAGGTATTGACGGCCAGTTGGTCTTCAAACCGGTGCAGGAGCGAGGCAGCAGTGTAGGCGAAAGTATAGCATTTAACGATCGGATTGGGGCATTGCTCTGCAAGACGAATCGTGAGCCGAGCGACCTTCTCGGCAGCTGACACATCGCCTATACGGATCAAATAAGCCCCGTATAACGAAAAAGTGAAGGAGGCGTGCTCGGTAGGTCCCTCTTTGAGAATCAAAGCCATGGCCTTGAGGATCAGCAAAAAGCCGAGAGAATTGGATTTGTGGGTATGATGGACCAGGTTCTCATACAGCCTGTTGCATGTTTGCGTCATGAGGACCAACCGTTTGTCACGAATAAGTGATCGATCCGCAATAGTCTCCGTTTCCGGGCTGGCGAGCAACCTCGCCACCAGGTCTTGTTTCTGCCTGATCTCTTCGCGAGTCGGGCGTTTCGGCACGGTCATGCCCAAATAACCCAGCAGGGTCTTGCCGATATCGAAAATACCAGAAAAGTCATTGGCGGCTACCAATCTGTTTATTTCTATCGCCAGAACCTCCGCTTTTTCAAGGTCGGAACCGGCATTGGCGAGCAGGATTTCAAAGGCGGCGTCGGCCTCCTCGTAGCCCCCCAATGACCAGGCGGTATCGGCCAACATGCGATGAAGCGCGAAGCTGAGTGGGTAATGTACCTGCCAGGCACGCTGGGGCAACAAGGCGATACCCTTTCGCGTATGGTGGTTTGCGCTTTGAAACGCAACCGAGGCGTGGGCCGTTTGCGCCGCGACGAGATTGAGCTCGGCAAGCTGTAGCCGTTCCGCGGGCTTCTCGATCAACTTGCTGCCGATATTGAGATGGCCCAGGATAGGGAAGAGTCTGGATCGGTCCGGGACATCTGCCTCGGTGTTCAGGAGCAGCCTGCCGATTTTCAGGTGAAGGTTTTCCTTCTGGGGAGATTGGATGAGCGCATAAGCGGCTTGTTGAATCCGATCGTGGACAAAACAAAAGTCGACCCTGGTGGCCGCGCCATCGGCTTCTTCCACCTCGCCTAGCCACTTGTAGGCCATATCCATAGGTTCGATGAGACCCTCTTGAAGCGCGGACCACAAATTGTCGGCAATCCTCGCAACCGGCAGATCGCCAATGGTGGCCAACAGATCGGCAGAGAAGACCTTTCCGATACAGGCGGCTTGAACCAGAAGCGCCCGCGTCGCGGAAGGTAGAGACTCGATTTTCTCGATCATCAGTTCGACGACATTGTCACTGACCTCGAAACGCTTGATTCGTTCCATGTCCCACACCCAAGCATGAGCTTCGGTGTCGAAGGAAATTAAACCCTCTTCATGCATCTTGCGCAAAAGGGCATTCACGAAGAAGGGATTCCCTCCCGTTTTCCTATGGACCAACTCTCCCAGGGGAAGCGTTCGCGAGGGCGCTTGATATAAGGTCGCCGCAATCAACTGGGTCACTTGCTCCGAATCCAAAGGGGCAAGCGGAATCAGGCAGGGTGGTTTCTGTCGGTCCCATTCATCCAACAGGACCCTGAGCGGATGCCCCTGGTGAACCTCATTGTCCCGATAGGCGCCGATGATCATCAAATAGGGGCAGCTTGCCGCGCCCATTATCTCGGCAAGCAGGCTCAGGGTGCCCTGGTCGCTCCACTGCAAATCATCAAGGAAGAGAACAAGGGGATGCTCCGCGGCCGCAAAGACCTTGAAAAAGATCTCGAAGGTAGCGCGAAACCGGTTTTGTGCCTGGGATGGCGGCAGTTCCGGCAGAACCTCGGGTTCATCGAGGATCTCGGCAAAATCAGGGGCCAACTCAAGGATCAGGCGGGCGTTCGCCCCCAGAGCATCCTTGAGACGAGCTTGCCAGGCGCTGAGCTCCTCGGGGTTCAGAGCCAGGAGCCTGCCCGCGAGTTGGTTGATGGCTTCTCCGAGCGCACTATAGGCAGTATCGCGATGAACCTGCTCGAATTTGCCGGATCCAAAAATCCCCCGCCGCTGGGTGATCGCCGCGGTCAATTCGCCGACCAGGGTTGTTTTCCCGACGCCCGAATAGCCCGTAACCAGAGCCAATTCCGTGCCTCCGACAGCGACCGCTGAAAGCCGGTCTTGTAGGAGGGTGACCTCCCGCTCGCGACCACGCACATGTTCCGAAATGCGGAACTTTTCAGAGATATCCTGACGCGCGATGGGGAACGCGGGAATCGCTTTCCCTGCCGACCAATGCTCGCGACACTGCAACAAATCCTTGATGAGGCCCCGGGTACTCTGGTAGCGGGCTTCCGGTTCCTTTTCCAAAAGCCTGGCCACGATCTGAGCCAGGGGTAGCGGCAGCGTCCCATTGAAAGCGCGGGCATCGGGAGCCAGTTGGGTTACGTGCTGGTAGACCCAACCAGTCGCATTATCGGCCGTGAAAGGCCGCTTCCCTGTCAGCAACTCGAAAAAGGTAATGCCCAGAGCATAGTAATCGCTGCGATAATCGACGCCGCGATTCATGCGTCCCGTTTGCTCCGGCGCGATATAGGGAAGCGTGCCCTCCATCGTGCCGGCATCATTGGAGACACCGCGTTCCACATCCAGGGCGGAGGCGATGCCGAAATCGATCAGTCGCAACTGATGCCGGTCCGGATGATAGACGATATTGCGTGGGTTGATGTCTTTGTGAATGATCCCTTTGCGATGGACGCCCGCCAGAGCCTCCACTAACTTGAGCGCTATCTCGAAAAAGAGGTCCAGTGAGAGATGAGGATGGCGATATTGCTCCCCGCTGAGATCTTTGCCGCCGATATCTTCCATCACCATCGCCGGCAGGTTGCCGCGGTGGGCGTCAGCCTGGACCTTGATGACGTTCTTGATATCGAGGCTTCGCGTGAGGTTGATTTCCCGCTTCAATCGACTGACCGCTTCAGGCGGAGCATAGGGGTCGGCAAGGGTTTTCAAGACAACCGCCTCGCCGTCTAACTCACGGACACAACGGAGCACCAGTGTGTTGGCAGATCTGTAAAGCTCTTCTTCGATCAGGTAACCCGGTATATTCACCTGCGCCTCCTGCGTTCAGGTTCACTTGCGGCAAAAAGTTCGAGCTTCAAAACTGGTATTGGAGGCTCAAGCCATAGGTGCGAGGAGGTGCGTAGAAACGCGCCGGTGGGCTTCCGATTACCTGTGCTCCCACGACAACGTCCTCGACGATCAATTCATCGGTCAAGTTTTTCCCGAAAAGGGAAATCTTCAAACCACTCGGGGCCCGGTCATAGGTCAGAAAGCCATTGACGACGCCAACGCCCGGCTGATAGGCCTGAGAAACATTAAAAAGAGAAAAAAAGACCTCGCTTTTCCAGGAATACTCACCCCGAACGGTAAACGTCCCCGCGGGCCCCAGGCTGAAACGATGTTGCCCGCCCAGATTGGCGCCGCGCTCGGGCGTTCTGCTGATCCGGTTGCCGGCCAGATCCAGTACGCCCAGGTCCGGCCGGGCATCATCCCTGGTCGAGAACTCGCCAATGCGTGCATCCAGGTAAAATGCCGACAAGTTGACTTCCGTACCTCGCTGGGAGCGGTAGTAGGACTCCGCCTCGAGGCCCGTTATCTCTGCCTTCGCCGCATTGTTGACAATCGTAGTGATCTCGCCCAATTGAGTGACCTGCATGTCCGAATAGTCGCTGTGAAAGGCAGCCAGATTGATCCAGAGCCCTTGTTGGGAGAGCTGCTTCTTGAGCCCGATCTCAACGTTAAAGATCGTCTCGGGCTCGAAGGGCCGGTCTTGAACGGCCAGTACATTGAAGCCCCCGCTCTTGAACCCACGCGCAAGCGTGAGATAGAGGAGCGTTTCGGCGTTCGGGCCGTAGTCGAGCGTGAGCTTGGGTGTATGTGCTTCCCAGGATTGAGAAAGCTCCTGATCCACCAGGGGCGTGAGCGGATCAAAGACCTGAGATTCCACGACGTGTTTGCGATCGTGGCTGAACCGGGATCCGAGCGTTAGCCTCCAACCCTGTTCCCACTGATAGGAAAGTTGTCCGAACAGCGCATAGGCCTCTGTTTCCAGGCGCCCTCGATTCTTGAGGAGAGCCCCAAAAGTGGGAAAGGCGGCGTCTTGCGCAGCCTCAATGTCTTCCTGCAGGAAAAAAGTACCTATCGTCCATTGAAAGCGCTTGGCGGAATTGGAAAAGAAGAGCAATTCGTGGGTCATAGACTCCCCTTCCTGCTCCCAATCAAGATCGGCAAAGAAAAATTCCGTATAGTCGATATCGACCAACAGCCTTTCCGAGTAATCGTTTACCGCACTGATCAGCTTCATGCTGGTTGAGCCCAAATCCCAATTGAGCGTTCCGCTAAGGCTCGTGAACGTTCGCTTTTGATCGTTTGGGGTATCGTGAAAAACCGCCCGGCCTTCTGCCAGGGTGCCGCCATTTTCCTCCCCCGGCAAAACGCGGTCCGGTGTGTAGCGAGAACCGATTCCGGCGGGTCCTCGACCATCCTCTCTGTGATAATCAAAACGCAAGCCGAGGTCAACATGCTCGGATATCAGGAAATGCAACTGCCCGCGAGCGGAGTTGCTGTCGGCATCGTCGTAATCCGTATCCAGTGCCGGATTGGGTGTGTAACCCCGGTGTTCGTGAGTCGTGACAGCGAGCCTGCCCAGGATGCGGTTCTCCCACAAAGACCCTCCTGCAACTGCCTGGATACGAAGATCCTCGTAATTTCCCGCCTTGCCCTCGAGAAGGATCTCTCGATCAGCCGTGGGTTTTTTCGGGATCAGGTTGATGACGCCACCTACCGCGTTTCGTCCGTATAGCGTTCCCTGGGGACCACGCAGTACCTCGATCCGTTCCAAATCGAAAAAAGATGTTGTCATGAACTGGGATCGGCTCATATAAACACCGTCTACGTAGAAAACCAGGCCCGGATCGGCACCGATCGTCAATATATTATTGCCGACCCCTCGTAAACTCATTCTTCCATTGCGATAGAATTGACTGAAGCTCAGGCTCGGCACCAGGTATTGCAGGTCATGGGCATCCCGCACCCGCCCTCGTTCCAGTGCCGCGGGTCCGAGCGCTGTCAGGGTAACAGGCGTCTTCTGGGTGTTGGTTTCTCGTTTTTCAGCTGTGACGATGATCGCTTCCATGAGACGGTTCTGCTCGGCATCCTCCTTCGGCGCTTCCTGGGAATCTGAGGGGGTTGCTCGGTAAATGGTTTCAGGATTCTGTGGGTACACCCAAGCATTCGCCATTAGGAAGAAAATTGTTAATACGCTGATTTTACAGGAATACATTATTTTTTGTTGCCCTCTTGATTCTTAAATTTTCTTCCTAACTTATATCAGAAATTTCGAGCTGCTTCAACGGTAGGGCCCTACTGACTCAAATGCCCGCACGGGGTAACTCTTCCACAGCATTGGGCCTGGAGTTGCCGCCCATCCGGGCGGCTAAGATCCTGTATGTCAGCGATCACCTGCGATCGGCCATGATCAGAGTAGTGACAACCCCTTGCCAAGATCGGCCCTTGGGATTTCGCCGGATGTCGCTCAAGGATGCATCCACGATGACCTTTTAAAGAACGCAGTCAGCTTACCGTAGTAGCCCCGACTCGAGGTCAGCTCAGGGCCGGTGCGGAGAACGAAGAGGAAGCGACTGTCCCTCAGAGAGCGAACCTCGAGAACATAATCGAGATTGACCACGGTCCTGTTGCGAATGCGCAAGAAGGTGTCAGCGGGCAGACCGGCGGCCATGTTCTTCATGGTGGCGCGAATAAAAGCGCTTCGCTCGGCGCTGTGTAACCGGACGTAGTTCCCCGATGATTCCAACCAGATGATTTCATCGTACTTGAAAAAATGGAATTGACTGGTATCTTTGAGAATAAGTCGTCGAGACTCGCGGGATTCCGCCAAGGAATGGATATCTCTGCCTTCCGAGTGCTCATCGGCCGTGATGCTGCCGTTGAGGAAGGCGCGCGCTCGTTGTAGGGCGAGATGAATACGAGATAGGGTCAACGGATGTACCAGGTAATCGAGGACCTGATTTTCATAGGCGCGTAATGCCTGACGGCCATCAGCCGCGACCATGATGATGATCGGGGTGTGGGTACGCTGTATGTTTCCTAACACCTCGAATCCGTTGAAGGTGGGGGAAACCTCCAAGAAAACCAGGTCGGGCCTCTTTATCCTGATGAGGGAGACCGTTTGCTCCGTATTGTCGCACCATCCGATGGTGTGTGCATCAGGCTCGTGGCTGAGAAGATCAAGGATGCTTGTTTCCACGTATGATTGATGGGCACCAATAAGCACATGAACTTTTTTGAGCATGTTCTATCCTCCTGAATTGCATGGTCGTATGGACAAAAACTCCGAGAATCAAAAGGAAATACAGAATCCTTTGGTTTGAAGTTGAACCATATTGCCATAAATAAGTCTTTTTTCTTTATATTATTTTTACTGTTTAAAAAGATCGAATAATTTATATTAAAAAATATATTGTAAATAATAAAAAATTTACAAGACAGATGTGAAACATTAATTTTTCAAAATTAATGACAACTTATTTCGCCATCTTTCCAAGTATATTTGAGATGTGAAGGAGTCGCCTGATTTTTGAGGAAAGATCCAATTGGGTAGGGGCGGCCCTCAAAAACTTTTGCCAGTGAATGGTTGAAGCCCTGGTGTCGAAACCTGACAGCTTCTTCTGTTACCTTGTCCATACGCCGGAATTGAAGCCTCCGCTGTGTCTTGGGAACCTCATGCTTTTTTCATCTGCCCAAAAAACGGTCGTGGCCGAGGCTGTCGCCGATGCGATGGCGGGCTTGGGCCCCCTTGTGCCGAGTACCCTTACCTTTTCCGGCCGTTCCTGGAAACCGGTCGGAGCTGAGACACAGCTCGGCTGCAATCTAGACTGATCCCTGCTCTTGATTCGACCTCCTCTTTCTGTTAGTGATCAAGCTATGATTATCGAAACCTATTGCGACACAGGTCATTTGGGAGAGCAGGAGCCGCGAGCTTTCGACAGAGCCGGCCGGCATACGGAAATAGCGGCGATTCTGGACCGCCGGTACGGAAAGGACCACCGTTACTTCAAGGTGCGCTGCAAACATGGTGAGGTTTGCCTATTGCGACAGGACTTGATTGCCCTTGTCTGGGAACTCATCGGAACCGGGTGGTGAAAAGGCTCGTTGTCATTTCCCGTGAAGTGCCGGCCCGATGTAACGGACATTACTGGCAAGATGGCAATCTTCGCCCTCAGATCAGGCATGGAATTTGCTTTTATACTTCGACCCTCCGCGCCGAAAATTATCGCCACACCCAACCGCAATAACCAAAATTATTACAGATAACTATTGCATATTTTACTAATGTCAAATCCTGTAAAACATTGAGTATGCAAGCAGCATTTTTGCTAGATAAAAGGTTAAATCAATCAAACCTTGGGCGAGACCAGGGGAAGTAAAGCAAAGGAGGCTGTTTCCATGAAGGGACTTTTTTCTAACCTAACCTAAAATAACAACGCTTACTCTTATCGTTACCGCTTACGTTCCGGTTTCTTTATTTACTAGTGAGTAAAGCCAGGCAGGCTCGTTCATCGTGAACACTATCCGAGCACAAGATACAGTGGTTTTTGCTTTGACTAGCTACATTTCTGGAAATGTTATCGGCTCAGACAGGTTCGAGATCATCTATACGGGGAAAGGACACTACCTGATCAAGCACAGAAATGGCCTTCTCCCGGAAAAATATGGCGTCGCGGTGACATTATTATCACCAGGAGTCCTTGTCAGAATCCAGCGAAGGGGTGCAGTTTTCGATGACGAAATCCTGATGGGGCCGATCTGGTCCGCCGTCTTGAACATGTCCTCAAATATTATAAAATCAGACTCTTAAAGCTAGCTGCTTCGCTCTTTTCTAAAACCAGATTCTTAAAGCCAGCTGCTTCGCTCTTCTCCTTCTCGCTTCGCTCTTTTTCTCAATGTCAATGGTCGAAAGAGATGCCCGGCAACCGTTGCGTGGTTGCCGGGCCTTCGCAATGAAATAATGATTTAGAGACAAGGATGCTTGCTGCATCCATCTGGAATACCTTTTTTTAAATACAGGTCACTGGTAATGGTTCCACTCGGCAACCAGACCGAGACCCCGCATACGTGATAGGAAGTACCGTCAATGTTGAAGGCATGGATTTTCAGTTGGTAGGTGTTCTGAGGAGCAAGTTCACCGCTGATGTGGAACTTACCGTTATTATCGCTCCAGACCGAAGCGACGGTTTTGCAATCGGAACTCGTGAAGATGACCTCGATGCGCACCTTCTCGACCGGATCGCCGTTAGGCCAGAACAGAGAACCCGTAATGGTCGGCTCGACCGTAACCGCGGCCTTGGCCGGGGCCTGGTCCTCAGCAGCGAAAAGCGGGCTCATCAACACGGCCAGGCACAAGAAAGCAACTCTGGAATATTGCACAATTGCCTCCTAATTCGTCTCGGCGCATTCAAATTCCGGACAGTGTTGAGTCGGGTCGATCACCTCCAAATGCAGGTCCACAAAGGCCTGGTACCGCCCGTCGAACTGAACAGCCGTCCAACAGGCTACATATGAGGTACCGTTCACCGAAAAGGGCCTGATGCGCACATAGTAGGTGCCGGCGGGCCAATGGCAACCGACCAGATCGAAGGTGCCGTCGGCATTCGTCCATACTGTGCCGGAAGGATCATTGCAATTACCGAGCATATATTCGACCTCAAGTAGAACATCCTCCACCACATCACCATTGGGCCAGTATACCTGGCCGATAATATTGGGGATCTGGGCAAAGGCGGTGCCGGCTAGGGCAAAAATCAGAAACATCAATATAGTAAAGGGTTTGTATATAGTTCGCATAATTATACTCCTTAAGTGTTGTGTACAGGAGAATCTACAACTGGAAGATACTTTGTTGCAACTATTCCTGCACTTCGGTCATTATGGAGTCTGTGCTAAAGAAAGACTACCCGCATAAAGATGTGGTTTTTGCATTGGATCAGAAAATCGAGTAATCCAGGCTGAAGGTAGCACCTTGAAGCCGTCATTGTCTTTTCATGTATTGACAATTCCAGGTTTTCCAAGCTCTGGAAAGGGTGCTTCACAAAGGTTAAATCTCACCTCGTAGCGATTTGGAGATGACCTCTGCCTTCGAATGAACGTGCAGCTTGCGGTAGATGTTCCTGATGTGAAACCGAACGGTATCGATGGAGAGGCACATTTGGTCGGCGATAAGCTTGTAGGCGGCGCCGTTTACCAGGCCGTCCACCACCTCGCATTCACGCGCCGTTAGTGGCGAGGGCGTTTTTCGGTTGGGGCGAAAGAACTCGATAACCTGACGGGCGATCCGGGGGGACATGGGCGCCCCGCCGTGATGCAACTCAAGCAACGCCTCGCGGATCTCGGCCGACCTGGCGCCTTTGAGCAGATAACCGGTCGCACCCGCTCGTAGCGAATCAAAGATCCTATGGGGGTCGTCGTAAATGGTGAGCATCAGGATGTCCACTTCAGGGCAGCGTTCCTTCAACAAAGCGATGCCCTCGATGCCCGACATTCCGGGCAAGCCGATGTCCATCAATACGATGTCAGGAGGATCACCCGTGTTCAAGCCTTCGAAAAACCGTTCAGCGGACGGTTCGTCCACATCACAGTTGAACTCGGGCCAGATCTCAAGTAGGGCAACCAAACTCTGCCGAATCTCATCATCGTCTTCTACCACTGCTACGCGAATTGTTGCCAAACCGTCCTCCTGCTCGCCGCGGGCTCGGTGGTCAAAACCACATCGAGGCCGCTGCCGGTGTCAATGATCTGAAGCTCGCCACCCAGGTCCCGGGCACGCATTTTCATATTACGGATGCCGTGCCCGCTACGATGGAACCCCTTCCCCAGACCCCGGCCGTTGTCACTGATCGCCAACAAGAAGTCCCGCTTGCGGCTCTCCAGCCGCACGCGCACGCGCGAGGCGCCGGCGTATTTGGCAACATTGGTCAACGCCTCCTTGAAAACCAGGTACAGATTCTTGCGCAGATCCACGGGCAGACGCCGTGTCTCCCGCAAGCCATGCAGCTCGAACTCAACTTCCCCACCTTGGTGGGAGAACGTATCCGCGGCAAAATCGCGCATACGATCGATCATGCTGCCGACCGTGTCGTTGCGGGCATCGACGGACCAGACCAGGTCGCCCATGGCACTCACCGCGTCCCGGCCGAGCCGACCGATACGTTCGAGCAAGTGGACTTTTCGCTCGGGCTCCAAAACCTCTTTGAGTAAATCGCTTAACAAGGAAATCTTGGTCAGCGCGCTGCCCACCTCATCATGCAGGTCCGAGGCGATACGAACCCGAATGCGCTCGATCTCCACCAGCTTTTTCACCCGCAGACGATGCCCTGACCAAAGGAGGACAGCCACGGCAAGCACGACACCCAGACGGAACCAAAGGGTTTTCCAGGGAGCCGAAGTAATGCGAACCGGGATTTCCAGGCTACTATCACCCCAGGAGCCGTCGACAGCAGCCTGTACACGGAAGCGGTAGTTACCGCCGTCCAGATTGGTATAGGACACATAACGCCTCGTACCGCTGTCTATCCAGTCCTCGTCGAACCCGTCCAGCTTGTAACGGTATTGATTGCGACCGGGATTGGCATAATCCAGCGCGGCGAACTCTAAAGAGAAGAAGTTGTCGCTATAAGAGAGTGAAATGGGCGTATAGCGTTCACCGACACGATAGGGCAGTTGGTCCCGATCAAAAACGGTGAATCGGCACAAGCGTACGGGCGGCGATGCGGCTCGCTCGCGCACAGTGGCCGGGTGAAATATGTTGAAGCCGTTGACTCCGCCGAAAACAAGCTCACCCGAACGGGTCCTGAGGTAAGCGTTGTTGTTGAACTCATTGGCCTGCAAACCCTCTTGTTCGGTAAAGTTGCGGAAAGTACCCGAAAAGGGATCGAAGCGGCTGAGCCCCATGTTAGTACTCAACCACAGTTGGTCACGATCGTCTTGCAGGATACCGTAGACCACGTTGTTGAGCAGGCCGTCCTGGTGGGTAAAGGTATCAAATCCAATGTCGTCGGGACGCATCCGCGCCAGGCCGCCCGCGGTGCCCAGCCACATCACCCCGTTGCGGGCCGGGCAAAGGGAAAGTACGCGATCGTGAGGCAGCGAATGAGCATCGTGCGGGTCGCGTAGCCAATTGGTAAAGCGAGCCGTCTCCGGCTCGAAGCGCAACAGCCCGGTTTCCCAGGTTCCCAACCAAAGGGAACCTTCCTCGTCCTCGCGCAGGACGCGCACCTTCCAACTGGTCTTTTTTCGGGCCGGCGGGGCAAAACGCTCGAAGTCGTCTTGTTGGGGACGATAACGACACAAGCCGCTGCCCCAGTTCCCCACCCAGAAACTGCCGTCGGAGGCGAACAGCAGCGCGGTGGTACCGCCGCCCCAGCCCAGGCTGTTGGGGTCGTTGGGATCATACCGGTAATGGCGGAACCCATCGGCGCCGGCATCACGCCTGCTGAGGCCATGGGTGGTCCCTACCCACAAGTCACCGGAGGGTGAACAGGCAAGTGCGGTCACACGATCGGCGAGCAGGCCGGCAGGGTTGTCCGGGTCGTGGCGAAAATGGGTAAAGCGACCGCCGGCGCGGTCGTAGTAGTCAAGCCCGGCAGAGGTGGTGCCAACCCAGAGGTTATTGTCGGCGTCCTCGGCAAAAGCACGGATGCCGGCCGCACCCAGGCTGTAAGGATCCTTCGGGTCATGGACGAAGTGACGGAAGGGACTGTCGCGTAGTGCACGGCTGATACCATAATGGGTACCCGCCCAGAGAATGCCCTTGTTGAGGGCTAGACAGAGGACTCTGTTGTGACTCAAACTGGTTGCTCGGCTCGGTTCGTGACGGAAATGCGCACGTACCCCATGCTCGGGATCGAATGCCAGAAGACCGCCTTGCGTTCCCAGCCACAACAGGCCGTCCGAATCACTTGCCAGGGTAAAGATCGTGTTACTTTTTGACCCGGATAGTGCCCCGTGGTGCACAATGGTCGGTAGCGCACCATAGGGATTCATAATTTCGAAAAGACCCCGGTTGATACTCGCGGCCCAAATGTTACCTTGCTTGCCGATATGAAGGTCCGTGATCAACGCTTCCATGATCGGCTCGAACCCCGCGGAGCCCACGCCCACCAATGTCATTCGATCATCTTCCGGATTATGGCGGTAGATGCCTCTTCCTGCAGCCCAGAATCGGCCCGTTTGATCGCGGAGCAGGGTTCGCACGTGCGGCTCACTTACTTCGCTGAACGATACCGGTTCGAACCGCGTTCGGGTGGAGCTTATATCCGCCATGTTCAAGCGGTAGAGTCCATTGAGCAGCCCCACCCACAAGCGGCCCGAGCTGTCGCTTTCCAGGGCCAGTACCTGTTCATGGGGCAAGTCGCCCTCCCGGTCCCCAGGCAGATAACGAACAAAATCTCCCTGCTCGCGGTCATAGCGGTTCAAGCCGTAGTTGGTGCCCACCCACATGCGGCCTTCATCGTCTTCCAGCAAACAGTTGATATAACTGTCCGATAAGGAATCGGGCCGGTCCGGCTCATGACGCCAGATCACAAACTCGTAGCCGTCATAGCGGTTCAAGCCGTCCTGGGTTCCGAACCAGAAAAACCCGTCGCGGTCGCGCAGCATACAGGAGACCGTTCCTTGGGAAAGTCCCCGGGCGAGACCCAAGCGGGCGAAGCGCAGCCCTGGTTCCAATGGTTGGAGCATCATCAGGGAACACATCATGAGGTACATGAGACCTCCAAAAAGGCAGAGTGGGTGCATTTGGGTGCCGATATGGTGACGGCTTGGCAACTGTAGTGTTGGTGCGTATGCATATCAATGCCTCTCTGTTCATGAAGCCCCATGATATACAGCGAAAGAGAGCGACATCTCGGCTCAGCATATTGAAAACTAATCCCGGTTTTCAGGAAGTTGCTTTGCTCGGAGAGGTCCGGTATTCTGGTCAGAAAATTGTAAGGACAATTCAGTTCCCGCAATCTGGTAAGCGCGGAGAGGCCCGGCAGGCTCGTCAGTTGATTGGAACTGCAATCCAAATAAACCAGCTTTGGAAACATGGAAAGGTCGGGTAGGCTTGCTAACTGGTTGGAACGGAGGCGCAGGAATGCGCACAAGGCAATACCTCGAAAAGCATAGTGCACCTTGTCCGGACACGAGAAGAGCGGACGGCATCGTCAAAAATAGCTTGATCCACGGAACCGATAGGTTATAAAAATAAAAAAAGAAAGGTTCTTTCTGCCTTCCCATCCACGGATCACCTGTTCCAGAGGAGTTACATTCATGCCTTTATTCCGTTTCCTACCGGTCCTTTGCTTTTGCTACCTGACTGTGTTTGCCGGTGAGCAACCGATTGCACGCTTGATTGTGGATGCATCGGGTAAGATCACCATCGAATCCCCGGCGACAACCGCGCGGCCGGAGACCCAAGCAACAAACAACGGGTCGGCTCGTGCGCTTCCTCTGGAAGGACAACGGACGTGGGTTACGGCGCCTCTGGTGCCTGCCGGCGAAGCATCCCGATGGAATCCCATGCCTGCCGAAGTGGATCGGGGCCTGCCCCTGCCCGATCTCGCGACCAAATTCTTTTACGGGTCTTGTTTGGGGGACGGCACCATTACCACCGAACTGCGCTTCATCAACCTGGGCCCCGGCGATGCCCCCCCTTTCCGTGTCGCTTTTTACCTTGGTGAAACCCCGACCAGTTATCGCGAAACCCTGTATGCCTTTTCTGACTTCACAGAAGGCCTGGCCGCCGGCGAAACCGCCATGGTGACCGGTTCCGCACCGGCTCCTGACGGCTTGAAAGGTGACTTTTACGTTTTCGTCTCTTTGGATGACCTGGGCGAGGTTACCGAATCCAGCGAAGCCAACTACGGTCTATCTGAAGATTTCGTGACCCTACCTTGCGCCGGCGGCCAACCCGATCTCGCCGTCACGCGAACTGAGGTCATCTGCAGCAGCACCCAGCGGTTGACTCTGGATGTTGAAATCTCCAACATCGGCGTAGCGGGGGTAGGGCCTTCACAACTGCAAATCTTTTTGAAAGACGAGAATGATCGACTACAACCGCTCCATGATTTGGAAGTGCTCGGCTTCAATCCCGACACTCGGTGGAGCTTCCAATACTCCTGGTCCGCAACCCAAATGTTGCAGGGTGTGTACCGATTGTATGCCATGATCGACAGCAACGAAGTGGTGGATGAAAGCAACGAAATGAACAACGTCGGCGAAAGTTGGGGCCTGGGCCTGCCGTGCACCAACAGCCTGCCGGATCTCCTCGTCGATGAGGTAGTGGCCACCAGGTTACGGGGGAATTGGGTCGATTTGCAAGCAACCTTGCGGAATCAATCGGTGGTTTCGGCAGGCCCCTTTTTGGCGGGCCTTTACGCCTCGGACGACGCCGATATTACCCCTGACGATTTGCTACTCATGGAAATGGAATTACCGGTAGGTTTGCCGGCCGGCGGCCTGGAGGATGTGACGGCAGAAGAGATCTTCCTGGAAACCGGGACCTATTTCATCGGCGCCGTGGCCGATGTGGACGATCAGGTGGTTGAAGCAGAAGAAACCAACAATACCGGCGGCCTCAGCGGCAGTCGGGACTTCGCCCCGCCCCTTGGTCAAACGGCGGAATTCTGGGATGATGTCGCGATCTGGGAAGGCGGCACCTTGTTAGAGTTGTTGCTGCAATTGGCGGAGTAATCAAAAATGACGCGGGCCGGGGCTTGCCCGGGAGATTGCGGGCGGCTGCAAGAGGCGGGTTCGGGCCATCGCGATGCTCCACGGGCGCGCACCACGACCATCAGCCCCGCGCCCAATCAAGATAAGGCACGGGGCTGCATCTCCCGCTCCGATTGAAAAAACCGGTGATCGCCAACCACGGGTGGGATGGCGGCAAGCGCTACCGCGAGCACGGTCAGGATCACCCGCTGTAAGACTGGCAAGCCGGTAACCTCCTCAAGCGGGCAGCCTTTTTGGGAATCGTCCGGTGACGCTCACTCGAAATACCGGGGGTGAAATTGGTTTCACTCATTGCCCGTTACGCCCTCGGATGTAGACGAACCAGTAGACCAGGCCCACCATGACGGCCCCGCCGATGATGTTGCCGATAGTTACGGGCAGGAGATTGTTGACGAAGAAGGCGGACCAGGTGAGACCGGCATAGGCGTCCATGCCGGATGATGATGCGGCCAGGAAGACGTCGCCCGCACCTGACTTGATGAACAGGGCCGCCGGGATGAAGTACATATTGGCGACACAGTGCTCGAAACCCGCTGCCACAAAAGCGGTAATGGGGAAAATGATGGCCAGAATCTTGTCGGTTGTGGTCCGCGCGCTGAAGCACAGCCAAACGGCCAGGCAGACCAGGGCGTTGCACAACATGCCCAGGACCACGGCCTGCAGGGGGGCCAGGCTCACCTTGGCGACGGCGATCTTCAGAGCGGTATGACCCACTTCACCGCCGCCCATTTCGTACTGCCGAGACAGGAAGAGGAATACCGCGGTCAACACGGCGCCCACCAGGTTTCCGGCATAAACCAACGCCCAATTGCGCAAAACCTGACCGGTGCTGACCTTGCCGCCGGCCCAGGCCATGATGATCAGGTTATTGCCGGTGAACAATTCGGCCCCGGCCACTACGACCAGGATCAGGCCCAGACAGAAAACCAGGCCCGCCAACAGCTTGACCACGCCGAAGGGCAGCGCCGCGCCGCCGGTGGACACGGTGGTGGCGAAGACTGCCCCCAGGGCGACAAAAGCGCCGGCCAGAACGGCGAGTACGAACATGCTGACCGGATTCATGGTGGCTTTGGCGACACCGACGGCCTCGGCTTTTTCGGCCATGGCGGGCGGCAGCAGGGCATCCACCCCCGTGGGGGATACCGGTTGTGGCTTGTCGTAACGGCGATCCATCTATCGATCTCCTTTCAGATAAGATGGCTTATTCTAACCGCTTGAACTGATTTGTTGCAAAAAATGTCGCATCAACCGGGGCGGTCGCTTCTGCACAGCCGGCAGCGAGGTCTCTCCCGCATCACATCCGCGGCCCGGCCGTCGTGAAAGGCAGTGGGCCTTCGGCTCCAAAGCCGCCGGTAGTACACCGGATAAAGGCCCCTTTTGATACCGAGACACGCATTTGGAGACAGCCCGGATCCTTAGTCAATGAGCTTGAGGATCGAAATATGCCGCCCAGGTATGCGGGCTTGGTTCTTTGCCCACGGCCCTACTGAAAAATGGCATGGCGTCCTCGTCGCTGCTGTTGATTATAGCAACGGCCAGGTTGAAGTATGTATTGTAGTCTTGTGAACCAAGAGTTATCGCCTTTTCGAGGAATAATCTTGCCTGCTGGTATTTGCCGGTATCGCAAAGGGCTGTCCCCAGGTTGGTTAAGGTGATGATGTTCTCCGGTTCCATTTTTAGTGCTGAACGGAGCAAAGCGACGGCCTTTCGGTAATGTGTTTCCCAGATATCCGCGTTTTGCCAAACCTGGCCCACAAGCTCCATTGCTGTTTGGTTGAGCTCCATTACAGATTGGGTTCCTTCAGGCTTCAAGTCATTATCCAAGAATTATTTCCATTAAACCGGCAACTGGAAATTCGCCTTTCTCACCTTCTCATTCAGCAAGCCCGATTCTACAATAACTGCAATGATCATGCGCTTCAAACTGTTCTTTACCGCACTGTACACAACTCCCCTTTAGGGTAGGCAGGGTGCCGCAAGAGCAATCCGGACCACGGCCCGTCATCCGTTTAGGATTGGGATCTCTTCCAGTCCAACTCCGAAAAAGCTCAGGCATGAGCCACGTGGCACACCAGCTTTGTTTCAGCAGTCAAAGAGTTGGTGATCAAACAGGATTTTTCCGCTTTTTCGAGTAAACGCCGGCCTCGTCCGGGATCCATACCCTCGGGTACGAACAGGCGCGCATGAACGGTAAATTCCGTAAATCGCGATGTCTTTTCAACGCGATCGAGCACACCTTCGACCTCGCACTCAAGCTGGGACCAGGCGTATTTGGAAGCTCGGGCAATGGCACGGAAAGTCAAGATGAAACAATCTGCGACCGAGGCTGTAAACAGGGTCTCCGGCGACCATCGGTCTCCGGGACCGCCGAACTCCGCGGGGGGCGCCGTGGCGAGGGTTTGAAGACCAGGAGAAGTAACGGTGACCTCACCCTCGACCTGTGCCGAGGAAGCTACTCGGTAGTAATGGGGATAGTCTTGCATGCTGAGCTCTCCTTGTGTTCTGAGTGAGTCGAAACCGGCGTAATACATCCTATGTTCGGATACGCCCTGACGTCGAAAGTCACAGCAAGAAACATGCTCGTCATCGGCTGCATGCACGTCGATCGCCCGTGTGGTTTTTGTGTTTGTGGCCGGGGGGCGAGGCCGTTCAGGCCTTGGGAGGCAAACATCGGCCCAAGCGGAAACTATTTCGGCATGGCTGCGTCATTTCACCCTACATGAGCGTTTTTGCATAAACTTGAGGCATGCCCGGCATCCACCGGAGGCCAGGTTTTGTTGCCTTAATCACGCTCCCCGTCCAGGCACGTCGCATCAGGCAATCGCGGCGGGTTCCGGGATAGCCGGCGGCAAAAGGTGGGCAGGAAAACCTGAACGACCTTTTCGCCTCGAGTCGCGAATCTTCTGCCCGCAACAACCGAGATCAGGGAAAGTTCAATCGCCGTGTTACATGGCCGTGATTACCGGCGCATGAATGAACAGGTGTCGACTTTCCTTCGCCCTAAGCACCATGAACTAAAAACAAGGGGCTTAGAAGGCGCTACAATGGAAGTACCGGTACTTCTCAAAAAATCAATCACTTCATCGTAACAGCAGGAGTGACTGACAAAAATCAATGGAGAATCACATGAAAAAAAAGACCCCCCTTCACCTGGAGGACCTGAAGATCAAAAGTTTCACCACATCCGAGGAAAAGAAAGTAATCGGTGGCTGGTTGACCGGCAAGTTCTGGTGCTCCGGGGATTGCTGATTTTCTCAGTAAGCAATCAGGGGCTTACCGTGAAGCCGTCATCACGGGCTGCTTTTAGCAGGCCCCTGTTTGAAGAATCCCCGGCAGCCCGAAGCGCCGGGGATTCTCTACCAAAACAATGGTCTGGAAAAAGAAATGCCGTTACCTGGTTTCTATAGCGGGTGCTTTTTTTCAATCACCGGTCGTCCGTTTTTTTTTGAGCACTCGATTGTTCCGCGATCCAATCGGTATCGCGTGCACATGGAGCAAACCGGTGCGATAGGGCTCGATCTTTGGGTAAAGCGAGATTTTGGCCAGGAGAGGAGGTTGCAGGAGAAATATCCCGAATATTAGGAAACCCATCGGCCACGGCATCACTTCAAACCTCCTGGTTACCGGTGATCGGTTGGGCGTATCGGCGGAGAACACCAATGCCGGCCCGGCCACTTATACGGCAGACGCCTTTGGATCGGTTCCTAAAAGAGACAAACGGTCGGTCTTCCTTGTGATAAGATTGGAACCAAGCTTGCGTTTGTGGCTTTCAAGAATTTACAAAGAGCCATGACAATCCGCCCTTTGCCTTTTTGGGAGCTACATCGTCTCCCTGAAGTGTTAACTCCAAAGAAAGGTCCTGACCAAGGTCCACTCGCGACAGCGGGCCGATTTACCGACCGCCCCGGGAATCGAGGCCTGTTCATACCGATCGTTCACTTTCGATGAGCCCTTCCTCGGATCGCGGTGAAAGCGACCCGCTTGCGAAAGGAGGAACCCATGATTGTGAAGACAAGCGTCAAAGCCGGGGCAAACCCCTGGTTAGACTGACGGGGCGCGCCCAGGTGTCCAACGGTTAAGGACACTCGGTGGAGAAGGCGACCGTCCTATGAGACCGTGTTGAAACCGAATAGAAAAAATCAAGGCCGGTGAGGAGGGGCATATCCGCTGTTAAAGCCGATCCAATTGCGGATCCTTCCGTACGTCGACCGAGGAGAACGCCATGATCCTGAAGACAAGAGTAAAAGCCGGGGACAATCCCTGGTTCGATTGAGACAAACACAGACTTCACGAATAACTCGGTGGGACGGCGCCATGATCCTCCGTCCAAACCGATTCAACCAAGAACGATCATCCCGGCATCATTCGAGGAGGACGCCATGATCGTGAAGACAAAAGTAAAAGCAGGGGCTTTCCCCTGGCTGGAATAAGACAGTTATTGCCGGCCTGAATCCGAGAAGGTCGGCCGACGGTGAAATTTAAAAGAGCCGGGTACGGAGACATGATTCCCCCTACAGAGGCATCAGGCCCGCTGGAACGGTGCCGGGTTCCTGCGTACACGGCATCCCGCTTTGATATCGGAAAATACCGGCTGTCGGCCTTGAAAGGGCGGAATCGAGTAAGGCCGGTCGATTTGGCCGCCGACTTTGTTAATTATCATCCCCTGCCGGTATCATGTGAGTCACGAAGGGGGAAAAATTCCGCTCAATTTCCGCATCCGTTGGCAAAGCGGTAGCGAATACCTCCAAGTGGCCGGGATAAGTGGAGGTATCGATGAAAAACCAACTCGTTTGGTTCAAGCGAGACTTGCGAATCGAGGACCATGCCCCTCTTGTAGCAGCCGCCGCGAGAGGTCCCTGCATCTTCCTTTACGTTTACGAGCCCGAGGTTATCGAAGCGGAAGACTTCGATCCCGTACACCTGGCGGTTATCAACGAATCTTTGATTGAGTTGGAGACCCGGTTGAAAGAACGCGGTGCATGGTTGACCTTTCGGACAGGTCGGGTGCCGGAAGTCATGAGTGAAATCCACCTCACCCACCCGATTGCGACAATTTGGAGTCACCAGGAGACAGGTAACCGTGTCACCCGTGCCCGAAATCAGCGGCTCGCCGCCTGGGCGGAAAAGAACGGCATCGCCTGGGAAGAACTGCCCGGACGAGGTGTCTTCCGGGATCTGACAAATCGAGACGGGTGGTCCTCCCGCTGGAAAGAACGGATGAAACAGCCGATTCTCGAGGCTCCGGAGAAACTTGCACCCGTCCAAGACCTCGCCCGCGGTCGTATGTGCTCTGAAACGGATTTCGGCCTATTCAAATGCATGCGGCCGGAACGGCTCTCGGCCGGCGAAAGCAGGGCACACGCCATGCTGACGTCGTTTCTCGAAGAACGAGGAGAGCATTATCAATCCAGCCTGTCCAGCCCGGTGACGGCGTTCGATGAATGCAGCCGTTTGAGCCTCTACCTGGCTTATGGCAACCTTTCAATGAAACAAGTCGCCCAGGCGACCTGGGCCAGACAAAGCCAGGTGCGGCAACAAAAGAAGAAAACCGGTCAGGCTTCAGCATGGCCGGGGTCGCTACGGGCTTTTCAAGCCCGGCTCCACTGGAGAGACCACTTCTCCCAAAAGCTCGAGGACCAGCCGGACCTCGAGTGGGCCAACCAGTCCCGCGCCTATGACGGCATTCGGGAGGATGCGTTCAACGCGGAGTATTTCGAGACCTGGTGTGCGGGTCAAACCGGTTACCCCATGGTCGACGCGTGCATGCGCGCCCTGCGGAAGGGTGGATGGATCAACTTCCGGATGCGCGCGATGCTGATGTCGTTTGCCTCCTATCATTTGTGGCTGCATTGGCGACCCACGGCGCTCTTCCTGGCTCGTCAGTTTATCGACTACGAGCCGGGTATTCACTATCCCCAAGCCCAGATGCAAGCCGGCGTTACCGGCATTAACGCCATTCGTATTTATTCACCGACCAAACAGGTAAAAGACCACGACCCTACCGGAGTTTTCATTCGTAAATACATACCCGAACTCGCCGGTGTCCCCGATGCCTTCATTGCCGAGCCTGCCCTCATGTCACATGATCAGCAGATAGCTTCCAGTTGTGTTCTGGGAAAGGATTATCCTCTGCCTGTCGTCGAGCATGCGCCCGCGGTCAAAAGGGCCAAATCCATTCTCTACGGAATCCGCAAAAAGGAAGATGCCCGGGAGGAATCGCGGCAGGTCTACCGGAAACACGGTAGCAGGAGACGCCCTAACCGGTCAGGGAGCAAGCGCAACGAATAAAGGTGCAGATCATATTCCTCATAAGGGACCTGATTTTCTTTGGCCGGAAAAGCTGTCGGCGAAACAGCATTACCGGACTTTCTACCTAAACTGAACCTTCTCGAATTTGACGCAACAGGTCAGGTAACCGGGCAAGGGATGTAATTTGCTTTGCCCTGAGTGAATGAAGCGCCTTTTCGTACCGATTCGCGCACTGCCCTCCGACAAGCAGGGTGATCGAATCGTCAAGCAGGTCGCCCAGCTTCAAAAGATCACTTTGAAGTTCGGGATCGTCGGGAGGGTAGGTGATGCTCAAGGCAAGCACACGAGCACCTGTCTGTCGCATCGCCGCGGCAATTTCCTCAGACGGCAGGCTTTCGCCGATATAGGTCACCCGCCACCCTTCCGTTGCTGCCATGGCGGCCACCATCAAGGCTCCCAAGACATGGTACTGATGAAGGGGCGTCGTCACGATAAACCGCGGTGCGGAGGGTTCGGCCCTGTAGGGACCGGACAGGTTGCTGAGAAAAGACCGGGCAACCGCGGTGGCCGCATGCTCGTGGACGGGTCGCAAATTTCCTTCTCTCCACAAACGGCCGATTTCCGCAAACAAGGGGGCGATGAGCCCCTCCAAGAGCTGGATGGTGGTCAATTCGACAGAGGCCTTCAGAAAATGCTGCTGGAGTCCGCCGGCATCCAAGGCGCGCACCTGTTCGAGACACGCGGCCAACCGGTCGTTCTCCGTCTCGGCTATGGGTGCTGCCACCCTGGTTTCCCGGGGGAAGGCGATCTTGCGCGCACCCAAACTGGAAAGTTCCTGGTTGGACAGTGCGGCTGCTTGTTGAATGCTAAAACCGGTGCTGACGGCCTTGCGCAGCAGAGACAACCTGAAAATATCGTCATCGCTGTAGATGCGTCGACCCGTCTCTGTTCGCAAGGGCTCGATCGCGGCATAACGCTTTTCCCATGCCCGGATCAGGTGGGTGCCTAAACCGGTCTGACGGGCAACATAGCCGATGGAATAGGTTTTTTTGGTTTTAGCCACGTTAACCTCCCAAGTCAATTATCGGCCGGCTTACGCGTATGTTCAACGTTGTCTAGCTTTTTTTACAAAAACTTGTACAAAACCCTTCTTTGTCGAATATTTGTCTCGATTTTTCTGGATTTTATATTGACAAATTATAGACAAAATATCATATTGTAATCGGTAAAGCCGAGGCAGCCCGGTCTGCCGACCTGACGATATCTTCGACGGCTTACCGATAACCGCCCTGTAGAGTGCGGCAAAATTGGGAGGTCAACTCATGACACTTTCAGCAGGTGAATTCAGCCTGGTTTTCAACCTTTTCTCGTTAACCATAGCGAGCATGTTCGCTACCGGCATCTACCTTTACGGAGCTCGCTTGAATGTTGCTCCTAAATACCGCCCGGCCATACTGGTATCGGCAGTGGTGGTTTTCATTGCCGGTTACCACTACTGGCGCATCTTCGGAAGTTGGGAAGCGGCTTTCGTGCTGACTGACGGCGTCTATACAGAGTCGGGTGAAGGTTTCAACGATGCCTACCGCTATGCCGACTGGATCATAACGGTGCCGTTGCTGCTCATCGAGTTGATCGCGGTGTTGGCGCTGTCCAAGGCTCAGGCCAAAAGCATGTACATCAAACTGGTGCTTGCCTCGCTCGCCATGATCATCCTGGGTTACCCCGGTGAAATCTCCTCGGATGCCACCACGCGCTGGATTTGGTGGGTAGCAGCCATGATCCCCTTCCTTTACATCATCTACGTGATGGTGAGTGAGCTGGCCAAGGCGGCTGAAACACAGCCCGCACACATCCGCTCCCTGATGAGCGCCGCCCGGCAGATCATCATCGTCTCCTGGTGGTTCTATCCCCTGGCCTACATCGCCCCTATGGTCGGCCTCTCCGGCTCTACCGGCCAGGTGGCGTTGCAAGTGGGCTACACCATTGCTGATTTGGTTGCCAAAGCCGTCTTCGGCCTGGTGATTTACCGCATTGCAAGCGCCAAGTCTGAAGAAGAAGGTTTCACCCACGGGCAGGTTGCTGCAGCAGCCTAACCGGAGAAGAAGGAGAAGGGACAGCTGACAGATCGCTCCCTTCTCCCTATTTTCGTCGCCGCGGCACCGGAATCAGTTAAGGGGCCGCGGCGGTTAACACAGTCGGCGCAAGCAAAACGGCGGTTGGCGCGAGGTGAACCGCAATCAGGGGGTTTTCATGAATCGTAAGGCCATAGTCATCGGTGCGGGATTCGGTGGACTTGCAGGAGCATTGCGCCTGCGCGCCAGGGGTTACGAAGTAGAGATCATCGATGCTTCGTCCCGTCCGGGCGGTCGAGCCAAAGTTACCGAACGCGGTGGATTCATCTTCGACGAAGGACCCACGATCATCACCGCGCCTTTTCTCATCGACGAATTGTTCGCGCTTTTCGGCCGCAAGACCGAGGATTACCTGACCTTGACGGAGGTGGACCCGTGGTACCGAATCCGTTTCGATGACGGGGCCCGTTTTGACTACAGCGGTTCGTTGGAGAAAACACTTTCTGAAATCAAGCGATTCGAACCTTCCGACGCAGACCGTTACCTAAACTTTTTGAAGCATACCGAAAACATTTTCCAGGTAGGCTTTGAAGAGTTGGGAGACCAACCCTTCACGACGCCCTGGTCAATGGTGCGTCTACTACCCAAAATGGCCCGGCTCCGCTCTTACTTGAGCGTTTTCGGCAATACCGCTGCCTATATTAAAAACCCCCACTTGAGGAAGGTTTTCAGCTTTCACCCTCTGCTGGTCGGCGGAAACCCCTTCACTACCACCTCGATCTATTCCCTGATCCACTTCCTGGAACGCAAGTGGGGCGTTCATTTTGCCATGGGGGGCACGGGCAATCTGGTCAAGGGCCTGGTGCGTTTACTTGAAGAGGAAGGCGTCGGCTTGACCATGGGGAAAAAAGTGGACCACATCATCGTGGAGAACGGAAAGGCCGCGGGCGTAGCGCTTGCAAACGGGGAGCGGCGCATGGCCGACATCGTTGTCGCCAATGCCGATGCTCCCACCGTCTACCAGCACCTCATCGACGCGCGTTACCGCAAGAAGTGGACAGACCGACGGATTAACCGCATGCGTTTTTCCATGGGGCTGTTCGTCCTTTATTTTGGAGCAAACCGGACCTATCCACAGATTGCCCATCACGAAATACTACTGGGTCCCCGTTACAAGGGTTTGATCAAAGACATTTTTGAAGGTGACAGCCTACCTCGCGATTTCAGTCTCTACCTCCACGCCCCCACGCGCACCGATGCTACGATGGCTCCTCCGGGCTGCGAAAGTTTCTATGCCCTGGTGCCGGTGCCCAACTTGCAGGCTCCCATCGACTGGGCAACTGAAGGACCGCGCCTGCGTGACCGGGTGATCGATCATTTGGAAGCTACCGTCCTGCCCGGTTTGAGCGATGCCGTTACCGAGGATTTTCATGTCACGCCCACTCACTTTCGGGACAATTTGCACTCCTTGCACGGCGCCGGCTTCTCGGTGCAGCCGATCCTGACTCAATCAGCCTATTTCCGCTTCCACAATCGTTCGGAAGATATCGGCAACCTCTTTTTCGTAGGCGCGGGTACACAGCCCGGAGCGGGCTTGCCCGGTGTTTTGTGTTCGGCCAAAGTTATGGAACGACTCCTGCCCGAATCTTCCCGATCCACGGTAGGCCCCGCAAGGAATCGGACAGCCGTTATCGGGAAAGCCATGCCGCCCTGTGCGGAGGAAACCAACGCGGCGCGCATCATGGCCCACCATGCAACTACCTTCAACCAGGCGGCCAAACTCTTGCCGGAGAGAGAGCGTGAAGAGTTTGCCGTTCTCTACGCCTTCTGCCGTTTTGCCGACGATGTGGTGGACAAGGGCGACGATGCCGAGGCAGCAGCAAGATTGCTGGAAAAAATCAAAGGGGATCTGCGCGCGGGCAGCAGCGGACTGGTACACGTCAACCGTTTTCTGGAACTGGCGGCCAGGCGCAAGGTTCCCATAGAGTTCGCACTGGACCTGTTGGACGGAATGACCCGAGACCTGAAAACCGTCCGCATTCAGACCTGGAGCGAATTGATTCGCTACTGCTATCGGGTAGCTTCGACCGTGGGCATGATGATCTGTTACCTACTGGACGTGCGCAATCCACGCGCCTTCCGGTTCGCGGCAGATCTGGGCATTGCCATGCAACTGACCAACATCGCACGTGACATCGCCGAAGATTTCGAGCAAAACCGCATCTACATTCCGTGCGAGGCCATTGACCATCACGTGCTGGAACTCGCCTTGAAGTCCAAAAACGAAACGGCTCGCCAGGCACTCTTTCAGGCGAACCGGGCTTTATTGGGGCGCGCGGAGCGCTATTACCGCAGTTCTGACCAGGGTATTCATTTCCTACCCGGTCGTGCTCGTTGGGCCATTTTGACCGCAAGCCGGAATTACGAGGCGATCGGGTCGGTCATCCGCTCACTTGGACCCCGTTTTCTGGATACCCGAGCCTATACTTCGCGAACCCGGAAACTGGTCACCACGGCTCGCGCCGCCGGGGAGTTGATCTTCAATCCGCTCTACCGCCGCGGTCCGGTGCCCCTGGTTCACGAGTCCGGCTTGCACACCGCACTGGTTGGGTTACTGAGCACCAAATATCTGGATTGAAGTATGGATACCGATATTCTGATTGTGGGCGCGGGCTGTGCCGGTCTCAGTCTGGCGGTTCATTTGGTAAATGCCGGGTTGTGCGATCTCCACATCACCATCCTCGATGCAAAAACACATTTTCGGCGGGATCGAACCTGGTGTTTTTGGGATACGGAGGATCACCCTTTCGTGGAGGCCGTATCCCATACTTGGAAACGTTGGGTGGTTGCCGGGGGTGAACGGCATGTGGTGTGCCGTTCCGACCGCCATCCCTACCGGCACATCGCGGCCGATGACTTCTACAATCTCGCCTTGCAACGGATAGAAGCCGGCGGCAATGTGGCCCTACGGCTTGGCGAATCCGTTCGTTCCCTTGAAGATAGCGGCGATTATGTGACGGTGAAAACGGATTCAAGGTCTTACCGGGCGCGCCGGGTTTTTGACAGTAGACCTGTAAGCCCTAAGGAAGATCATTATCTTCGCCAACACTTCGGCGGCTTGTTCGTGGAAGCAGACCGACCCGTCTTTCAAGCCGATACCGTTACCCTGATGCACTTCCAGCCGGACTCAAATGGAGACCTCTTGTTCATCTATCTCCTACCCTATTGCAATCAGCGCGCTCTGGTCGAGGCCACATGGATTTCAGCGCGGACCTTTGACCCTATCATTTACAGGAAGGCGGTGGAACAGTACCTGACGCAACATTACGACGATACGAACTGGCGCGTGTACGATGAAGAAGCTGGTGTCATCCCAATGACGGTGGCGCGTTTTCATGGATTATCCGGCAAGCGAATTACCCCCATTGGTCTCGCCGGAGGCCTGGCGCGACCGTCCACCGGTTACGCCTTCATGGCCATCCAACGCTTTTCCGCCGCGACAGCAGCTTGGATCAACGAGCACGGCCTCTCTGTTCAAAAAAGTTGCCCGGCGCCCTGGACAAGGCGTCAACGTTTTTTAGACCGTGTCTTTCTGGCCTATCTCCGGCGACACGGCCAGGACGCCGCGGATGTATTCGTGGACCTGTTCGAACGAAACGATCCTGATCTTCTTGTCCGTTTTCTAACCGGTCGCTCCACGCTACTCGATGATCTCAAGGTGATGCGTTCGATGCCCAAACTGCCCTTCCTCGGCGAAGCATTGCTCAGTGGGATACCGCTATGGAGTCATTGACCCGTTCCTGGTTCCCAACTGCCTGGCGCGTTCATACCCGCCTGGGTTGTGTGCTGACAGCCGCGGTCATTGTGTTTTTCCCAGCTTTCAGCAATCTTTCGCAGGCTATGCAACTTATTATTTTACTGCCGGCTATGGTTTTGGTAGGCATCCCCCATGGAGCGGTGGATCACCTGTCCGCGAGAAACCTGTTGTCAGATCGTTTCGGCAGGCAGTGGCCGGTCTTTTTTTTTCCGGCCTATTTAATAGGGGCAGCATTGGTGCTGCTGTGGTGGTTCGTAGCGCCCAAATCCGCCTTGATAGGTTTTCTCCTGTTATCGGCATTCCATTTCGGTTGGGGCGACCGAGTCCCGAATCAGGATACCGTCCAAGGTTCTACTTTGGCGACGGCCGCGGTTAGGGGTTTCCTGGTATTGGGATTGCCCATTGTTTGCTTTCCCCATGAAGTGCTTGGCATTTTCAATCTGCTGTTGGGTGCAAACCATGCTGTAGACCCCTTCCACGCGAGCACCGTTCTTCGTCAATGGGCATGGCTTCCTCTCCTGGTTGCCGCTGCTTGGGGTGTCCAAGTTTTTTATGAAACACGATCGGAACCGGACCGACTTTGGATTTTGAGTGAACATGTCCTGCTGGTTGCCCTTTTAGCCCTGGCGCCTCCTTTGATTTCGTTCGGCGTCTATTTTTTCTTTTGGCATTCCGGACGGCATATACTACGCCTGGTCCAACAGACCGATCCTTACCGGTTCAAAAGGGGTTTCAAACGTTTTTATCTTAATGCCGCACCACTCTCTTTGGTTACCTGCCTCTCGATGTTGACTATCTTTTGGGCATGGGAACCGGTACAGTGGGATACGGCGGTCATTCGTATTATTTTTCAAGGATTGAGCGCCTTGACCGTTCCTCATATGATCGTTACCTGGTTGAGCGACCAGGCGTCGCATGCCTGCCGGGGTCCCTCTCATAACCGGCTGTCCCCGTAAGTGTCGATTGTCCAGTTCTCTCCAGCTCAAGTAACAATGCGGCGGGCTTCGACTGTTATTAATAACTCGATCCGAAATAACAGGCCGGCACTCTCATCGGCTCAGACTTCTGAAATACCACTTCATCTAATCTGAGTCAAAGTGCATCAAATTTTTTGCACGCATACTTCCCTTTCGCCTCGTTACAGTGCTATAATCCGGTGACAATGGAATATTACGGGTGATGTTTCACCCCAGACCCGGGAGGAATCATGGCTGCAGCCACTGAAGAAACCTTTGAGTTCAAAACAGAAATCAAGGAACTGATGCACCTGATCGTGCACACGCTCTACACGCACAAGGAAATCTTCCTGCGTGAGTTGCTCTCCAATGCCTCGGACGCCCTGTCCAAGGTTCAGTTCGAAGCGCTGACCAATCCCGATATCTACGACAAGGACCAGGTTCTCGACGTCAAACTCAGCATCGATGAAAAGAAGAAACTGCTGACCATCGAAGACACGGGCGTCGGCATGACACGCGAACAACTGATCAGCCAGATCGGCACCATTGCCCATTCCGGCACCAAGCGTTTCATGAAAGAATTGAGCGAGAACGAGAAGAAGGACGAAAAGGATAAGAAAAGCCTGCCCGACCTGATCGGTCAATTCGGCGTCGGCTTCTACTCCGCCTTCATGGTTGCCGACAAGGTGAGCATCGAAACCAAGTCCATGGAACGCGAGGCGCCCGCGGTCGCCTGGGAGTCCGACGGTACCGGCAGCTATGTTGTCAAGGAGAGCGAACGACGCAAGCGCGGCACCAGCATCACCCTGCACCTGAAGAAGGAAGCCAAGGAATTTCTGGAAGAAAGCCGCATCAAAAGCCTGGTAGAGCAGTACAGCAACTATCTGCCTTTCCCCGTTTTGCTGGGCGAGGAAGAAGTCAACAAGCACGAGGCCCTTTGGCGCAAGAGCAAGAAAGATCTGAAGGAAGAGGACTACAACGAATTTTACAAGCAGGTCAGCACCGATTGGCAGGAGCCGCTGCACTACGAACACTTCAGCGGCGATGCCCCGGTTCAGTTCAGCTCGGTCCTCTACATCCCCAAGCGGGCGCCCATGGAATATTACGGCCAGGACCCGCATGAACACGGCCTGAAACTGTATGTGAAACGGGTGTTCATCCAGGATGATTGCAAGGCCCTGTTGCCGCGCTTCCTGCGTTTTCTGCGCGGTGTCGTGGAATCCGAGGATCTGCCCCTGAACGTTAGTCGCGAATCCATTCAGAACGACGCCAACATCACCAAGATCAACAAGGTCCTCACCAAAAAGTTCCTGTCGGCACTCAAGAAGATGAGCACCAAGAAAGAGGAACTGTACCTGGACTTCTGGAAACAGTTCGGCCGCTTCATCAAGGAAGGCGTACACAGCGAAACCACCTACAAGGACAAGCTGTTACCCCTGGTGCGTTTCTACACCAGCAAGCACACCGACAATCCCACCGGTTCGTTCGCCGACTACATCGCGAACAAGAAGGAAGACCAAAAGGCCGTCTACTATGCCGTGGGCGAGAAGGTGGAGCAGTTGCGCCGCAGTCCGCATCTGGAATTGTTCCAGCGCAACGACATCGAGGTCATCCTGTTGACTGAACCCATGGACGACATGATCTTCAACCAGATCGGCACCCACGAGGACATGAAACTGATCAACGTGGAAAGCGGCGACCTGGAACTTCCCGAGGACATCAAGAAGGAAGTGGAAGAAGTCGAGGTGAGCGACGATCTGACCAGGTTGAAGGACAAGGTCAAAGAGGTGCTTTCCGATCATGTCAACGAGGTGCGTTTCTCCAAGGCGCTCAGCGATTCGCCCTGCAAGTTCTACAACGCGAGCGGCGGCATTTCCCACAATGTCCAGAAGCTGATGTTCAATATGGACGGCATGAGCGGCTTCCCGCTGAAGCGTGACCTGGAGTTGAACCCCGAGCACAGCTATGTCAAGGCGCTGGCGGGCCGCTTAGACAACGACAGCGTCAACGACCAGATCAAAATGCTCTTCCACATGGCCAGCCTGTTGGAAGGCACCCTGGAAGACCCGCAGGAGTTGGCGGGTTTGGTCCTGCCTCTGTTGCGTTGATCACAAACCCGTCGATTATGAGTATGGGAAACCGCCGGGCAACCGGCGGTTTTCTTTTTTAAGGGCGCTCACGAATAAACCCCTGCATTTTTTTCTACTCTCTCGGCATCCTCGACGGTTTCAAAGAAAGTCTGGTTTTACCCGAATAAAAAGGCTATATTAGTTATCCTGGAAACGATGATCTATGAGCCCCCTCGGGGTTTCGTTCCTTCTATATTTGCCAATTGTCAATGAGGTACCCCCAATGGACATTCGAGAAAAACTGAAGAGTAACAGCCTCCGTAACGAGCTCTATCACCACAGCATCTTCAACCTGGACGCCGCGAGCCCTGAGGATGCCGCGTGCCTGCTGGGCCAGTATTGGTACCCGCTGCACTATTTTCCCACTTTCATCGGTCGCGTCGTGGCTTCCGCCCCGAGCCTGGCCGCGAAAACCGCAATTTCCACCATCCTTCACGAAGAGTTGGGCGAGGGGAATATCGACCGCGCTCACGAAAAGGTATATGTCGATTCGCTGACCCCCTTGGGTTTTTCCGAGGAGCAACTCACTCAAAGTAAACCCTTCCCGGAAACCGAAGCCCTGGTAGCTGTCTACAGCGACACGGAAAACAGTTTCCTGCCGGCGCTGGGCAGTCTTTATGCCACCGAATCCACCGATCTGGCCATTGTCTCCGGTATCGGCAAGTTGATACGCCTGGCCACCGGCAGCAAAGACCCCATCGAATGGATCGACATCCACGTGGCCCAGGAACCCAACCACGTGGCTCAAACCGATTTGACGGTGCTCGCCCTCAGTCCTGAGGAAGAAGCCGAGGTTATCAGCCGCGCGGAGGACATGTGGCGCGCCTGGATCAAATTCTTCAGCGCCGTAGAAGCCAAAATCCCAGCCGCTGTATAAAAAACACAAACGCCGGTCCCTGACGGGACCGGCATATAAGCGGTTTCGCAATGATTGCTTTCACCAGTGTTTTTTAGTTCCTTACCAATGAAGTCTTAGCCATTTTTGGCAAGACTTCATTGCCCTCCTGCTGCAAGCTGAGGAATCACGACCATTTCCTTGAACTTTAGAGCCATGGCGA
>JAAUYB010096817.1_pt1 | contig 79443 bp, 64 predicted proteins | sample 7278071 | NCBI WGS metagenome assembly JAAUYB01 (sample SAMN14350121, study PRJNA611818) | marine sediment metagenome | isolation source: surface marine sediment (1.8m) | place: French Polynesia: Moorea | collected 2018-08
CCGCCTCTTTTTCGCGGATGAAACAGGGGGCGGCCCGGCCACCGCCTCTTTTTCGCGGATGAAACAGGGGGCGGCCCGGCCACCGCCTCTTTTTCGCGGATGAAACAGGGGTCGGCCCGGCCGCCGCATCTTTTTTCACCGTGAATCAGGGGGCGGCCCGGCCGCCGCCTCTTTTTCGCGAATGAAACCGGGGTCGGCCCGGCCACCGTATCTTTTTCGCGAATGAAACCGGGGGCGGCCCGGCCGCCGCATCTTTTTTCACCGTGAATCAGGGGGCGGCCCGGCCACCGCCTCTTTTTCGCGGATGAAACAGGGGTCGGCCCGGCCGCCGCCTCTTTTTCGCGAATGAAACCGGGGTCGGCCCGGCCACCGCACCATTTCACATGAGATCATATCGAGGGTCGGAACCGATCGCCTCCAAAAATCTGTCCGATTCAGTGTTTCCCGCTACGAAGCCATACACCATGCCAAAATGGCGTACTTTATCCGGCTTTGGCGACCGTTGCCATGGTTTGCCGGATGACTCAGAGCTTTGGGAAGCGACGGAATAAAACCGAATTCAACAACTGTTTACAAGGCGTCGGGTTTGGAATGGGGAAAGGCATGACGCTTGCAAAAGTAACTTTTTCCCCAAGCCCCGACGGCTCCCTCGCCGACCGGGCCATTACACTGCACAGGAGTTGTCCATGAAGGTTACCTCAGTGGTTTTAGCGCTTTTCCTTGCGGGCGTCACACCGCTTTTCTCCCAAAACCAGGGCTACGCCGATATGGTGGAAAAAGTTCAATCGGCCGTGGTCAGTATCCAGGTAACTCAAGAGGCCCAAGCAACTGCAGGCAACCCCCTGGAGCGGGAGTTGTTTGAGTTCTTCAATCGTCGTCAGCCTCCCCGCCGGCGGGATGAGGTTCGCGGCGGCGGCACGGGTTTCGTCATCAGTTCCGACGGCTATATCGTAACCAACCGTCATGTGGTAGACAACGCTTCCAGCATCGAGGTCACGATTCTTGGTGATCAATCCTACAAGGCCAGGCTGGTGGGAATCGACAACAGCCTGGATGTGGCCATGATCAAAATCGACGCCCGTAATTTGAATCATGTGGACTTGGGCGACTCCTCCAAGATGCGCATCGGCGACGTGGTGCTGGCCATGGGTTATCCCCTCGGGTTGGGTTTTACAGTGACCAGCGGCATTATCTCCGGCCTGGGTCGATCGGACGGCTTGCGTGTTGGAACCCTGGATATCAGCGAGTATATCCAGACCGATGCCGACTTTACCTTCGGCAATTCCGGCGGTCCCCTGCTCAATACGCGCGGTGAAGTCATCGCCATCAATACCATGATCGTGGAACGGGGCGAGACCTTTGGTTTCTCCATTCCCAGCAACTTGATGGCGCGTAGTATCGACCAACTGAAGAATTACGGTCAGGTGCGGCGTGGCGCGCTTGGGGTAAGCATCACCGATATGACCGAGGACGCCAGGGAGTACCACGGCATCACCCACGGCGCCCAAATTACCTCCGTTACACCGGGCATGCCCGCCGAAGAAGCAGGCTTGAAATCCTTCGACATCATTTTGTCCCTCAACGGGGACAAGGTTGAGTCGGCGAAGGATGTGATCGATCGTGTTTCCAGCATGCTGCCCGGCGATCGAGTCAATGTGGAGATTATGTCCAACGGCAAGCGCGCCAAAAAATCCTTCAAGCTGGGCGACCGCGCCAGCTTCACGGAAGATCGTCCTGTTGAAACCGTCTCCAGGGAAGAAGCGGATGATGAGGACACTACGCTGGGCTTCTCCATGCTGCCCTTGGACAATCGCTTGCGTCGGCAGTTGGGCCTGAATCGCTCCGTAACCGGCGTCATCGTCGACGAAGTTGACCCGGACAGCCAGGCAGCTGAAAGAGGCATGGTCCGCGGCATGTTGATCACGCATGTCAACGGCGAGGAAGTCGAGAGTCCCAAGGAAGTGTTGGCCGCGGTCGATAAAGTCCGGAAGGACAAACTGATTGCCTTACAGGTTCAGGTATCTACAGGCGGTAATTTTGAAGGCGCCGCTTTGACGCCGCCGCGTCAACTCTACCTTCGGAAAAAGTAAACCGGGCGGGGAAGCCCCGGCTTCCCCTAAACCGGCCTTAGGGTAAAGCGCCTGCCGTCGCGCGCTTCATAGGCCTCGCGGAATTTTTCCGCATCTGCTTTATTCTTGAATACGCCCGTTCTTGTTTCCTTGCCGTCCCCATCCCGGCAAAGGACCTCGTGCGGGTGAAAAACCAGGCCCTCGGCCGTCCAGTCGGCGTCCTCCAAGCCCAGACCGAGTAAGATGAGGCATTCTTCGGTAGCCTTTCCCGCCTCCGGCGCCTCCACCTCCAAGTAGAAGCCCTCACTTTCTCCCGAGGACCGTTCCATTTTGTGGGTCAAGACGCATTGAACACCGTCCGGCAGGGAAAAAAGAAAATCCTCGAAGACCCAGGCATCCCACTGACCGCGAATGGAGTCGATACCCAACCGGTCTTTGATTTGGCCGGCGTCCAGATACAGGCGTGCGGTGCGGATCATTTCTTCGTCTCCGAACTGATGCCAACGGAATCTCTGTACGGCGGAGGTCTTGTCTTCAGGGACGTCCTCGCGACGGAGTACGTGAACCCACTCGACAAGATCCAGGTCGCGCATGAAATAGGGCGGGCCTTGAGCGGTAAAATCGGAGTCATGAGTTTCGGCCAGGGCCGCTGCCCACAGGGCGGGTAAGGCGGGCAACATGGCCATGCCGCCGAATGCTTCGTGGTGCTCGCGCACCCATGGAGCCAGGTCCGCACGCTTCTGTTCATCCCGAGCGGCAGCGGTCAGCAATTCGGCCATGGCTTCGATTGGGGATATTTCCAGGGACATGTTCACCTCGCGGGCATTATAACACCGCCCTTGCCCCAAAAGAGAAAATCCCGGGCGCCTCGCGGCCACCCGGGACTTCCTTCGCCCTGCTGCTTGGTAAGTGGTTACTGAATGGTCTTGGCAAGTTTCAGAATGGCGGGATTCCAATCGACGCCTTCCGCCTTGCTGGATTTCAGGTTCAGGTAAATCTTGGGTTTTTTATTCTCAAGACCGATGCCCAGGGTGACGCCCTGTTCGATCAGATCGGGATTGCCCGTAATGCTCAGCACACCGTTTTCCTTGGAGTACTGAGTGCCCGCGGCAACATCTTTACCCACGTAGACAACATCTACGGAACCGCTGGGCAGGCCGTCGCTCTGGGTCACTTCAACCAGCTTGGCCTTGCCGGCCATATTCCCGACCATGCCTTTCAGGTTTTTGGCGACATCGGGAGCACCGATCACGTGAATCTTGAATTCTTTATTACCGAGGTTGGTATAAAAAGGCAGTAATTTGAGAATCAGGGCCGCTTGCAGGGAAGCCGGCGCCGAGTCGGCAAGTACTGAAGGTGAGCCGAGAAGGCTGAAGGCAAAAATGAGAAAAATTGCTTTCCTAGTCAAGTCAATCTTCTCCTGACTGGTGGAACACATCGACGCCTCTTATTTATGCGCATCGAGTGCCCCGATTTCCTCGCCCAAGTGCTCCAAACGGCAGGGTCGGCATTAGAATGCGTCAGGGCGATAATTGGGGGTTGGGTGGACCTGTTATGCCGGGAAAATTCCTCCGGCAAACTTGTTATGCTCATCGGCCGGCCGTGTTGCAGCCTTTAGAGAAAACTTCACAAACCAACAAAAGATAACCGACAATGCCCTGATACCAAGCAGTTTACCAAGTCACTCATTTTGAGTGTTGCGCAAAAAAAGAGTTTCGAGTAGCGGGTGTCAGTAAAACTGGAATGTAATTTTTATCACTTGGGAACATTCCAGTCCCTAAACATAAAACGGCGTGACCTGTATAAACCGCGACGATTCCAATCTCTAAAACAGCTTGCATGAGACATGGCGGCTTTTGAGTCGCCCGATTTTTAATCGCAGAAGAGGCCCGGATTCCGGCGAAAGGCGAAGACATGAGAAAAGGGGTTTGGGATTGTCTGTCATTCACGCCATTCGAAATGGTTCGTGTTCGGGGGTGCTGTATAAATGAGAAAGGGCCCCGAGGATGACTCGGGGCCCCTTTTCAAGGTAGGGAATGAACGCCACGATTTCGTGGTCAGACAGTTTTGGCAACTTTCAAGATGGCGGGATTCCAGTCAACGCCCTCGGCTTTACTGGACTTAAGGTTTAAATAAACCTTGGGTTTACTGTTTTCAAGGCCGATTCCCAGAGTAATTCCCTTGGGCATCTGCGCCGGATCTCCGGTGATACTGAGGCAACCGTTTTCTTTGGCGAATGCCGTACCGGCGGCAATTTGTGTACCCAGGTACAGTACATCGACCTTTTCGCCGGGCAGCGAGTCGCTGGAGACCACATTGACCAACTTGGCTTTGCCGGTCATGGAGCCGATCTTCCCTTTCAGCAGATTGGCAACCTCGGGTGCACCGACCACGTGAATGGTAAACTCCTTGCTACCCAGGTTGTTATAAAAAGGCAGTAACTTGATGATCAAGGCCGCCTGCAAATTGGCAGGGGCTTTCTCGGCATGAACCGGAGCGGCACAAAGGGCCAGGGCAAAAAAGAAAAAGAACGCAAACTTTCTCATTTCACTCTCCTATAAGGGTGATCTTCTGTCTCTGGTCCAGTTCACATGTACCGGTTCCGGTACGATGTAATGGGGAGAACATTGGTTCCGATCATCTTCGCCTAACCTTTGGCACGAGCAAAAGGAAGGTTGGCGTTGAGGATCGGGTCGTATTGGTTACGTGGGCTGCAATTCCCATGACTTGGATGCACAATTGCCGTGCGTCCTGGTTAACTCATCGCTCGCCCCCTTAACGATCTTGAAAAAAATTGTGAGTTTTTTTCAGTTGACTTAGCATATCGCTGCTATTTATAGGCTTAAGCAGTTCGCCAATTCAGCTGCATTCATCTGCAAAAATGTTTACAGGCTCATTTGACCCTGAACTTGAGGCGGTTATTTTATCGTTTTCACACTTATACTTTACCATTTCTCACCGCGGCGGCCTCACGGCCTATACCGACCGGTCCAACTTGGAATACCCAAAGGCACACATCTATGCTAAGGTCTGCCCCATCGGGAGGGCCGAATTGAATAAGTTCTGGGATTTCTCCAAGCGTTATGTCGTCCGTTACACTTGGTGGTACCTTGCCGGTTTTGCCTGTGTCTTTATCACTCAGTGGCTCATGGTCTCCATCATCGCCAAAACGCAGCAAGCCGTGGATTCGGTTACGGTGGCAGGGGCCACCTCCCAGACCGTCTTACCTTATGTATGGAACATCACCTTATTCGCGGTCCTGGTCATCATCATCCGCACCGCCTCGCGGATGTTGGTTTTCACCCCGGGCAGGCTTGCCGAATACCATATCCGCAATGATTACTACGCCAGTTTGCTGAGGTTGCAGCGCGATTTCCTCTCCCAACACGAATCGGGTGATCTGGTCAGCCGTTGTTCCAATGACATCGCCTTTGTACGCGCCGCCTATGGCTTTGCTTTTCTTCAAGTGGTCAACGTCACGGTCACCATGGGACTGGGCATTACCGCCATGTACCGAATCGACCCCACCACCACCGCATTCGTTGCCTTGCCCATGGTCATCGGCCTGGCCATCATTCAAGGCAGCATTCGTTACCTGTTCGACTATTGGCGCAGGTCCAATACAAAATTGGGCGAGATGTCCTCCCTCTGCCTGGCCGGTTACAAGGGTATCGCGGCCGTACAGAACTATCACGCCGAACCGGCGCTCAACGAACGTTTCGGCCGGTTGAACGACGACTACCTGAATATCCAGATCACCATCACCAAGAACCGCACTTTCGTAATGCCCCTGGTGCAACTGGTGGGCAACCTCAGCATTTTTGCGGTGCTCTGGGTGGTGGGCGGTAAGGTGATTGCCGGCGATCTTTCCAAAGGTCAAGTGCTTGCCTTCTTCGGATACATCTCCATGGTCATGCCGCCGCTGTTATCCCTGGGTTGGATGTTGAGCGTATTCAATCGCGCCCTTCCCGCCATCGATCGCCTGAACGAAATCATTTTGGCCAAGCCCAATTTGTTGCCCGCGCGCCCCGCCGCCCAGGAAAACGACACCACGCTAAGAGCCGCAAACCTGAACTTTCGCTTTCAGCCCGACCGCAACAACCCGGAACCCTTCGGCTTGGAGCAAGTCAACCTGACCCTTGAACCGGGTAAGGTATTGGGCATCGTGGGTGCCCTCGGCTCGGGCAAGTCCGTCTTGTTGGATACCTTGCTGCGGTTGAACAATCCGGAGCCCGGGCAACTGTTTGTGGGCAGTGAGGACGCCGCCTATATGGACCTGACCCGCTACCGCGGCAAATTCTCTTTTGCGCCCCAGAAAGCCTTTCTCTTCTCGACCAGCCTGAGGGAAAACCTGCTCAACGCTCTCCCGGAAGATCAAAGGCAAACCACCGGTGACGATGTCTTACTCAAAGCCCTGGAGACTGCCGGGTTCACCCTGGACCCGAAACAGTTCCCCAAAGGCCTTGAAACCGAGGTCGGCGAGAAGGGAGTAATGCTCTCCGGCGGACAGCGTCAGCGCATGGCACTTGCCAGATCCTTGCTGAAGGAGGCGGATATATATGTATTGGACGACGTATTGTCCGCGGTGGATCACGAGACCGAGAAGAAGATCATCGCCAACCTGCGCGCCTTCGCACCCGGCAAGTCCTTCATCATTGCCTCTCACCGCATCTCTGCCATTCAATGGGCCGATGAGATCCTGGTCCTCGATGAGGGCAGGATCATCGATCAGGGGACCCATGAGGAACTCATAGCCAGGGACGGCTATTACCGTGAAATCTATACCTATCAATCCCGGGATATGGAGAAAGCGGTATGAGCATGAGAACGAACCTGGGCATCCTCATCCGGTTTTGGAGTTTGGCGGGTGACAACCGCCGTATGTTCAAGATCTCCTTCGTCCTGATGTTCTTTACCCTGGCCACGGAATTGGCGCGGCCCTATGTCTTGGAAGCGGCCTTGAGCCACATCACCCAGGGTCGGATCGACGATTTGCAGGATGCCGCCTATGTATTCCTGGCTTTGATTCTGGTGGACTATGTCACACGCGGCGGTTTCGGCTACGCCTTCAGCATGGCGTTGTTGAAGTCTATCAACCTGATCCGCGGCAAGGTATTCGACCATGTGATCCACATGAAAATGGCCTTTTTCGATCGCCGGCCCGTGGGCAGTTTGCTGACTCGCACCATCAATGATTGCGAAGCCCTGGCCGAGACCTTACGCGCGGGGGCCGCCACCATCATCCTGGACTTCCTTACGGTGATCGGCATTTTCTTCGTCATGTGCACCTTGGATTTGGAGCTCAGCCTGGCCATGATCCTGGCCGCCCCCGTGATCTGGCTGTGTGTGCGTTGGTGCGCCAAGGCGTTGCGCAACAAGTTCTTGGATGTACGCAAGGCTCTGGCCGAGTCCAACGGTTACATGACCGAGGGCATCATGGGTGTGGAGATCCTGCAACTCTTTCAACGCGAAGAGGGTTCTGCCTCCCAGTTCAGCAATATCAATAGGAAGTATTGCCGCGCCACCATCCACTCCAACTTCTACGACGCCTTGCTCTACGCCTTTATCGACGGCATCGCGGCCTGTGTTACCGCTCTTATCTTGGGCGTAGCCCTGAATATTCGCTTCGATCCGCAGGCCGTGGTCGGCCAGGTGGGTACCCTGATCGTCTATATTCGAATGATCGAGAAGATCTTCATCCCCATCCGTGAATTCAGCGGCAAATACGCCACCATCCAACAAGGCATCGCGGCCATCGAACGTATTCTTGACCTGTTGGATACTCCGGCGCGCATCGAACAGGGTGAGGGCAGGCTTTCCGGTGACCGCCTGACCATCGAATTCAACAGAGTCGGCTTCCGCTACAGCCATGACGGCCCGCGCGTACTGGACGAAATCAGCTTCAAGGTACGGCCCGGACAGTCTTTGGCCCTGGTCGGCGAGACCGGCAGCGGCAAGTCTACCATCGGCAAGCTGTTGACTCGCGCTTATGACGGCTACGAGGGCGATATCCTGGTGGACGGTCGTGAAATCCGCGGTTTGAACTACCATTCCCTGCGCGCCAACATCGCCATGGTGCACCAGGACGTAGAGTTGTTCCCCGGCACTTTACGCGACAATATCACCATGTTCGACCCCTCCATCAGCGAGGAAGCCATTATGAACGCGATCAGGATGGTGAAGGCGGAACACATGGTGGCCCAGTTGCCCGACGGTTTGGACTTCAACGTTCACGAAAGCGGCACCAACCTGTCCACGGGCCAGGTACAACTGATCGTGTTTGCCAGGGCGTTGGCCCACGATGTTCCGATCGTACTGATGGACGAAGCTACCGCCAGCGTGGACTCGGTAACGGAAGCCTGGATCCAGGAAGCGATCGCCCAGATCCTCAAGGTCAAAACCACCATCATCGTAGCGCACCGCCTGTCTACTATTGCCGCCGCCGACCACATTCTTGTGCTGAAGAACGGCAAGATCACCGAACAGGGCAACCACGAGCAGTTGGTGAGCATTGAAAACGGCTATTATTCCAACCTGATCCGCGCTTCTCGTTTGCAGCACGGCACGGCTCATGGAGTCGTATTATGACCTGGGCAACAGCCGAACCCTGGTTCGCGCCGCCCGCCCCGGAACTTCCCCAAGAGCCTCGCATTGTGATTATCGGCGCGGGCATTGCGGGCGCCGCCGCGGCTCATGCCTTTGCACGTCATAACCGCAAGGTCCTGGTCCTGGAAAAACACCGGCGCCCGGCGGAGGAAACATCCGGTAATCCGGTCGGCGTGGTCTATCCCTTTATCAGTGTCAAACCGGACCCCATGAGTTTGTTTTTCGAGCATGCCTATGGCATGGTGCTGCAACGGCTCCATCAATTGGAAGCGTCCCAAAAACCCACCGGCCGACAGTCCGTGGGGGTTTTACATCTCCTGGCCAAGGACCGTCTGCGGCGCCTACACAAGGTCTTGCGCGACGGCTCCCTTAAAACCGAACTGGTAACCGCGATCGATGCGGGTGAAGCCGCCCGGCGAAGCGGTCTGCCGATCGAGGAGGACGCGCTCTATTACCCGCAAGGTTGTTACGTGGAACCACCGCTGTTCACCAGGGCATTGCTGGATCATCCGCTGATCGAGATACGGAGCGATGTGGATGTAAGGACGCAGGCCATGGAAAACGGCCGGCGAATTGTGATGGACGAAAAGAACCGGGTTCTAGCGGAAGCCGATATCGTCATCCTGGCCACTGGAGACGGCGTCGGTTTCAGTCATGTCTTGAACGACCTGCCCGTCAGGCGCTCGCGAGGTCAGTTGCTGAGCATGACGCGCGACCATCTGGTTATGAAACCTCGTTGCGTGATCTGTCACAAGGGTTACCTGGTTCCGGGTCCGGGTGAGGACGTTTTGATCGGCGCAACCTGGAAGAAACACGAAGGCACCTCGCTGCACCAAGAGGATCAGGAAGAGTTGCTCAATGAAAGCCGAACCTTCATCCCGGGATTTGCCCTGACCCGCCGGCCGCCGCTACGAGGGCGCGTTGCCTTTCGGGCTCGCACGCCGGATCACCTACCGATCGTAGGGCCGGTGCCCGATTGGGAAGCCTATCGAGCCGCCTACGAGGGACTGAACCACGGCGCTTTTCACCGAAAATGGAGAGATGCCCCGTACCAACCGGGTCTCTATGTCTCCCTGGGCCACGGTGGTCGCGGAATGGTTTCCACGGTTCTTTCCGGGGAGATCCTTGCCGCTCAGGTCTTGGGACACCAACCGCCCGTGCCGCCCGAGATCTTGGGTTATGTACACCCCGGCCGTTATGTCATTCGCAATTTGAAACGAGGCCGGTAAAATAACGCCGGCAAATGATGGAAAAAACCGGTATCTTAATAACCAAGGCAAATGATGGAACCTCCGAAGACAGTATCGATGGACAGAGGGCCGCCGGCTCAGATTGCCGTGCAGAGGCCCCTCGACTTGGGAGGAATAGATGAGCCAAAAAAAGAAACTGACACTGGATGATCTGAAGGTAAAGAGCTTTGTTGTATCCGATCCGAAAGGCGGTGCCGTGGATATTGAAATCATCAATGATAAGACCGTCATCATCTCGATCTGCGCATCCGCTTGCGGCTGTACCATCGGTTGCTCTTACCTCTGGAACTGCTGACCGCCGTTTTCAACCTCACAACGGGCTCGGGCTTTCGGTCCGAGCCTTTTTCAGGTTTTTTCACTTTTTGGAGCCCCCGGCCGCCTCCGCCTTGTGAGACATGGTGTGGGCTCTTAAGTCGGCCTCACCAATTGTTTGATCAGGTTCGCTGCTCTTCTGGCGCCCGCGATGTTTCGGGCCACCGGTCCCAGGGTCAGCTCTCCCAGACCCCCCGTGACAAAGACCCTGGAATGCCAGCGTAAGAAACGGTCGGTAATGGGGAATCCACACGGTGCAAGAGTGAGTCCTGCTTGCCGGTGCATGTCTTGAAGGAACGGTTTTCCCGGCACGGTGGGGATGAAACCGGTGGCCAGGACCAGGCGATCGGCGACGATGAGGCCCTGACCGCATTGGACCATAATGCGTCCGGCATTCGTCGATGCATGGCGCACCTCTCCTTGAAGCCAGGTGACGCGTTCTTGCCTTAAATGATGACGAAGGCGTCGGAAGACATCCCCCGGCATGGAGCCCTTGTGACGGGCCGCGGTTATGAGGGGGCGCCGTGCGGGTGGGTCGTAACGATTGAAGCGGCCCATGTATTTCGGGCCCAACCAGCCGGGGTCGGCGTCGAACTGATGGACACGCGGTTGGCTTCGGGCCAAAACCACCACTTGTTCAGCGCCACGTTCGACCATGTAGGATGCGAATTGGGCGCCGCTGATGCCGCCGCCGATAACCAGAGTCGTTCCGGAGGTCGCGAGATCCGCCCCCTTGAATTCCTCGTCGAACAAGTGGTGGATTTGCGCATCAGCCGCGCTGAGCCTCTCAGCCCAGACAGGTACACTTGGCGGCGTCGAACCCATGGCCAGGACCACACGTCTGGCGCGAACGGCGCCCTGATTCGTCTCCACGCAGACATGGTTCCCGGCGATCTCGATGTGCCGTGCGGTTCCCTGGATGCGCAATTCCGCCAACCCGTTTCGCTCGATCACCTCACGACAGTGGGCATTGAACATGGCAAGGCTGGGTCGAGCGTAGGGAGCGATACAACATTTGTCCTGCCGCCAGTTACGGGAGAATTTTTTCAAGCTGCCCGGCTCCAAATCGATATGGTGGACAATCGGTGAGCGCAAATGGGTCATGCCGGTATTGGCGGTACGGTGAAACCACTGCGCCAGGGGTTCGGCTTCAGCGTCCAGGACCCTCACCTGTTTGGCCTCCATGGAGCAACCTTTGGTTAGAACAAGCGACAAATAGGTGCCGTGCAGGCCACCCCCGATGATCAGCCATGGAAGCATGCATTCCCCTTCAACCGCAAACTGGGAGCACGGTGCTCACGCGGTCACCATTTCAGCACCCATGGTTATGCCGCGTTGTCCGATAAAGCACCCGGGAGCGGTGTGAAAAGGCACAGGGAGTCATCGATCGCGGGCGTATGGTGAACGTGGCCGCGAGGCTGCCGGCAAGCATGAAAAGCCTTGGAAATGGGGAGTTTCACCTCACCGATCAGGAGGAAGTCAACATGTCGAGCATAAAACCCACCACTGGATCGGAGCGACTGCAGGCGCTGGACGCGCTACGAGGGTTTGCGCTGTTTGGCATATTGCTGGCAAATCTATGTAGCTTCCTGGGTTTATACACCTATAGCCCCGAGGAAGTTATTCTGTTGCCTACACCCGATCGGGTCGTATTGTTTTTCATTGACTGGTTTGTCGAAGGCAAGTTTTACGGGATCTTCTCCATCCTTTTTGGTGTCGGTTTCGCACTCCAGGCGGATCGTTTTCGTAGCACGGAAGGGAACTTCACTGCCTTCTGGTTTAGGCGCATGATCGTACTCTGCGGCATCGGATTGTCGCACATGTACCTGGTCTGGAACGGAGACATCCTGACGCTCTACAGCTTACTGGGCATGTTGTTGCCTTTGTTCCTGAATTGCTCGAACCGGACCCTCCTGCGTTGGATCGTGGCGTTACTGTTAATCCCGCTACTGATTCACGGCCTGTTGTATCTGACACAGGATGCCTCGTTTTGGGGAGCGATGCGTCGCTTTTCCACGGGCTTGAAAACGCAATGGGGATTTGCGGACCTGTCAACTCTGGAGATGCGAACTTCCAACGCCGCGGTGGAGGTGTTCTCCATCAATGTCCTGCTGGCGATACCACGGCCGATGAGTTATTTCATGTCGGGACGTTATTTTCATGTGCTGGGACTGTTCTTGATCGGCCTGTTGCTCGCACGTCACTGGTTGCCGAAAATCCGAAACAACGACATCTCGGTACCAACCGGCGTAATTTGGTTTGGCATGATCGGTTTAATCGCTCATTTCGGCTATGCGCTGATCAAAGCCATGATAGGGACACCTTTTGCCATGACCGAGGTAGGTCTCCTTCAAGGTTTCCTCTACCACCTCGGCGCCACATTGTTTGCGCTGGCAATTTCCATGCTGTTCATTTGTGTGTGGGCATCCGGTCGATATGCGTTCGTATTCCGAAATCTCGCGGTGCTTGGACGCATGGCTTTGACCAACTACATTTTTCAGAACATCATAGGTGTTCTATTGTTTTTCGGCTACGGGTTTGCCTTGATGGCCAAAGTGCCTTATATGTACATCCCTTTGATAGCGTTCGCTATTTTGGCGGCGCAGTTGGCATTTAGCCGTGCCTGGCTCAAGCGATTCAAGCAAGGCCCCCTGGAATTCGCATGGCGCAGACTGACGTACCGCCCCCCAAAACCGAAATGATATGCCCGTAGCGGGTCTAAATCTGCTTACGAATTCTGCTTTTCTTGAGAGGTGCCATGCCTTGCGTGCCGGCCGGGTTCGCACCTCTTGAACCATCTGTGACGCATCACGATACGCGGGCGCCGGGCATTGATAAGCCATGGCGTTGATTACGCCGTCACACACTGGGCTTGTGTCGTAAATCGGACAAAGGTTATGTTTTCGAGACGACAGTAGGCGCCCCTCAAGAGTGCTGGAATAGATAAGGTATTGTCGTCTCGTAAGAATCGACACCATTTGAGAGAAAAACATGAATCATTCAAAATATATCCCCATGTCCGGCAATCGTCTCGATATCTTCGGTGCCTCTCTTTCAATGATGTGCCTGGTCCACTGCGCGGTCCTGCCCTTTCTTCCTTTGCTCCTGGCAGGTCTGCCCTGGTTGGCCGATGAGAAAATGCACTTGCTCCTACTGGTCTTGATTACGCCCGTCGCCCTGTACTCCTTTTTAAGGGGGCAACTACGCCATGGTCAGATAAGTGTCGTGGTCCTGGGCGGTGCAGGTCTGTTGATGCTGCTGATGGGGCCGTTCGCCGGAGAAACCTTGGAGAAGCCCCTTACCGTGGTCGGTTCGATTGTGCTCTGCGGCGCTCATCTACAGAACCGTCGCCAATTACTGCGCGGCTGACCCCGAGGCGTTCCGTGTTCCTCAAGGTCTCCACCGACTCCCCGGCGTTGATCCGACGCGGCATGACCCTGCTCGCCTTGATCCCGCTAATTCCCAGCTTGCACCAGACCGAAATCGACGGCTGTCGTCTTTCCGTGTCCTGTGTGGGCTGAAACAAGGAGTTCGGTATGATCCCCGTTACCATCATCAGCGGTTTCCTGGGCAGCGGCAAGACGACCTTGCTGAATCATCTGCTCCGCTGCAGTCATGACGAACGCATTGCGGTGTTGGTCAATGATTTCGGCTCCATCGACATCGACGGCGAACTGGTGGTATCCGTCGAGGGCGAGACTCTGGCCCTGTCGGGAGGATGCATCTGTTGCTCGATCCGCGCCGATCTGGAGGAAACCGTTCGAGACATCCTGGCCGGTGACCAACCACCTGAACGGATTGTCATCGAGGCCAGCGGTGTCTCCGATCCCACCGCCGTGGCAATGACCTTCTTCACCGGTAATTTGCGCGGTCGATGCCGGGTCGAGAGCATTATTAACATGATCGACAGCGAGGCATTTCTTCAGACGGACCCCTCGATGAAGCCGTTGCTGGGCGGACAGTTGATGGTGGCCGATCTGGTGGTTCTCAACAAGGCCGATGTCTGTCCGGAGGGGACCATGGTTCGGGTAGAATCCAACATCCGTTCAGCCTATCCCCGCGCTCGTGTCATCCGCACCAGTTTTGCCCGGGTTCCCCGCGAACTGCTGTTCGGTGTGACCGATCGGTCGCTACGGGAGACCGGCGGGGTGAAGCCGATCCAAACCCATGTCCATGAGGTGGCGGCCCAAGAGCACCATCACCACGGTCATGACGACCATACCCTGATCTTCGACACCTGGTCGTTCACTGAAGAAGCTCCCATGGACCGCTACCGATTGATGAAAGAATTGGCTGACCTGCCCACCACTGTCTACCGGGCCAAAGGTTTCGTCCATGCTCGGGATGTCCCCGATCACGAGGTGGTGGTTCATGTGGCCGGCCGGCGGGTTCACCAGCAGCGCGGCAAACCTTGGGGTGACCGTCCCCGGCAAACCCGGTTGGTCATCATTGCCGGCCATGGGCAACTTCCTCTTGAATCCCTGCGGGAACGTCTGACCGCCTGCAGCCGACCCGCGAACGAAGAACGATCGAATGTTCCCGAGGGAGCGGAAACCTTTATGGCCCGGTTTGCCTCCAGATTGAGGGCCCACGGTATTATGGATTGAGGACAGGCTTCTTTCAACGGCGACAGTGCTGGAGACACGGGAAACCTACTGCGTCTCCATCTGCGCGTCGGCTTGCGGTTGCACCCGGCTCTTCTGTTAAACCCCGCCTCCTCTCCATGGTATGATGACGGGCAAAATCCGAAACCATGGAGAGGAATCCCTTATGATCCCCGAATTCGAAACCCTGCTAGTAAGCCTGGAAGACAAGATCGCGCACGTCCGCCTGAACCGGCCCGCCAAGGCCAACGCCATGAACCCGCCCATGTGGGGTGAAATCGAGGAAGCCTTTAACTGGGTGGACCAAACTCCCGAGGCCCGCGTTGCCGTATTGAGCGGTGAAGGCAAACATTTTTGCGCCGGTATCGACCTGGCCGCTTTCGAAGATATCATGGGCGGCAACGAACCCTGCGAGGCCCGTAAGCGGGAGGCTTTGCGTCGACACCTCCTGCGCCTGCAAGAGAACCTCTCCTCTATCGAAAAATGTCGGAAACCCGTCCTGGCCGCCATGCACGGCGCCTGCATCGGCGGCGCAATCGACATGACGTCGGCTTGCGATATGCGTTACAGCACCGCCGATGCGATCATGTGCATCAAGGAAGTCGATATCGGTATGACCGCTGACGTGGGCACCCTGCAACGCCTGCCGCACCTGATCGGGGACGGCATAATGCGCGAGTTAGCCTATACGGGACGCAACTTCAGCGGCGAGGAAGCGCGAAAGATAGGCTTCGTGAACCGCACCTACCCGGACAAGGATGCATTGCTGGCCGGCGTCATGGAAACAGCCGCCCGGATCGCCGGCAAATCACCCCTGGCCGTTCGCGGCATCAAGGAGATGATTCTCTATACCCGAGATCACAGCGTTGCGGACGGCTTGAACTACATTGCTACCTGGAACGCCGCCATGCTCGTGTCCAATGATCTCCAAGAAGCTCTTTCCGCGGCCGCGCAAAAGCGTCCTCCCGAATTTGCCGATTGATGCGAGGCGGCGAATAGATCGAAGATTAGAAATGGGGTCCCTCTAACATCGTAGGGTCCCCTTCTCGTTGCTTGCTCTTTCCATGACGCCGGGTGCCGGGCATGGTCAGGTCGGCCGCCGGGGTCGCGGCTGCATTGGCCGCGAAGTTCACGGTTCTTCTCAAAGTAAAGCTATATCTCCCATTAGATCGAACAGTAGCCGGGAAATAACAATTGGCATTACTTCTATTTTTTTGAGCTTTTTTGCCCCTCAAATCCGCATGAGTCAATGAAGAGCACTTGATGGGGGCCCATGCCGATGCAAATTTTTTCCACTTTTTCTGAGCCTTTTAAGACACGCTTTACGCAAGTATGTTTGAAGCCGCAAATATTAGGTTCTATTCATAATACAACGCCGGCCCTTCCTCTGACGATGTATAGTCGGTTGCGTCGGTCGTCGTCTACAAGTGGCTCGTTGATGTCAATCACCCGTTATGTACGGCGACTCTGTCCTGTTCGGCTCGTAAGGGCGGAGTCCGGATTCGTTTTTCTGTTCATTATCATTATTTCATTTTTAGGGAGAACGTCATGTTAAAAAAAATTACAGCATTTACTTTAGGTTTAATCTGCCTTGCAGGTTTTTACTCGCATTCTGACCCCGGCTATCTGAGGACGGCCGTCCAAATCACCTGTGAGTACTACGACGGCACTACCATCCATGCCCAATATTGTATCACCGGAACCAGTCTTTATTGCAGTGAAGCCCCTTGCCCGCCTTACGTCCTGTAGGTCAACCAAAAGCCCCGGTCGCGGCGCGTTCTCGTGCCGCGACTTCCCAAAGGAACTGCAATGAAAAGTAAAAACCTTATATTTTTGATCGCGTTAGGGCTGACGGTTGGTTGTGGACCCGCCAATCGCTTTAACTTCAAATCACCAATACCCGTCAAACAGGAGAAAGCCGACCGGGCCTTTCCCGAAAAACCCGTCGACCTGAAGGCGAGTTTGGCCTCAGTCGTCCGGACCGGTGATCTTTCCCAAATCCTGTCTATCCGCGAGGTGATTCCGCTGGAGACGAACGACGACGGCATCATCGGCGAGGTCTGGGATCTCCTCCTGCTTGACAACACCTGGTTCGTCACCGATAAACGCCTGAACCAGGTGCTCCAGTTCTCGCGAGAAGGTCGCTTTCTGCGCCGTATCGGCCGCAAAGGCCAGGGCCCGGGAGAATACGAAATGCCCTGGTACCTTACCGAATGGGACGGCCGATTGGTTGTGGCCGATGTCGGCAAAGGCGCCATGCATATCTACGAAACTGACGGCAAGTTCGTGAAAAGCATGTCCACCTGGGCCGTGGGCATCAATATCCAAGGCCCGCTCTTCTTCCACGCGAACCGCTTGTTCCTCTCCGATTTCGGGGCTCCGGCCCCGTCGACGCCCAGCCATGTCGTCTTCGACGCCGCGGGTAGAAAACCCAAAATACTATATGGTTTCGGCGAGCGTTTCGCCCTTGCGGAGCGTCTTGCCAAAACCGGGGTTCCGCGCATGCCCATGACCGCGTTTACCCGCGTGGGCGACACGGTTTGGACCGCCAGTCCCTATGACTGTTCGCCCAAGGTGTATGACCTGGAAGGTCGCTACCTGGCCGGGTTGCCCGCCGGGGTGGACGGCGTAACCTATGATGACTTCGAGGGCGTCAATACCAATGACGAGTTTCGCAAGGTCATTCAAAAACCCTTTTCTCACCGAATCATTCATCTATCTCCATTGGTCATGGTCCATTACTGGGCATCGCCGTCCAGGATGAGCCTGTTCGATACCCATGGAAACCTCCTGCGCAAGCACCTGGAGGTACCCTTTGCCATGCGCTTCACCCGTAAAGCCGCCGGTGATGTCATGGTAAGTCCCATTACCCTGGCTTATTTCGACAAAGACGAACTTCCGAAACGTTTGTCGGAGTCGGAATACCGGGCAGCCCTGGACGCGGGGCTGAAACCGGGACAACACAACGGCGACAATCCGTATCTATTCCTCTACGGATTGGCCGACTAGCTGTCTTCATGTGGAAATATCTATTATTTTTAGTGTTCCTGGCCGCGGCGGTATCCTTCCGTCCGGCCCCGGAGAAGCGGGACGCCGCCTACTTCACCAACGAAATCTATAACTACGACACCGAAACCCTGTTCCAACTGGAAGCCTTCGATGAAATTGCCCTGGCGGATCATTTCGCCGCCCGCTACGCGGTTACGGCCTATTACACCGAAATTTCCTGTATGTCTTGCGTTCAGCGCGAACTTGAATCCATGCGCACCATGAAGGAACGCCTGGGGGACCGCCTGGACTTTGTTTTGGTAACCTACAACCCCGGCTTTGCCCAAAACGGTTCCGCCGGAAATTATCTGCTCGACCTTCGGCGGGTGGGCCGCATCGACTGGCCCATCCTGCTGGAAGCGGAAAAGGGAGCCGCCTCCCTGGGCAACCGCTTCACCATCGCGCTGCTGGACAAGCAGCGCGGTGAAATTATCTACCGTTACTTTCCCGACAGTGAGCGGGAAGACCTGTGGACCCGGTTTGAACAAACCGTCACACAAATAATCGACAAGGAGTGAACGGCAAACGGCCCGGTCGGACGACCGGGCCGTACTTCTCCGAGACCCGTCAAAGTCTGCTATGGACGGTGCTTCGTCGCGTGTACCCAGGCCCCGCCGATCCTCGATCGCCTTGTGAACCGAAATGAAAAGGACGCATAAAACAGTCCGAGCTTTTATTTTCCGAAATCTCGATGAACAGTAAACCAAATGCCCGGGTGCTTCGGCTTGAATGACGTCCGGGTTGCAGCCCGAGGCGCTTCACTGCTATAGTATGGGGAGATTTTTTTTGTAGGAGTCTACAATGAAAAAGTTGACAGTTCTCGCTTTCGCTTTACTTACCGCCCTCTCCCTGACCTTCGTCATGGCAGACGGCAAAGACACCACGGCCAAAACATCCTGCAGCGCTGCAAAAGTTGCCAAGTGCAGCAGCGCAAAAGCCACCGCCGATGTCAAGGCTTCCACGGCCAAGGCTGCTTGCTCCAAAGCAGAAAAAGCCGCCTGCTCTTCTTCGGCCGCCAAAGCCGATGTCAAAGCTTCCGCCTCTGCCAAGGCAGCCGGCAAAGCTTGCTGCTCCGGCAAGACCGAAACCAAAGCCAAAGCCGCCAAAGAAACCGATTCTTGATCTTTAACCTTTCGCGCCCGGTACCGGTTTTCAAACCGGTGCCGGCCGATAAGGTCCGCGCCACTTCAATCCCCGCTTCCATAGCCTTCGACTGGGGTTGGCCTTGAAATCAAAAATAGATGACATGCCCTTGCAAACTGCCGGGTTTACTTGTTTGTGCCGTGCCTGTGCGGCAAAGGGTATTGCTCACGGTATCGGTGTCGATCATCTGGCTCATCTGTTTCTGCCGAAGATCACACGTGGCTTTATAAACGTTCCATTTCTGAGAAGATTGGTATGGAATCGCGTAGGTCCGCCGGGCTCCGCGGATTTCGTCACCGCGCGCACCATTGTCATAGATCAGGCCTTTATGGAAGCGGTCGATGATCGACTGCCGCAAATCGCCTTGCTTGGAGCCGGCTACGATACCCGCGCTTTTCGCTTCAAAACCGGCGCCACAAAAATCTATGAGCTGGATCTGGCCAAGACCCAATTGCGCAAGCGCCGACTGATGGAACACGCCGGTATCGAGGTACCTGAAAACCTGAAGTTTACTTCCATCGATTTCACCAGGGACCCTTTGAAGGAAAAACTGGAGGAAATTGGATTCGATTGCGACCGGCCGGCTTTGTTCATTTGGGAGGGGGTGACACCGTATCTTCCGCCGGAGGCGATCGAGAGTTCCTTGAAAAGTATTGCTTCCTGCGCCGCGCCCGGCAGTCGCCTGGTCTTTGACTATATGCACACGGATGTATTGGAGGGCCGGGCTCGGGGATTCGGCGCCAGGGAAATGATGAAGCGTCTTTCCCACAGCGACTCACCGGTTACCTTCCATTTTTCATTGGAACCGGAAGCGGCGGAGCCGTTCATTGAACGTCACGGATTTCGAGTACTCAAACACTTTGGAGAAGCCGAGTTGAATGAGGTATTGCGTCTGGCTTCGGTTACCATGGGTGATCGGGTCAGTGTATGGATGAACATCCTGCTTGCGGAAGTACCCGAAACCAAAACCACTGATTAGAATCAATTCGGAGTTAGGGATTTTTCCTCAGTACGGTTTCCCAATTATCCGGCAGGGTTGTCGTGGCCTTGAGGAAATTGTTTCCCGCGCGAACGCCCGGTCCTGTGACATGAACCAGCAAGGTTCGGTACCGGCCCGGTCTACGCGGGCTGTGGCCCAGGCCCGGCTTGTAGCTGATGCGAACCTTCTCGGAACCCGCTTCTCCGTGCTTGTCCGCCTCCCAAAACCATTCCCAATCTTTGACATACCGCCATGCTTCAAACGGCAACTCGGAAGAGAGTTCGTCCAGATAAAAATGGTAATCCCTCCGGTCCCCGCGCATATGGCGCCACTCGACGGTGAATTCCATGGCGACCATGCCCTTGTCATCCTGAGGCCGGATGCTCAGGTCACGCGGGATCACCCTCGGTTGGTCATCTTCGACCAACACCAGGTTTGCATTCGAATCGGGGAAAGAGATGCCGGCCCCGGCTCGAAACAGTCGGTCGCCGACCCAGCCGGCCAGGGCGTAGCGAACGGTGACTTGTGTTCCTTGGGGGAAATGGAAGGTCATGGGTAGGGTTGAGCCGCGTAGTTGCCGGGTTTCGGCGGCGCTTACCCTGGCTTTTTTTGTCGTGATCTTTCCCTCAACACCCTCGGGAAGTTCCACGGCCAGTACCGGCAGGCCGGGCCTCAACTCCAAGGGTTTTTTGCCGACGGCGGCCGACCATTCCAGGACATATCCGGGTACCAGGTGCTCGCGCGTGCGGTTTTGGGCCTGCATCATCACGGGCAGCGGCAGGGCGCCGTCGCCGGCCCTGGGGTAGATGCGGAGACGGTGATCCGGCTTCAGGTGAAGCTTGGGTTCGTCCATCCATTTAGAGCCTTTTTTCAAGCGGGGTTCGGCGCGGGTATACCACTCTTGCAAGACATCATGACTGTAGCCGATGCCGTCCAAACCCGGTTCGGGATAGGCTCTGCCGGCCCGAAGATCCTCGATGGAAGTGGGTTTGCCCCAGAGGGCGCTGAAGTCGGTGCGGTGCTGCCCGTCATAGACATGCCAGGCGTTGTCGAAAAAAGCCTCGGCCATGACATGGTAGTCCCAAAGGATCTGCCGGCCCTCGATGCCGTGTTGACCCCAAAGGTTGACCAGGATACGAGATTCCATACCGCACATACCGAAACCGTAGCCGTACAGCACACCGGCGATGGACACCTTTCCCTCGGGGTTCCAGACAAACAGGTTTTCCGAAACGAAACGGAATACTTCCGCGGCGGTCTCCGCATCGCTGCGCTTCGGGTCAGGCGCGATGGTTTGGAAAAGCGGTGTGTCATCGACCAGAATGTTCAGCGGCCCGTCATGGCCGGAGATCTCGATCATGCTCGTCGGTCGATCGACCGTAGCGCTGACTACCGGCGGAAGCGGCGCCACGGTTGTACCTTTGTCAGGTAGTTCGGGAGGATGACAGGCAACAAGCAGAAAAAGACTGAGAAAAAAAGGCCGGCGGAAGATCGTCATTCAGGCATATCCTTTAGCAGCAGACGGCTGAAAGAGCCGGGAGTGATTTTAACCCACCAACGGCTGACAGACAAACCCATTCAAAGCAATAATGGTGCCCGATTCCACCGCATTTTTACTGAACGACGCCCGCTCACAAGAGCCTGACACGTTTTCTCTCCCTGGCGAGGTACGCCTCAGACCATCAAGGTATATCGAGGATGGGCTGCCGGGCATGCTTCGCTGTTGCAAGTGCCAAGTGGCCGGTTGTAAGAACAGCAAAAACTGATGTTTTTCTTAAAACTTGTCACTGGTAACTTGCAACTGCCGCCTTGATGGGGAAAAACTTTACGCGTTTTTCAAGAAGTTGCTCGCCAAGGCGGCTGGAGCGCCGGTGAGCACGGTTTGTAGTTAATCGTACGAACCTCGGAAGCAAAACCCGTAATCGAACCCGCGGAATTTTCTTCCGGGAGGAAAAAAGCGCCTGGGTCGTTAGGCCGGGGGTAGTGAGAACTGCTCCCGGCGGGTTCCGTTCCCGGCGATGGAACCGGGCGCGCAACGAAACAGGGCGCCGTTCCCGGGCGGAGGAATTGTCAAAAGAAAAAAGACAACACAAGGCCCGGGAAGCGGGTTTTTCGAGCCTGAAAAACGAGTTTTTGACCCGAAAACCGTGCTCGGGAACGGTGCTTCCTTTTTCGTTCCATTCGGTTATCTGCCGCAGAGTGGGACCCTTCAACAAAACGCGGGCCGGGGTTACAAAGCATTTCAAGTAGGGCGAGGCCGGCTTCCGGGCATACCGGGAAGAATTTGCCGGATGGTGCAAGACTTGCCCGGTGGTCTTGGGTCGGGATTCACACAAATGCATGTTTTTCAAATGCTTAACATCTGGCATCCGCTTTGCTTGAGACCGAACGTCAAGAAGTTTGTCCAGGAAACGAGGTGGACACCATGGAAATTAACGGTCTGGAACCCCTTACCGGCATCACGGGCAGTAACCCGGTCGAAAGCGGTGAAATTACCGAGGAGACCTTTCTGCAGTTGCTCTCCACTCAGCTTCAGCACCAGGACCCGCTGGAACCGGCCAGTGATGTGGAGTTCATCCAGCAGATGGCAACGTTCGCCTCGTTGGAACAGCAAAGAATCACGAACGCCAACTTGCGGGTGATGCAGCTTTATGAAAGCTCGATCAACAACAGCAACGCCTTGAATATCGTCGGCAAGGAAGTCAAGATTCAGGACTCTCAGATCGACCACACCGGCAGCGGCAGTCATACCTTCTTCTACGCATCCGACAGTGAGGCCCAAGGCGTACGCATTCAGGTTAAAGATGCTGACGGTAAAGTGGTTTACAACACATTGCAAACCGGCGCCACGGACGGCGAACAGAGCTTCACCTGGCACGGGGTGGACGACGAGGGCAATCCCGTGGAAGCGGGCACTTATACGGTGAAGGTAACCTTGGAGGGCGAGGGCGACACCAGCTTCCCCACCGATGTCTTCCAGAAACGCAGAGTAGACGGCATCTCTTACCAGAACGGCGCCATCATGGTGTTGGTTGACGGCCGCAAGATGCCAATCGAGAACGTGATCGAAGTGTACGAGCCGACCGAGGAAGACGGTGCGCCGGGCGAGTTCCTGACCGGTTCGGGCCAGGGCAAAACCCGGCCGGGCTTCCAGGCCCTGCCCGGTTTCGGTGAACAGCAAGCGCACTTCTATCAGCAACCGCGGCCCTTTTTCCAAGTTATTCCGGGAGGTAGGTAATGTTAACGGGTTCCTTCTACACCGGGCTGTCCGGGTTACAGTCCAATGCAACGGCCTTGAACGTGGTCGGCAACAACCTGGCCAATATCAATACGACGGGCTTCAAGCGCAGCCAGGCAAATTTTGCCCAGATCATGTCGAATACCATTCGCGGTATCTCCGGGGCGGGTAACCCGTTGCAGGTCGGCTTGGGTGTCCAGACCTCCGAGGTCGTGGCCAAGTTCGAGCAGGGTTCCATTCAAACCACCGGCATCAAAACCCATCTGGCCATTCAGGGTGAGGGTTTCTTCCAGGTGAATGTCAACGGCACCAACGCCTACACTCGCGCGGGCACCTTCGGATTCGACGAGGAAGGCTTCCTGGTCGCGGCCACCGGCGGTAACGTGCAGGGTTTCGTGGGCACCGACGCCAACGGCAACCTGGACATCGGCGCGGGCATCCAGAACATTCAGATTGACTTGGGACAGGCGGCGCCGCCGCGGGCTACCGACCTGGTTCGGTTTATTACCAACCTGAGCGCGGAAGCGGTGCTCAACGACTCCTACCCCACCACCATCGAGGTGTTCGATTCCAAGGGCGTGTCCCATCAATTGAACATGACCTTTACCAAAACCGCCAACACGGGTGAGTGGTCCTACCAGTTTGCCTTCAACGGCGACGCGGCCGTTATCACCGGCGGCGGCAACGGCACCGGCGGCGGGACGGTGACCTTCGACAACACGGGCGAGTTATTGAGCATCGACGGCACCAATATCAACACCGCGGGCATTCCCACGGTACCCTCCCCGGAACCCACGATTACCATTGCCTCGGCCGATATTCCCAGCGGTGCGGCCGATCTGAATATAACTTGGAACGCCCTGGAGGCGCCCAATGATCCCACCTCGCAACCGGCCAGCAGTTTCGTGACCAACTTCGGTAATATCAACAGCACCGGCACCCTGTTCCAGAACGGGTTCGGTTCCGGCATCCTGCAAGATATCGACTTTGACCAGGACGGCACCATGATCGGCTTCTTCGACAACGGTCTGTCGCTGGAGTTGGCGCGGGTAGCCGTGGCCACGTTCAACAACCGCCAGGGCCTGAAACAAATCGACGGCAGCTTCTATTTACCCACCGCGGCATCGGGTCCCGCCTCCATCGACGGGGAAGGCACCGGTGGTCGAGGCTCCATTATCGCCAGTTCATTGGAAAGTTCCAACGTGGACATCGCCGAGGAGTTCACCTCACTGATCATTCACCAGCGGGGTTACCAGTCCAACTCCAGGACGATTACCACGGTCGACCAGTTACTTCAGGAGGCGCTGAACCTGAAACGGTAGGGGCTGAACGGAAGCGAAATTTACCTTCTATATGGTTTGTTCGCTTCCATAATCCTCTTAAATGGTATTGGCATAAAAAAGCTCCTGACCGGCTTCTCACCCGAGAACAGTTACAGGAGCTTTTTTGGTCGAACTTAAATCTATTGATCAAAGCAATTTATCACTTTTTAACAGATGGAATCATCATTGCTTTGCATAGTATGTTAGGATAACGGTATAAACACCTATGGGGAGAGGTTATGGCCTGGGAAGAAGAAAGTATAGAAAGCGGCGTAGATTTTGAGGAAGTTGGCGGAAAAAATAGCAAACTGAAACTGATCATCATCATCGTGGGTGTATTGGCGATACTAGCCGCCGCTTATTTTGCCTACACCAAGTTTTTCGCCGGGGAAGACGAACCCGCGGAGGGTGAAGAGGGCACGGCCCAGGTAGACGGCGGAGGTGCGGAAGAAGAGGCGCCCCCGCCCGACACGCCGGGCTTCCCGGTCAAGTTGGACAAGTTCACGCTGAACCTGTCCGGTTCGGCAACGCCCCATTATCTGGTAACTACCATCTCGCTTGAAGTGACCACGCAAGAATTGAAAACGGCCATCGAGGACCCCAACGACCAGTTCCTTTACACCATCAAAACCCGGGACGCCATTCTGGAGATCCTGCGCGGCAAGAGTTACGAAGAAGTCAAGGATCCGGCAACCTCTGTCGAATTGAAAAAAGAGATCAAATTCCGACTGGACCGAATCTATCGGGAAGGGAAGGTGAAAAGCGTCTATTTCGACCAATTCCTAATCGATTGAGGGCCCGGCTATGGCACGAAAACGCAACCAGGACATCCCCACCTTTGAAGATGTGATCGGCGACTTGATTTTCTTCAAGGAACTGGTGGTGCCTCTATCTATCGAACTGGGCCGGACCAAGATCACGATCGAGACCTTCCTGGACCTGGAAGCCGGTTCTATTATCGAGTTGCCCAAATCGGCAGGTGAAACCCTGGATGTGTTCGCCAACAACTACATGGTGATGAAAGCGGAGGTCACGGTCATCGAGGACAGCTTCGGCCTGCGCATCACCGAAATCACCAATCCGTGGAAGAGGATTTAGGATGAAGCGGTTGTTTCCCCTGGTGTTTGTGATGTTGGCGGGCGTTTCGGGTTATCTCCCCGCCTTTCAGGAGGCGCCCCCCACGCCTCAGGAACAGGAAGGGGAAACCGACGCGGAAGACCCGGCCCTGCAACCCGTACCCACACTGGATCAGGATGACGCCGTTCCGAAGGAATTCGACAGCACTTCCGTTTTCTTCAACACCATCGGCAAGCTGATGATCGTCATCGGCCTGGTGATATTGCTGGGTTACCTCAGTAAGAAATTCCTCCCTTCCCGATTCGGTGGCGTCTCGCAGGAAGGACATCTGAAGTTGATTCAAAGCCTGCCCCTGGGTACGCGCCGCTTCGTCTCCTTGATCGAGGCCGACGGCAAGCGGTTCCTGGTGGGCGTCACTGAAAACCAGATCAATCTTTTGAAAGCCCTGGACGATGAAGACGTCTTCACTCGAGCCCTCAGCGAGGTGGAGGAGCCCAAACGCGTCAGGGACATGCTGGAGGAAGAGGCATGAAAAGGATGGTGTTTTTGGCCGGCTTGCTGTTCCTGGCGCCCCTGGTTCTGGGTCAGCCGCCGCAACAGGGGACCCCGGGCATCAGTATCAACTTCGGCAGTGACGGTCCCGAGGCCGTGGCGAATACGGTGCAGGTCTTCCTGCTGTTGACCGTACTCTCATTGGCGCCGTCGATCATGATCATGGTGACCAGCTTTACGCGGATCGCCATCGTTTTCCACTTCATCCGCCAGGCGCTGGGCACCCAGAACGTACCGTCGAATACGGTGCTTTCGGGCCTGGCCTTGATCATGACCTTCTACATCATGTCGCCTACCTTCTACCAGGTCAAAAACGAAGCCTACGATCCCATGAAACGGGGCGAATTGACCCTGGAGCAAGCCCTCGAAAAGGCGTCGCTCCCCATCAAGCGATTCATGCTGAAACACACCCGCGAGAAGGATCTGGCCTTGTTCGTTCACCTGAGCAAGGACCCCAAACCCGCAACCCGCCTGGAAGTTCCCCTGCCGGTGCTGGTGCCCGCCTTTATCATCAGCGAGTTGAAAACCGCCTTCGAGATCGGCTTTTTGATCTTCCTGCCCTTCCTGATCGTGGACCTGGTCGTAGCCTCCATCCTGCTCGCCATGGGGATGATGATGCTGCCGCCGGTCATGATCTCCATGCCCTTCAAGATTCTTCTGTTCGTCATGGTTGACGGCTGGCACCTGCTGGTCAGTTCCATGGTGCTCAGTTTCGCCTGAGGAGGCCCGCATGAACGAACTCATCATTCTGGACCTGGCCTCGGCCGCCATACGCACCGCGTTTCTGGTTGCGGCCCCCGCCTTGATCCTGGGACTGATAGTGGGCGTGGGCATCTCCCTGTTTCAGGCCGTTACCTCTATTCAAGATCCCACGCTCAGCTTTATTCCCAAGATTCTGGCGATCATGCTGGTCATTCTGGTGGCGTTCCCGTGGATGATTTCGGTGATGAGCGACTTCACGACCAACCTCTTCAACAATATCAACCTGTATATACGCTGATTCCAGGTGCCTTGGGGGGCTCATGGAGTTTTACGATACGTTTCGGAACCATGTCTACGATTTCATGCTGATCTTTGCACGGATCGGCGGCATCGTTGCCTTTGCCCCCCTGTTCTCCGCCCGAAATATTCCGGCCCGGGCGAAAGCCCTGCTGGCGTTTACCATGTCGATCGTCTTCACCGGTTTTCTCAGCCCGTTGCAGTACACCGCGGAAACCAACAGCATCGGTTTGATCATGCAGTTGGCCGGCGAGGTCAGTATCGGCGCCGCGATGGGTTTTGCCGCTTCCCTGTTCTTCGAGATCATTATTTTTGCCGGTTACATCATCGACTACATGATCGGCTTCGGTTTCATCACCATCGTCGACCCGCAATCGGGCGCGTCGGTGTCTATCTTTTCATTGTTCTACAGCCTGCTGGCCATCATCGTGTTCATGCTGGTGGACGGTCATCACATCATCATCGAGGTGATGGTGCGCAGCTACGAGTTGATTCCCGTCTTCGGCGCCGCATTGAGTGAAATCTCGATGGAACACGTCCTGAAAATGGCCTCGGCCATCTTCTACGTGGGATTTCAGATTGCTGCCCCCATTTACATCATCATGTTCTGTATCGACTTCACCCTGGCTTTGATCAGCAAGGCCGTTCCCCAGATCCAGATCATCGTGGTGGGTTTCCCCCTCAAGATCGGGGTCGGCCTGGTAGCCATCGGCATGATTCTCAAGCCGACCTTCATTTTCATCATCCACCTGCTGGAGACCTACCGCGATAACCTCTTGTGGTTATTCAAGTACTGGGGGGCGCCATGAGTGCGGCGGACGAAGGAAGAACAGAACAGGCGACATCCAAACAGCGCCAAAAGTTCCGCGACGAAGGGTCGGTCCCCCGCTCCCAGGAGCTAAGCACCCTGGCTCAATTCCTCACCGGGTTCGCCATCCTGGGCACCACCGGCGGCGCCCTGTTCCTGTCTTTGGGCGAATTGATGCGTTGGTCCTACGCCAACATGGACAAGAGCATCAACGAAATGGGCCTGGGGCCGCTTGCCGCCTTTTATTTTCGCCATTATGTGCTGGTGTTGGCGCCCCTGTTCGCGGGTTTGTTCTTTTCCGTCATCATCGTCAGCCGCTTCCAATTCGAGTTCAAGATCAGCATGAAGGCGATAAAACCAAAATTCAAGAAGCTGAATCCGTTTGCCAATATCGGCAAGGTGCTGATCAGCAAGAACTCCATGATGGAAATGGTCAAGTTCACCACCAAGATCGCCATTATGTCGCTGCTGGCCTGGATTGCCATCAGACCCCTGACCGATGAGTTCGCCTCGCTGTTTATGTTCACACCCAATCAGATCGGCATGATCGTGTGGCAATACGCCGAGGCCATCTGGTTGATGATCATCGCTTTCATGGTGGTTCTGGGCGTGGGTGACTATGCCTGGCAGAGGCGCCAACTCGAAGAGAAGATGAAGATGACCAAGGATCAGGTCAAAGACGAACACAAGCAATCCCAGGGCGATCCCAAGGTCAAACAGCGTCAGCGCCTGAAGGCGATGGAGATGCTGGCCGCACTGATGAAGCAAGGCGCCCGTGAGGCCGACGTGGTGATTACCAATCCCACGCACTTCGCGGTCGGCCTGAAATATGTTCACGGTCAGATGACCGCGCCCAAGGTCGTAGCCCGCGGTGTGGATCACCTGGCCCTCCATATCCGTCGTATCGCACGACATGCCGAAATACCCATTGTGGAGAACCGTTCCCTGGCTCGTGCGCTCTATTACAGCACCGAAATGGGCGATGAAATCCCCGACCGGCTGTTCAAGCCGGTTGCCGAAATTCTCGCTTTTGTTTATAAACTGAGAAAGGAGCGAAAGAGCGCATGAATTTCGAGAAGATCAAGGAGACCGTCTTTACCAATATCCGACAGCCGCATATCATGGCTCCCGGCCTGATTTTGATGGTGTTGGTGATGTTCCTGGTCCCCATGCCCGTCTTCATCTTGGACATGATGATCGCCGCCAACTTCACGGTCACCTTGACCGTTTTGATGACCGTGATGTACATGCCCAAACCGATCGCCTTTTCCTCCTTCCCCTCGGTGCTGTTGTTGACCACCCTGTTTCGGCTCAGCCTGAACGTATCGTCCACCAGGGTGATTCTGCTGCATGGTCACGAGGGCACGGACGCGGCGGGCAGCGTGATCGAGGCATTCGGTAGTTTCGTTGCCGGCGGTGAATTGATCATCGGCATCATTATCTTCGCCATTCTCATCATCATCCAGATGGTCGTCATCAACACGGGCTCCACGCGGATTGCCGAGGTAACCGCCCGATTTACCCTGGACGCCATGCCCGGTAAGCAGATGTCCATCGATGCCGACCTGAACTCGGGATTGATCTCCGAGGAAGATGCGCGCACTCGCCGCCGGGAATTACAAGAAGAGGCCGACTTCTTCGGCGCCATGGACGGTTCCATCAAATTCGTGGCCAAGGATGCCATGGCCGGTCTTATCATTACCGCCATCAATATCGTGGGTGGTTTGACCTTCGGGGTCTTGCGTCACGGAATGGATATCGCGGAGGCGGCGGCCACCTTCACCATCCTGACCATCGGCGACGGCTTGGTGAGTGCACTGCCCTCGCTGTTCGTCTCGGTTTCCGCGGGTTTGTTGACCACGCGCGCCACCGCCAAGAAATCGTTGGGCGAAGATGTACTGGGCCAGGTGTTTTCGAACAGAAGTCCCATGACCATTGTGGGCGTGGCCCTGGTCGGTTTCGGTTTGGTTCCGGGTTTACCCTTCCTGGCTTTTACCAGTCTGGGCAGTATCATGCTGGCCCTCGCTTATTTCCGCAAGGAAAGCGCCGCGGTCGCCGAGCCGACCGGCGCCTTGACCGCCCCAGCCGGCACCGCTGCCCTGCCCGGCGCCGCTCCCGCGGAAATTCCCGGCGGAAAACCCGCGCCGGCGGCACTTCCTGAACCGGATGCTGTTGAAAAACTGCTAAAAGTCGATATGATGGGTTTAGAAGTCGGTTATGGCCTGATTTCCCTGGTTGATACCAAGAAGGGAGGCAATATCCTGGAACGCATCAAGAGCATCAGGCGGCAGCTTGCCATGGAACTGGGGATCCTTGTGCCTCCGATTCGCATCCGGGACAACTTGCAACTGCGCCCCAATCAATACAGTATTCTTATCAAGGGGATCGCCATGGATTCGGGAGAGTTGATGCTCAACCATCTTCTGGCCATGAACCCCGGAACGGCGGTCGGGGCTATCGAGGGCGTCCCCACCAAGGAGCCCGCCTTCGGCCTGGACGCCTTCTGGATCAACGAGGCCCAACGGGATGAAGCCCAGAACCTGGGTTACACGGTGGTCAACCTGCAAACGGTGGTCACCACCCACCTCTCCGAACTGATCAAACGCTTTGCCCACGAACTGCTGGGCCGCCAGGAAACCCAGAAACTGATCGATAACCTGGCCGAAAGCTATCCGAAGATCGTGGAAGACCTGATCCCCAATATCCTACCGCTCGGCGTGGTTCAAAAGGTCTTGCAAAACCTGCTGTCGGAACGCATTTCCATTCGCGACCTGTTGAGTATTATGGAAGCGCTGGCCGAACACGGCCAGGTCTCCAAGGAACCGGGTTTGTTGACCGAACTGGTGCGGCAGTCCATTTCTCGCGCGGTGATTCAGCCCTATGTCAACGAGCGCAACGAGTTGGCGATCATATCTTTCAACCCCGAATTGGAGCGCCTGCTGACCGAGGCGGTGCAACAAACGGAAGCCGGCAGCTACGTGGTCTTGGACCCCAACCAGGCGCAACAACTGGTAGACCGCTTGCACAATGCTATCGAAAGCTCCGCCTTTGCCATTCAACCCATCCTGTTGGTCAACCCGGGCCTGCGCCTGCCGTTACGCCGCTTGTTGGAAAAAGTCTTGCCCAACCTGGTCATTCTCAGCCAGGCTGAAATCCCGAGCCACGTCAACGTGGTCACCGTTGGTGTAGTTGGTGATCTATGAAATTGAAAAAATTCGAAGCCGCGAGCATGAAGGAAGCCCTTGAAAAGGTGAAAGCCGAAATGGGACCGGACGCCTTCATCCTCAGCACCAAACAAATCTCCAAGAAGGGCCCTCTGGGTTTCGGCGACCGCAAATTCCTACAGGTTACCGCCGCCATCGAGGACGACAGCATGCCGGCCCCCGGCTCTCCGACAGTCGCGGCCACCGCCGAGAAACCCAAGGCCGCGGCTGAAACGGAAACCCAAAAACCTCTGCTGGACATCAAGGAAGATCAGGACCAGGCATGGGCCGAGGCACTGAATGAGCCGCCGCCGGCCCCCGCGCCCACCTACTCCTCGGCGGGCAGACAGCAAGCGCCGAAGGGTTCCTTTACCGAGGCTTTCGATGCGGTTTTCGCCCAAGCGGGTGCCGAGGCCAAAAAGAAGGAGTCTAAACGCGGCGGCAGTGGAGAGAGTAACAAACCGTTGCGCGAGGAGTTGGACGAACTCAAGACCCTGGTCAGCGACCTGGGTAATCAGAAACCGGACATGACCCCGCTCCAAAAAGAACTGGCCGAGATGAAGAATCTCCTCTACAACGTCATTCGCGGCCAGACGCCCATTCTGGATAAGTCGACCACGCCCGAACTGGTGAATTGGTTCCGAAAGCTCAAGGCATCCGGTATGGACGAAAAGGTGGCTCACTCGCTGATCAAGATTGCCGAGAAGAACCTGGACGAGAAAAGTCGCGGCAATTCCAAAAAGGTTGCGCGATTCCTGGAAGTAGCCATCAAGAAGTCTATCGAGGTAGCTCACATCCAACGCGAGCCCGGCGAACCCCATATCGTGGCCCTGGTCGGTCCCACCGGTGTGGGTAAAACCACCACCCTGGCCAAGTTGGCCGCTTACGCCGCGCTGCAACAAAAGGCCAGGGTCGCTCTGGTCACTTTGGATACCTACCGCATTGCGGCCGTGGAACAGTTGAAAACCTATGCCAAGATTATGGAACTGCCGGTCCAGGTCGCGCTGAACCTGGCCGAGTTGCGCGCCGCCATTCAGTTCCACCAGGACAAGGATCTCATCCTCATCGATACCGCGGGTCACAGCCAAAAGGACAAGGCCGCCATGGAGACCTTGACCAGCTTCCTGAAAGATCAACCCGATATCGAGGTTCACCTGGTACTCAGCGCCACCACCAAGGCAACAGACCTCAACGACATCGTCTCCAAGTTTGAAAAACTGAATCCGGGTTATCTCATCTTTACCAAGCTGGATGAAACCAACGCCTACGGTCCGCTTTTCAACCAGATTGTCAAGACACGCAAGCCGGTCAGCTATGTGACCACCGGCCAGAATGTTCCCGAGGACTTTCAATTTGCCAGGCGAGAGAGTCTGGCCGCCTTGTTTGCCGGCCGATCTCCGGAAGACGTTTTGGGAGGTAAGCGGTGAGCGATCAGGCGGAACTCCTGCGCAAACTTGCAAAGCAAAAACAGGCGCCCGTCGCCGTGGCGGAAGGCACATCGCCCTGCGAAATCGTTGCCGTCACCTCCGGCAAGGGCGGTGTGGGAAAGTCCAACATCACCCTGAATGTGTCCATCGTCCTGGCTCGGAAGGGCGCCAAGGTCTTGATTCTGGACGCGGATATCGGTACGGCCAATATCGATATCCTGGTCGGCATGGGGCAGCGGATGCATCTGGGCGATGTGTTCGACGGCAAAGCCTCCCTCTTTGAAATCATCGAAAAGATCGATGAGAATCTCTACCTGGTCCCCGGCGCCTCGGGCATCGCCGGCTTGAACGAAATGCCCTATGACAAACGCGAGGCGTTGCGCCGCGACCTGCTGCGCATCGACGAGGCTTTCGATTACCTGATCATCGATACCTCGGCCGGCATCAACACAGATATATTGCATCTGATGGCCGGTTCCGACAGGGTGCTGCTGATCTGCAACAACGAACCCACCGCTGTAGTCGATGCCTATGCGCTTTGCAAAACCTATTACCAATCGGGCGCCGAAGGCGTCATCGAGTTGATCGCCAATAATGTGGCGGATGAAGCCGAAGCGGACGAAGTCTTTGAAAAGATTAGTAGCGCAATGGGACATTTTTTGAAAAAAGAGTTGAAATACTTGGGTCATGTAGTTCACGATGAAGATGTGGCTCTTGGCGTGATCAACCAGAAACCGGTTATGATGACCTCTTCCGATGGTCCCGCGGTAAGGAATTTCCAAGAACTGGCGGACCTTCTCTACCACCAGGGCCGATGGGAACAGGGCAAAGGGATCCAGCAGCTATTTAACCATTTGGTTTCGGAATAAGGAGCACTGAATGGCAGGACAAGTAACACAAACCAAAGAGGTGAACCGGGACACCTTGATCGAGGACTATATCCCCCTGGTCAAGTACCTGGCTCAGCGAATTTCACTTAAGCTACCGAACCATGTCGAAATAGACGACTTGATCAACTCGGGCATCATCGGCCTGATCGATGCGATCGAGAAATTCGATCCCAGTCGAGGGATTCAATTCAAAACCTACGCGGAATTCCGTATCCGCGGGGCCATTTTTGACGGCCTTCGCAGTTTGGACTGGGTGCCCCGTTCGGTCCGTAAACAAAAGAAAATCGTGGAACAATCCTATGCCCAGTTGGAACAGCAACTCGGCCGCCACGCCACCGACGAAGAACTGAGCAAGAGCCTGGGCGTGGGCTTGAACGAGTTCTACAAAATACTGGACAACCTGAAAGGTGTGACCCTCGGCAAGTTCGTCGAGCTGAACAACAACGACAGCCAGAACAATATGGACGGGGATTCGGCCATTGCCTTCATTCCCGACACCTCTTCCGAGGATCCCTATCACACCTTCCAGAAGCAAGAGCTGACCGAGATCCTGGCCGAGGCCATCCGCAACCTGCCCGACAAGGAACGGTATGTGGTCTCGCTTTACTATTTCGACGAGTTGACCATGAAGGAGATCGGCACCGTACTCAATATCACCGAGTCACGGGTCAGCCAACTCCATACCAAATCCATGATCCGCCTGCGGGAAACCCTGCGGTCCTATATCGATTCCAAAGACAAAGGCCGTTCCCGCAAGATCAAGTTGAAACGATAACACCCTAAAAATCGGCCGGTGTAATCCATGGCGAAGATTCTTACTCAGGAAGAAGTCGATGCTTTACTGAATACCGTACAAGCTGCCGAACCCACCGAGGATCAATCCACGGTGATCGAGGAAGCCGCGGTTCAGGTTGAGCATAAGAAAAAGACCAAAGCCAAGCAGTACAAGAAGGTTTTGGTCTATAACTTCAAGCGCCCGGACCGCGTCTCCAAAGAACAGATGCGCTCCCTGCACTTCCTGCATGACCGCTTTGCCCGTAACTTCTCCAGCTCGCTCAGCGCCTATCTGCGGACCATTTCGGAAATCAATCTGGTTAGCGTAGAACAGCTTACTTATTCCGAGTTCTTGCTATCCCTGCCGGATCCCACCTGCTTTACATCGATCCAAATGCGTCCGCTGGAAGGTAATGCCGCCCTGGAGATCAACCCGTCCCTGGTTTTCCCAATCATCGACAAGATGCTGGGCGGGCCCGGTGAATCACTCAGTGAAATCCGGGCCATGACCGCCATCGAACAAAACATCTTCGAGGCCATCATCCGCCTGATCCTGGAAGACCTGATGGAGGTTTGGAAACAAATCGTGTCCCTGGACATGCGGGTTCACGCCCAGGAAACCTCGCCCCAGTTGGTTCAGGTGGTTGCCCCCAACGAGGTTGTGGTCCTGATTGTCTTCGAGGTCAAATTCCAGGAGGTGGTCGGCATGATGAACTTCTGCATCCCCTCCATCATCCTGGAGCCCATTGCCAAGGAATTCGATCAGGAATGGTACACGGGTTACAAAAAGTCGGATACCTTTGAAGAAGCCAAGATGTTGACCGAGCTGATGAAACGCGTCTACTTCGACGTGGGCGCGGAGATTCGCGGCTCCACCATTGCGGTGCAAGATTTTTTATCCTTGGAACAGGGCGATATCATCCAGCTTACCGCCAAGCCGCAGGATCCGCTGGTGCTGAGCGTCAACGCGGTGCCCAAGTACCGGGGAGAGGTGACGATCACCAATGAAATGCGCGCGTTCCAGGTGGTCGAACGAATCGAGGAGTTTTAAGGATTTATGGCTGAACTCAATACCAATCAGGTTGAAACCCTAGGCATTACATCCGAGGTGCTGGCCGATGCGGCTTTTACCGTTTTGAGCATGCTCCTGGGTCGTGAAATCGACCTGATTCCCCTGCGTTCGGCCTTTCTTACCATCGAAGAAGTCAAGCAGCAGGCCTGGGAAAAGGTTATCCTGGCCCGCGCCAGCTTTTCCAAGGGTCTGGAAGGGACCATCTATTTCATTCTCAATATCGAGGACTCAACCCGCATTATCGACCTGATGTTGGGTGGCGAAGGCGAGGCCGCCTCCGAATTGGACGAGGACAGCTCGGACGCGCTCAGCGAAACCATCAACCAGATTATGGGCGCCAGTTGCCAAACCTTCACCGATAAAACCGGCAAGAGCATTTCCATCGGCCAGGTGGAGATTATCGCCGATACGGACGCGGGAATTATCTCGGAGCACGTGGGGGGCGAAGAATTCCCCGGTATCGAGTTCAGTCTTGACCTGGACACGCTGATCAACAGCAAGATGTACGTGGGCCTGAACATGACCTTGTTGGACTCCATCGACAACGGGCTGCACCGCTAGGCCGACGAGCCGGCGCCCTCCCCGACTCCGTAACCGGCCGCGCCCGCCATGGACATGGGAGCGCCTCAGGCAGCGGCCGCAATGCCGCCCCAGCCGCAAGCCGCACCGCCGCCCGCGATGCAGATGCCGCCGCCCAGTATGGCGCCCGCTCCGCCGCCGCCCATGCCTTCCTCGTATGGGCCCAATATCGACCTCTTGATGGATATCGAATTGCCGGTCATCATTCGCATCGGCAAGACGGAATTGCTGCTTCAAGACATTCTCAAACTGACGCCGGGCGCCATTATCGAATTGAACAAGGCCATGGACGATCCCATCGACATGCTGGTCAACAACAAGCTGGTCGCCCGCGGCGAGGTGGTCGTGGTAGACGGAAACTTCGCCTTCCGCATCACCGAGATCGTATCTACTGCCGCCCGCATTCGCTCGCTAGGCGGCTGATCCCATGATCAGCGCAATCGCCAGGGCCACGAACATACCGATCTGACAAAGAATCGGGCTGTTCAGCGCCAGTAACACGAGGATGCGCCGTTCATAGATATTTTTGATGACATACATGTTGATCATGATGAAGTAGATCAGGGAAACCGCGAGCTGAGCCCATATAATGACGGCGGAAAGGTCCGTCATGCCCAGAGCGGAGACGCTGATCGATACAATGACGGACAATAGGGGCGAAAAGAAACCGAAAGACAGGCCCAAGCCCCAAAAAACATCCATTCTGAATGCTTGAAAGATTAAAACCAGGTTGGTAACCAGCGAAACCAGGGAGCAAAGAAGGCACATCAGCCAGAAACCGATGAAAACCCAAGCCAACCATTGCGGAGCTTTGTTTACGGTTTGCAGCAAATCGTCGATTTTCTCCACGGTCTCGCGTAATTCAGGCGGTGCATCCTCGGGGAGTTCCGGAAACAGCAGCTCACCTACCGAGTTGCCGCCGGTACGGTTCTTTTTCGGCCGTTTCGCCCTGATATTGGGATCTTCCCGGGTATCTCTGAAGCCGGGATTCAGTTCCTTGGTTTTCTCCATATCCACTTTTTCCAAGGGCAGATCCACCAAATCCCCGCTCGAGGTGACGATTTGGATGGTGTCGCCGTATATGGCGTAGGAACCCTTCGAATGGACGTATTGACCGTCTTTCAAGGCCAGGATGACATCTTCCGGCGTAGCGGTTTCCAGTTTGCCTCGTTTCTTTTCGAAGACAGGCTCGGCGCGGTTGGTATCTTTTTCAGCGACACGAGTTTGGGGTTTCCAGTTGGGGTCCATAAAACCCGGGTTGAGCTCTTTGGTCTTGGCCAGGTTGATTTGTTCCAGCTTAAGCTTGGTGTACTCAACTTTTGCGCCGTACTGCATTCTGAACTCAACGAAGCCCGCGTTGACTTTATACGGGCCGATCACCTCGATGTATTTGCCGTTGGCCAAAGCCAGGGTAATGTCTTCGGGGCCCATCCAACCATCCTGGTCCACATTTTGACCAAGGAGGCTGCATAAAAGGAGGGCAAAAGTGATCAAAGTTTACTCCGCAAACTTTTCCAACATACCCATATTGTACTCGTAGGCCGCACCGGAAGTAAAATTGGTGATCACCGGGAAGGGGAACATGTTGATATTTTTACAGAGCATGATGTAGGTGTTGACTTGATAATGTTCGAATTCGCCTCGGCGAGAGGCATTATCCAAGTAGATGGACAACAACCTGTCTTGGATATCCTGACTGAGATTAAACAACCCGAATTCCTTGACCATGGTATGGTTGACTCGGGCGCGACCGTCATCACCGGTAAGAATAAGGTCTTCCGGGCGGATTTCTCTAAACATAGCGGGTGTTTCCTCCCCTGTTGCTAGAATTATCGACAAAGCCGCCTGTTTATTCAACTGAAAAAATCCTCTGCCGACAACTCCTTACAAGCTCCACGGGTGCTATCCGGCGGAAACCCAGCGGGGCGTATGTTGTGAGGTGATAGAACAAGAAATCGCGATTCGGTGACCAGGCGCACACCAAAAAGATTCCCTTGACGGCCCGTTTCTTTAAATGGGGGCATTGATACGGCAATTGTCACCGCCGGCTCCGCAACATAAATAAACCCCGAACAATGTGATTACGCCGACTCAAGCAATCTTGAGTCTGAAGCTGACGGCCGATGCCGATAGCCCTGGCTTTCGCCGGGGCAAGCATTGCGGCCGAACGGGCTTTGTGGCAGAATGTGAGCAACATTCCAAGTGGAGGAAAGTCGATGACCGCATCCAGGATGGAAAATGGTGCGCGTGTGGTCGGATTGTGGCTGGGCCCCGCAATTGCTGCCGTTTTATTGCTCATACCCGACCTGGAACCCGGCAATCCGGTTGTCAACAGGATGGCTGCCGTCGCCCTGTGGATGGCCGTCTGGTGGATGGCCGAATCCGTTCCCCTGGCCATTACGTCCCTGCTGCCCATCGTGCTCTTCCCCGTTTTGGGCATTATGAACGGCAAAACCGCCTCGCAGCAATATATCAACGACATCATCTTCCTCTTCCTCGGCGGTTTCATCGTGGCCCTGGCCATGGAAAAATGGCATCTGCACAAACGCATTGCCCTCAACATCCTGGTGCGCGTGGGTAATCATCCGCGGGGCGTGTTGCTTGGGTTTATGGGAGCGACCTGGTTCCTGTCCATGTGGATTTCCAACACCGCGACCACCATGATGATGGTGCCGATTGCCCTGGCTTTGATCGTGAACCTGGGCGATCTTATGGAAAAGGTGCATCTGGATCGCTACGCCGTCGGCTTGTTTTTGGGCATCGCTTACAGCGCCTCCATCGGCGGCATCGCCACCCTGGTGGGTACTCCGCCCAACTTGCTGTTTTCCCGTTTTTATTCCGAACTTTTCCCCAACCTTCCCGAACTGACTTTTGCCGATTGGATGATCTTTGCCCTGCCCTTTTCCACCGTCTTTCTGCTTTTGGTATGGCGCTTCCTATGCATGCTGTTCACGCCGAAACACCATGAGGGCGAGGCCGCCGGCGCCACCTTTCGCAAGTATTTAGATGAGTTGGGCGCCATTCGCTACGAAGAGAAGGTCGTCGCCGTTTGCTTCTCTCTGCTGGCTTTGCTATGGCTCACCCGTCGTCCCTTGGATATCGGTATGGTCAAACTTCCCGGTTGGTCGCAACTCTTTGCCAATCCCGGTTTCTTCAACGACGGCACGGTTTCCATCCTATTGGCGGTGATCCTGTTTTTGATACCCGACCGTAACGGCGACGGCAAGATCATGGATTGGAAAACCGCCAAAAAGCTGCCCTGGGATATCGTGCTGCTGTTCGGCGGCGGATTTGCTCTGGCCAAGGGTTTCATTGAATCCGGCCTGTCGGAATGGGTGGCACAGAGAATGGCGGGCGCGGAGGCCTGGCCTTTGTTCCTGGTGGTCTTTTTGATCTGCTTTACCATTACCTTTCTGACCGAACTGACCTCCAACACCGCTACCACGCAAATATTCCTCCCCTTGCTCGCCACCTTCGCCGTGACCCTGGAGGTTCATCCCATCCTGATGATGGTACCCACCACCCTGGCTTGCTCTTTTGCCTTTATGCTGCCGGTAGCCACACCGCCCAACGCCATCGTCTTCGGCTCCGGCCTGTTGCGGATCTCCGACATGGCTCGGACGGGTTTGGCCATCAATCTACTGGGGATCGTAATGATTACCCTGTATACGTGGTTCTTCGGCCCGGTGCTCTTCGGGGTGGATCTGACAGCGGCGCCCTAAAGAAAAAACCCCGCACGAATCAGGATCGGCGGGGTTTCAGTTATGAGATTGACACGTCGGACGATTCAAGCGTTTCTACGCAGTTCCTTCAGCACCATCTTGGCGCATTCTTTCAGGGTTTCGTAAACACCGACACCCTTGGGCGCTACAGCCTCGAATACGGGCTCGCCTTTCACACGCAATTCCTTGGTAAGCACATCAGCCGGCATGGCAGAAGGCAGGTCGCGCTTGTTGAGCTGGAGGACGTAGGGGATTTTCATGAGGTCGAAACCCTGTTCCTTCAGGTTTTTGTCCAGGTTATCGATGCTTTCCAGGTTGGCGTCGAAACGGGCTTCTTGAGAATCCGCTACAAAAATAACGCCGTCGATACCTTTCAGAATGAGCTTACGACTGGCATTGTAGAACACCTGGCCGGGAACGGTATAAAGGTGGAAACGGACTTTTAAAGAACCGATGGAACCCAGGTCCAACGGTAGAAAATCGAAGAACAGAGTACGGTCTGTTTCGGTGGCCAGTGAGATCAACTTTCCCTTGTTGGTGGGGTTGGTTTTCTCGTAAATCCACTGAAGATTGGTGGTTTTGCCACACAAGCCGGGCCCGTAGTAGACAATCTTGCAGTTTACTTCTCTGGCGGCATAGTTAATGAAAGCCATGGACTTCTCTCGCTATTCCGATCAACTGAAAAGGTTGTCGATATCGTCGTCGGTAATTTCGGCGAAGGCCGCCTCGAGTCCGGCGCTCGGTTGGGATTTGGTCTTCTCCACGATTCGGTCGAAGATATGTGTGAGCTCCTGCGAACCCTTTTTGACCCTCAACCGCACCAAACCCAAGGAGGAACGGTCGTCGAAGATCACAACCAGAATAACCCGATTGCCCACGATGGAAATATGAACATTGTCACGCTCGCCCTCGTGAAACAAAATAGAGAACTCTTTTTCGCCGATCAGCTTGGCCAAACCGTCTGTAGCCGCAACGTTACCCGCGGTCAGGGATGCAAGCGAGGTCGTGTCGATGGAACCGAGATCGCCCGCGCCGGCAATTTGCTGACCATTTTTGTCGACTACGAAGACAATCTTGGACCGCGCATCGACATGAAGTTGATCGATGAGATTCTGGATTTCCCTCAACTCTTCATCATATAGAATAAGATCCATCCGGCAGTCGTCCTTATTAGAAAGGGTTGGGCCTCGCATTGTCGTGGCCTGAAGTTTCAATTATAGAAGCATCGGCATACTTGGGCAAGTAATAGCACACTTTATCAAGTAGAAAACTTTCGAGCGACATCCCTTCAAGTCAGGGCCTCGTCCAAGTTGTGAACATGAGCCGGGCTCATGTTTGACTTTGACGGAGCCTTGTACCCTGAACCTCGCCGGAGCCGACGGCGGGCCCGAGGAAACGACTTGTCGGACCTGAAATGAATCGGGCTATAATAGCCAAAACCCCGGAGGTTTTCCCCACATTATGCGCGTTTTCTTTTGTCTATGCCTTTTTATGTTGCTTTTGCTTTCCCTGGGTTGCGGCGGCAGGCGTTCGACCGATGTTTCCAAACCCTCTCGCCGCGGCGAGCGCATCGATGTGGACCGGGACGGCAATATCAAGTTACGCGGCGAGAAACCGGTCAGCCTGAAGCGCAAGCGCCCGGGCGACCTGTTGCAGCGCGGTATCGCCAGTTGGTACGGTCATCCCTACCACGGTCGCAAAACCGCCAACGGCGAGCGTTACGACATGTGGGACCTGACCGCCGCTCACAAGACCCTGCCTTTCAACACGGTAGTGACCGTGGTCAACAAGGACAACGGCCGCAAGGTCAAGGTGCGCATCAATGATCGCGGTCCCTTCATTCGCGGGCGCATCATCGACCTGTCGCGCAAGGCTGCCGAAAAGATCGGCGTCTACGAAACCGGTATCGCCAAGGTGGCGCTTTATTTAAAGGATGCACCCGAGGAGCGGAGGACCGCCGGCCGCCGCAAACCCAAGCCCGATATCTACGAGACGGAGGATGAACCGCGGGTTCCGACAGTAACTGTCTCACCGCCCGAAGGAGGTTGGTGGACCATTCAGGTGGGCAGCTTTCGGGAAAAAGCGCGCGCCGAGGCCATGGTCCTGCGGATGCAGCGTCTCAGTCCCCATGTGACCATGGAACCCGCCGAGGGGTTCTGGCGCGTTCGCGTGGGGCGCTTCAGCAAGAAGGTCGACAGCTTCGATCTGGCCGAGAGATTGTCGGATGAAGGTATCAAGCCATGGATTCTTTTTGCCGAAGAATAGGCAAGCCAGGGTTTTGTCATCCCACGTAAAACCGCCCGAATTGGAACAGAAATGAAAGTGCTTGTTGCCGAAGACGATCGTGTTTCCCGCAAGGTACTGAATCGCCATCTGACCCGATGGGAGTATGATACGTTCCTGGCTGAAGATGGGGACATCGCCTGGCAGGCCCTTAAATCGAACGAGTTTCACCTGGCCATTCTCGATTGGAACATGCCCGGTCTCAACGGTATTGAACTCTGTAGGAAGATTCGCGCCGAGCCCGGCCTGCAACACCTGTACATCATCCTGCTCACCGGTCGCAACGAGCGTAAAGACCTGGTGATGGGCTTCGAGGCGGGCGCCGACGATTATGTCATCAAACCCTTCGATCCGGTGGAGTTGTCCAGCCGTATGAAGGTGGGTTGCCGCCTGGTGGATTATCAACTGCAATTGAAGAAGAACAACGAGCAGTTGAACCGTTACGCCTCCGAGATGGAAACGCTGGCCGAAGAACGGTCTAAAATGCTGATTCACGCCGACCGCCTCGCCTCATTGGGGACGCTTACCGCGGGTATCGCCCATGAGATCAATAATCCCAACACGTTCATCTCGGGCAACGCGCAAACCCTGGACCGTATCTGGCCCGTCATCGAAACCGCCTTGACCAACGAATTGGCGCGTTCTCCCGAAAGCAACAGGAAGATCAACCTGGTCTTGAGCGAGTATCCCAAGATGATCAGCGGCATTCGCAACGGCGTTACCCGCGTCACGAATATCGTCAAGGGCCTGAAGACTTTTGCACGCGTCGGCAAAAATACAACGGAACGTTTCAGCGTCAACCATTGCATGGAACAGGGCCTGATGATCTGCAGCAACAAATTGAAGTACCTGATGAAGGTCGAACAGGACTTTGCTCCCGGCCTGCCGACCGTCGAGGGCGATCCCCAGAAATTGGAGCAGGTTTTCGTGAACCTGTTCGTCAATGCCGCCGACGCGCACGAAGAAACGCGGCGGGGCCGGATGGGCGAGTTGGTCTTACGAACCCGCCGGGAGGACGACTGGATAATCATCGAAGTCGAGGATGACGGACCCGGAATTCCCGAGACTAAACTCGCCGATATATGGAAACCCTTTTTCACTACCAAGGATGCCGGTAAGGGAACCGGTTTGGGACTGGCCATCAGCCAGGGCATTGTTCATGACCACCAGGGCGAAATAACCGTTGAAAACATGCCGGGTCGCGGCGCCCGCTTTACCATCCGCCTACCCATCCCGGAAGGAGCAGCAGCATGAGTGTACATATCCTGATCGTAGACGATGAAGATGAGATCCGCGGGATGCTGGACCGGCATTTCACCCTATTGGATTACGATGTGGAAACAGCGGGCAACGGCAAGGAGGCGATCGATGTCATTCGCCGCAAGCGCATCGATATCGTGATCACCGATCTCATGATGCCGGAGATGAACGGCATCGAACTGCTGGAGTTCATTCACGAGGACAGCCCGATGATTCACACGATCGCCATTACCGGGTATGTTACCTTGGAGAATGCCTTGAGTTGCATGCGCCTGGGCGCGGACACCATTATCTTCAAACCACTGGAAGACCTTACCGAATTGGAGACAGCCGTACGCACGGTTGAGGATAAAATGAAGATCTGGCAAAGGAAATTAAGGGAATTGCGCGGATTGAAACCCACATAGGAGCCCTGATTTGGCTGAGGAACATTATGAGATAGACCTCGAGATGATGATGGACTTCATCGATGAATCTTTGGAGTCCTTCGCACCGATCCCCAGCTTGTTTGTGGAATTCGAGGCCAACCCGGACGATCTGAAACTGATCGAGGCGATCTTCCGCCCGGTCCACTCGCTAAAGGGCAATGCCGCTTATTTCGGCCTGATGAAGATCAAGAACCTGGCTCATGACCTGGAATCGGTGCTGGACCTGTTGCGCAAATCCAAGCTGATGCCCAGCAGTGAAATCATCGACGGGCTGTTGGCGGGCATCGACGAGATGCAAGGCATCCTGGAAGTAGTGCGCGCCGAGGCAGACGGCAAAGAACGGGTCAAGGACACTTATGAAAGCGTTCTCGAGCGAGTGCGCGGTCTGGCCGAGGACGCCGGCGCCCGCCCGCCCGAGCGTCAAACCGTGGCGACCGAGCACACCGATACCTGGCTGGAGCTTTACGAGGGTCTCGAGGGACTTAAGAAAAACCCCCGCCTGGAGGGTACCGACGAGGCGCTGCAACTGGAATACCTTATCGAACTGTTGGAAACCGTGGCTCCCGTCGACCTCGAAAAACCCGCCGACTCGGATGCGGGCGTGGATCTGGCCATGGCCGCCAATCCCCTGGAAGCCCTGATGGCCGTGCTGACCAATCCGCCGGCTGACAAAAGTCCCGATCAACAGGCGGCCCTGGTGCAAGCGTTGCTCCAGCAGGTGAAGGAATGCTGCTCAAGTCCTACCGCCGCGGACATGGTGACTACCGCCATGGAGGAGTTCGACCTTTTCGTCAGTAAAATCGGCTACGACCCCATGCTGGTGGAATCCCTGGTGGAAACCGCCCAAAAACTTGCCGGCATGCAGGATTGGAACACGGTCCCCGCCGAGGAAGAGACGGAGCCGGAACCCTTACCGGAAACGGAGCCGGAGCCGGTCGTGGAAAAAGTCGAAGCCGAAGTTGTCCCGGTCGAGACGCAGCCGGCGGCAAGATCCGCCAGGAAGGAGAAAGACAGCGGGCGCACCATGCGGGTCAGCGAGGAGGCTATCGACAATTTCCTGGGGTTTGTGGGCGAACTGATCGCGGTGGACGAAATGTTCCGCTACATCCACGCCGAGATGGTCAAGTTCCAGGCGGACCTGACCCTGACCACCGACCTGCTTCGCGTCATCAATACCTTTACCAAGTTGTCCGACGATTTGCAAAACAGCATCATGGAAATTCGCAAGGTATCGGTCAAACCCATGCTGGGTAAGAGCCAGCGTATTGTCCGCGACATTGCCACCTCTGCCAATAAAAAGATCGAAACCAGCTTGGAGGGCGAGGATACGCTGATCGACCGCAGCCTCATCGAAACCCTGGAAGCGCCCATGGTGCATATGGTGCGCAACGCCGCCGATCACGGTATCGAATTGCCGGAAGAACGCATGGCGGTCGGAAAGCGGGACACCGGCCTGATCCGGGTGGCCATGACAGAGTCGGAAGAAGACATCATTTTGTCCATCAAGGACGACGGCAAGGGTTTCGAGTACGAAAAGATCCGCGCCAAAGCGGTCAACATGGGCATCATACAAGAGGGCGCGGAAATGGACGAGCGCGACCTGGCCAATGTGGTTTTCGCACCCGGTTTCTCCACGGCGGAGAAGGTGACCGATGTCTCGGGTCGCGGCGTTGGCATGGATGCGGTCAAGCGGGCCGTGGAAGAAGCCGGCGGGGCCATCGAGATTTTCTCCGAGCAGGGACTGGGCACCGAGTTCCGCATTCGCCTGCCCAAGTCGATCGGCACCCAGATTATCAACAGCTTCGTGGTGCAGTTAGGCGAGGAACGCTTTGTGCTGCCCATGGAGAAGGTGTCGGGTTCGTTCAAGGCCGATGCCGAATCGTTGCACCGCCTGCCCAACGGCGCGGTTTGCGTGCGCCGCAACGAATCGGTATTACCGGTTATTTGCATGGACGGGGCCTACTACGGCGAGCCGGAACCGCTGGGAGAGGGGATTCTGATCACCATCGAAAGCAACCCGCGCTTCGTGTTCTACGTGGACACCATCCTGGGTATCCAGAAGGTGGTGGTGCGCGCCGTGCCGTGGATTCGCACCCAAAAATTCCTGGGCGCCGCCGTCATGGGGGACGGTCGGGTTTCCATGATCGTCAACATCGATTCGCTGGGGCAATACGCTACCTGAACTCCCTGGACTTGATCTCCTGCAAGCTTCAAGAACGGTCTCGAGAGGTCTTATGATTCAGCGCTCTCGGCATCCCCGTCGAGAACGGCGCGGGCCTCAGCGGGCGAAAGCCGGGCTGCCGCGGCGGCGTCTTCAAGCGAAAAACCGAGATTGTGCACCATGTTGCGGAGAATATCGACGCGTTCTTCTTCTCGGCCCTCTTCCTTACCCTCTTTCCTGCCCTCGTGGTGACCCACGCCATAGGTGGACAGCACCATGCTTGCCTGGTAGCGCAAATCCTCCAGGTAGCTGTTGTAGGCGCGACGCTCGTCCTCGTCCATTTTTAAAATGTCCAACTTTAGCCGAGCCGCTTGCAGCCCCTTCGCCCGGAACTCCTTTTCAATGGTTTCGTTCTTTAGAAAATAGACCCATTCGTCCAGGGTATCGCGCACCTTGTCGTCGTATTTGGGAACCTTGATCAGGTAGTATTCCGGGAACAGTTCCATCGGGGTTTCCACGCTGAACAACTCTTGCTGCGTCTGGGTGAGTTGCAATTGGTCGTTGCGGCGCAATCCTTTGAAACTGGTGGTGCCGTGGTAAAGATAGTCGTCGCCGTGACCCAGATCGAAATAGACGATGCTGACCGAGTATACCTTCTTCACAGCGCTGTAGGGAGCGCCTGCTTGGATGTGCTCCACCATCACCTTGGAGGTGCCGTACATCAGGCGATGCAGGTAATCGGCTTCCGACTCGTTTTGCACCTCGATAATCATCAAGCGGTCGTTCTCGTCCTTGACCAGCAGATCGACCCGGTTGTGCTTGTTGTGTTCGGTGTCCCTGTTGCTTTCGCTTTCCAGGATTTCCTGAATGGCAACATCAAAGCGTAGCAGTTCGCTTAAAAAACCTTCCAAAATATCGAAGTTGGCTTTGTCGCGCAGTATCTTTTTAATGGCCCAATCCAGACGAATCAATCGTCCCATGGCGACGCCTCCTCGAACGACCGATTCATTCTAGCACAACCGCGTCGGGGGCTCGACGAACAACGCTGCCTCTACAATTGGATTTCCCTGAGTACTCTTTGATGTATCGAATTGGTGTTGCCGGTTATTGGTTATTCGCATGGACGAGGCCTACTACGACGAGCCGAATTGGTCGCAATTGAAAGGCTTAGAACTCCCGGTCTTCTTCAGTTGCGTTCGGCCGGTTTGGTCACGGGCTCCTTCGGCAGGCGTACGGTGAATGCCGCGTACTCACCGGGGACGGTATCCATGGTCAATTCACCCTGGTGCACGCGGGTGACGATGTCGTAGCAAATGGCCAGACCCAGGCCGATGTTGTCCTGGTTCTCCTTGGTGGTGAAGAAGGGCGTATAAATAGTCTCGCGGTTTTCCTCGGGAATGCCCGGTCCGTTATCCCTGATACAAATCTCGAAGTCGTCTTCCAGGTCCCGGGTAGTCACCTCGATACGAGGATGGTAGCTTTCCATGCCGCGTCCGCCCGCTTTCTGCATGGTCGCCTCCGCGGCGTTGTTGACCAGGTTGATCAAGACGCGTCCCAGGCTTTGGGCGACGACCTTGTATTTGCCGACATTCCCGTCGCATTCGCATTTCAACTCGATGACTTTGGAAAGGTCGCCTTCCTCGCCGCCCTGCAGGGCCAACTGCGCGTGTTCGACCACGAAGCTGTTGACGGCGACGGTTTCGGCTACGCCCTGTTTGCCGTGGGAGAGCTCCATCATGGAACGCACGATGTGAGCGGCGCGTTGCCCGTGCTTGTGAATGAAAATGCCGTTTTCCTCGATCATTTCCACCAGGTCGGCCATACCCGCTTTGGTATTGCCCTCGATGGTCTTGCCGGTATTGCTTTCCAACTGGCCTCTCAGTTCGGCGGCGTAGTCCACGGCGAACTGCGAGAAGTTATTGATGAAGTTCAGCGGGTTGCGAATCTCGTGGGCCACGCCGGCGGTCAGCGTGCCCAGAGAAGCCATCTTCTCCTGCATGGCCAGCTTCTTTTCGGTTTCCAAGATCTCCAGGTTTTTGCGCTTCAACTCTTCCAGGAAGCGCGCCTTGGAAAGGGCGGAGACGGCGTGCTCGCGGAAACGGGCCAACATGCGCAGATCGGAGCGGTCGAAGGCTTGCGGATCGCTGAAGTTGTCCAGGATCAGGAACCCCTCGATCATGCCGCCGCGCGAGACGGCCATGGACAATCGGCTGCGGGTTTCGTCGTTGGTCTTGTCCAAATTATGCAGCAGGTAGGCGTCGCGGCCGATGCGTTCGGCGTTATGGGTGAAAAAGTCCAGCAGTTCGTCCTGGGTGTAGCGCACCCTTCCCATCATCTCCGCGTGCTCGCCGGCCGTTGCCGCCGGGACGAAGTAGCCGTCTCGTTCGCCGCGCACCAGGAAGGTGCCGCGCTCGCTTTGGGGAAACAAGGCCAGACCCTGGTCCAGGACCGATTGGAGCACCCGTTTCAAGGTAACCTCGCGGTTGATGGTTTCCACAATGCGGTCCAGGGTTTCCAATTCCTCGTTGCGATCGGCCAACTGGCGGGTTCTGGCGACTACCTTCTGTTCCAGGGTGCGGGTGATATCCAGCAGGCGCAGGTGGGTTTCCACACGGGCCACCAGTTCCTGCTTGGAGACGGGCTTGGTCAGGTAGTCGTTGGCGCCGCAGTCGAAACCGGTGACCAGATCTGCCAACTGGTTTTTGGCGGTGAGGAAGATAATCGGCAGTTCGTGCATGGGGTGGTGGGCGCGTAATTCGCGGCATACCTGGTAGCCGGACATGCGCGGCATCATGATGTCCAGCAGGACCAGATCGATACGCTCGGTTTCCACCAGGATACGCAGGGCCTCACGGCCGTTGGCGGCCTCGTGGATGACGTAGTTGTAAATCGCCAGGTGGTTGATCAAGACCTGGCGGTTCACCGGTTCGTCGTCAACGATGAGAATGTGGAAGGTGCCTGTCAAGGTCGGCATAACTTCGTCGTTATTATCCAACGCTTCCATATCTTCCTCGGAGGGGACGGCGGGTTGAACCCGAGCAACCGGACGCAGGGAGAGCGAGGTGGTCACGGCTTCCTCACCGGGCAGGGCGCGCAGTTGGAAACTGAAAGTGGAACCGGCATTGGGTGCGGAAGAAAGGGAGATTTCACCACCGTGCAATTCGATCAATTCACGGGTGATGGTCAGGCCCAGGCCGGTGCCGCCGAACGATTGATCGGCGTCGTGCACCTGATTGAACTGGCCGAAGACGTGTTCCTGTTGATCGGCTGAAATGCCGATACCGGTGTCGCTGACATAAACGGCCACCTGTTCGCCCCTCAGCAGAGCCGAGACCTTGATGTGTCCGCGATCGGTGAACTTGATGCCGTTACCCACCAGGTTGTGAAGGATTTGCAGCAGACGGTTTTCATCGGCCTCGACCGGGGGCAGGTCGCTGGGAACCTCGTTGATCAAACGCACGTCCTTGCCGCCTACCAGGGGTTCCGAAAGGGTAAGCACCACCTCGGTAAGGGTACGCAGGTCTACCGGCTTTAGATTTAGTTCCAGGCTGCTGTTCTTCAACTTGGAGAAGTCCAACACATCGTCAACCAGGGTAGCCAGGCGGCGTCCGCTGTTGACCACCATTTCCAGGTTCGACTTGACCGTGTCGTTCAACTTGCCGGCCACGCCGTCCAGCAGAGATTCGGTCAGACCGATGATACCGTTGAGGGGCGTGCGCAGTTCGTGACTGGTATTGGCGAGGAAGTCGTCTTTCAGTTTGTCCACCCGGCGCAACTGTTCGATGACCATCATTTTGTCGGCCAACTTCTTGCGTTGGTAATAGATGTAGCTCAACACCAAACCCAGGATCGTCAGGGCGTAAAGCGTGTAGGCCCACCAACTCAACCAGGGCGGAGATTCTACGGTAATGGCCAGGACGGTAGGTTCCTCAGCCCAGATGCCGTCGGCATTGGCGGCCTTTACCTTCAAGGTATAGTCGCCCGGCGTCAGGGTGGTGTAGGTAAAGTTACGCTGGGAGTGATCCACGTAATTCCAGTCGGTGTCCAGACCTTCCAGCATATAGGCATACTGGTTCTTTTCAGGCGTTGAATAGTGCAGGGCGGATACTTCGAAACCGAACACGTAGCTTTGATAGGGAATCAACAGCGACTCCGTTTGGTAGATGGGCCGGTCCAGAATGGAGTCGGGATCTTTAGCGCGCGTGAGCACCGACTTGTTGAAGATGCGAAAGTCGGAGATAACCACGGCGGGCGGGTAGGTATTGCCGTGTATCCGGGCGGGGTGGAAGGCATTCAGTCCGTTGGTGCCGCCGAAATACATGGTGCCGTCACGACCCATCCCGGTGGAACCCGCCACGAAGTCCTTGCCCTGCAACCCATGATAGGTATCGAAGACATTCACCTTTTCGTCTTTCGGGTTGAAGCGTACAAGGCCCTGTGAAGTACTGATCCACAGCATGCCTTTCGCGTCTCCCAAGATACCGTTGATGGTATCGCCGGGAAGTCCGGTTTCCACACCGTAACGGCGGAACACGGCGCGTCCCGCGGCTCGATCCTCGGGCTCCCAGCGATTAAGACCGAAACCGTTAGTTCCTATCCATAAAACTCCGGCGGCGTCTTCGTAAAGGGTTGTAACGCCGTCTGCGCTGAGACCGGCGGGTTTCTCCGGGTCGTGTTTGAAACCGGTAAACCGTTCGGTCCCGGGGTCGAAGCGGTAGAGACCTTCCAGAGTGCCCAACCAGATGGCTTCATTGGTTACCAGCACTTCGATGATTCGGTGTCCCGAGCCCTGTCCGGTTTGATTGGGTTCGTACATGGTAAACTGACCGGTCTCCGTGTTCAGTCGATTCAGGCCGCCGCGGTAGCAGCTGATCCACAAAGTGTTGCCCGCGCCCTGGCGGACCTTACTGACCCGGTTCGAACCTAAGCTGTTCGGATTGGCGGGATCATGAAAGAAATGCTGGAATCGATTCTCACCCGGCAGCTTCATATTCAGGCCGCTACGCATGGTGCCTACCCACAACCGGCCCCGGTAATCCACCAACAGCGAGCTGATTCGGTTACTGCTCAAGCTGTCCTTCCGCGCCGGATCGTGGACATAGTGAGTCCATTTCTTATTTTTGGGATCATAATGATCCAGACCGGTAACGGCGCCGATCCACAAACTGCCGTCGCGGTCCTCGCTGACAGCCGTGATGAGGTTGTGGTTCAGGCTGTCCTGTCTTTGTGAGTCGGCTTTGAAATGAGTGAAGAACGAGGCATTGGTGTCCCACTTACTCAAGCCGTTGGAGGTGGCCACCCACATGATTTCCTGGGCGTCCATGGTGACCATGTTCACCATGTCGTTGCCCAGGCTGCGGTCATCGGACGGGTCGTGACGATAGCGGCGAAAATCACCCGTGGTGGGATTCAACTCGGCCAGACCTACACCGGTGGCTACCCAGATCGACCCCTTGGAGTCCCCGTAGACATGGCGAACAGCGTCGGCCGGCAGGCTGTTGGGATCACCGGCAACGTGCCGGTAGGCCGCTCGTTCGTTGCCCATGGCGTCCAAGTGCAACAAGCCGCCGTCCGTCGCCACCCAAAGGCTGCCTTGAGGGTCGGGCCAGGCCGCGCGGATGTGGTGTTGCCCGGCCTCCCGGTGTTTTTCATCAACCAGGAAACGCTTGAAACGACCCACGCGTTGATCCAGCCAACTCAGGCCGCCGTCGTCCGTACCGACCCAAACCCGGCCGGACTTGTCCTGCACGATGGTGGTCACCCGACCCTCGCCCAAGCTGTCCGGGCGGTTGGTTTGGTGACGGTAGGGTGTAAACTTACCGCTTTCAGGGTCCAAGAGTTCCAGACCTTGATCGGTGCCTACCCAAATATTACCTGCCCGGTCCTCCAGGATGGACCAGACGATGCCCAGAGACTCGGCTTTGTCTTGTTTGCGGTAATGAACGAATCGCTCCGTTCGCGCGTCGAAACGATCCAGGCCGCCGCTGGTGCCCACCCAGAGATTGCCGGCGCGGTCCACGTACAGGCAATTGACCTTGTTGTTGCTCAGCGAATGCTCGTCGGTCATGGTGTGCCGAAACGACAGAAGATCGTAGCCGTCGTAACGGACCAGGCCGTTGGGGGTGCCGAACCACATAAAACCGACGGGGTCTTGTAAAACAGAAGATACATTCTGTTCCACGGCCACGTGTCGGAAGGAAATATTACGGTCCTGGCTTTGTCCGGGGAGAGCGCACAAGAAGACCGTCAGGAGTAGACCAAAGTTACCGCCGACGCGGGAACTTCGGCACCATCTTGCAACCATGACGATCTCCTTGGGTAAAGGTTAACTCTTTAGTAATTACAGCCAATGTAAATTTTGCGTATCCACCATCGGAAGGTAGTGATCGAGTGGGGCGTCACTTCATGACACTGGGGAAAATTCAGCTTGTGAGACGAATTGAGCCTGGCCGGAAGGGTTGTTTGCCTTTCACTTGCCATGTGATATGGCTCTCCTGGTTTTCCATTGCCGCTTTTTCGGTTTTACCAACCCTGAAAACATGGCAAGCGGCAAAAACCTACAAGTAGTCTACGACAATTCACATTTTAACAAAATGCCGGCTTGTTTGCAAACAATGCCTGAGCCTTTGTCGATAACACTAACGGTGGTCAGTATTTTCAGAACCGCGCGTTCCGACTCATATCAAACGATTGACCTGAAATCAGTTTCTCCCTACCGGCCCCGGTCATTTTCCTGGTTTGGATCACGCGTTTGTGGGCTGCCGAGCGGCACGGCAGGATCACGCAGAAAGCGTCAGCCGGTAGGTCATGAACCGCCACAGTGCTTCCATGGGTCCCTGTTTGAAATGCCTCAGCCAGAGTCTGCTGCCGATGATTTGCAGGCCGTAGACGAAAAGGCAGAGGAACAAGCCCGGGAAGGGGGCGACCCGCTCCAACAAGCCCAAACCCCAACCATTGAAGATAAAGCAGAAGATCAAGCTTTGCAGCAGGTAATTGGTCAGGGCCATGCGTCCTACGACGGCTAACGGGCCGACGATCGGTGCACGGCACCACCGTAAGGAGAAAAACGCCACCATGCAAGCCAGGAAGGATAACTGGCCGGCCAGAGCACAGAGATAACCCAGATAGGTCCACAGGTCCAACTGCCAGGGCGGGGAAATCTGCTCGGTCAGCGCGAAAATGAAATTGGTGGGAACGCCGATAATCAAACCGGCAAAGAATGCCGTTTTCAGGGGGCGACGATGATTCCACGGTCGTTGCAGGATACCGGCCTTCCATACGGCCGCCCCCAGGAAGAAGCAGGCCGACAGAAGCCAACCGGTTATGATCAGGGACCCGAACATTTCGCCCGCTTGTCCGATTCGGTGCAGGGCATTTTCGGCAAGATTTCCCTCCAGGAGCAGGGTCACGGACGTTTCATATTGCTCCCGGTTGTCTTCGTAGAGATTGTTCTCGAGCGCGTAGACGTTTTTTGCCAACTCCGGGTCGAGGCGGGACAGGGCGCTGGGAAGAAGGAGTAACGACAGGACCATGAGATAAAAAACCAGGGCGAGAACAACGAGAAACACGAGGACTCGAGCGGGTAGGTGAAGCAGCAACAACAAGGCGAAACCAAGGACCGAATAGATGACCAGTATGTCCCCGGCCCATAGGAAGACGATATGCGCCCAGCCGAAGAAAAACAATGCGGCCATGCGGCGGAAGCCATAGAAGAAAAAGAATTTGCCGTGTTGACTGCTACGGTCGAACTGCATGGCCAGACCCACGCCGAAAAGAAAGGAAAAAAGGGTGTAGAATTTGTTACGAGCCAGGAAGTCCACGACAAACACGGCGAGCATGTCCAAGAATCCCTCGGGATGGACGGCGCCTACCTGGCCCCGTTCCAAGGGAAAGCCCAGGCTGTAAAAATTGACCAGTAGAATCCCCAATAGGGCCAAACCGCGAAGCTCATCCAGGTGACCCAACCTTTCATTGGTGGATATCGGTGAAAATGATTGGCTCAAGAGCGACTCCCTGGTGTACGATAGTAGTAAATACGAGGGGGCAGGGCCTTTATCTTACGCTGAAGGCGGAGCGAGGTCCATATGACGATGCAACGAATCGACCATGGAGTACGTACCACAATTAGGTGCGTCCTGACTTCACGGCGTTCAAGTAGCAGGGTTGGAATCGATTTCATATGGGCACATTACGCGGCTTATCGGCGTTTGGGGGTGAGCGATGAACGCTGACGAATTCAAGAAGGCGCTCGCATCCTATAAAGAGACTTGTCGCAATCATCTGGAACAGAGTAAACGGTTATTGAATCTACTGGACCAAGATCCCTATCGGGACCTGGTGGAAAAACCCTTTTTACTGCGCATGGTCCTGGAAAAATACATCGACCTGATGGACGATCGGCTGATTCCCACCCTTCGTTCCGGAAATGGAGAGGAGAGCGGGCCGAAAGCCGAGGTCCGGAAGCCCGAGAAGAAGGTCGAGACCGCGGCGCGCGCCGTCCCGGTGCAAACTTCAAGTCCAAAGGCTTCAAGCGACCGAGCCCGTTCCACGTCAGATGTATGGACCGCTCCCAAGCCGCACTCCTCCGATATCTATTCGCCCAGGCCCTCGGGCGTGGCCAAGCCTCAAACGGCGGAACCAAAGCAATCTCCCGTACAAAAGCAGCCGTCGGCTGCCGCACCCAAGGAAGAAAAAAAGGAATACAAACGCGGCAAGCCGCCGCGCTCCTTTGACGGGTTGAAGGGGCCCGCGCATGAGGAAGACAGTCACGGCCGCCGTACCATTCCGCGCTATACACGGCGCCTGCCGGTGCGCTACAGCGTGTTGGGCAGGGACACCACCATGCAACGCGCCTTTTCCCGCGATGTGGGCGCCAAGGGTCTGTTCATCATGGCCAACCGACCGGAAAAGGTAGGCAACGCCCTCGACATAGAGGTAGACATGCCCGAGACCGGTATGGTGCGCATTCAAGCGATCGTCGCCTGGACCAAATGGGTCCCCCAAAACCTTCGCGCTGTTGACTATTCGGGATTCGGGGTTAGAATCAATACCGCGACCGAGAATTGGTACCGCTATTTCATGGAACTCGAGAGCGGCCCTTCGGCAGCCGAGTAGTCGACAGTCAATGACATTGGATTCACAAACAGCCAGGCAATTTTTCGAACGTGCGGAAAAGGAAGCGAACCGCTACGGCGAGGACCCCTGGGTGTTCCTACGCGAGTTGGTTCAGAACAGCCGCGATGCAACCGCGGCCAATATCATCCTCAAGGCGAACACCGTCGGCGGATGGGAGCAGGTAAGCTGTGTCGACGACGGCGAAGGCATGGACGAATACCATTTCAAGAACTATTTCCTATGCTTATACGCCTCCAGTAAGGAGGAGAGTCGCGACGCGGTGGGTTTTTTCGGGGTGGGGTTCTGGTCTGTTTTGCTGTTCAAGCCGGAAATCATTCACGTCACCTCCGCCCGGGAGGGCCGGGCGCTTTCTTTCAAAATAGACTGCGTCAACCACACCATCGAATCCGTTTCGCCCGGGAATTGGCAAAAGGGGACGCGTATCGTCATCCAGCGGCGGCAAGTCATGGAGGAAGCGGAATTCACGGCCAGGGTCAGGGAGCGCTTGTTGCACTATTGCGAATTCGTACGACCGGCGCGGGGCCTGCGCAAACTCACGGTCAGCTACAACGGCGTCCCCTTCAACAAACCCTTTCCGCTGCCCAACGACTGCGGCCGTAAGTTCAAGACCGCACACTTCGACGGCGTTCTGGGATTCGGCCCCAAGCCCATGATCCGGCTTTACAAGGGCGGGATCCTGGTGAGAAGCCTGTCCAGCTTGCAGGAACTCATTCCCAGTCGAGTACCCGATATACCGCATAGTTGGGGCTTGTTTCCCAACATCCATATCAATATCGAAAGCCTCCAGGTGCTGATGGATCGACAAAAGGTTTTCGAGGACCCGGTGCTGCACAAGGCGGTCGGTTATTGCGAGCAACAGTTGACCCGAATGCAACGCAACCTGGTCCGTGACCTTTTCCCCATGAACTTGAAGAATCGCGTCTGGGGCATGTTCGACCGGCTGCGTACCGCTCGCTTCGACAAACGCTTCACCTACTGGGCGTTGATCATGTTGCTCGCGTGTTTGCCGTGGATTTTTAAACCCGACCTTCAACACCTGTTACCGGAATTCGGTCCGATTTTCGGGGGAGGCGGTACCGGCAGCGGCGGCAGCGGGTCCCAGGTCCAGACCCTGAACAATGCCTTGCGCAATTGGGGCGGGTCCATTATCGACAGCCCCACCGGGGAGGGTTACGAATGGGACTTCAGCTACATCGGCCCGGCCAAGATCTTCTTTCGTATGGGAACCTTCTCGCGTTACGACCCCGCCCGAGGCTTCTTTCCCGGCAACGGCGGTCGCTTGACCACCTATCCCGACTTCATCGATCGCGGCGAGGCCAAGGTCGCGGTCAGTCTGGGCGTCTCCGGCGGCGGCAGCCTGGTGCTGCCCCTGCCGCCCGGTTATGTGTTGGTAAAGAGCAGTATCAGCGGTTTGTCCGGGTTTCCCGTGGCGCAAAACCAGTTCGGCGAGCCCGTCATCCAAAACCTACCGGAAATCGATTTCACCTTGGGTTATACCGCCATCAAACGCGCCTTTCCCATTCAACCGCCGCCCATGACATCAGCGAATCCCGGTGAATGGCCCGCCGAGTACCGTGACTTGATAGACAGTGCGCGAGCGATCGATGCAGGCGCCGCGGTGAACATGTTCAGCCTATTCATCAGGAGTCGTTTCGCCTATACCGATCGCCGTGAACTGGCGAGCATCTTCCACTCCCATCCCGGCTCCTGGTTGCAAAAAACCATCGGAACCGGCGCGGGAGACTGCGACATCCTCAACGGCCTGCTGGTATTGATGATGCGTTCCGCCGGGCATCAGGCCTTCCTAAGCGTAGGCCTGGTGGGCGACAACGGCCGGGCGCGGCCTACCCTACACGCCTGGGCGCGCTATTACCACAACGGTTGGCAAAGCATCGATATTACCGAGCACGCGGTCGCTCTATCCTCATTGGTCGCGGGAACGACGACGGGCGGACAGGCCGAGGAACTATTACCGTCGCTCTTGAACAACCTTCCGGGACCGACACCCGGGGCCGACCCGTCCGAGGGAATTGAGTCCGAGAACCCCGGCGTGGGCAATGCAGGCGAAGGGCCTTTCAGTTATTGGCTGCTTCCCCTCGCTGTCCTGGTCGCGTTTTGCGCGTGGTTCTTTTTGCGCCGCCGTGAACATATTGCCGAAAGCGACAAACCGGCTTTCATCACCGATCTTTTCGAGCATTATTTCTACCACGGCCGGGACGATATGGACCTGCAATTGAAGTTTCGACCGGTCTTTCCCCTGTTGAGCGGCGGCAAGATCAGCTTGTTCGAAATGCAGCAACAGGTAGACAGCGGGACGTTGCTCAGCGGGCGCGGGGATGACCGGTTGCTGCCCCTGCTTGCGGACGGTTACCAGGTGTTGAACGTCGATTCGCCCGTGGTCGCCAACCTGATCGGTTTCCTGCCTACCATGACCTGGCTGCACGATTTCGAGGCCATTGCCTCGGGTCATCAACGGCATCCCAACCTGGTGGCTGCCGAGGGCGTTATTCGCGAATTGGACGCGAGCTTTCGCGTCTATCAGGTTCCCAAGACCGACGAATTTACCGAGGCCCGTTTGCGCTTTGCCGACGAGGGTATGGGTGAGCACCATATTCTGGTGGGCGAGGAACATCCCGTTTTCAAAAAGTTGACCGCGACCGTGGGCGCCGATATGGATTTGCAGGTATTCCAGGCTGTTCAACTACTGTTGAACAAAACCACCTTCTACCTGAATGAAAAAAACCTGTTTCTGGAACGCCTGGCCCGGCGCGCTCCCGGTTGGTCCGGGGCGCGCATGCAAGGGGCTTTTCAATGACGGAATGGGGATTCAGTATCGACCTGCAGGCAGAATTGGCCAAGTTGACACAACGCCAATACCTCAACGATGTCCACTTCCTGATCCAACTCGTGCGCCACGGCCTTATGTTCTCGCCGCAAAACATCGATATCCAGGGCACGCGCAAAGACCTGTACTTCAGCCACGACGGCGCTCCCATCGGCGATGAAGAATGGCGGTTGCTGCAAATGCTGCTGATGCGGGACCAGGGCGCCCATGCCGAAGCGGTACAGGACGCCTTGACACGCATGGAAGAAAATTACGGCATCGCCTTGCTGTCGCTGTTCCTGAATCATCCGCGCGTCACCCTGACCAGCGGTAACCGAAGCTTGAGCGGTGGCAACGGCGCCGCGCGAGCCTCTCGCAGCGACCGTAGCATTCAAGGCTACGAGGTCAGTCTGGAACGCAACCGTCCGGCAGTGATCCGCAATGAACGCCACGAATTGTCTTATTTCTGCGTGGGCGTGAAGGTGTCGCTGCTGTACAACGGCGAACCGCTCAACGGACGTATCACCTTGGACAAGCAGATGTTCCTCAGCGAGTTCCAGGCGCCGGAGGGCGAGGGTGCGGTAGGTATTCCCGCCGAAGACGACCTGTGCTTCATTACCTTTTTCAAGCAGGGCGTGCGTATCGGCACCCGCCATTTCTTCTCACCGGACGGCAAGCTGTTCCACGGTTATTTCAATACCCACAGCGCCGTCTACGAGCCCAACTTCAAGGCAAGCATCGAGGTAGGCGAGCGTCTGATGAACGAACGCGCGGGTACCTTGTTGACAAGCCTCCCCGGCTATTTCGATCAGTTCTCGGCCAGGCAGCGCATGCGTATCAAGAAAATCCTCTTCGGCTTGGATGAACGCTGGTGGACCTCGCATTTCAACAGGTTGCCGCTTTTCGAAACTGCTTGGGAAAACAGAATGTTGACCCTGGACGATCTAACGGCCCTCGCTGATCAGTTCGAGGCGATACCCTACAGTTCCGGCAAGGACCGTTCTCTGCCCCCGGGAATTCCCGTTTTGCAGCCGGAGGAAATCGCCTTTCTTGAAGAGGACCTGGAGCTGAATCTGACCCTCTGCCTTACCCGAGGCGAACCCGAACCGGCGCCGCCGCCCCGGCGGTTCGAGATCTATCCCGCGAGCAAGCTGGACCCGGTACGGCGCGGATTTCTGGACGCCCTGAACCGACAGGACCTGTTCACCCGTTATCACTTCACCGAGAACCGAAGCGGCGTTCAGGCGGACGCGGAGGGTAAACGAGCCGTCTACCTGGAGTTGTCCCACCCCATGGTCAACGAGGCGCTCGACCGCTTCCACGCCCAACCCCAAGCGGCAGCCATGTTGGGATACCGCCTGGCCGCTCTGGCCAGAGACACCAACGCCTGAGGGAATCCCAGGGATCATTCGATTTTGTTGAAGGAAGTAAGCGCTGCCTCCATCGAGTCGGACAGACCGAAAAAACGGTCAACGCCGGCAGATTACCAAAGATCTCGCGCAACCAACTACGAACCAGATCGTATTATAATGTGCATAGGTATTCAACCACATGGAGGCACTTCCCTTGGCCCGAACTCCGAAGCCGACCGACGCGGAACTGGAAATTCTTCAACTGCTGTGGCGCCACGGACCTCAAACCGTCCGTACCGTCAACGACACGCTTAACGAGAAACGCCGGGTGGGCTACACCACGACCTTGAAGATCATGCAAATCATGTTCGAAAAGGGCATGGTCACACGCGAACAGGAAGGCCGGGGCCATATCTACAGCGCCGTTTATCAAGAACAGGAAACCCAGAAGGAATTGCTGGATCGTTTCATGGAGAATGCCTTCGGCGGCTCCGCGCTCAAACTGGTCATGCAGGCGTTGGGCAACCGTAAAACATCCAAGCAGGAACTGGACGAAATCAAGGATTACCTGGCCGGTCTGGAAGAGGAGAAGAAGTGATGAATACCGGTTTGGTGGATGCCCTGGGTTGGACGCTTTTGCACAGTTTGTGGCAGGGCGTGGTGATCGCCTCACTTCTTGCCGTTTCCCTGGTCGCCATGAAGCACTGCTCCGCCCGCGCCCGTTACCTTACGGCGGCCGGTTCCCTGCTTGCGCTTACGCTTTGTTTTTTCATCACCCTGGCCGGTCACTTGTCCGTGCCCGTGGAAGCCGTCGGCACCCTGCCCGCCTTGTTGGAGCAATCGGAAACCGTCAACCGATTGTTGACGAATCATATGGATACCCTGGTTGTCTTATGGCTTACCGGCGCCTGCGTTTTCGCCGTACGCTTCCTGGGTGGTTACGGTTACACCCGGCAGCTTTCCCGTCGCCATGCGCGATTTCTCAGCGAGGCCTGGCAGAAACGAACCGCTCGACTTGCCTGCCGGCTGGGAATACGGCGTACCATCGTATTGGCCGAATCGGCCCTGGTTCAGGTCCCCATGGTCATCGGTCACCTGAAACCCATGATCATCCTGCCGCTGGGCTTGTTGAGTCAACTTTCCCGTCAGGAGCTGGAAGCGGTCTTGTTGCATGAATTGGGGCACATCGCACGGGCGGATTATCTATTCAACATGATTCAGTCGCTGGTGGAGGTTTTGTTCTTCTACCACCCCGCGGTTTGGTGGATCACCAATCGCATGCGCGCCGAACGGGAGCATTGTTGCGATGATCTGGCGGTCGCCGTCACCCGCGACCCCGTCACTTTTGCACGTGCCCTGGCCCGGTTGGCTGAGCTTTCGCTCAACCCGGCGCCGACCCCGGCCGTTGCGGCCGTGGGTAACGGCTCGCTGATGTTTCGCATCCGTCGCCTGGTAGAGCAGGACCGCTTGCCGGGCTTCTCCGAACGCCTGGTCGCTTCCCTGCTGGTGCTGGGCGGCCTGTTAGCGGTGGGCTTCCTGAGCGCAGGGCCCGGGCGCTCTTCCGAACCGATACCGGTTCAAGAGGAAACCGCCGTTCTTGAATTGGCTGTATCCATGGTGGAAATGGAAATCAGGGCCGAAGCGGAGATCCTGCCGGCTGATGAACGTAAACGCCGGGACCTTGCCTTTAAGGAGGCAACCGCCCACCTCTACCGGGAAATGGAACAAAACCTGGCGGAAAAAAGAAAGGCGCTCAGGCTGGAATTGGAAAAACTGGAAAAAGAACGCAGACAGCTGGAACTGGAATCGCATGGTTTGAGAATGGAAATGCGCGGCAGGTTACAACGGTTATCGGCGCAAGAAAGGGCTGAAACAGCGGCGGTTCGAGCCGATTTGGCGCGGCTGGAGCGAGAAGAGCACCTCCGAGCACTCCGGGAACGGGAGATTGCCTCAAGAAGGAGGTAACCTCCTCAAAATATAAATCCCTCTATGGGGTCACGAAGGTTTGTGTATCCCCTAGTCTATACTCGATCGCTCCAAAGCATGACCTACGCGAACTCGGCGGAACTCTTCTGTCGGAAAAAGGAAGGACGTGCTCCAGAGCATGGAGTTCCCGGTCGAGAAACCTTGACCCACGCCTACCGGCGTCTTAATTTGAAGCCAAAAGCGTGCATACCCTCGACAAAGCATTAACATCGAGACTGAAAATAGACCATACATGCATCCACAGGCCAACATCCTGACACCGGGAACCTAAAGTACGGATTTCAAAGGGTACCTCCCTTACTCAAGGAGGTACCCACATGTGACAAGTGGGTACTTCCCTGACGAGAGGGGGTACCCCAGGGAAACCATACCCGTACATCCTGAGCCGAGGAAGTACCCCTTGGAATTCCCACCCGTACATCCCCGGTCGAAAAAGCTAGCCAAATGCCGCATGTGGGTACCTCCCCGAGCCAGGGAGGTAGTCATGGAGATGCATGTATGCACTGTTTCAAGGCCCTAAAAAGGTCCAAAATGTAACATAAATACATAAATAAGAAATGATTACAGAAATTTTTTTCAAAAACCCAATCAATCCGCGACAGGAACCGCCAAAACACAGCAACCTGGACAAACTCCCGACAATTTGAAACGCCGATTCCATCCGGGTGCACTACTTTTGGGCAGGAAACCTTGGGGAACGTTTCGCGGCGCCTACTTTTGCAGGGCCGGCGTCAGTGTTTTCAATGGCCGGCATCTCGGCGCCGCCGACCCCGGTTGTCCGCCTTGATCTCCATGTGGATGCAGGCGTTGTTTTGAAAACGGAGCCGGTTACTGGTCTCGTTGAGAGTCCAACCGGTCAGGTGTCTTGATTGTAACGGCGTCCGTAGCTGGCATTGGTCTTTTTGATGTAGGGATTGGGATTGACGGCCTGATCGATCATATAGGCCGAGCCGGTGAGCACCAATAAGGCGTCCTCGGGCAGGTTTGCCAACTCGCGGCGATAAGCCTCGGCGGGATCGGCGCACCACTCCGCATCGGGAAAATCCTTTGCCAGCATGGCCGCCAGTTCCTCGGGCTTCTGACCCGCGTAGGATGCGCCGGTAAACACGATGCGGCGGGCAAGCGGCAGCAGCGGACCGAAGGTCTTGCGCGGATCGCGACTGCGGGTCAAGCCCAATAGGAAATGGAAGGCGCGGTCCGGGTAATGAAGGCGCAACTGTTCGGCAAAGCGACCGATCTTGTCCTGGTTATGCGCGACATCCACCAGCACGTTGTCCGCCAACTGGGTGAACCGGCCGGGGAGGTGTTTTTTCATGCGGCCCACCAACATCTCCAGTGAAGCATCGGAGTAAAAATGCCGGATGAGCTTACAAGCCAGGGCGGTGTTGCGCAACTTGAAGCCGGGCTGATTGGGCGCGTCCAGGTGTACGGCGACGTCATCGATCTCGGCCTGATCCAAAACCAGAACCGGCGCCCCCTCGGCTCGGGCGGCGGCGGTAACATAATCGAGCGCCTCACCCTCCGCCGAGGTAAAAAAGGGCACATCCTCTCGGGCAATGCCGGCCTTTTCCAAAGCGCGCTGCCAAAGGGCGTCGCCCAGGGATTTGGGATGGTCGTTGCCCACATTGGTCAAGACGCAGGCGGTCATGGGAAGCGCCATGAGCGGGGTGTAACGACCGCCGGCGCCCACTTCCATCACCGCCCAAACCACACCGTGTCGCGCGAACAGGTACAGCGCCAGTAAGATGCCCAATTCGGCAAAGGTCAGCGACATGCCGTCGTTCCGATCCATACAGAGATCTTGATAAGGCGCCAGAAGCTCGCGATGAATTTGGGTGATTTCGGCATGAGACGCCTTCTCTCCTTCGATATGAAAGCGTTCGGCGTAGTCGAACACGTGCGGCCCGGTCCAGGAACCGGTTTTCCCGGCAAAAGCCAGGCCCTGTTCCAAGTAATGCGCCACCGATCCCTTGCCGTTGGTGCCGGTTATTTGAATCAGTTTAGTGGGATGTCCCTTGGGCCAGAAATGGTCAAAAGCCTCTCGAAGTAGACGGATACGGCGTCGCTTCCGGGCAGCCCAATGACTGTGATAGATTTCGTCCAGCGTAACCAGGTATTTCGGCTCGAAAAAGTCCAAGGCGCACCCCAACGGCAAGATGAACGGATTCTAGCAGGAGAAACGCCCCGGCGCCGCTATTTTGTTGGTTGAACAAGCATCATCAAGATGTCGGGCCGGGTCTCTTCCCCCGCTTATCCCAGCGGATTCCGTTGTTTTGCCAGGGCTCGCCAAAGGGGAAAATGCAGTGCATATAACAACCAAACAACTCACTGAATTGCATAAACACCCGCTTGGTCGAAAGATGTTTTGTTCTTCCCGGGAAGAATCAAGGAAAGTAGAAGCCCCGGCGTTTGAAACCTTTTCGGGTTGATTACGTGCTTCAAATAAGTGAGCCTAATCAATTGACGATCCTTTACAAAAGGTCGGAATTCGTTTAAATAATAAGGCTCCGGACAGTACGTCGTGAACGGCGCTTCTCTTCGATCGATTCCATGGTTCTTCGATTTCAGCCGGCCAGTCTATCAACTTCAAGGTGCCCAATGTCCCAAGCCAAGCCCTATCGGGTGCTGCTGGGTGGAATCGGCGGCGATTCCCACTCGGTCGGCCTCAATGTCCTGCGCGGAGCGCTCAATGCCGCCGGTTACCAGGTCGTCTTCCTGGGTATTCAAAACCATATCGAAGATTTTTTTCGGTTTGCCGGTTCCGTCCATCTGGTCATGGTCAGCAGCATGGACGGGCACGCCTATAGCTACCTGGACGGTTTCCGCGACCAGCAACAGCAGCATCGAGGGCGCAAGCCCTTGTGGTATCTGGGCGGTAATTTCCACGCGGAAAACCTGCGCAAGGGTATGGACGCCTTTCGGGAAATGGGCTTTGACCGGGTTTTCGTGCGTCATCTGGACCTTGACGAAATTCTGGACATCGTCGCCCGTGACCTTTCCTCGGTCTCTCTCGCTGAACCGCTGCCGCCCGTACCGCCGGTCCGGCCCGAAACCAGGGAGGGCCTGATCCCTGACATCCGCGATCGGGCGCTCAGCGATCACCTCTTCCAAATGCAGCGCCCCCATATCCTGAACCACTGGTGGACCGGCAGCCAGGCGCGTGATTTACGGGCCAACGCGGGTTACCTGGCCGGTAAACCCAATTTCGCGGTGGAGCAGGCGCGTACGCTCAGCGGTAGACGCGGTATTCTGATCCAACCCCGTTGCGGCGTCTCCCTACCGCAACAACAGGCGCGCATCTTTCAACGCTTCCGGCGCCTGGGGCTCAATACCCTTTCTTATCAGGTAGATTCCCTGACTCGCAACAACAATTACAAGGCGGCCGAGGAAGAAATTCGCGAGAGCCGCAAGTCCGGCAAGTCCACCATCAACGGTTTTCCCATGGTCAACCTGGGCGTGGAAACCATGCGCAATATTGCCGATGTCACCGGCGCCGCGCTTCAGGCCCGGCACAGTACCCGCGACCCGCGCCTGCTGGCAGAGATCGCCTACGCGAGCGGCGTCACCAGCTACGAGGGCGGCGCCATCTGTTACAACATTCCTTATTACAAGGATTACCCGCTGCACGAGTCCATTCAAAAATGGCAATACGTGGATTACCTGACGGCCCGTTACTACGACCGCTTCGGCATCGTTCTGGATCGTGAATTCTTCGGCACCCTCACCGCCACGCTGATTCCACCCTCCCTGGCTCTTGCCGTGGTTATCATTGAATCCATCCTGGCCGTGCAGCAAGGGGTGCGCAGCGTGAGTCCGGGTTACGCCGAGCAGGGCAACCGCATCCAGGACATCGCCGCCATCCAGGTCTTGGGCGAACTGACGCGCGAATGGTTGGACAATATGGGTTACCGCAACGTGCAGGTGAATACCGTCTTCCATCAGTACATGGCCGCCTTCCCGGAACGCCGCGACCAGGCTCAGGACCTGATCTATCAGTCCGCAATCACGGCCAGGTTGTCGGGCGCCACGCGGGTGCTTACCAAAACCGCCGTCGAGGCGTTGCGCATCCCCTCGCTGGAGGACAACGCGGACGCCGTGGGCCTGGTGCAACAAGCGGTTCGCGAGGCCGACCAACTGCACCTCATCCCCGGTCCGATCATGGAAGAAAAACACTGGATTCGCCGCGAGGTGGAATGCATTATTACCGAGGTGCTCTATGCCGGAGACGGCGATCTGGCCAGGGGCGTGGTCCGCGCCTTCGACCGGGGTATTTTGGATATTCCATTCGCCCCCAGCATCCACAATCGCGGCGATGTGATTACGGTCCGGGACCGTGAGGGTGCTGTGCGCTATTACGATGCGGCGGCCCTGCCTTTCGATCGGGAAATCAAGGCGTATCACGCCGACAAGATCCTCGCCAGGGCCTCCTGTGAGCGCCGTGTCCTGCCGCGTGATATCGCACGTATGGTGCAGGAGGACGTCCTGCGGTGCGCCGACCCCGACACCTTCCGCTGGCCGCTCAACCGAAAGCCGGTAGTCCGCAAACCGACCGGCGCTTTCGAACTGGTCCCGGGGTAATGTCCGCGGGCCGGAGCCGCCTCTGATTCACAATCGGCTTGGAGATTGCTAGCAAACGGGATTGGTGCGGAAAAGTCTCGATGTCTCGGTGATCGGCGACGCCGGTCGGAAATCATCGGCGCCACGGGGATGACGAAGCTTTTTTGCGATGCGACAGGGCAAGTCCGGGGACGGTCCGAGCCGGATTGTATGCCTTTTCGGTCGGTCCGCCCGACCGGGAAAAATAATTTGAAAAAAAGTGAGAGAAAAAGACCCCCCCATGGGTCTTATCTCATTGAGTGAGGTAGATTTTGTTTCAACTACGCCTGATCCTACTTTTGGCATTAACGTTACTCAGCGCTACAAACGCTTGGAGCGGAGTAGCTTGTAGTAATGTAGGGGTTGCCGATGTCATGACGCTTGAAAGCGGCTCGGTACCTGCCGGTGAGGAAATCGTACTAGGCCTGTACGTTCGCGATGTCAGCGGTAGTTGTGTCGACAGCAATTTTGCCGGCGCCTTTTTGCTTTTGCGTTACGATGTCTCTCTTGTTGACGAAATCTCCCTCGAACCTGCCGGACTTTCTCTAACGACGCCGTTAAGCTTCTTTCTGCTGTTGACACCTAATTCCAATGACGGCGTCAATATCAATATCATTGCCGCAAACCTGCTCCCCTTCACACTCAACGCGCCGGCTCCGGGTGATCTCCTCGCCAATCTCCGAATACGCCCCGCACTTTCAGCGGCCGGTCAAACCATTACCTTCACGGGGGCGGAAGGTACCCTTCTAACTAATGGCGGCGGCAGTGAAGAACGGGAATCGAACGGCAACCTCCAGTTGAATTTGGGGCCGCTTCAAGTAACGGAAAGCCAAATGGGCAACCCGCCCGTCATCAATAGTTTTTCTGCCGATCCCTCTACCATCGACGCCGGTGCTTCTTCATTGCTGTCTTGGGATGTCAGTGATGCCGATTCGGTATCCATTTCGCCGGAAATCGGCAATGTAGGCGCCGTGGATCAGATCTCGGTCAGCCCCTCGGAAACGACACAATATACCTTGACGGCAACCAATGACAACGGCACGGTAACCCAGAGTGTAACGGTGACGGTCAATGCCCCGCCGTTGCCCGAGGTCGTTTCGTTTACGGTTTCCCCGGACCAGATCATCGACGGCGATTCGACGACGCTCTCCTGGCAGACCGCCGAAGCCGACACCGTGATGATCGAGCCGGGCATCGGCCCGGTGGCCGCCTCCGGCAGCGTGGACGTCTCGCCGTCCGCGGATACGACCTACACCATCACGGCATCCTCCGATCAGGGCAGCGATAGTGCCGAGGTGTCCGTGGACGTATTCGGGCGCTTGGAAATCGTTACCTTTGCGGCCGACCCGGCTCAAATTACCCCGGGCGGCGAATCGCAACTCCGCTGGGAAGTCAGCAACAGCAGCGCGGTCGTTCTGGACGGTTTTCCCGGCGACCAGTCCCCGAGCGGAAGCGTGACCGTATCGCCCGCTGAGACCACGACCTACACCTTGAATACCTCCGGCGCCCTGGGCCAGACGGCAAGCGCAACAGCAACCGTGGAGGTAGTCACCGACCCCGCCCTGTTGTTGGATGCTGCCGAGTTGGATTTCGGCAAGGATTTGGAAACCGCAACCGTGACGCTGTCCAAGAATACCGGCGCCGATATCGCCTGGTCCGTTTCCGGGATCCCCGATTGGTTGGAAGTCACGCCTACCGAGGGCATCCTGGCCGCTGACGAGGTACAGATCTCGATCACCGCCGTCCGGAGCATCATGTTCCCGGGCGCCGAGAACACCGCAACGCTTACCTTTTCGGCCGCCGAACACGCCGACACCCAGGTGCAGATCACCCTGGCTCGCGCCGGTGAGGCGGACGGCGTCACCGTTCGTTACTTCCCCCTGATCGATACGGCCGGTGAATTTCAAGCGGATCTCACTCTATTGAATACCGGTGACGAGGAATACGAGGTCAACCTGCAAACTTTCGGCGCGGACGGCGCCGTCCTTTCCAGTGACCTGATTTCCCTTACCGCTCGGGCCAATCACGTGGAAACCCTGGACAATTTCCGAGGATGGGCCGTTGCTTCGGTGACCACCGAGGACGGCATGCCCGTTTCCCTGGAAGCCGTACTGAATACCCGTGACGGTGAAGCTGAAAAGTTACATGCACTGAGTCCGGTTCGGCAAAGCGCTGAATCCATCCTGGTGCCTCACGTCGCACAAGACACCCAGTTCGATACCCTGGCCTCCGTGGTCCACCTGGGCTCGGCTCAGGGTAATCTCAACTTCAATGCAACCGGTGCGGATGACGCCATGGTGGGAATGCCCACGCCCGGCAGCGCGACCTATTTCGACTTCCGGCAGGATCTGTACGGCGGCGTGATCGAACAAAATCTGTGGGGCAGCCTGGCCCTGGACCTCGAAGCGCAACCCCTGGCGGGTGTCGAGGTCTTCAACAAGGTGTTGCCCGAGGGCACGAAGCAAACGGTGGGTGTGAGCCTGTCTGCCGAAACGTCCCAAGAACTCTACTATGTACATATCGCCCAGGACACCGCCAGCTTCTGGACCGGTGTGGTGGTGATCAACCTGGCCGATGTGGAAGCCAATATCCAGTTCCAGGCCTACAATACCGAGGGCGTCCTGCTGGACACCATTACCGACCTGGTGTTCGCACCGGGTGAAAAAAAGCAATGGGCTGTGATCGGGGACACCAAACCGTTCGGCGAGCAAGCCGCGTGGTTGCGTGTTACCAGTGATCAGCCGATGACCGGATATGAATTATTCGGCACCGTGCCCGCGGGCGCCGACCAGTGGGCCGGCTTCGAGGCCGTTACCCAGCTGGGAACCAACCTGGTGATCCCCCATACGGAAAACGGGGTGACCGGCGGCTTCACCGGAATTGCCATTGTCAATCCCAACGATTCAGACCTACAACTTACCTTTCAACTTGTGGGCGCCGACGGCAACCTCAAGACAGAAACACAAGACACGGTGCTGCCCTTTCGCAAAGTGGTCAGCCTGGTCTCCGGAATTTTTGCCGGTACGGCAATCCAGGAAGGGGACACCGTGTTCGTCACGGGCGACAAGCCCATGGCCGGCTTTGAACTCTATGGTTCCCCGAACCGTACACTGGGTGCTATCATAGCCCCTGTCAAAGAATAGAAAAATTTTTGCTCTTCTCTAGGAGGAATAAAATGAAAGCGAAACTAATGATTGCGTTACTGTTTGCAGGCTGCTTTGCATTCGGTCAAAACTCCGTCAACTTGCGTTTCAAGAGCGGCCAGCCCGGTTTTGTCGATGACAAGACTCTGGACGTAGCCACTTTGAGCGATGGTGACACATTCACCGTGGGCGTTTATGTAGACGACCTCGACTTCGTTCTCGCCGGTTTCGAAGCCCGGGTGGACTTTCTGGAAAGAAACATTTCCATGGAAAACACCGATGCCGCATTTCAAGACGGCAATGCTCCCCTGCGGAAAGGCGATGCCTGGGGCGGGGCGGAACTGGTAATGTTGCCTTCGAACAGCACCGGCGATCAGACTGCCGCCACGGTCAACACTGCTTTCGGTACTTTCCGCTTCGGCGGATTGCCTGTCGATCCCCTTGACCGCCTTTCCGGTGACGGTGCAACCGACTATTGCATTGCTGAAATCGATTTCATCATCAACAAAGCCAACAACTGCGAATCCAGCGAAGCCAGTATTTCGTTGTTCCTTTGCCCCACCGGCAGCAGCGACTGCGACATTTTTGCAAACGACAGCGCTCAGCGTGTGGCCATGAGCTTCAACGACACCACCCGAACCGTAACGGTGGTCAACACCGACATTTCTTCCAAGAAAGGCGACTTCGACGGTAACGGTTCGGTCGACCCCGGTGATTTGATTCCGGTTATCAACTGCGCCAACAACCTGGATCCCTGCCCCTTGGACGGCAACCCTGACGCGCTGATCATCGGTGATGTCAACTGCTCCAACAACCCGCCGTCGGCTCCCACCGACCCGGGCGACATCATTCCCACCATCAACCTGGCCAACCGCATCACCAGTCGCTCCGCCGGCAAACGCGCTACTTCATTGAAGCAGGTTAACGGTGACGGTTCCCTGGTGATCGACAATGCCGGCTTGAACGGCGCCATGTTCTATGTGGACATCAAAGTAGACGGCGAAGTGAACTTCAAGCCTGTCTCCGCGCCGAATAATGGCTGGTACCTGAGCGGTCGTTACCATGCTGACAAAGGCATTTACCGCTTGATCGGCGTCAATGTCGGTGGTGGTAACCTGGATCTGCCCTCCGTGGAAATAGACTATGTCGCCGGCAGCGGCGCCGCCATGGGCGTGTTGTACTCCGAATACCGCCTGTCGGATAACTCCGTAACGGGTCAAAATGCCAGCGTGATCAATACCGGCGGCCCTCGCGACCGTTCCGATGACGACAGAGTGAAACAGTAACCCTTCAATTGAGGCGTCTCCGTAGCGGAGACGCCTTGCCCCATTTTGTGGCCTGCAACTTGCAGTGCGATAAGATTAAGGTAAGTCATGCGCAAATCCGTATTGCTTTCCACGGGTTTCCGTGTATGATAGGCTGGTTAATGCATGTGGCACAACTTTGGGTAACAATGAAATGTCTTTATAAAAACGTTTGATATGGTGGTTGAAAGTTATGTTTAATAAGACTAATCGCTTGATGGGCGCAATTGGGCTGACATTGGTCCTCGTCCTTCCCGGTAGCGCTCAGAATGTCGAACTGACCGTGGGCGACATTACCCTGTCTCCCTCTCTCTTCGATTCCGGCACCGCTATTGTTCAAGTCCCCATCTACATGGAAGACAAAGTGGCCGCTACCAGGGCCAACAACGGCGTACGATCGATTGCCTACACAATTGAGGTATCCGGTGACACAAACATCATCGAGGGTGGTTCCGCTGCGAACATGCTGGTTGCTAATGCTTACATCGGGACTGCCGCGACGGGTAACGAACAGGGTATCCGCGACCCCGGTGTCGATCTTTCCAATGTGACCCCCTCGAGCCCCGGTCCCTCCCCGACTCAGGGCGCCGGTGAAATCATTTACAACCCGGCAACTGAAGGCGGCGCTACTGCCGATTTCCCTTTGGGTGACCTCTTTTTAGGGGGGACATGGACCGTCAACAACGCTTTTGCCTTAGGTGTAAAGCGCGGCAATATCAGTTCAGCTAACGTCATCGGCACCACTACAGAAGGCCTGATTCTTATCGGCGTCATGGAGTTTCGGGTGAAGACGGGTTTGGACGGCATGGCCGCCGCCCAGTTGATCTTTGCCGCTCGCAACGATCTTCAACCGAACTCCAACATTATCGAATTCGATGATCCCATGGCCGGAACCATCCTGTTCAACTTCGATTTTCCCAAGGCCGACGTTGATCGCGGGGTCCCCAACTTCCTGGGTAAGGTCGATTTCGTCGATCCTCCTACTTGCACCGGCGCTTCCATTGCCGATAACAACGGCACGGCTTCCGGTTCCTCTATCAGCATCCAGTACAACGACATCACGGCCGGCGGAGACGGCGGTAACGTCACCATCACTCCCTCCGGCACCGCTGAGCAATACGAGATTACCGACGGCACCAATACTTGGACCGTACTTGACGGCGACAGCCTTACCATCAACACCGCCCAACCGGAGGGGTCTCCGATCGCCGCACAAGATACCACCACCTATACCATCACCCCGCAGACCGAGTTCCCGCCGAGTTCCGGTGACTTCAGCAACGGTCCCACTTGCGCGGTATCCGCTACCTGGGCGCCCGTTACTTGCACGGTCGACTTCACTTCGACGCCCATGCTGAACGGCTCTACCGACGTAACCGTTATCGTCGAGAACGGTCGTTTCAACGGCACCGACTACGGTGACCTGGACATTGACGTGGTCGGCGGCATGAGTTCCGTAACCCTGGACACCCCCGTTCAGTCCGGTAACGAGCTGACCTTCACCCTGGACATTGCCGATCTGGACACCATCACCAACGACGATGTCGGCGACTACACCGCAAGTGTTGAAGGTGCGGGTGTTTCCAACACCAACTCCTGCACGGCTTCGCTGGCGCTCGAGCCGCCCGTCAACCAGACTAACTGCGCCACGGCCGGCACCGCTACCATCGGCGGCGACCTCACCGTAACCCTGGCCGGTAACAGCGGCGCGATTGACTTCCGCGTCGGTTATGACGGCAACACCGACAGCGGCAACCCCCCGGGCCCCTTCACCTGGCCCGGTGTGATCGTGGGTGACGCTCTCAGCTTTACGGTACAAGCGCGCGGCTTTGACGAGGGTTCGGAAGTCTTCGTGCCCGAACCCGCTCAAACCTGCCCTCTGACCTTCGTGGATGCCGGTTGCGGCACGCCCGGTCAGGACCTGGCCACGCCCGGTAACCCGGTTGACTTCGGCACTGTTGTCACTCTGACTCTGGAAACCACGGGTGCTATCGATGCTCAGGTCAACGGCGTATCCGGTACATTCAATGTGGACCCCTTCACCAATAATAACGTGACCTGGACCTGGACCTACACTGCTGTTGCCGATGAAGCCGTAAGCGCAACGCTTACCAACCCCAACGGCATGGAAACCATCTGTGTCGACGCTTGGGAAATCGACATCAACTGCATTCCCGGTGAATTTGAATCCGAAGCTGCTATCGGCGATGACAGTCTCGTGATTTTGGGTACCGAAGGATGTGTGTACACGGTAAGAGTCACCAACGACCTTCCTGCCAAGGCCGTCACTTTATTGACCGTCCCGGCTATCGGCCCCGACGGCTCCGCCGAATTGGACGTTGATGAGATCCTTCCCGATACGCTCTACGAAGTGGGTTTCCTCGTGGGTGATGACTTTATCCCCTCGGATGCCACGGGTCTTACCGCGTTCGCCACCGTACCGACACTCGGCGAGTGGGGCATGATTGCCTTCGTAACCCTGCTGATGGCCGCCGGCGTATTCTACATGCGCCGCAAGCGCCTCGCCTAAAACCAACACCTTGATCCCATAAAAAGGGCCTCCCGGATGGGAGGCCCTTTTTTCTTTGTGGAGGTTTCTCATGAACTCCCCGTTGATTTCCGTTGCCGATTTGAAGACCCGATTGACCGAGCCCGACCTGGTGGTTGTCGATTGTCGTCATTCTCTGGCCGATGTCGCACGCGGTCGGCGTGACTACCTTCAGGGTCATATCCCCGGTGCCGTATTTGCCCATCTGGACGATGACCTTTCGGGAGAAATCATCCCCGGCAAAACAGGTCGACATCCGTTGCCGCCGATAGACGATATCGCAAAAACCCTGTCGAACCTGGGCATCGATGAACGGGTGGAAGTGGTGGTCTACGATGATTTCGGCGGCGCCATTGCCGCACGTCTTTGGTGGATGTTGCTTTGGCTGGGGCACGATAAGGCAGCCGTTTTGGACGGCGGGTTTCCCGCTTGGACAGCCTCAGGCGGCGACATTGCAACCGGGATGGAACAGATTGAGCCCAGAAGTTTCCAACCTCGTGTCAGGCGCCATTTATTGGTGAATGCGGACCAGGTTGACCGGGCGCGCGGCGACGCTGACTGGAAGGTCATCGATTCTCGCGGCGCTCCGCGCTATCGCGGTGAGACCGAACCTATCGACCCGGTCGCCGGTCATATCCCCGGAGCCCTCAATCTGCCCTTTGCGGGCAATCTCAACGAAGGCAAGACCTTCCTACCAGGAGATGAACTAGCCTCGCGGTTTCGTAACCTGCTTGGCGAGACACCGGTCGATCAAGCGGTCTTCTACTGTGGGAGCGGCGTCACCGCCGCGCATAACCTGTTGGCCCTGAAACACGCCGGCCTGGGGGACGGCAAGCTCTACGCGGGTTCCTGGAGTGAATGGATCACGGATTCCAAACGTCCGGTTGCAACCAACTGAGCGAGGACGAAGCTGTTTAGTTGACCGCCTCATAAAACGGGAAGCGAATGGTAAAGGTAGAACCCTTTCGCAGTTCGGATTCAACCGTCAACTCGGCCTTGCTGTGCTCCAAAATGTAATTGGAAATAGCCAACCCGAGGCCGGAGCCGCGAATCCCTTGGGTCACCGGATCATTGACCCGGTAGAAGCTCTTGAGGATATGCGGCAATTCCTCCCTGGCAATGCCTACGCCGTGATCGCGAATGGTCAGCAGCGCGTGACCCTCCCTGCGTTTCAGGCTGACCTCTATCAGGTCGGAATCGCCGCGGTACTTAAAGGCGTTTTCAATGATGTTGTCCACCGCGTGCCGGATCAACTGAGGGTCGCCGTGAACCAGGACGGGACCTTCGTCCATGGTTACTTCCAGCCGTAACTTATCGGTCAGCGCCCGTGCCCGAAAGACTTCCAGGCTGGGTTCCAATACAAGCCGCAGGTCGACGTCCTGGTCGTGGAACTGGATCTGGTTCATTTCGATTTTATTGAAGCTGAGAATCTTGTGAACCAGGTGATCCAAACGGCTGATCTCGTTGGTCAACATGCCGCGAAAGCGGTGTTCTTCTTCCTCTGACTTGAAACGCTTGGCCGCCAGGGTCTCGGTTGCCAGTTTCATAATGGCCAGCGGTGTTTTGAATTCATGGGAAACGGTGGACACAAAGAAAGTCTTTTGCCGAGCCAGGATGAGTTTTTGCCGAATGGAGGCGGTGACCAATACGATGCTGAAGACGGCCATCATGAAGAGGAAGAGGGCAAAGCCGAAGTTGATTCGGTTTTGGGCTACCGAATAGAGTTGCTTGGCGCCGAAAGAATTGTAGATGATGTCCAGGCGATAGCCGACCAGGGTGCGATCCATTCGGTATTCGGTACGGTTTTCGGCCCCCTGAGGTGCGGGCGCCGGTTTTTGTGTCGATCGATAGACCTCGTTACCCTGATCGTCCAGGATACGGAACCAGTAGACAGGCTCGTGAAAACGCTCGGTGAACAGTGAGCTGAGTCCTTTTTTCTTGTTGAAGAAATCGGGCAAGGCACCGGCCAATTCGCCGCGTTTCAGGTAAACGGATGTGCCGTCGTCCAACTGTTCTACCGGCTCACCGTCCGGTATCAGGCCGATCAGGTCCATATCACAGGATTCCCCGGCAGCCTGGCAATTTTGCAAGCGCTCGGTTTCCAGGTCGATTTCCAGTTCCAGGTAGTCTTCAATCAGATTGTCGGCATAGTCCATATGAAAGGCGGAAGAACTGGAAAGCAGCGCCCTGATGGCATTGATGCTGTGAATGGTGTAAAGCAGAAATAGCAGCGGCGGCACAATCATCAGTGTGCGCTTCAAATATCGGCGTGTTCTGGTTTTTGCCGGCACATCATACCTCCGCGCCCTTTTGCCGACATTCTACAACAGCTTTGCTTCGACCGGTGAATTCCACGTCAAGCTTCTCAGTTTTTCAGGAATTCTGTAATGGCCGCCGCGGTTTCCACGGGTTTGTCGATGACGTTCATATGGCCGCTGTCCGGGAGGATGATCAGCTTACTGCCCGGGATGAGTCCGTGTAGTTTCTGCCCGTTTTCAGTGGGCACGACCAGGTCGCGGTCGCCGTGAAGGATAAGCGTCGGCACGGCAATCTTCGCCGCCTTCTCGGAATGGTTGAAGGCCATGCCCGCGAAGGCCTGGCGCTGCACCGCCCCCGGCGCCGCAACTCCTTCCGCGTTGAAGGCCGCCCATTTTTGGAAGGCTTCCGGATTGGCCGCAACCCAGTCGGGATGAAGAGCCAGGGCCAGTCCTTTACGGGCGCGCTCCAGGGGCGCCATCGTGGCCATGGTTTGCCAGAAAGTCATGACTTCCGTTCCCGGCGCCACATGACCGGGTCCGCCCGCGCTGGAGCCCAGCAGCACCAGTTTTTTGACACGGTCGGGGTGCTGCAGGGCCAATGACTGCGCGGCGAAACTGCCCAACGACAAACCCACCACGTGATATTGATCGAAACCCAAGCCGGCCATCAGCCCGGCGGCGTCTTCAGCCATCACATCCACCGAGTAGGGACCTTGCAGGTCGCCGCTGCCGCCCATGCCCCGGTTGTCCAGGCGGATCACGGTGAAGCTCTTTTTCAACAGGCGGCTGGTGGGTTCCCAGGACTGTAGCCGGGCGCCCAGCCCGGTGATCATCACCACCGGCGGCCCGCTGCCTTCCTTGACATAGTGCAGCCGCAGGCCGTTCTCCAGGGTCAGATCCGCGTAACTGAAGAAGAAAAGTAGTAAAAACATGGGCGCCCCTCCGGGTGTTTTTAGCTCCATATTTTACACCGGAGAGGCTGCCTTGCAGGTTTAGATATCCAGGTCCTTGGAGAAATCGAACAGATCGTCGTCGGCTGAACCGCCGCCGCTGCCTACTTCCAACTCGCCGCCGAAGTCGCCGAATTTCTCGTTTTCGCCGGTGGTATTGCCCGAGGCCAGCGATTCTTCCATGGCGTCGCGAGCCAGGTCGCTGGTGCTTTGAATACCCTGTACCTTGAGCTTGAATTCGTCCGGGTTGGAACAGCGCTTCAAGGCTTCTTCATAAGTAATGTAGCTCGCTTTCCACAGGTAGTACAAACTCTGGTCGAAGGTCTGCATGCCGTATTGGGATACGCCCGCCGCGATGGCGTCGTGGATCAGCTTGGTCTTTTCCTTTTCCTCGATGCAGGAACGGATGTAAGCGGTGTTCAGCATCACCTCGCAAGCGGGCACCCGGCCCTTGCCGTCCTTTCGAGGCACCAGGCGCATGGAGATAATGGCCTTCAAAACCCCGCCCAACTGTAAGCGGATCTGCTTTTGTTGGTGCGGCGGAAAGACCGAGATGATGCGGTTGACGGTTTCGGTAGCGTCCAAGGTGTGTAGGGTGGAGAGCAGCAGGTGGCCGGTTTCGGCCGCGTGCATGGCTGTTTCGATAGTTTCGTGGTCACGCATCTCGCCCACCAGAATCACGTCGGGGTCCTGGCGAAGGGCGGCGCGCAAGGCGTTGGCGAAGGTGTTGGTGTCGACCTCGACCTCGCGCTGGTTGACGATGGATTTCTTGTCGCGGTGCAAGAACTCGATGGGGTCCTCGATGGTGATGATATGGTCGTTGCGCCGCGCGTTGATATAGTCGATCATGCCGGCCAGGGTGGTCGACTTACCGGAACCCGTGGTGCCGGTACACAGCACCATGCCGCGCTGCTCGTTGCAGATTTCTTCGATCACCGAGGGCAGCATCAGCTCGCGAATGGTAAGGATGCGCACCGGAATGACCCGCAGGACCATGCCGACGGTGCCGCGTTGCTGGAACACGTTGCAACGAAAGCGGCCCAATCCGGGTACGGAGTAGGCCACGTCGATCTCGTGTTCCTCCTTGAATTTTTGCTTTTGCCGTCCGTTCAGGATGGAAAAGGCCATGGACACGGTATCTTCTTGCGAGAGCCGGGTGACGGTGGGGATGGGCTTCAGGGAACCGTCAACGCGAATGATGGGATGGCTGCCCACCTTTAAATGTAAATCTGAAGAGTTGCGTTCAATTGCCAGTTTCAGAAGGTCGTTGATATGCATAGCAACCTCTCTAACGGGAATAGGGCCTCACTAGGTTACCCTATTTAAGGGCCGACGGGGAATAGTCAATCTCTTGTTGTTTACATCGGCAAGTTTCGGCATACGATGAGAAGGTTGCGTCTCAGAAATTATTGTCGGGATTTTTCTCCGAATATTTGTAGCGTATCTCGAACTGGTTATCTTGGAGCGCGGTTACCTTCTCGTCTCGCGACGGTTGAAGGTAACCGGCTTATAAGTGATTTCAGGCGCCCAGGGCGCTCATGCTCAGGAAACCCTCCGCGTGAGCCCGGTGGACTTCCAGGTAGGTGTCGCGCACCATGCGGTCGGTCTCCTCATCGCAGGGCAAGCCCGCGCTGAAGCCCGGCCGCACCGGGTCGACACCCATTTTCAGGGCGTCGCGGAAGTGGATCATGACTTCCTTCGGATCGTCCATGCCCACCGCGATGCGGATGGTAGTCGGGTGGATGCCGGCCTTGGCCAGAGCGCTTTCGCTCATCTCGCTGTGACTGGTTAAGGCCGGGCACAGGCAGACCGTGTTGGTTTGGCCGAGGCTCACCTGGTGGTCCATGCCCGGCGCGATGTTGTCGAAGAATTTGACGAAGGCTTCCTTGGGGATGTCGGCGGCTTCGAAATCGATGGTGAACAGTGGGACGGGCATGCCGTACCGCATCAGCTTCTCGCGGATGGGTGCGTTGGCATGACCGGGTACGGCGTTGCAGTTTACACGAATCTGCGGGTGTTTGTTCAACCAGCGAACCAGGGCCAGCGTGTTGATGCATTTTTGCAACATGCGCGGTTCCAAGGTCTTCATGCCGCTGATGACTTCGAAGGCCTTGTCGCTGTCCAGGAAGGCGCCCTTGATATAGTAGACGTTCCAGAACATGGTCTGGTCCCAGTTCACGCCGTTGCAGCTCTCGCCCTTGGGCTGGAACATGCGGTGGTTCTCGCCGATGACCACGCCGGCGGTGGCGTTGCCGTTCCCGATCAGGTCCTTGGTGTAGCTGTGGAGCACGAAGTCGGGCCGTTCGGTTTTGTCCTCGCGTTGCAGGGGCCGGGTGAGGAACGGCGTCGCCACGGTGGGGTCGTGCACGACCAGGTGTCCCGAGGCATGGGCGATTTTGCAGATTTCGGGAATGTCCATCACGTAGCCGAAGGGGTTGCAGGGCGATTCCAGGTAGACCAGCAGACGACCGCCGCCTTCCAGACGGGTGCGGTAGCGCTGTTCCACGGAAGCCAGGAAGTCGGCGAACTCATCACCGGAGAAACCGTCGAACCATTCAAGGCTGACGTTCATCTTCTCGGGCCGCGCAAACCAGTCGTGCAGCAGTTGATAGGTGCCGCCGTAGACATTGCGCGAGGCCACCACCACGTCACCGGTTTGCAAGAGGTTGCTGAGCACCGCATCGATAGCCGCCATGCCGCTGTTGAAGTTCCAAGCCAGGTAATCGGCGGCATAGGGCCCGGCTTCCACGTCCACGATGTGATTGGCCAGGCTGATGGAGGTGGGGTTCATCAGTCGGGAATAGATTTCGTGCAGGAACTCGCGGCCCTTGAACGCGTCGTCCACCCATTCGGTGCAGGCATAGATGTAGGTGGCGGTGCGCACGATGACCGGATTGGCCGAGAACAGGGCGGTTACGTTGTCGAAGATGGGATAGGGCCCCTTGCCCATCACCGAGCGTTCGCCGCGCGTCACGGACTGATAGGTCTTGCGGAAGGGGTTTTGCAGGATGTCCAGGATCTTCGCCAACTGGAAGCAGAGGAATTTCTTGGCGTTGAACCAGGCGGCACGGTCCTCGCGGGGCAGGTCTGCCAGGGTTTCGGTGGTGATCTCCCACAGCCGGGAGACGTCGCCCTTGGCGCGGTACAAGCTCAGCGCGGTGTCGAACATGGCGCGGCCGTAGGGGCTCTCTGGATCCAGGCCGAAGTGTTCCAGTTGTTCCCGGGCCAGTTGTTCCAGGTTTTCCGCCTCGGTGCTTTTCCGCCTGGGGGAGAGGATGCGGGCGGCTTCGAGGGTCTTTGTAGCGACGGTCATTTTGAGTCCTCCTGAAATAAACGAAGCAAAGTTCCTGGGCGCGCACGCATCTTGCTCGCATTTCGAGCGAAGCGACGCAGGAGCAAGCGCGAATCAAGGCTCCCGTTCGCTTTGAGAAGCGAAAAACCATTCGCGCTCGTTCCTTCGTCACATCGCTCGAAATGCACGCAGTATGCGTGCGCGCCCAGGGGTGCTGTCGGATACACTCCCTGGTTTGCTATAAGGGTA